>Ga0224529_1000614_pt1 | contig 25495 bp, 24 predicted proteins | sample CBST50metaG_FD_179893 | JGI IMG/M metagenome (GOLD analysis project Ga0224529, IMG submission 179893) | Peat soil microbial communities from Stordalen Mire, Sweden - C.B.S.T50 | ecosystem: Environmental > Terrestrial > Soil > Wetlands > Peat | place: Sweden: Norrbotten County, Stordalen Mire... | reverse complement strand
TCCCTCGCCTTGATCGTAGGCGAAAAGCAGCTTACGGCGCAGATCATCTCCAAGGGCTTTCCCCATGTCTGTGTTCGCCGCAGAGTCTCGCCAAAACAAGTCTACACTATTTAAGAAAACGCTCTAATAGATTTCCAGCCCCGTCTGGCGGACGAGCTTGGCAACGGCGGCGGCGTTGAGCCGCGTGGCGTCATACTCGACGCGCAGCGTGCGGGCGGCGCGGTCGAATGCGAGACGGCGCATTCCGTAAACCGCGCGCGTCTCGGCCAGCGCGCGCGCGCCCGCTTCCGTGGGCGGCGCAACGTAGCGAAAGAGAATTTCCACTGCGGTCATAGGCACATCATAGCAAGAATCTACAGGCCGCTCAGGTAGGAGCGGATTTCCGGGCTGGACCAGTCCTGCGCGCCGATAAACTTGCGCCGGATGACGCCCTGCCGGTCGATCACATAGGTTTCCGGCCACATCTTCGAGTGAAAAAGCTGCGCCGCCCGCTGGCCAGGGTCGCGGACGGTGATCAGATCCACATGGTGGCGGGCCAGAAATTGGCTGTAAGCCCGCGGGTCTTCATCGACGCTGACGGCCACAATGGCCAGATCGGGCAGCTGATGATGCAGCGCCAGCAGCGAAGGCATTTCCTCAACGCACGGCCCGCACCAGGTGGCCCAGAAGTTGAGCAGCACGACGCGGCCCCGGTAGCTGGCCAGGTGAACGGTGGTTGCATTGTCGGCGACGGTGAAGTCGGGGGCTGGATGGCCGGTTTGGGCCGGGTGCACGCCGCGGTCACAGCCGGAGGCAAGGGCCAGCAACAGAAGCAAACCGAGAGTGAGGAATCGAACGAAGCGCACATCTTTATCATACGAAGCAACTGCGCCCCGTGAAACAGAATTCCCTCATTGATCGTCGCTTTATAGCGCCAGTGTTCGTCTGCCATGGTGTTCGTGCTTTCCCACCCTTGAATCAAAGAGCGATTCGAGGATGGGGAACCCGGCCTATATGTGAAACTATCACGAGTATTGTGACTACTTACACGCCGTCGCGCAGTACGGGGTGATATAGTGTGGATATTTCACATGGTGTTCAAATGATCGTTTCATTTTCGGTCTCGAATTTTCGCTCGTTTTCGTCGGAGGAGACGTTTTCCCTCACGGCCAGCAATCGTCTCACGAATCATCCTTCCCATACCGTTTCGATTCCGGACTCAGACCAGAAAGTGCTCAGGGCTGGATTACTATACGGTGCAAACGGCGCAGGAAAGTCAAATCTTTTCAAGGCTCTTCAGTATATGAAGACGGTCGCAGTGGAATGGCGCGGAAAAGATAAACCGACTGGACGCGAGGCTTTTCGCCTCGATGGGTCGACAAATGATCCTTCGACATTTGATTTGCAGTTTATCGTTGCAAATAAGCTCTATCGATTTGGATTTAAGGTAAACGATCAACAGGTTATTGAGGAGTGGCTGGTTCGGATGTCGGGTGGACGAGAGACCATCCTCTATGAGCGAGCAATCAACGCTGACGGCAAAGTTGTTGTGGAGGCTCCCGGGCTGAAAGATGTAGGTGCTATTTTTAACGCGATAGTGAAAGCCGGAGGTTTTGGAGGGACATATAATCAGAGTTTTTTGGCAACAGTTACCAGTGTGATGGAAAAAGAGGACTATGGTGAAGAACTAGAGTCGATTCGCCATTGGTTCAAATACGATCTTCAACTGATAGCTCCAGACTCTTTAATCAAGGGGCTTGGGACATACTTTGCCAGAAATGCAGAGAGATTGGAATTTGCTAGCGGCTTTCTTAACGTTGTCTCGACTGGAGTTGACCATCTGGAGATCAAGGAAATTGAAATACGGGAGGATGAACTTCCAAACTTTATACCAGAAGTAGTCCGACCACATTTGTTGGGAAAGCTGCGGGAATTAAAGAATCCCTCTGATTCTTATCATTCATTTCGGAGTTCAGACGGAGATGAGCGAGTAATTAGAAAATCGTCGGATGGGCGCTATTGGTTGTTGGCTCTGCGCGCCGCGCACAAAAATGCAGCCGGAAAGGATATAGAGTTTGAGCTGCACGATGAATCCGACGGAACAAGAAGGCTGCTTAATCTCATCCCCGCACTCTATAACCTCGGCGCTAGCAATAAAGTCTATTTTATCGACGAGGTTGAGCGCAGTATGCATCCTAACTTGGCGTGGGAGTTCATGGAGTTCTTTTTGAAGTCCTGCTCGGAATGCCACGCACAGATTATTGTCACTACGCACGATACAAATCTGCTGGATCAAGAGCTTTTACGCAGGGATGAGATCTGGTTTGCTGAAAAAGATCACAGTTCCGCTACTAGGCTTTATTCTCTCACGGATTTCAAGGAGCGCAATGACTCCAAGATTAGTGAGCATTACTTGCAAGGCCGTTTTGGAGCAGTGCCATTCATGGGAGACTTAGATAGACTGTACGAGAAAGAGAGACAGGACGCATGAGCCTTCTGAATCTCAAACCAAGACCAATCCCATCCCGCGACAAAGACCCCGATAGATTACGGGATGACCGGCTTTTTATCCTTGCTTGCGATGATACTTATGCACCGAAACAGTACTTTGATTTCTTTAGATCAGTGTTTTCGCGTGTACGGATTCACGTTGTTGAAACCAAAGATGGTACATCAGTCGCCAGTGAAGTTTTAAGAAGACTACTTGAGTTTGATCACGAAGACTATGACGAGCTTTGGATGGTTCTGGATACGGACCATCTGACACGGGGAACTCACTTACAAGGGTTTACGCGCGCCTTGAAAGATGCACAAAACAAAGGCGTACACGTTGCATTGAGCAAACCTTGTTTTGAATTATGGCTTCTGATGCACCATGTTGATGAAACGGAGATTGTTAATCTACCCAATGCAAAGGCAGTTTGCAAAGAGTTGTCCACGCAACTCGGAGGGTACAACAAGAACAAGCTGAAGCAAGAGCATTTTCCTCTCTCAAGCGTTACGATTGCCTGCGAAAGGGCTGAAAGATTAGATCAAGGTGTGACAGGTGGAATGATTCCGAACGCAAATACGAGCCGCGTATATCTGATCTGGAAAGCTATCGCAGAAAAAGCACTTCCTTCACAAATCCCCGTTGAGTTGCATGGTCTATTACCACAAATGAGACAGGGTACTCCAAATCAGAACTGAGATAATGGAGTACCCTGTCATTGATTAGCGATCCATCAGTTACTTGTCGTTCAGTGCTTCGACGCCGGGGAGTTTCTTACCTTCAAGAAACTCGAGGCTTGCTCCGCCGCCGGTACTGATGTGGGTGATCTGATCGGCCAGGCCGGTCTTGTTGATGGCCGAAACCGAGTCGCCGCCGCCGATGATGGAGATGGCGCCCTTGTTGGCCGCAACCGCCTTGGCGATGGCGTTGGTGCCCACGGCAAAGCGCGGGAACTCGAAGACGCCAGCCGGACCGTTCCAGACGATGGTCTTGGCCGTCGCAAGCACCTTTTCGATGGCCGCGATCGTCTTGGGACCGATGTCCAGACCCTGCCAATCGGCGGGGAAGTCCTTGCTCGAATCCCACAACTGCGTCTTGGCCTCGGCATCAAACTTATCGGCCAAAACATTGTCGATCGGCAGCAGGAAGTTGACGCCGGTCTTCTTCGCCTTGGCGAGAATCTGCCCGGCCAGCTCGATCTTGTCTTCCTCAACGAGCGACTTGCCGGTAGTGACGCCCAGCGCGCGCTGGAAGGTGTAAGCCTGTCCGCCGACGACGATCAGCGTATCGACCTTGTCAAGCAGGTTGCTGATCACGTCGATCTTGCCGGAGATTTTGGCGCCGCCGATGATGGCCACGAAGGGCTTTTCCGGCGCTTCCAGCGCCTTGCCGAGGTAGGTAATTTCTTTTTCCATCAGCAGGCCAGCCACGGCGGGCTTGAGGAAGTGTGTGATGCCCTCGGTGGAGGCATGGGCGCGATGCGCCGAGCCGAAAGCGTCGTTCACATAAACTTCAGCCAGCGAAGCCAGCTTCTTTGAGAAGGCCGGATCGTTGGCCTCTTCTTCGGAATGGAAGCGCAGGTTTTCAAGCAGCAGAACCTGGCCAGCTTGGAGCTGCTGGGAGAGCTTGACGGCCTCATCGCCGATGCAGTCGGGAGCAAAGGCAACATGGACCTTTTCGCCCAGTTCCTTGTTGAGCATTTCGCTCAGCCGGTCGACCACCGGGCGCAGCGAGTATTTGGGATTGACCTTGCCCTTGGGGCGGCCCAGGTGCGAGGCCAGAATGACCTTGGCCTTGTGCTGCAGGGCGTACTTGATGGTGGGAATCGTGGCCTTGATGCGGGTGTAGTCGGTGATGGTCGAGCCATCTTCAGTGAGCGGCACGTTGAAATCGACACGGATGAAGACGCGCTTGTTGGCCAGATCGATGTCACGAATGGTGAGCTTGGACATGAGAATCACTCCAGGAAAAACAGTGAACAGTGAACAGTGGACAGTTCCCAGCAGATAGGCAAGCAACAACTGCTCACTCTCCACTGTTCACTGTCCACTGTCTTACTGGTTTAGAGACCCTTCTTGGTGATGTAGCCGATCAGATCAACCACACGGTTCGAGTAAGCCCACTCGTTGTCGTACCAGCTGATCACCTTGATCAGGTTGCCGACCTGCTTGGTCAGAGGCGCGTCGTAGATCGAGCTGCGGGAGTCGCCCTTGAAGTCAGAGCTGACCAGCAGATTATCGTCATAGCCAAGGATGCCCTTCAGCTTGCCTTCGGAAGCCTTCTTGATGGCGGCGTTGAGCTGGTCAATGGTGACCGGCTTCTCAGGGACGAAGGTCAGATCGACAACCGAAACATTCGGTGTGGGGACGCGGATGGCGAAGCCGTCCAGCTTGCCGGCGGTCTCGGGAAGGACGATCTTCAGAGCCTTGGCGGCGCCGGTCGAGGTCGGAATCATCGAGAGAGCCGCGGCACGAGCGCGACGGAGATCCTTGTGAGGCGCGTCGAGCAGCTTCTGGTCGCCGGTGTAGCTGTGGATGGTGGTCATGATGCCTGAAACGATGCCGCACGTTTCCAGAATGACCTTGGTCAGCGGAGCCAGGCAGTTCGTCGTGCAGCTGGCGTTGGAGATGATGTTGTGCTTGGCCGCATCGTACTTCTCTTCGTTGACGCCCATAACAATGGTCGCATCTTCATTCTTGGCCGGAGCCGAGATGATGACCTTCTTCACGGTCTTGCCCAGGTGAGCCTTCGCCTTGGTCGCATCGGTAAAGAAGCCGGTCGACTCGACCACAATCTGCGCTCCAACCGAAGCCCAATCAAGATTGGCCGGATCCTTCTCGGCAAATACCTTGATCTTCTTGCCATCGACGGTGATGAAATCCTCGCCGGCGGTGATCTCGTTCTTCAAATTGCCCAAAATCGAGTCGTACTTCAGCAAATGGGCCAGCGTCGCCGGGCTGGTCAAATCATTGACGGCAACAAAATCAATCTCTTTATTGCCAAGAGCGGCGCGAAAAACATTGCGGCCAATGCGGCCGAAGCCATTGATACCAACCTTTACTGCCATGCTTGTTCTCCTTCGTAGTCGGTGAGACTGTGGTTTAAGCTTCTACTGGTTCGGCGGCTGAAGCCGCCCTTGCGGACAACTCCACCAAACTTATGATCGTAATACTCACTGAAAATCGTAGCATTTCCGGGAGCAGAGAAAAAATCAAAACGCTTTTTTCCGCAGTTCAGCGCGGAAACTTCCCTAATAGGAGTCTGCCCTTCCCAATGCAGGATCGTATGTGACGGCGTGCACACAATTTGCAGCACCCTTGGGAAGTATGGTATTCCGGTATCAAATACGGATTTATTGAAGGACACATGAGCAGACGTTCCAGGCACACCCCCAACCTTTCGGAATCCACTGGCAAGACAGGCCGGGAAGTTCCATCGAATCAACCAGCTCCGTTAGTCCCGTTCTATCCGGACGAGGCCCCGGCGCAGCAAACCCGCTCGTCTCAGCCCAAGGAAGCTCCGTCGCGTCCCGCCCGGTCGGGACGGCTGCCACGCGTCGAGTCCTCAGCCTCCTCCGCCAAGCCGGCGCGGCTGGCCAAAACGGAATGGAATGAACCGGAAGGCTCCGGGCGGCTCGAAATGGAAACTCAGCCGGAAACGCCCTCCGTGCCATCGCAGGAGCCAGCGGCGGCCGAATGCACGCCGTCAGCCCCCAAGGGCTACGTGGTGCTGGCCATTGGCCTGCCCGGCTCGGGCAAAACCACATGGTTCCGCCGCCGCGGCGTCACGCCGCTTTCAAGCGACCTGCTGCGCAGCATCCTCTTCGACGATGTGGAGGAGCAGCGCTATCAGGGGCTGGTTTTTTCCACCCTGCGCTCGCTGCTGAAGGCCCGGCTCATCGCCCACATGCCGTGGAATTACGTGGATGCGACCAACCTCTCCATCCACGAGCGCAGCCAATGGATCAAGATGGCCAAGAGCTTCGGCTACGAGGTGCAGGCGGTCTTCTTCGACGTGCCGCTGGAGGTTTGCCTCGAACGCAACAGCCAGCGCGAACGCTCGGTCAGCGAGGACGTGATGCGCAAGATGGCCGAACGCCTCAAGCCACCAGTCTTTGACGAGGGCTTCGCCAAGATCACCGTAGTGCGGGTCAAGAGCGCCAGTTAAGCAAGGCTCGGCACGGCATCGATTTCAATCGCGCGGCAGGAGCCGTTCTCCGGGCCATTTTTTCAGCGGCTCCTGTTTGCGAACAACACTACAAGCTGGTCTATTGACTTAAATCTTGCCATATATCATGATACGTATCAGCGGGAGGTGAAATCATGCCCCAGTCTCAAAAGGCGCGTGTGTTTATGACCGGCCGTAGTCAGGCCGTCCGAATCCCGGCCGAATTTCGTTTCAATACAAAGGAAGTCTATGTGCGCCGCGACCAGCAGACCGGAGACCTGATTCTTTCGCAGTCGCCAGCCAGTTGGTTGGAGATTTTTGCCGCGCTCGACAAGGCCGAATTTCCAGCGGATTTCATGGCCGACCGTCAGCAGGGAGTCGCCGAGACGCGTGAGCCTCTATGACCCGGCTCTATATGCTCGATACGAACACCGTCAGCTACATCCTGAAGGGGAAATCCCCGGCTGCGCGTGTGCGGCTTGCCCAGCTTGGACCGGATGAAGTGGCGTGCGTTTCCTCCATTACCGAGGCTGAACTCTGGTACGGTCTGGACCGCATTGGCGGCGGAGAACGGCGCAGGAATGCGCTTCGGGCATTCCTGGGGCGAATGCAGGTTCTGCCGTGGGGGCAAGATGAGGCCGTGGCATACGGTGTCTTCCGCTCGAAGCAGGACGCAATCGGCCAGCCACTCGGACCACTCGACACGCAGATTGCCGCTCATGCGATTGCCGTGGGAGCCGTGATGGTGACCAACGATATTGCGTTCCAGCAGGCGGTTGGCCTTCCGGGGCTCGAAGCATGGGCGACCGACATCTGACAGCCCGTAGTGGAAGCTGGGCATTTCGAAAACGGCGAGCGTTTCCGCAGCCTGTTTCACCACATCATGTCAGCAAAGGCCTATGGCGTCGCCGCGGCCGGAGTGATCGTGGTTCCGGCCTGCGTGAACTGGAATTGCAGCGTCCATATGCGGCCAACCTTGCCCGGCGCTGGCTTGAACTTCCACTGCGCTGCCGCTTCCTGCGCCGCTTTGGCGAAATACTTGCTGGGGCCGGCTGAGTCCAGCGCGGCGTTGGAAACATTGCCGCTGGCGTCGACCGTGACGCGCACGGTCACATCAACCTCGCCGTGAATCGAGGCGCGCGCCTCGGGCAGCACGTCGGGCTGAACCTGCTGCGCGACATCGCCATTGGCGGCCGCGCCGGGGGAGTTTTGCGCTGGCGCAGATTTAGCCGGCGACGAGAGCGCCGGAGGCTGTTCCGTGGGCGGCGGCGTGGCCGGCGTCTGGTGAGCGTGCAAGAGCCAAAACGCGCCCGCTCCCAGCAGCACCAGCACGGTGGCCACCAGCAAGGTGGCATAAGAACGGGCCGGCGCCGCTGGCTCCGTGGTTTTGAGCGGTGCATCCGGAAGGGGGCGAACCGGACGGGCCACATCGAGCCGTGCAGGTTCGAGACGGGATTTGACTTCGTCGAGGGTGCAGCGGCGCTCCGGGTCCGGACGGAGGCAGGCCCGCACGATGCCCGCGAAGGGTTGCGGCATGGCTGCCGGCGCGGTCCGTAGCGGATGCTGGGTCAGAACCTCGACCAGCATCACGCCCAGCGACCAGATGTCCGCGGCCGCGGAAATATTGCCGTCGGCGGCTTCCGGCGCGTCATAGACCTCTGTTGCCGAAAAGTGCCGGCCCTCCTTGTTGGCGATCAAGAGGCCTTCCGAGGAAAGCTTGATCTGCTCATCGACCACCAGGATGTTTGCGGGCTTCAGGTGCCCATGCACAAAGCCCTTGGCGTGAAGATAGCCGAGCGCCTTCAGAACCGGGTCGAGCATCTCGGTGGTTTCGGCGGGCGTCAGCGGCCGCGCGGAAAGAATCTGCGAGAGAACTTCATCGGAATACTCAGTGACGGAGTAAAGCAGTGGCAGGCCGTCCATCGTGCAACGCCCGTAGCCAAACAGGCGCATCAGGTGCGGATGAAAGAGCGGCTTGGTCCTGGCCCACACGGCGATTTGCGCATCCGCGCCTCGACCGTCCGCCGGAGTCAGCTTGATGGCGGCCTTGCGCGCGGGCGCTTCCGGCAGCTCCGTGAGGAAGACGCCGCTGGCTTCCGTGCCGCCCAGCCATTCGAGCAGGGTAAATCGCCCGTCAATGACCTGCCCAACCCATTTTTTCGATGCCGCCGCTATATCCATGCCTGTCTATTTTATCTCCGCGCGGAACAGTTAGCCGCGCTTTCGTTCACGGGGCCTTGCGCCGCGCCGGACAAGGGGGCGCTGAGTCCACGATGGATTCGGCGAATCGTGACGCTTTTAGCGTATATTCTTAATGCAGTTAAGCCATGGAAGACGCTCTTCACGTATCGCGCGAGAACTACCTCAAGGCCATCCTCGAAGCCGAAGCCGAGGGCCGTGAGGTGATCCCGGCTCTGTTGGCGCACTGGCTGGAGGTTTCGCCGCCGGCGGTGACCATGGCGCTCAAGCGGCTCAAGCGCGACGGCTGCGTTGAGGTGGGCGAGGACGGCATTGTGCGGCTGACCGCCTCCGGACGCCAGATCGCCTACCAAACCGCGCTGCGCCATCACATGATCGAGCGTATGTTGAGCGAGATCTTCGGCATGGAGTGGGACCAGATTCACGAGGAGGCCGAGCGGCTGGAACACGCCGTCTCGCCTGCCTTTGAAGCCAAGCTCAAGGAAAAGCTGGGCGAGGGCGGCGCTTGTCCGCACGGCAACCATGTGCTGCCCGAAAGCCCTGCCGTGCGCAAACAGCGCGGCGAGTTGCCGCTCTCCGAGGCCACGGCCAACCAGCGCTACACCGTCGTCAGCCTGCAGGAGCGCGACCCGCAACTGCTGCTCTTTTTGCATCAGGTCGGGATCGGTCCCAACCAGAGCCTGCGCGTCGTCCGCCAGAATTACGACCAAACCGTGGCAATTGAGCTGCCCGCTGGAGGCGCGACCACGCTGGGCCGTCCGGCGGCCGAAGCGGTCTGGCTGCGACCGGAAGCGGCGTAATAAATTAATTTCTGATGGATGTTAACTATGGTTAACATCTTTATGGCATACTCTTTCTATGAGCACCATCACGAGCATACCGCTACCCGTGATTCCCGGCCTCGCTCCGGGGCCAGAGCATCGCGTGCCCTCACTGCCGGAGGTTCACTCGACCGTGGGCCTTTCGCGCTCATCGCGCTTCTGGCCGCGTCTGGCGTGCTTCATCGGTCCAGGGTTTCTGATCTCCGTCGGCTACATGGACCCCGGCAACTGGGCCACGGACATTGCCGGTGGCGCGCGCTTCGGCTACACGATGCTGTTTGTCATCATGGCCTCGAACCTGATGGCCATTCTGCTGCAAAGCCTCTCGCTCAAGCTGGGTGTGGCCACGGAGCGCGACCTGGCACAGGTCTGCCACCAGGCTTACGGCCCCAGGGTGAGCTTTGTTCTGTGGATCTTCGCTGAAATCGCCATCGCCGCCTGCGACATGGCGGAAGTGATCGGCTCGGCCATCGCTCTCGAATTGCTCTTTCATATTCCGCTCTTCTACGGCGTGCTGATTACCGGCGCGGATGTGCTGCTGATTCTGCTGATGGAGCGCTGGGGCTTTCGCTACGTCGAGGCGCTGGTCATCGCGCTGATCGGCACGATTGTCGGCTTGTTCGCCGTGCAGATGTTTCTTTCCCGTCCGGAGTACGGGCTGGCGCTGCGCAGTCTTTTCATCCCCTCGCCCGCCATCGTCACCAACCCCGATATGCTCTTCATCGCCATCGGGATTCTGGGCGCTACCGTGATGCCCCACAACCTCTACCTGCACTCCTCGATTGTGCAGAGCCGCCAGTATGAGCGCACGCCCGAGGGCAAGCGCGAAGCCATCGGCATGGCCAACATCGACTCCGCGCTGGCGCTTACCGTGGCGCTCTTCGTGAATGCCGCCATTCTCGTGGTGGCGTCGGCGGCCTTCCATCGCAGCGGCCACTTCGAGGTCGCCGCCATTCAGGACGCCTATAAGCTGCTCAGCCCGTTGCTGGGCGCGGCCGGGGCCAGCACGCTCTTCGCCATCGCGCTGCTCGCCAGTGGGCAGAATTCGTCGATCACCGGCACGCTGGCCGGCCAGATCGTGATGGAAGGCTTCATCCACTTCAAGCTCGCCCCCTGGCTGCGGCGGCTCATCACCCGTTCGCTGGCCATTATCCCCACCATCATCGTGGTCGCCATCACCGGCGAGCAGGGCACGGAAAAGCTGTTGCTCCTCAGCCAGGTAATTCTCTCCTTGCAACTGAGCTTCGCCGTGGTGCCGCTGGTCATCTTTACCGGCAACCGCAAATTGATGGGCGAGTTTGTGAATGCCCGCTGGCTGCAAGGGCTTTCGTGGTTCGTCGCCATTCTGATTGCCGGACTAAATGTTTGGTTCCTGGCGCAGATGTGCCGGTAAGCCACGAACAGGGCAGCAATTCGATGGACGGTGGACAACTTTCGTGGAACTATCCATTTTCGATAAGCGCATCGGCGATTTGGCGTAAATCATCCAAATCATTCAGCCAACCTGCCAACTCGCCATCGCGGCGTAAGCCGCGGCTAAATTGCTGCCCTTGTCCTCGTCCGCGGCAACTTTGCACACTCGCCGAGTGGTAAGGCGATTTGGCGTAAACTGAGAATCAAAATTATGCGCGGAATTTAAAAGGGGAGCCAGATGAAAAGAGGAAAACCGTCTTGCGTTGACCGGAGTGCCTTGCCTGCTTTATATCCGACACACACACACTCCCCTCTGTTCTGGGAACAACTCGGTAGGACTGTAGCGACGTTTGGATTCCTTGAGCAAATACTAGGAAAGGCAATTTTCGCTCTTACAGGAACGCGAATATACAGAGCGGACGAGATAGAAGATGCCATCAAGGCATGGGGACCGAAACTTGAGAAGGCTTTGAAGGATCCGCTTAAGTCATTGGCTGACAGCTATGGCACAGCAGTCAAGGAAAATCAAAATGCAAAAGTCGAAAATGTCGATGAGTTGATTAAATCGATTAAAGATGCTGCAGATGTTCGCAACATCCTGTGCCATGCGTCATGGTACCCTCCAGATGCCGAAGGCAAATCATTGCCATTCTTCGTCAATCGGAGAAACGAGGAGGTCGAAACGAAAATGGACATTCAAGATCTGCGACGAATACAAGATAATGCTGCTGACCTTGCCTATGCTGTCATCGATTCGGTTACTCAAATGGGTTGGAACTTTCCAGGCAGCGGGAAATAGGAAAAACCACATTGACCCAGAAAGATGATAGCTTGCAGATAAGTGGTCATTTACACATCCGAGTTTAAAGGCACGCTAGACGTATCCCTTATTGCCAACAGCCCAACACACTCATCCACCGTAGCTTATAGACCAAAAGCTTTCGAACTGTCCGATTGGGAACAGTAAACGCCCATGTTGCAAAAATCAAATCTTGATTGAAGCCAAATCATCTTTCCGACCAGAAGCAGTTCGCGGGCGGAGGGAGCAGGGGCCTTCAGGCCCCTCAATACAGCGGCTTAATCGAGGGCCTTTAGGCCCGGAACTTTTCTCCCGCAGCCCGCATATGCAGAGGCATCGGGTCCAGCCGTCCGCAAACGGCCGAGCTGAAGTGGTAATCCCCCGGCGTCGACACAAGCCCACGCCGCACCGGATTCTCCTCGATATATCGCGCACAACTTATAAACTTCTCTTCCGTCATGATCTGGCTCTCGTTGAAGCTGCGCATCCAAACATCATGCTTGCTCTTCAATCGAAATGAGAATCCGCCTTTGATGAACTGCATTGCTTTTTCCAGCGAGACCTCCGGAGCAGGAGTAATCAGCGCGTGAAAATGGTCCGGCATGATAACGAAGGCATGAAGAAGGAATTTTCCTTGACTGTGATAGTCGAGGATGGTTTGCTCCAGCAATTCCGCCGTGGCCGTGACCTGAAAAAGGCTGCGGCGTTCAGCCGTCACAGCGGTAACCAGATACGTGCGAGTTTCCTGGGGCGCGAATCGCATCTCAGCAGAATAAACGAAAGGCCCGTGGCTAAAGCCACTTTTTTCTCAGGCCTCAAGTCAGGGGTCTGAAGGCCCCTGCTCCCTCCGTAGGCCGATGTTGCCAACAGAAAACTAAGTTGTCAACAAACCGGCTCTTCGTTTTACCGAATCTCTGTCCCTGTTCCCTGTCGTACCATTGTCACCATGAATATTCTTTCCGCTGCCGAGATGCAGGCCTGCGACCGGCTGACCACCGAGCGGTATGGCGTGCCGTCGCTCGAACTGATGCGGGCGGCGGCGCTGGCGGTGGCGGCTTTTGCGCGGGAGCAGTTCCCGCGGGCGCGGCGGGTGACGGTTCTCTGCGGCCGCGGCAACAACGGCGGCGACGGCATGATGGCGGCGCGGCGGCTGGCCGAGGCCGGTTTGGAAGTGACCACGCTGCTGCTGGGCGCGCCGGATGGGCTGAAGGGCGACGCCGCCGAGGCTTGGCGGGAGCTAAACAGCTCGGCGCGGGGCCTCGTCCACATCATCGAAACGCCGGAGGAGCTAGCCCGGCACAAGGACGCGCTGGAGGCGGACCTGATCGTGGACGCCGTGGTCGGCACCGGCTTCAAGCCGCCACTGAAAGGGCTTCCGCTGGCGGCGCTGAAGTGGCTGGAAGGCAGCACAGCGCCGATTCTGGCTGTGGATTTGCCCTCCGGCTGGCCAGCGGACGAGACTTCCGCGACGGTCACAGGTCCGGTTTTCCCCGCCGATGCGGTCCTTACCTTTACCGCACCCAAACCGGCGCACGTCTTCGGGCAATTGACCAATAGCTGGCCGCAGCCGGTCGTCGTCGCCCCCATCGGCTCGCCGGAAGAGGCAATTGTCTCGGCACTGGAGTTGCATTGGGCTGGCTCGTCGCTCGCTCTCACGCAGACGCCGCGTCCGTGCGCGGCCAACAAGGGCAACTTTGGCCACGTGCTGGTGGTGGGCGGCACGCTGGGAACGGCCGGAGGCAAATCCGGCGCGCCAGCCATGACGGCGCTGGCCGCGTTGCGCTCCGGGGCAGGCCTGGTGACGGCGGCCATTCCCGCGCCAGCGCTGCCGCTGGTGGCGGTCGTCGCGCCGGAGCTGATGACCTGGCCGCTCACGGCAACCGCCACGGGCTGCGTCGCGGCGGAGAATTTGTCGCCGGAATCGCTGGCCGCGCTGCTCAAGGGCATCACGGTGCTGGCGATTGGTCCCGGCCTGGGACAAAGCCCCGAAACGGTCAAATTCACCGCAGGGCTGCTCGCGGCGACGAAGATTCCAGCAGTGATCGACGCGGACGCGCTGAATATTCTGGCGGCCGAGCCGGGGCTGTTGGCCAAGCTGGCCAAGGGACGCACGCTGGTGCTGACGCCGCATCCGGGCGAGATGGCGCGGCTGGTGGGCATTTCCGTGGCCGAGGTGCAGGCCAACCGGCTCGAAGCAGCGCGCGGCTTTGCGCGGCGCAACAGCGTAACGCTGGTGCTCAAGGGCGCGCGGACGCTCATTGCCCACCCCGATGGCCGCGTAGCAGTGAACACCACGGGCAATCCCGGCATGGCCAAGGGCGGCAGCGGTGACGTGCTCGCCGGCCTGGTGGCGGGTTTGCTGGCGCAGTACCCGAATGACGCGGCGCGCGCGGTCGAAGCGGCGGTTTATCTGCACGGGTTGGCCGGCGACTTGGCTGCGCGCTCAGCCGGCGAGCATACGCTGCTGGCCACCGACACGCTGGTGCTACTTTCGCGGGCTTTTCGCTTTCATCCGGACGGTGCAAACGGGTATCTTTGGATACAGGGGCTGCCGGCTGAGTTCTGACCGGCCTTGGCCTCCCACGAGGCAGCAAAATGAGCAACGTCGCCCCTCCCGTCGAAGGACGGGTTTACGAGTTCACCACGCAAAGCAGCGCGGACACCATCGAAGTCGGCCGCAAACTGGCCCAACTGCTGCCGCCGCCGCAACTGCTGATTCTGCGCGGCGATCTGGGCACCGGCAAAACCACGCTGGTCAAGGGCATTGCGCAGGCTCTGGAGGCCGCCGAGCCGGACGAAGTCACCAGCCCCACCTTTACGCTGCTGCACGAGTACCATGGCTCTCGGAACGGCAAACCAGTCAAGCTCTTCCATCTGGACGTCTACCGCCTCGAAGGAGAGCGCCAACTGGAGACGCTGGGCCTTGATGAGTTGCTCACGCCCGACGCGCTGGTCCTGGTCGAGTGGGGCGAAAAGTTCAAGAGCATCCGCAAGCGCTCGACCGGCGAAATTGTCATTGCCGCCGCCGGCGGCGACGCGCGCCAGATCACGGTGTCGCTGAAAGAGTAGCGCCCCTGGGCAACTTAGCGGAGGGTCAAATGATTCGAGTCGGTTTGGTGGGCTTCGGAATGTCCGGGCGGGTCTTTCACGCGCCGCTGATCTCCTCGGTTGAAGGGCTGGAACTGACCGCCGTGGTCGAGCGCCACACGGATCTGGCCGCCGCGCGCTACCCCGGTATCGTGACGTACCGCAGCCTGGAAGCGATGCTGGCGGACTCCGCGCTGGAGCTGGTGGTGGTGGCGACGCCCAACGAAAGCCACTTCGCGGCGGCCCGGCAGGCGTTGGAAGCCGGAAAAAATGTCGTCGTGGATAAGCCGATGACGCCGAAGCCGGCGGAAATCGCGCAGTTGATAAAGCTGGCCGGAGCGCGCGGCCTGACGCTCGCTCCGTTTCATAACCGACGCTGGGACGGCGACTTCCGGACGATTCAGAAGCTGCTGCATGACGGCTCTCTGGGCCGCCTGGTGCATCTGGAATCGTCGATTGACCGCTGGAGTCCTGGGGCAACCAGACGCCCCTGGAAGGACGACGCCGCGCGGAGCGGCGGCCTTCTGCTGGACCTCGGAACGCACATCGCCGACCAGGCGCTCGTGCTGTTTGGCAAGCCGGAGGCGGTCAGCGCCGAAGTCGGCCGCGAGCGCGACGGTGAGGGGGCGAATGACGCCTTTACCCTGCGGTTGCGCTATCAGGGCTTCCGCGTCGCCTTGAGCGCCAACCTGCTTTCTTCGCTGGCGCGGCCCCGCTTCCACCTGCGCGGGACGAAGGGCAACTACTGGAAGTGGGGGGCGGACCCGCAGGAGGCCGCGCTCAAGCTGATCACACGCATCAATGTAGTACCGGCTTGCGGGGATTCGAGGTGGGGTCAGGAGTCCACTGCCAACTGGGGCACGCTTTCGCTGGATGTGGACGGCGACATGGTCACGCGGCCGGTCGAGCCAATCCCCGGCGACTACCGGCTCTACTACGCCGCCCTGCGCGATGCGCTGCTCGGTCATGCGCCCGCGCCGGTGACCGCGCTGGAGGCTTGGCGCGTGGCGCGGCTGCTCGAGTGGGCCGTGGAAAGCTCCGAGCAGCGCCGCGAAATCGTCTGCGACTGGAGCGAGGAGCCGCGATAGGTTGGGCTGCTTCAACGGCCTTCCGTCGCATTTTCGGTTTATGCGCTTTCACAGGCTGCGGAAAACCCAATGTTTTGAAAGGGCACGACTGAAGTCGTGCCCTGACACTTTTGCAGTCTCAATGGATTTTGCAAGAGGTTCTCGATATAAGTAATTATTCTGTCAGAGACTTCGTCCCCGCGCCGCCCGGTTCTTTTTCCACCAGCGGCACCCAGAAGCGGAAGCAGGCGCCCTTGCCCGGAGCGCTCTCGGCCTCGATTCCGCCGCCATGCGCGGCCAAAATGGCGCGGCTGATGGCCAGCCCCATCCCCGTTCCCTTGCCCTGGCTGGCGGTCTTCCGGCCCCGGTAGAACTTGTCGAAGATGAAGGGCAGGTCGGCGGCGTCGATGCCCGATCCGTCGTCTTCCACGCGAAACTCCAACCGATCTTCGCGCAGCCGGCAGCCGAGCAGGATGCGGCCGCCAGGTGGCGTCGAACGCGCCGCATTTTCCAGCAGATGGCGCAAGACGCGGCTCAGCAGGTGCGGATCGAACCAGACGGAATTCGCCGGCCGGCCCGGCTCCTCGACGGCAATTACCACCCGATGCCCGGCCAACGCCGCGCGCGACTCCTGTACCGCCTGATCGAGCAGCGAACGCGGCTGCTGCGGAGAGAGATGCACCTCGACCGCGTTGGCGTCGATCTCGGCCATTTCGACCGCCTCGCCGATCAGCCGGTCCAGCCGCTCGCTCTCCTCGTCAACCACGGCCGCCAGTTCGGTTCGCGCGGCCTCGTCCAACCCCTCGCCCGCGCGCAGCGTCGTCGCCGCGGCGCGAATGGCGGTCAGCGGCGTCCGCAGCTCATGGGTCAGCGAGTCAATCAGCGCCGTGCGCAGCCGCTCGCCTTCGCGCGCACCCTCGGCGCGGGTGGAGGCCTCGATCACCGTGGCGCGGGTTAGCGCAATCGCCACCTGTGCGCTGACCGCCGTGGCCACCTCATGCGAGAGCGTGGCCGGGCGCAAGCCCAGAGCCCCCACCGGACGCAAGCCCAGCATCAGCGTTCTTACCGTAAACTCTCCCGGAATGACCTCCGTCGGATGCTCGCCGAGCGTCATCGCCCGCAGGCTGGCCTGGATGCTCATCGGCAGGTCCGTGGTAGAGGCATAAATCTCGTCCTGGTCACGGACGTAAAGCACCACCCCGTCCAGCGCGAAGATGCGCATGATCATCTGGGGCAGGTCGCGCACCAGCCCGGTCGCGTCCTCCTGCAACATCATCTGCTGCGCCAGTTCGTAGAGCCGCTCGACGTCCTGGTGGCGCTGCTCGGCCCTACGCGCCTGCTGGCGCGCCCGCTCGGCCACGCGGCCCACCACCACGCAACTGAGCAGGAATGAGATCATGGCTACCCACTGCTGAATGCCGGCAATCCGCCACGAGCCATAAGGCGGCAGAAAGAAGTAGTCGAACGATGCCGCGCACAGCAGCGCGGCATAGAGCGCAAGGCCGATTCCCGCCTGCGCGGCATAGAGCACCACCAGCACCAGGAAGACCATCCCCGCCGTGGTCGAGTTGGCGCCGAGGCTGGTGAGCAGGACCGTCACCGCAGAGACCACCAGCGTGGCCACCAGCCAGTGAAGCGCGTTTCGTATTGGACGGGAAAGCTGCATCCTTTCTCCATGGGAATCATACCCTTCCGCCCGGATGATGTAATCTTTCGTGGAGGAGAAGGCGGATGCCGGGCAGAATTCTGGTGATCGACGACGAACCACAGATTACCCGCGTGCTGCGCGCCGCCCTGGGCGCTCAGGGCTTTGACGTGCGCACCGCCAACGATCCAGAGGAAGGCTTGCAGATCTTTCGCGACTGGACGCCCGGACTGGTGGTGACCGACCTGATGATGCCCGGCTTGAGCGGCGTCGAGGTCTGCCGCGCCATCCGCGCCCAATCCGCTGTTCCCATCCTGGTTTTGTCAGTCCGCGACCAGGAGCGCTCGAAGATTGAGGCACTGGACGCCGGAGCCGACGACTACGTGACCAAACCATTCGGCATTCAGGAACTGCTGGCCCGCGTGCGCGCCCATCTGCGCCGCGCCCCGGAGCGCGCCAATGGCCCCATAGAAGCTGGCGACTTCGTGCTGGACGCCGAGGCGCATTCGATCACCGTGCAGGGCAATCCGATCCATCTGACGCCCAAGGAATTCGACCTGCTGCTACACTTGGCGCGTCAGGCCGGCAAAGTCATCACCCATCGCGCGCTGCTGACCGCCGTCTGGGGAGCGCAATCAGCCTATCAGCCGGAGTATTTGCGCGTCTTCATCGGCCAGTTGCGGAAAAAGCTCGAAAGCGAAACCGGCAAGCAGTACATCCAGACGGAACCCTGGGTGGGTTACCGCTTTGTCCCCGAAGGCTGGACCGGCAACGAGGAATGAGCGTTGTTCGCAGCCTTCGTTATCTAAGAGTCTGTGGCAAAAGTCCCAACCGTCTCAATGACACCCCTCAGGGGCTGAAGCCCGCATTGATTCTGAAGCACTTACGGCACGACTAAAGTCGTGCCCTGACACAATGCGTCCCCTTGAAACACTTTTTACGAGTTTTTCCGCAGCCTGTAAAGCCCAAGGTTCATTTGTCGCGCTTTCGGCACGACTAAAGTCGTGCCCTGACGCAATTAACAGCCGGAAAAGAAGATTGCAAACGGCTACGCGGATCAATTTTGGGCGTGGAGGGGATGGCGTCGATGCCAGCTTAGAGCCGTCCGCCGTCCTTTTCTGCTCAGATTCGCTCTCCTGGCTGTCTTTATGTTTCTTTTAGGAAATATTTTTGATACTCAGAGATGGCGTGAGCCAGGATGAATCTTGAGCTGGTAAGCCCGCTTCAGAGAAAGTGCGAGAACTGCGATGCAAGATGCCCTGATGCTGCTGTTCACGGTTGTTTTTTTCGGCCTGGCGTTTCTCTACGTCAAGGCCTGCCGAAAGTTGAGGTAGACCCATGCAAATCGACTTGATAACTGCGATTGCCCTGGTTCTATCCGTTTTGTTGCTGGGCTATCTGGCCCTAACCCTGCTTTTCCCGGAGAAGTTCTGAGATGTCCGCCAACGGTTGGTTGCAATTCGCACTTTTCTCGCTGATTCTGCTGGCGAGCGTTCGTCCGGTGGGCGCGTATATGGCCCGCGTGCTGGAAGGCAAGCGCACCTGGCTGGACCCAGTGCTTCGCCCGCTCGAACGGCTCATCTACAAGCTCTCCGGCGTCGAAGCCGAGCAGGAGATGAACTGGCGCCAGTACGCCTGCGCTCTGCTAGGCTTTTCAGCGGTGAGCCTGCTGGTCACCTACGGCATTGAGCGGCTGCAAAATCTATTGCCATGGAATCCGCAGCATCTGGCCGCCGTTGGGCCGGATCTGGCCTGGAACACCGCCGCCAGCTTCACCACCAACACCAACTGGCAGAGCTACACGCCGGAAACCACGATGAGCTACCTGACTCAGATGGCGGGCCTGGCGACGCACAACTTCTTCTCGGCGGCGGTGGGCCTGTCGGTGGCCGTGGCGCTGATCCGCGGCATCAAGCGGACCAAGTCCGAGACCATCGGCAACTTCTGGGTGGACGCGACGCGCTCGATTCTCTACGTGCTGCTGCCCGCGTCCCTGCTCTATGCGCTGCTGCTGGTGGGGCAAGGCGTTCCGCAAAATCTGCACGCCTATACGACGGCTCACACGCTGGAGAATCAGACGCAGACCATCGCGCAGGGACCGGTCGCCTCGCAAGAAGCGATCAAGATGCTGGGCACCAACGGCGGCGGCTTCTTCAACGCCAACAGCGCCCATCCCTTCGAGAATCCCACGCCCTTCTCGAACCTGCTGCAAATGCTTTCGATCTTCATTATTCCGGCAGGGCTGACCTACACGCTGGGGCGCATGACCGGCTCGCCGGGCCACGGCTGGGCCGTTTTTGCCGCCATGTTTGTGCTCTTCGCGGCCGGATTCTCAACCCTCTACTGGGCCGAATCGCAGCCGCACGCGCTGCTCCACGGTGCGGTGCAAACCGGCAGCCTGACGGCTCCGGCCGGCAACATGGAGGGCAAGGAGACGCGCTTCGGCGTCAGTCAGTCCTCGCTGTTCGCCACGATCACGACCGACGCCAGTTGCGGCGCGGTCAACACCATGCACGATTCGCTCACTCCGCTGGGCGGCATGGTGGCCCTGATCAACATCGAACTGGGCGAGATCGTCTTTGGCGGCGTCGGCTCGGGCCTATACGGCATTCTGATCATGGTGGTGCTTTCGGTCTTCATCGCCGGCCTGATGGTGGGCCGCACACCCGAGTACCTGGGCAAGAAGATCGAGGCCTACGACGTGAAGATGTCGATGCTCTATGTGCTGATCTTCCCGCTGATTATCCTCACGTTTACGGCCATTTTCCTGCTTTCGCCGCAGATTGGCCTTTCGGCGCTCGCCAATCCCGGTCCGCACGGAATGACGGAAATCCTTTACGCCTTCAGCTCCGCGGCGGGCAACAACGGCTCGGCCTTCATGGGACTGAGCGCAAATACCTGGTGGTACAACGTGACGCTGGGCTGGACAATGCTGATCGGCCGCTTCTTCATGATGGTTCCAGTGCTGGCTCTGGCCGGCAACCTGGCCCAGAAACGGAGCATTCCGCCCTCGCCCGGAACCTTCCCGGTGAACGGCGCGCTGTTTACCGTGCTACTGATTGGCGTGATTGTGATTTTGGGCGCTTTGACCTTCTTCCCGGCGCTGAGCCTGGGACCGATTCTGGAACACCTTCTGCTCCAGGCTGGAAAGCTCTTCTAACCTAGCTGTTGCTTTGAAAGGGCACGACTTTAGCCGCTGCGTTGTTGCAAGTCATTCAAAAAATGCAGGGGCTAAAGCCCAAAATCATTTTGTTGCTCATTCGGCACGACTGAAGTCGTGCCCTGATACAGAATTTTTCTGAACAGAGCACTCGGGAACCGGACGAAACGGATCATTATGCTGAAAAAGAAAAGTCTTTGGAATACGAAAATCATGGGCCAGGCGCTTCTCGATGCCTTCCGCAAGCTCGATCCGCGCGGCATGGCCAAGAACCCGGTGATGTTTGTCGTCGAGGTGGGTTGCGTGCTGACCACATTGCTGCTCATCGACAACACCATCCATCACGACCCCGGCTTCGGCTTCAACCTCCAGATCACCCTCTGGCTGTGGTTCACGGTGCTCTTCGCCAACTTTGCCGAGGCCATGGCCGAGGGCCGCGGCAAGGCCCAGGCCGACACCCTGCGCAAGGCCAAGGGCGAGACCATCGCCAAGCGCTATAACGACACCAACGAACTGGTTGAAGTTCCGAGCGCGCTGCTGCGCGCCGGAGATGTGATTTACGTCGAGGCGAACAGCTACATCGCCGGCGACGGCGAGGTGATCGAGGGAGTGGCCTCGGTGGACGAATCGGCCATCACCGGCGAATCCGCTCCGGTGATCCGCGAGGCTGGCGGCGACCGCTCGGCCGTGACCGGCGGCACGAAGGTGCTGTCAGACTGGATCAAGGTCCGCATTACCTCCAACCCCGGCGAAACCTTTCTGGATCGCATGATTGCGCTGGTCGAAGGCGCCACGCGCCAGAAGACGCCCAACGAAATTGCGCTCAGCATTCTGCTCAGCGGCCTGACAATCATCTTTCTGCTGGCCGTGGTTACCTTGCAACCCTTCGCCATCTACGCCCACGCGCCGCAGACGGTCTTCGTGCTGGTGTCCTTGCTGGTCTGCCTGATTCCCACCACCATCGGCGGGCTGCTCTCGGCCATCGGCATTGCCGGCATGGACCGCCTGGTGCAATACAATGTGCTGGCGATGAGCGGGCGCGCAGTCGAAGCGGCCGGAGACGTAAACACGCTGCTGCTGGACAAGACCGGCACCATCACGCTGGGCAATCGCCAGGCCGCCGATTTCATCCCCGCGCCGGACGTGAGCCCGGACCGGCTGGCCGACGCGGCGCAGCTTTCCTCGCTCTCCGACGAAACCCCCGAGGGGCGCTCGATTGTGGTGCTGGCCAAGGAGAAATACAACCTGCGCGGACGCGATCTGAGCAGCATCCAGGCCGAGTTTGTGCCCTTCACCGCACAGACCCGCATGAGTGGCGTGAACCTGCCCGGCGTGCGCATCCGCAAGGGTTCGGTGGACGCCATCAGCCGTTTTCTTGAGGAGCAAGGCTCCTCGCTTCCCCGCAAGGTTCAGGAGAGCGTCGAAGAGGTTGCCCGCCTCGGCGGAACGCCACTGGTGGTGGCCGAAAACTCCACCGCCCTGGGCGTTATTTACCTCAAGGACATCGTCAAGGGCGGCTTGAAGGAGCGGCTGGCGCGGCTGCGCGCGATGGGCATCCGCACCATCATGATTACCGGCGACAACCCGCTGACCGCCGCGGTGATTGCCCGCGAGGCCGGCGTGGACGACTTTCTGGCCGAGGCCAAGCCCAAGGACAAGATGGACCTGATCAAGCGCGAGCAGGGCAAGGGCAAGCTGGTGGCGATGACCGGCGACGGCACCAACGACGCACCGGCGCTGGCCCAGGCCGACGTGGGCGTGGCGATGAACTCCGGCACACAGGCCGCCAAGGAAGCCGGCAACATGGTCGATCTGGACTCCAACCCCACCAAACTAATCGAGATTGTCGAGATTGGCAAACAACTGCTGATGACGCGCGGCGCGCTGACCACCTTCAGCATCTCCAACGACGTGGCCAAGTACTTCGCCATTATTCCGGCCATGTTCGCTGGCGTCTTTCCGGTGCTGAACGCGCTCAACATCATGGCGCTGCACTCGGCCCATTCGGCGATTCTTTCGGCGGTCATCTTCAACGCGCTGATTATTGTTGCGCTGATTCCGCTGGCGCTGAAGGGCGTCAAGTACGAGCCGAAACCGGCCGATGTTCTGCTGCGCCAGAACCTGCTGATCTACGGCTTCGGCGGCATTCTTGTGCCCTTTATCGGCATCAAGATTATCGACGTGGCCCTAGTGGCGCTGCATTTGGCGTGAGAGATCATGGCAACCCACCCTAGCCGCAAAAACAAAGACGCGGCGAGGGTGGGCACCCAATTGAGTTTCAAGGAGTCTATCGTGCATTCGGTCTGGAAAATTTCGATCCGCTTTACCCTTGTGGCCACGCTGCTGCTGGGCCTCGGCTATCCGCTGGTGGTCACCGGCATCGCCAGCGTGCTCTTCCCGCACAAGGCCGCAGGCAGCCTCATTCTCAAGGACGGCCAGGTCATCGGCTCCAAGCTGCTGGCGCAGAGCTTTACCAGTGACCGCTACTTCCATCCGCGGCCCTCGGCCAACAGCTACGACGCCGCCAACTCCGGCGGCTCGAACTTGGCGCAATCGAACAAGGTTCTGGTCACGCGCATCCAGGGCGACATCGACAAGCTGGCCGCGCGGAATCCCGGCCAGCCGGTGCCCATCGACTTGGTCACCACCTCGGCTTCCGGCCTTGATCCGGACATTACGCCCGACGCCGCCTACTATCAGGCCGCGCGCGTCGCCACGGCCCGCAAGCTGAACGAAGAGAACGTCCGGAAGCTTATCGAGCAGCACACCACCGCTCGCCAGTTGGGCCTGCTCGGCGAGGCCCGCGTCAACGTGCTTGAACTGAATCTGGCGCTGGATAAGTTGGCGCAATAAGAACCGATTCAGACATCTGGCGGCGAGGACGCCGCCAGTACAGCCGACCAGGGGGTCGGCGCTACCTGCTATTAGGATTAGCTCCGAGTCCGCGCGGCCGGCCGGCGCGTGACGGTCGTCAGATTGCCGCTCACCGCGTACTTGCGCCGCTCGATGGGCGAGGAAAGCACCAGGCTGGTGACCGGCGTTCCGTAAGGCAGCAGGGCCTCGATCAGCGCCTCCAGGCACGCCATATTCGTGGTGGTGACCTTGAGCAGGAAGTCGTCGTCGCCGGTCAGATGATGGCACTCGCGCACCTCTTCGAGTGTCCGCACAAAATCCAGCAGGCGGTGGTAATTCTGGCCGCCGCAGCTCATGCGGATGAAGGCCATCACCTCCAGCCCCAACGCCTCGCGGTCGATTTCGACCGTATAGCCGCGCAGGATGCCCACCTCTTCCATCTGCTTGAGGCGCTCCGCGGTTGCGGTGGGCGAAAGATTGATGCGGCGGCCCAGTTCGGCCAGACTGAGACGCGCGTTGGCTTGCAATTCGTCGAGCATCTGGCGTCCATAACTATCGAGCAATTCCGTGGAATCCATTCCCATAGAGACATTCTATCGACGAATCGAGCAGCATTTTAGCTTTATGCCGTGCAATTCGTATGTACCTCGATCTTTTTGCCGCCTACCATAAGGAAATGGATTCCCTATTGCTGGACGGCCAACCGCTGACGCTGGCCGAGATTGAAGCGGTTTCGCTGGCCGCCCGGCCGGTGGCCGTTGCGCCCGCAGCCCTGGCCCGCGTGGCCCAGAGCCGCGCTCTGATTGAAAAGATTCTGGCCGCCGGACAAACGGTCTACGGCGTCAACACCGGCTTCGGAAAGCTGTCGGATGTGCGCATTCCGCCCGATAAGCTTGGGCAATTGCAGGTCAATCTGGTGCATAGCCACGCGGGCGGCGTGGGTCAGCCGCTCTCGGAGGGCGAATCGCGGGCCATGCTGCTGCTGCGCGCCAATGTGCTGGCCAAGGGCTTCAGCGGCTGCCGCCCGGAGCTGGTCGAGCTGCTGGTCGCGCTGCTGAATGCTGGCGTCCATCCGGTGATTCCCGAAAAAGGCTCCGTGGGCGCGAGCGGCGATCTGGCCCCCCTGGCTCACTTGGCGCTGGTGGCCATCGGCGAGGGCGAGGCGTTTTACAAAGGCGAGCGCCTGAATGGCGGCGAGGCGCTGCGGCGGGCTGGATTGCAGCCGATCCAGTTGGCCGCCAAGGAGGGCTTGGCGCTGCTGAATGGCACACAGGCGATGACCGCCGTGGGGGCCTTGGCCGTGGCGCGCGGGCTGCGCGTGGCGCAGTTGGCGGACTTGGCGGGAGCGATGAGCCTGGAGGCGCTGATGGGCACGCCGGCGGCCTTCGATCCGCGCATCCAGCAGGCCCGGCCGCACGCCGGGCAGATTCACTCCGCGGCGCACCTGCTCCGGCGGCTGGCCGGCTCCGGGATACGTGAGTCGCATCGCTCGCATGATGTGCGCGTGCAGGATGCCTACTGCCTGCGCTGTATGCCGCAGGTGCATGGCGCGGTCCTGGATGCTCTGGAACACGTGCAAGGGATTCTGGAGGTCGAGGCAGGATCGGCCACCGATAACCCACTGGTTTTTCCGGAAAATGCGCTGGGAACGGGAAGCCCCGAAGCTGTGCTGTCGGGCGGAAATTTTCACGGCGCGCCGCTGGCCTACGCCTTTGACTACGCGGCCATTGTGCTGACCGATCTGGCGGGCATCACCGAGCGGCGAATCGACCGGCTGCTGAATATGGACATTCAGCAGCCGGTCGATTCGCCGC
>Ga0224529_1000613_pt1 | contig 25506 bp, 24 predicted proteins | sample CBST50metaG_FD_179893 | JGI IMG/M metagenome (GOLD analysis project Ga0224529, IMG submission 179893) | Peat soil microbial communities from Stordalen Mire, Sweden - C.B.S.T50 | ecosystem: Environmental > Terrestrial > Soil > Wetlands > Peat | place: Sweden: Norrbotten County, Stordalen Mire... | reverse complement strand
CGTAAAGCCCGCGCCTGGAGGCGGCTACACCCACATTTTGGCTGTAACTGCTTCGGAACCCCATTGCATCGCAATTACCCTGCAAAATCGTGGGCTGTGCAGAGGATCCTTAGCTTCTAGCCTCCGGTCTTTAGTATCCAGCTAACGGCCGGGGGCTTTTGCTTTTTGGGCACGGTATGAATGCTGCGTTAACCTGCGAGACGCGGGCAGTGGATATATTTCTTACGTGGGGTGCATTCAAGGAGGAGCGGGAATGGCGCGAGTGGCGGTTGTGGGCGTGGGAGCCATTGGAGGAGCGCTGGCGGCGCTTTTGGAGGTGACCGGTCAGCACGAGATCGTGCTATGTACCCGGCGGCCGATGGAGAGCCTGACCGTGCAGACACCGGACGGGGTGGTTACGGTGGAGGCACAGAACGTCACGGACCCGGCGCGGGTTGAGCCCGTGGATTGGGTGCTGGTGGCGACCAAGGCCTACGATGCCCAGGGCGCGGCGGCGTGGTTCCCGGCGCTGTGCAGAGACAATGCTCCGGTGGCCGTGGTGCAGAACGGCGTGGAACACCGGGAGCGGTTTGCGCCTTATGTGAAACCGGAGCTGATTGTGCCGGTGATCATCGAATGCCCGGTGGAACGGCAGCAGGACGGGACCGTGCGGCAGCGCGGTGCGGCGCGGATGCAGGTGGAAGACGGGCGGCTCGGCGCGGAGTTTGCGCAACTGTTCGAGGGCGCCAATGCACAGGTCCAGCTGACCGGCGACTTTTTGACCGCAGCCTGGCGGAAGCTGTGCCTCAACTCGGCCGGAGCGCTGTCCGCGCTGACCATGAAGCCGGCAGGCGTGCTGCGTGGCGAGGCGATGGCGGAGATTGCCCGGCAGATGGTGGAAGAATGCGTGGCCGTGGGGCGGGCCGAGGGCGCTCAGTTGGGCGAGGACGCGACGCAGCGGGTGTTGGATGGGTACCGGGTGCAACCCAAGGATTCAGTCAATTCCATGCTTGCGGACCGGTTGGCCGGGCGGCCCATGGAGATTGACGCGCGCAACGGAGTGATTGTGCGCAAGGGAGAGAAGCACGGGATCAAGACGCCGCTCAACCAGATGACGGTGGCCCTGCTGCAGGTTCTTTGCCCGGAATAAACATGCCCAGAATTCATGGGAGCCAGGTACCCCATCCTTGCGACGCATTTCCAGAAAGAATCTGTAGCAAGGATGGAAAACGATCGGTAACTCCGGAAACTGACAGGGATACCCGCATTCCAGGCACTTACCTGTGCAGAGTTTCAAAGGCAGCAAACAGCACGCGCGGATCGTAGAGGCCCTTGTAGAACGGAGAGGGCTCCTTGTTCAGTTTCAAGAGGGTGTTGACGGCGATCTGTGCCGAGCGCACCGAGTATTCCACGGTGAACACAACGTCGTCTGGCTGCTCTGCATACTGGCCCAGGAAAGCAAGGTTGGTTGACCCCTTGGGCACCACATTGGGACGGTCCCCAGCTTTTCTGACCAGAAACTGACTGGTGATGTACGGCATCCGGCAGGGAATCACGTTTGCGGTTGCCAGTATCTTTTCCTTGTACTCGTCGAACTTCAAATGACCGATGACCTCTTCGAGGATCTCTTTCCCGGAGCACTCCTGCAAGGTCTTCTTGACATACTGGCCCACCCTGTCGTGGTACAGGCCGTAGCCCCACCAGACGAAGGCGTCCTTCGGCTGGTCTGGATAGAAGGGCTGGTGAAACATCGACAAGGTAAGGAGCCAGTTTGAGTCCTTGAAGGTGATCAGACCGCCCTTGCCCGCTTCGCTGCCACTGAACTGCTGCATCAGTTGGAAGAAGGTTGGGTCGTGCATCGTCACCGTGAACGACTCCCACAGAGACTCGTCGATATGACTGTCAAACGCTGCTGGGTTGCCGAATTCCGGCCGCCCAGCCGCAATCGTCTCCCACAAGCGCCATGCCCCGCTTCGCCTGCTGCAATCCATCGCCGGCGCCTCGGTCATCGAACCGAACGTCTTGTCTGCGGTCATGGAGCCGTTGGTGACAAACACCAGATCGCCCTCTTCAATTCGAATCTCGCTCTCGATCCCGGATGCGCTGTATTGAAGCGAATTGACGGTGATTTCGCTCCCCGCGGTTTTGAAGCCCAAGTTGGTCACCTGGGTCGCCAAGCGGAACTCGACACCTTTGCCGCGCAGCCAATTGACCAGCGGAACGGCCATCGAATCGTACTGGTTGTAGCGCGTCCGGAAGATGCCCTCCTGCGTGTCGATGGTCGAGAAATGATGGACGAATCGGCGCAGATACCTTCTGAACTCGATCGCGCTGTGCCAGCTTTCGAACGCGAACAAGGTGCACCACTCAAACCAGAAGTTGGTATGGAAGAAGCCAGCGTCGAAGCAGTCTGAAATGCGCTTTGAGTCAAGCGCCTTCTCGGGCTTCACCATCAACGCAAGCAGGTCGATGCGTTCCTTCTCGCTGAAGCCGAGTTTGTGAAAGTCGACAATTTTTCCTTCCCCATTCACCAGCCGGGCCTTGTTATGCCACAGTGCGTCCTTGTCGGCCAGTTCGGTTTCCTGCTTCACCGACAAATTCGGGTCGCTCGCGGATGGAATGAACGAGAACAGATCAAAGGTGGCGTTGTACTTGTGCTCAAACATGCGGCTTCCGCTCATGAAATAGCCGGTATTCGCCGTTCCATGCGCATCCAGAGCGCCGCTTAGCTCATTCGATTCCTCGAAGATCGCAATGTCGTTGCCGTTGATATTGCCATCGTGAATGAGATAGGCCGCACCTGCCAGCGATGCGATGCCGCTTCCGACAAAGTAGTATTTGCTCATTTCAATCTCTCGGGGAACTGAAGAATTCGGTTATCGTGCATGAAGTATCTTTCAGACAACCTGCTGCTCATGGCAGTGAGACGATTGCTGGTTCCTTCGATCCATGCTCTCCCCATTCAACATTGGAAGCAGAGCAAAATGGACCGCCTTCTGCCCGATGCATGCAGCCGGAAGCCGTCCTTCCGTATAGACTGGGTTCTGCACAGCGATGAAAGACTCGATCCACGCTTCGAAAGAGAACTACCTCAAAGCCATTCTGGAGGCGGAGGCAGAGGGCCACCAGGTGATCCCGGCCATGCTGGCGCATTGGCTTGAGGTTTCGGCGCCGGCGGTGACCATGGCGCTGAAGCGGCTGAAGCGCGACGGCTACGTGCTGGTGGGCGCGGATGGCATTGTGCGGCTCACCGCTGCCGGGCGCGAGACCGCCTATCATACCGCCTTGCGCCACCATCTGATTGAGCGCATGCTGAGCGAGATTTTCGGCATGGAGTGGTACGAGATCCATGAGGAGGCCGAGAGGCTGGAGCATGCCGTCTCTCCGGCCTTCGAGGCCAAACTGCGTGAGAAGCTAGGTGAGACGGGGGCCTGTCCGCACGGCAACTCCGTGTTGCCCGAGACCCCGGCGGCGCGCAAGCGGCGTGGCGAGGTTCCGCTGGCCGGGGCCGCCGCGGGAGAGAGCTATACCGTTGTCAGCTTGCAGGAACGCGATCCAAAATTGCTTTTGTTTCTGCACGGGGCGGGTATCGGGCCCGGCAAAAGCCTGCGGGTCGTGAGCCAGAACTACGATCAAACCGTGTCAATTGAATTGCCTACAGGAAACTGCATCCTGGGCCATCCGGCCGCGGAGGCGGTGTGGCTGCATCGGAAAAGTTCATCGTAATTAAATATAATAAAAATAGTTAACCATGGTTAATATACCTATGGCATACTGAGGATGAATCACGAGAACAAGCGTCTTTCCAGCGCCCATGGCCACTGAAGCCTTATCCCAAGTCGAGCACAACGAGCTCTCCCTGGCAGAGCACACGGAGCACTCCCTCCCGGAAGTGTTTTCGAGCGTTCGGCTTTCTGGCTCGCCGAGTTACTGGCGTCGGCTGTTGGGTTTTGTCGGCCCGGGATTCATGATTGCGGTGGGCTACATGGATCCGGGCAACTGGGCCACCGACATTGCGGGCGGCTCGCGCTTCGGTTACACCCTGCTGTTTGTCATCATGACCTCGAACCTGATGGCGATTCTGCTGCAGAGTCTGTCGCTGAAGCTGGGTGTCGTGATGGAGCGCGACCTGGCGCAGATGTGCCACGAGAACTTTGGTCACCGGGTGAGCTTCGGGCTGTGGGTGTTTGCCGAGATTGCCATCGCTGCCTGCGATTTGGCGGAGGTGATCGGGTCGGCCATCGCGCTGCAACTGCTGTTCCACATTCCACTTATCTTCGGGGTGCTGATTACCGGGGCGGATGTGCTGCTGATTCTGGTGATGCAGAAGTGGGGTTTCCGCTACATTGAGGCGCTGGTCATTGTGCTGATTGGCACGATTGTGACGCTGTTTGGCGTGCAACTGCTGCTGTCGAAGCCGGAGTACTGGCCTGCGCTGAAGCATCTGATGGCGCCTTCGCCGCAGATCTTTACCAACCCCGAAATGATGTTTATCGCCATTGGCATTCTGGGCGCGACGGTGATGCCGCACAACCTCTATTTGCACTCCTCGATTGTGCAGAGCCGCAGCTACGAGCGCACACCGGAGGGCAAGCGCGAAGCCATCCAGATGGCCAATATCGACTCGGCAGGAGCGCTGACGCTGGCGTTGTTTGTGAACGCGGCCATCCTGGTAGTGGCGGCAGCGGTGTTTCATCGTAGCGGGCATTTTGAAGTTGCGGCCATTCAGGACGCCTACAAGCTGTTGAGCCCGCTGGTGGGGGCGGCTGGCGCGAGCACGCTGTTTGCCGTGGCCCTGCTGGCCAGCGGACAGAACTCCTCCATCACCGGCACCCTGGCCGGGCAGGTTGTGATGGAAGGCTTCATCCACCTGAAGATCGCTCCCTGGCTGCGGCGGCTGATTACGCGCTCGCTGGCCATCATTCCGACCATCATCGTAGTGTCTGTGGCTGGTGAGCAGGGCACGGAAAAGCTGCTGCTGATCAGCCAGGTGATTCTGTCGCTGCAATTGAGCTTTGCCGTGGTTCCGCTGGTGCTGTTCACCGGCGACCGGAAGAAGATGGGCGAGTTTGCCAACGGGCGCAAACTGCAGGCGCTGGCGTGGTTCGTGGCGATTCTGATCGCGGTGCTGAACGCATGGTTCCTGGTGCTGCTGTTCCGGTAAAAACAGCTTTCAGCTTCTAGCCTTTAGCCCTTAACTCATCGGCTTTTGCATCTGTGACTCTCCCCAAACACCGAACCGAGGTAATGACTGGGAGCCCGAGGCTGGAAGCTGACAACTTTGCAACTGTCGTACCATGGAGGTTATGCACGTTTTATCCGCAGCTGAGATGCAGGCTTGTGATCACGCGACGTCTGAGCGGTTCGACGTTCCGTCGCTGGAGTTGATGCGAGCGGTGGCGGCGGCCGTGGCCGGGTTTGCGCAAGAGCAGTTTCCGCGGGCGCGGAGAGTGACAGCCCTTTGCGGCCGGGGCAACAACGGAGGCGACGGCCTGCTGGCCGCGCGCCTGCTGGCCTCGGCGGGTTTGGAAGTGACCACGCTGCTGCTGGGCGCGCCGAGCGAACTGAAGGGCGATGCCGCCACGGCCTGGCAGGAATTGACCAGCCCGTCCTGCAGCCTTGTCCACGTGATCCACAAGGCCGGGGACTTGGCCTGGTACAACAGCGCGCTGGAATCCGATTTGATTCTGGACGCTGTGGTGGGTACCGGATTCAAACCGCCGCTGAAGGGATTGGCGCTGGCGGTGTTGGAGTGGTTGAAGAACAGCAAGGCTCCGGTCCTGGCGGTGGACTTGCCTTCGGGCTGGGCGGCGGATGAAACTGCGGCGAGCGTCGAAGGGCCGGTGTTTCCCGCCGATGCTGTGATGACTTTTACCGCGCCCAAGCCGGCGCATGTTTTTGGACAGTTGACGCGGCGCTGGGACCAGCCCGTGGTGGTGGCGTCGATCGGTTCGCCGGAAGAGGCTGTGCTTTCGGAACTGGGACTGAAGTGGGCCGGTTCGGCGATGGAACTGGCGCAAGCTCCGCGGGCGGCGGCGGCCAACAAAGGCAACTTCGGACATGTGCTGGTGGTGGGCGGGTCGGTAGGCAAGTCGGGCGCGCCGGCCATGGCGTCTCTCGCCGCGATGCGGGCAGGAGCCGGACTGGTGACGGCGGCGGTACCTGCTCCGGTGCTGGCGCAGGTGGCGGCCATTGCGCCGGAGCTGATGACGTTTCCGTTGATGGCGAGCAGGGCCGGGCAGATTGCGGCGGAAAATCTGAGCGCCGAGATGGTGGCGGCGCTGACTATAGGTATTACGGTGCTGGCCATCGGTCCCGGACTGGGACAGAGCGAGGGGACAGCGAAGTTTGTTGCCGGGCTGCTGGCAGCGACGAAGATGCCGGCGGTGATTGACGCGGACGCACTGAATCTTCTGGCTGCCAAGCCGGAGCTGCTGCCCAAGTTGGCCGAGGGCCGCACGCTGGTGCTGACGCCGCATCCGGGCGAGATGGCGCGGCTGGCGGGAATCACCGTAGCCGAGGTGCAGGCCAATCGGCTGGAAGTGGCGCGCGGGTTTGCCAGGCGGGTCGGCGTGACGCTGGTGCTGAAGGGGGCGCGGACGCTGATTGCCCACCCCGATGGGAGCGTGGCCGTGAATACCACCGGCAATCCGGGGATGGCCAAGGGAGGCAGCGGCGACGTGCTGACGGGCCTCGTGGCCGGACTGCTGGCGCAGTATCCGACGGAACCGGCGCGGGCCGTGGAAGCGGCAGTTTATTTGCACGGGCTGGCCGGAGATTTGGCCGTGCGGAAGCTGGATGAGCACACGATTCTGGCGACGGACAGTCTTGCACAGCTTTCGCAGGCTTTTCGCTTTCATTCACGCGGCTCGAACGGTTATGTTTGGTTGCAGGGGCTGCCGGCAGAGTCATCACCGGCCGTGGCCTCCCATGAGGCAGCAGAATGAGCAACGTCGCCCCTCCGGCAGCAGGCCGGGTTCATACATTCACCACCCAGAGCGGAGCCGATACCGTTGAGGTGGGCCGCAAACTGGCACGCTTGCTGGCGCCGCCCCAACTGCTGATTCTGCGCGGCGACCTGGGCACGGGAAAGACCACGCTGGTGAAGGGCATTGCCCAGGCTCTGGACGCTGCCGAGCCGGACGAGGTGACCAGCCCTACGTTCACGCTGATCCACGAGTACGATGGCGGCCTGGACGGCAAGCCGGTGAAGCTGTTTCACCTGGACGTGTACCGGCTGGAGGGTGAACGGCAACTGGAGTCGCTGGGCCTGGATGAGCTGCTGACGCCGGACGCGCTGGTGCTGGTGGAGTGGGGCGAAAAGTTCAAGAGCATCCGCAAGAAATCCACGGGCGAGATCGTCATTACGGCCGAGGGCGGCGACGCCCGCAAGATCACTGTGACGCTGAAGGACTAGAAGCAGCAAGTCAGCCTTGAGGACAGACCTGAGAGGAAACCATGAGCATGCCTTCTCATGCCGGCGGCGAAGCTTGCTGTAACGGGCTCTGCGCCACGTCTGGATTCGTTCCGCGGCAGGTTGTGTGGCTGCAGTGGATCAGCCTGGGCTGGATGATGCTGGAGTGCGCCGGGGCTTTGTTTGCTGCGGTGAAAGCGCATAGCGTCGCCCTGTTAGCATTCGGGTCGGACAGCCTGATCGAGTTGCTTTCGGCGGGCTTGGTCCTGTTGCAGTTCCTGCCCCGGTTTCCACTCAAAAAGGCCCAAGCGGAGCGAACGGCGGCGATTCTCCTCTATGCACTGGCGATGGTGGTGGTTGGCATTGCCGTGCTGGGTTACCGGCTGCCAGTGGAGACGAGTCCTCTGGGCATTGCCGTGACCGGTCTGGCTCTTGTCGCCATGCCGGTTCTGGCGTGGCTCAAACGCCGGCAGGCGCGCCGCTTGAACAACCGGGTGCTGGCCGCCGACGCAACGCAGTCGGCCACGTGCGCCTATCTGGCCGCGGTGACGCTGACCGGACTGCTGGCCAACACGCTTTGGCACGTGTCGTGGGTGGACACGGGAGCGGCGCTGGTGGCCGTTCCGATCCTGGTGGTGGAAGGGCGACGGGCCTGGCGGGGCGAGGGATGCGGATGTAGCGCGTGAAAGCGCCATGCATGACCCTGGCGGGTGTATCAAAGAAGAATGAGCCGAATTTCCTTTGACGAAGTGCGGGAGACGCTGGCGGGCGTGTTGCGCGGGCTTGGGTTTTCTGCCGAGCGTGCGCAGAGCTGTGCGCGGCTGTTTGCCGAGACGACCTGCGACGGCGTGTACACGCACGGCATCAACCGCTTTCCGCGATTTGTGGCCATGGTGCGCAACGGTTCGATCGACGTGGAGGCAGAACCGCAGCGGGTGGCGGGTTTTGGCGGGCTGGAGCGCTGGGACGGACGCAGGGGCCCGGGAAATCTGAATGCGCAGGCCGCGATGGAACGGGCCATGGCGTTGAGCCGCGAGCATGGAGTGGGATGGGTGAGCCTGGGCAACACCAACCACTGGATGCGCGGCGGCACCTATGGCTGGCAGGCCGCCGAGGCCGGACTGATCGGCATCTGCTGGACCAATACGCAACCCAACCTGCCGCCGTGGGGCGGCGTGGAGCCGTCGATCGGGAACAATCCCCTGGTGATGGCCGTGCCGAGGGCGGGCGGAGCCGTGGTGCTGGATATGGCCATGTCGCAGTTTTCCTATGGCGCGCTGGCCAGCTATGCAGCGCGCGGAGAGAAACTGCCCGTGGATGGAGGGTTCGACGCGGACGGCAAGCTGACGCGCAATCCGGTGGCCATCGAGCAGACGCGTCGCCCGCTGCCCATCGGCTACTGGAAGGGATCGGGGCTTTCGATGGTGCTGGACATGATGGCCGCCATGACCGCGTTGGGCAAGGCGACCCACCAGTTTTCGACCGACCCGGTGCTGGAGACGGGGCTGTCGCAGGTGTTTCTGGCGGTGAACCCGGAGGCGCTGGGGCCGGAGACAAGAATGGCGGAGATTGCCGACGAGATTGTGGCTTCGGTGCATGGGTGCCGGGCGGCGGAGAAGGGAAAGACCGTACGCTACCCGGGAGAGCAGACGCTGCGGACGCGCGCGGAAAACCGGAGGCTGGGGTTGCCGGTGGATGAGACGGTGTGGAAGCAGATTCTGGCGATGTGAGCCGGGGAAGGGCTATTTTCTGCAAGGGCCGAGGGGCTTGCGACAGGGAAAAGGCGCAGGGATGCGGCTTGGAGACGGGCTGGTTGAGGGCTGTGCTTTCCCAGGTCCCAAAAGTGGGCTCCTTCGACAAGCTCAGGACAGGCTCTGGGGGCAGCCGGCTGTTGTCGACGAGAAGCAGAAGTTAGCCCCCGCCTCTCGGGGATGGCAGGTTAGCAAGTTAGCAGTGTTGTGCGCGCGTGGGTATAGAGAGTTTGCGCCAAAAGGAAAGGGCCAAACCTGGGCGGTTTGGTCCTTTTTCTTTTGCTGATTGTTGTGTTGTGAGCTTAGTAGCCCATGATGTTGTAGCCGCAGTCGACGTACATGATTTCACCGGTGATGGCGGTGGAGAGGTCGCAGGCCAGGAACAGGGCTGCGCCGCCGACTTCAAGCTGGTCCACATTGCGGTGGAGGGGGGCGCGGTCGGAGTGGCCCTTGAGCATGAGGCTCAGATCGCCGACGCCGCGGGCAGCCAGGGTCTTGATGGGGCCGGCGGAGATGGCGTTGACGCGGATGTTCCGGGAGCCGAGGGACGAGGCCAGATAGCGGACGGTGGACTCGAGGCCAGCCTTGGCCACGGCCATCACGTTGTAGTGGGGGACGACCTTTTCGGCGGCGTAGAAGCTGAGGGTGAGGATGCTGCCGCCGTCGGTCATGAGGGGGGCTGCGCCGCGGCTGACGGCGATGAGCGAGTAGACGCTGACGTCCATGGCGACGCGGAAGCCTTCGCGGCTGGTGTTGAGGAAGTCGCCGTGCAGATCGGCGGCGGGAGCAAAGGCCACGGCGTGGACCAAGGTATCGATCTTGCCGTACTTCTCTTTGAGGGTGGCGAAGAGGGACTCGATTTGGGCGTCGCTGGAGACGTCGCACTGGAAGCCGGATGCGCCGGGCAGCTCGTTGATGAGGCCCTCGGCTTCAAGCTTCATGCGCTCGTTTTGGTAACAAATGGCCAAGGTGGCGCCGGCCTCATGCAGTTTTTGGGCGATTCCCCAGGCGATGGAACGCTTGTTGGCCAGCCCGAAGACCACGGCCGTCTTACCTGCCAGATTGATCATGCTTGTTTTCATCCTCCAGGGCCGTGCAGAAGGGGTGCAAGGCCAACCAATAGAATATCAGAGCGATTTTGTGGGGTTTTGGGCGGGGTGGGAACGGGGTTGTGGCAATCGCATGAAGGTGGGTCCGTGCCGAAAATTCAGTGCGGCCCTTGTATGTTGCGCGTGAGTCAGGATTGGAGGCTGTCCCAGGGTTGCGCTGCGCTCCACACCCTGGGCTATTTTCATCTCTTCCCTCCGGGAAGAAGGAGGCTGATCCTGTGCTTTGGTAGTGGACTTGCCCTTCAACCGCCGAGGTCGACCAGCTCGACGTGGCCTACGGGGCGGTCGAGGAAGCGGGAGCCGAGGCGCTCGAACTTTTCCACGGAGTCGGTGGCGAAACAGTGGAGTTCGGTTTCTTGTGCCGGATCGGCGGGCGTGGGCGGGAGGTTGATGGCGAATTGGCTGGCGGCGGAGCGGGCGGCGGCTTCCGCGGAGTCGATGACCCGCATGCCGGCGGGGACGGCCTGCTCCAGCAGCGGGCGGAGGAGTGGGTAGTGGGTGCAGCCGAGGACCAGGGTGTCAGGGTTGAGGCCCTGGGCGGCGGCTTCGGCCAGTAACTGATCCAAATAGATGCGGATGACCTGGGCGGTGACGGGGTGGTTGGTCCATCCCTCCTCGACCAAGGGAACCAGCAGCGGGCAGGCCATTTCAAGGGCGCGAAGGCCCAAGGCCTGGCAGGCGGCGGCGTAGGCGTGGCTATGCACGGTGGCGTCGGTGGCGATGACCAGCACGTCGCCGGTTTTGGAGGCGGCGCGGGCAGCAGCGGCGCCGGGCTCGATGACGCCGAGAACCGGAACGGGCACGGCATCTTGAATGGCGTCGAGGGCCAGGGCGCTGGCGGTGTTGCAGGCGATGACCAGGAACTGGGCTCCCTGTTCGCGGACCAGGAACTGTGCGCTTTGAGCGGCGAAGCGGGCGATGGTGCGGCGGGACTTGGAGCCGTAGGGCAGGCGGGCGGTGTCGCCGAGAAAGGCGAAGCGGGCCTGGGGGAGACGGTGGATGAGAGCGCGGAGGACGGTGAGTCCGCCGAAACCGGAATCGAAGACGCCTATTGTGGGGGACATGGCTGGAGTTGCACTTTCAGAATTGGATTGGGGAAGCATTACGGATGAATTCCCTCCGTGGGGGCGGTTTGGGAGGCCAGGTAGGTACGGGTGAGGTCGGCGTGGCCGGCCAGGGTGGGGCGCTGGACTCCGTCGACCAGAAAGCGGACCTGGGTGACGCGGGGCAGATTGGCGTGGAGCGTGGCGCAGATGGAGAGGACGGTGAGCGTTTCGGTGGCCAGGCCGGAAGGATGGCTGGCGACGAAGGCACCGGTGAGGTTGACGACGGCGAGTTGCGGACCGGAGAGCGAAGCCGTGGCGGGAACGGTGGGCTTGGCGGGTCCGAGCGGGTCGCGGGGGCGTTCAACGGCAGGGGCAGCCAAGAGGAAGACCTGGGCGATGGAACTGGCGCCGCCGGGGACGGGATGAGCAGAATCGGGGGCGGCGTAAAGGTCCAGCAGCTTGCCCAGCACGAGGCGGGCGCGGGCTCCGCGGTCCTGGGGCAGGGGCAGGGATTGGACCTGGGAGAGCAGGGAATTGTCGGCGTCGTTGGCGACCATCAGGGTGGCCTGTTCTGCCGGGGTAACCAGGGGCGCGGAGGTGGGCGCGGAGTTTTCTCCGGCGAGCAGGCGCTGGTGGGCGCGCTCGCGCAACTGCCAGAGCACCACTCCCATGACGACCGAGGCGGCCAGCAGGATGAAGAAAAGGACGGCTTGGAAGCGGCGAATCATGGCTGGCGGGCCTCGCTGCGCCACTCCAGCAGGGCGGCGGCCAGCGCGGAAGCCACGCGGGACTGGTAGGCGGGATCGTCGAGGGCGGACTTGATTTGTTTGCCGGCGATGCGCTCGGGGGCAACTTCCACAGCGATGGCGGGGCAGGTCATGCTGTCGACCACGGGCAGGGCGGTGCGGTCGAGGGTGACGGCAAGGCCGGCATGCTGGAGGGAGGAGTTGAGCACTCCGGCCAGAGCCAGGCTGCGGGTGACCCAGGGGGCCTGCGCGGTCTTCCAGGCGGCAAAGCGGACGGCAGAAGTGGGCGCGAGCGAAGAGGCAAAGAGGTGAATGCCACCGCCGGTCTCGGAGGCGTGCAGGCTGAGGCAGGCCTGGGCGTTGGCGTGGTTGGCGATTTCGGCGCGGCGGTTGGGATCGACGGCGGCATCGGACTCGCGGGTGGTGACGACGGCGATGCCGCGGGCAGCCAGCAGGGAACGGAGCCGGACATTGAGGGCGAGGGTGAAGGCTTTTTCGGATTGGCCGCTCTTGAAGCGTCCGCCGGAGTCGTCTCCGCCGTGAGCGGCATCGAGAACGACGACGAAGCGGGTGAAGGGCGCGGGAGGGACCTGGGCGGCAGCCAGGGTGGAGAGTGCCGCCAGGGTTGCGAAAGCCAAAATCTGCCGGTTCAGGCGGAGGGTCCTTTTACACCCTGTGAGAAACAGACGAATTTCGAGCCTTACCGGCAAAGAACATACCTCAGGGGCTAAAGCCCCGGAATTCCATTGAAGCATCTAGCGGCACGGCTAAAGCCGTGCCCTTTCAAAGTAGCCCAAAACACAGGCATGGAGTTAGTCCAGCGCATAGATGGCCAGGCCGCTGAGGAGCTTGGGGAAGAAGTCGGTGGACTTTTGGGGCATGACGTCGCCGGCAAAGGCCACTTCCCGGAGCTGCTCCATGGAAACGGGGTTGGTGAGGAAGGTGACGTCGGCTTCGCCGCGGCGGACCTGATCGACAGCCTCGCCGGCATCGCGGAGGTAGCGGAGGTTGGTTTGGTCCCGGACCTTTTCGGCATCGAGGCCGAGCAGGCGGTCGAGGACGATGGAGTGCAGGTGGCTCAAGTCGAGCTGGCGCTGGCGTTCGGGCAGGTTGGCCAGGGCGGCGGCGATGGGCTCCGGCTTGGAGTTCAGCAGGTAGGCTCCGGCGCGGGTGACGGCGACAAAGGCCGTGCCTTGCTGCTTGCCGAGAGTGTCCATGTAGCTGGCGGCGTCGGCGGCAGGCAATGCCTTCACGGTGAAGAACTCTTCGGCGGAGCGAACAAAGGCGGCTGGGTCGAAGTTGGGCAGGCTGTGGACTACCCTGTGCGTGGGCAGTACGACCAGACCGTCGGAGTCCATGTTGACGAAGGTCATCATGACGGCGGCTTCGGGGTAGTCGGGATGAGGTAACCTGCTGGTGCTGCGCTCCTCTTCCTTGACCGGGGCGTTGGAGGCCGGGGCGGCGGGGGCATGCTCCTTGGAGTAGTTCAGAGCGGTTTCGTAGCGGTGGTGACCGTCGGCGATGATGAGCTTTTTGTCGGCCATGGCGGTGGTGAGCAGACGGATGACGGCTGGATCGCTGACCTTCCAGAGGCGGTGGAGCACATCGTACTCGTCGGTGATTTCGGCGTCGGCGGGGCCGTTGCCGTCGTAGAGGATTTTTTCGACGCTGCCGGCGGGGTCGGAGTAGAGCATGAAAATCTGGCCAAAATGGGCGTGGGTGGCCTTGAGCAGATTGAGGCGGTCGCCCTTGGGCTTGGAGAGGGTCTGCTCATGGCGGAAGACGACTTTTTCGGAGTAGTCGTGAACCTTGCCGATGGCGATGAAGCCGCGGCGTTCCTTGACGATGTCGGTTCCGGGAACCTTGAAGCGCTGGGCGTAGGCGAAGATGCAGGGATCCTTTTCCTGGATGAGGATGCCCTGCTCGCGCCAGGCGCGGAGGTCGCGGGTGGCGCGAGTATAGACGCTTTCGCCGCGTTCGGCATCAAACAGTTCCGGCAGTCCGAGGATGATGCGGACCAGATTGTAGGGGCTGCGCTGGTAGTAGGCCTGCTGCATGGACGGCGAAATCTTGTCGTAGGGCTGGGTGACGACGTCATCCAGGCGGACGGCGGAGGGATTATAGCGCCAAGCGCGGAAAGGATAGATGCTGGCCATACGGTAGGTCCTGCTCCCCGAAAGAACGGTCGAAATTTGCGCGCCGAATCCGGTAGGACTGCTCCGGACCCCATGCCCGCATAGGGTCGATTGTATCCCAGCTTCCGCAGCGCGCCGGGCATGCCGGATGGCGGGACGGGGATTCCAAAGCGCACAAGGCGAGCGGCGCATCAAGCGTGCTAAGATCGGCTTCAATCTTTGGGTGATGGGGCATGAGAAGGCTTCCTATCCAGCGCAAGATCCGTTTCCGGCACGAAGTCTACCGGCAGTTTTTCCGGACAGTAGCGGTATGCGGGTTGGCGGCGGTTCTCTGCGTGGCGAGGGGCGCGGCCCAGGACGATCCGCTGAACAAGGTGCATGTGCCGCCGCCCGGGTCGACCGCACCTGCGGCAGGTGCTCCAGTGGGAGCGGAAGCGCCCGCGTTGACCGGCCCGGACGCGCTGAAGATCCGCCCCGGCGAACGGCTGCGGATGAACGTGGACATGGTGCTGGTGCCGGTGACGATCACCGATCCCATGAACCGGCTGGTCACGGGGCTGGAGATGGAAGACTTTCAGGTCTTTGAGAACGGCAGTTCCCAGAAAATTCACACCTTTGCCACCGAGGACGCGCCGGTCTCGATCGGCATTGTGTTCGATCTTTCCGGTTCGATGACCTCGAAGCTGATCCGCGCGCGGGAGTCGATTTTGCAGTTCATCAAGACCGCCAACCCGCAGGACGAGTTTTTTGTGATCGGCTTTAACGACCGGCCGGAACTGATCGAGGACTTTACGAATTCGGTGGAGGACATCCAGGCGCGGCTGGCCACGGTGCGCAGCGGGCATCGCACGGCGCTGCTGGATGCCATCTATTATGGCGTGGCCAAAATGAAGGACGCGCGGCACGAGCGCAAGGCGCTGCTGGTGGTCTCCGACGGCGGCGACAACCGCTCGCGCTACACGGAGGGCGAGGTGCGGGCGCAGGTGCGGGAGGCGGCGGTGGAGATGTATGCGATCGGGATTTTCGATCCGTATGCGGCGACTCCCGAGGAGCGGACCGGGCCGCAATTGCTGAACGATTTGAGCGAGGAAACGGGCGGGCGGCTGTTCCGGGTGGACGATGTTTCGGAGATGGGCGACATTGCCGAAAAGATTTCCACCGAGCTACGTAACCAATATGTCATCGGTTATCGGCCCAAGGACCTGACCCGCGACGGTAAGTGGCGTAAAGTGAAGGTGAAGGTGAATCCTCCTGCAGGATTGCCTCCGCTTACAGTCCATGCACGCACCGGTTACTATGCGCCTTTGCAATAACGCGGTACTCGCGGTTTTTCTGTCGACAGCAGCGCTTTCGCTTGCGGCGCAACAATCGCCCACTCAACCGGCCGCTCCGCAAGCTCCGCCTCTGACGGTGGACCGGGACCCGGTGCGCTCTCCGGATGTGGAGCCGCCCGTGCTGATCACCTCGGGTCCGCAGAAGAAGCAGGGCGAGGGCTATGTTCTGCACACCGACGTGGAAGAGGTGGTGCTGAACGCGTCGGTGCTGGAAGGCAACAGGCTGGTTCAAGATCTGAAAAAGGAAAACTTCCAGATCTTTGAAGATGGCGTGAGGCAGACGCTGATCAGCTTTCAGCACACCGACCTTCCGGTTTCGATTGCGCTGGTGGTGGATAACTCCGGGTCGATGTCGCGGAAGCGCCCGGCGGTGAACAAGAGCGCACTGGATTTGATTCAAGCCTCGAACCCGCAGGACGAAGCCTTTGTGGTGAATTTTTCCGACGAGGCGTTTATCGACCAGGAGTTCACCTCGGACGTGAACAAGCTGCGCGACGGGCTGGGGCATTTGGAATCGCGGGGCGGAACGGCGCTGTACGACGCCGTGGTGGCCTCAGCAGACAAGCTGGCCAACGACGCCAAGCGGCCCAAGCAGGTTCTGATTCTGATCACCGATGGCGAGGACAACGCCTCGACGCTGAATCTGGAGCAGACCATTCGCCGGGTGCAGCAGCTTTCCGGGCCGGTAATCTACTCGATCGGTCTGCTGTTCGGCGACGAGATGACCCGCTCGGAAGTGCGCCACGCGCGCCGGGCGCTGGAGATGCTCTCGACCGAGACCGGCGGGATGGCCTTCTTCCCCAAGAACATCGAACAGATTGACCAGATTGCCGCCGAGGTGGCGCGGGACATCCGCAACCAGTACACGCTGGGCTACCACTCGACCAGACCGACCACGGAGCCGGGCTTCCGGCGGGTGCAGGTGGTGGCCGAGGGCAAGGGGCAGGGCAAGCTGAACGTGCGCACGCGCACCGGGTATTTTCCGGTGGTGCGCATGGTGAAGCAGGGCGCGGCGGGGAAGAAGTAGGGCGACGGCCGTGTTGCGCTTGCTTGCCACCTTAAAAAAGACAAGGATCCGGGCCTGAAGGCATTGGCTCTTGCGTCTATTTTCCGGGCGTTAAAACTCCCGGCTCCCTCCGTCGCCGTCGCAGCCTGCGGGAAACGGGACGATTCCTGGCGAATCTGCGAAAAAAACATTCCTCAGGGGCTGAAGCCCACGGTGATTTTGCGGCGCTTGCGGCACGACTGAAGTCGTGCCCTTTCAAAGCGACGAAGAGGCATGACTCAACGAAGAGGACATAAAGCAACAAAGAGCACCGCTCGAACGAGGTTTTTGAGCTGGTTCTTACGATCGCGTGGGGTTTGGTTTCCACTCTAGATACTCCAGCAGCCACTTCCAGGTTGCATCGAAGTTATGCTGGGCCGGCGGTGGCGGCGTGGCCACGGAGGATACCGCGACCGGCTTGCCGCGATAGGCTTCGGCAAGCTGCTTGAAGACCTTGCCCTGCTCCTTGACCTTTCCATCGTTGGTGAGGAGGCCGAGGCTGTATTCGAGAGAGTTGAAGGCGAACTTTCGACTTACATCGTGACTGTCCCAGTAGGTGAACCAATTGACGCCCGCATGCACCGCGGCGGTGACGGAGGTTTCAAGCCACGCGGCCTGCTGCTTTTCAGACATCGACTCGATGCAGGTGTTGAACTCGCCGGCCCAAACGGGCTTTTGCGGGTTGCCGGCATAGGAGCGGACCAGCGCCGCGAAGGCCACCAGCAAGCGGGTGCTGGGCGGGTCCATGGGGCCGCCATACTTGAGCGCCTCGGCCCAGTAGGGGTAGGCGTGGATCACCGGGAGCGGATTGGCCGCCAGGGCGCGCGGCGAGAAGGTGGTGGGCCGGAACCACGGATTATGATCGACTCCGTTGACGTGGACGCCCCCGGGATAGGCCGAGTTCATCAGCGAGAACATCCTGGCCATCCAGGCATCGCCCACGGCGGGTTCCGCGCTCCAGCAGGTATTCATTTCATTGCCGAAATCGAAGCCGACGATGTTGCTGTGAGCCTTCATGGTGCGCGCCAGTTCGCGGATCATGAGTTCCTGCGCAGACCAGATTGTCGGGTCGGTGTAGAGGGCTGGGTCCGGCTTGTTGAAGGGCGGTAGAAAATACCAGCCGCTCAACTGGCCGGTGAAGACGGTGATCAGCGCATCCAGGCCGCGTTCACCCATGAGGGTGAGCAACTGGCTTAGCCGCTCAAGGTGGGCGGAACTGACCCAGGTTGGATTGGGCTGGAAATAGGGCCAGATCAGCAGAATGCGGAGGTGATCCGCACCGAGGGCGGCAATGGCGTCGAGATCGCGCTGGATGGGATCGATGTTCCACTCGTTCCAGCAGAACCACCAATTGTGGGAAGGCGTGTAGTTGACGCCGAAGCGATGGCGGTTGACGGCATTGCGCGGGCTGGCGGCTTGGTTGCGCGATGGGTCCAACGGGGAAGATGGGAGTGTTCCATTCGGGAGAGGGCTTTGCCCCGACGCCCAGGAAGAAGCCATGGCCGCGCCGACCCCGGCCGCGATGAAGTTGCGTCTGTTCATGGTTTTGCTTTCACTCGCCTCTGGCGGCATGATACGCGGGACCGCGCCGGTTTGGCACAGGGGTTGAGTGGGCTCGAGCAGAATCGGAGGAGACGCCGATTGCCGTGGTGGTGTGGCGATGGGCAGAATTGGATGCGATAGGAGACGTGGGGCGAAACGGGGACGATTCCGCCCGCGATCACGGCCTGGGCCAGTCGCGATAAGCTAAAGACAAGAAATGGAGCCTGAAAAACCCATCATGTCCGATTACAAATACTCGACCCTCGCCGTGCATGCCGGACAGTACCCCGATCCCCAGACGGGTGCTGTGAATGTGCCTGTGTACCTGACCTCGACCTTTGAACTGACCGGCATCGGCACGGACCGCGGCTGGGACTACTCGCGCGCAGGCAACCCGACCCGGGACCGCTTGGAAGAGGCGCTGGCGGCCTTGGAGGGCGGATACAGCGCCCATGCCTTCACTTCCGGGATGGCGGCCCTCTCCGCGCTGTTTGCCATGCTGAAGACCGGCGAGCACCTGATCTGTTCGAAGGACGTGTATGCCGGAACGGTGCGCTTGCTGGACCGGATCGTGTCGGGCTACGGGATCGAAATCGACTTCGTGGACACCAGCGACCTGAAGGCTGTGGAAGCGGCCATCAAGCCCAATACCAAGCTGATTCACGTGGAAACGCCCAGCAATCCGCTGATGGTGCTGAGCGATATTACGGCGATCTGCAAGATTGCACACGCGCGGGGCGTGGAAGTGAGCGTGGACAATACGTTCATGTCGCCGGTTCTGCAGAGCCCGCTGGCGTTGGGCGCGGACATTGTGATGCACTCGACGACCAAGTATCTCAACGGCCACTCGGATGGACTGGGCGGCGCGCTGATCGGCTCGACGGCGGAGCACAAGGAGCGGTTCGGACTGGTGCAGAAGGCGGCGGGCGGGATCATGTCGCCGTTTGAATGCTTCCTGGTGCTGCGCGGCATCAAGACGATGCCCTTGCGCGTGAAACAGCACGAGGAGAATGGGCGCGCCATTGCCGCGTGGCTGGAAAAGCATCCCAAAGTGCAGAAGCTGGCGTACCCGGGACTGAAGAGCCATCCGCAGTACGAACTGGCGCTGAAGCAGCAGAAGGGCTTCGGGTCCATGATGAGCTTTGAGGTGGAGTCGCGCGAGGCGGCGGGCCGGTTCCTGGCAGCGCTGAAGATTTTTCTGAGCGCGGAGTCGCTGGGCGGAGTGGAGTCGCTGGCGTCGCATTCGGCGACGACGACGCACGGATCGGTGACCGAGGAGCAGAGAGGCATCATGGGAATTACCCAGGGGCGGATCCGGCTGTCAATCGGCATCGAGGACAAGGAAGACCTGATTGCCGATTTGGAGCAGGCGCTGGTGGCGGTGTAACGACCGTTCCTTCCGTGTTTGCCTTCGATTCGTCGGCCTTGTTCCATAGTCGTATTTCGTTCAAGTTGTGAAAGAGCCAGTGGAGCCCGGGCCTAAAGGCCCGGCGAATTTGTTCATATTCAGGGGGCTTAAGCCCCCTGCTCCCTCCGGAACGACCGATTTCTTCGGTAGTTTTCCATCGTCTGTATCGCTAAAGTTTATTCTGCTGGATTTTTGTCGGGATTAAGACCCGATCTGGCAGTGGCCTGCCGCGAGTTTTGGGTAGGCTCCAAGAGGAGGACGACCCCATGCTTCTGCTGGGCATTGATACTTGCGGGCCGATGGGCTCCGTGGCGCTGGGCCGGCTGAACGGCGGCGGCGTGGAGATTCTTGGCCAGACCGAACTCGAGGGGCGGAGCTACTCCGTCACGCTGGTGGGGGCTATCGCCGATTTGCTGTCCGCGCACGGCGTCACGGTGAAGGATCTGGGCGCGCTGGTGGCCGTAAGCGGGCCGGGCAGCTTTACCGGCGTGCGCATTGCCCTGGGAGCGGTGAAAGGGCTGGCGGAGGCCACGCAGGTTCCGGTGGTGGCGGTTTCACGGCTGGAGGTGCTGGCTCTGAAGGCAGGAACTCTCTGTGCGGCGCTGGACGCGCATCGCGGCGAAGTGTTTTTGCGGGTGGGCGAGCCTGCAAGGGAACTGCTGGCCGGGGAGCCGGAACTGGCGGCGATCGATCCTGCGCCGGGACGTGTTGCGCTGTGCGACGAGGCGGCTGGCGTGGTGCTGACGGCGGCGTGGCAGGCCGCGGAACTGGTGCGCGTGGAGGCGCCAAGCGCGGCCGATGCGCTGAGGCTGGGCGCGGAGCGCGTGGCGGCGGGGGAGTTTGCCGACGTGGCCCAGTTGGACGGCCACTATCTGCGCCGTTCGGATGCCGAAATCTTCGGCGAGACGGGGCACGCGCGCGCATGACTTCCGACCGGGTGCGGATCCGGCGCATGAGCCAGGCGGACCTGGACCGGGCGATGGAGATTGCGCGGAGCTTGAAGGACGCGCCGCATTGGCCGCTGGCAGTGTACGAGAAGGTGCTGGACCCACAGTCTGCGCCGCCGCGGATTGCTCTGGTGGCTGGGGAAGCAGCGGAACCAGGGACGATTGCGGGCTTTGCCCTGGCCAGCGTGGTGGGGCCGCAGGCGGAGCTGGAAACGATTGCGGTGGCGGTGGAGGGGCAGCGGCGCGGCACGGGGCAGGCTCTATTTGCGGCGTTGGTCCGGGAATTGAGGGCGGCCGGAGTGGAGGAACTCCTTTTGGAAGTGAGGGCCTCGAACGGGGCGGCGCTGGGGTTTTATCGCGCGCTGGGCTTCAGCCAGACCGGCCGGAGGCAGCGCTACTACGCTGATCCGGTGGAAGATGCGCTGCTGCTGGCGCTGCGCCTGGGGTAACCGGAGAGAGTGGCGGCCGTCACGGCCTGGTTGTGATGTTCGGCACAGGTGTTTGGATTTCGAGAAAAATTCCACAGTTTCTGATGACTTTTGAACGTTTTCGTGCTTTTTCTGTCTTGCCGTTCGTGTGGCTACCGGGATATATGTAGTTGTTCTGGACCACGGAGGTGCTGGATGGACGAAGTATTGGACGCTCCGCAGGGCGAAGCAATCGATCGCCTGCATGCTGAACACAGCCGCTACTCGCAGCAACTGGACGAGCTGCTTCAGAAACCGTATCTCTCCGCCGAGGAACAGTTGGAGGAAGTGCGTTTGAAGAAGCTCAAACTGCACGCGAAAGACATGCTCTTTGCCTTGGAGCACCGGTAGCGCGGGACCTTCAGGGATTTCAAGCGGTTGGTTCACAGACAGGCGATTCGCCAAATGGGGGCCCCCGATGGCGTCGATACGGGCAGTGTGTGAACCAGCCGCAGCGACCGAACGAAGATGGCGACTGGAGACAGAAGCGCGACTCGCTGGAGGCAAAGGCACTACGCGGGCGAGATCACCGTATAATCGTTGGGGACAATGGTTCGCGACGGTTACATCTACGGTTTGAGCTTGCTGGCAGTGGCGATTGTGCTGGCGTGGGCTACGGGTGGTTGGGCGTGGTGCATAGCGCCCCTGCTTTTGGCGGCATTTTTTCTATGGTTCTTTCGCGATCCTCATCGCGTGGTTCCAACGGGTGAGGGTCTGATCGTATCGCCTGGAGACGGGCTGGTGACCGAAACGGTTACCCTGGCCACTCCAGAGGGTCCGCGGCAGCGGATCAGCATCTTCCTGAGCGTTTTTGACGTCCACATCAACCGCGCGCCGATTGCGGGCGTGCTGAGCCGTGTGCACTATCAGAAGGGCCAATATTTGAACGCCATGAACCCGGCCTCGGCGGACCGTAACGAGCAGAACATTGCGACGGTGCAGGGCGAGGGCATTGAGGTGACGTTCAAGCAGATTGCCGGGCTGCTGGCGCGACGGATCGTCTTCAACTACAAAGAGGGCGATACGGTGGAGCGCGGGCAGCGCGTGGGCCTGATCAAGTTCGGCTCCCGCGTGGATGTGCTGCTGCCGGCCGAAGCAGTGTTGCAGGTGAAAAAAGGCCAGCGGGTCAAAGGTGGAGCAAGCGTGCTGGCGGTGATGCCTTCCACCAGGGGAGAAGGCCTGTGAGCTTCCAAGAACAGTCCTTGGCCAAGGGAAAGGCCCGGCCTCGGCGGGGCATGTTCCTGCTGCCGTCGTTGTTTACCGCGGGCAACATTGCCGCCGGCTATTTCTCGATTACCCAGACCATTGAGGCGATGGGTGGCAACGCCCAGATGCACCTGGACTGGGCGGCCATCGCGATTCTGTTTGCCATTCCTTTTGACGCGCTGGACGGGCGCATTGCCCGCATGACCAACACCACCAGCGAGTTTGGCAAGGAGCTGGATTCGCTGGCCGACGCAATCGCTTTTGGCGTGGCGCCGAGCCTGCTGGCCTTTGTGTGGGGATTCCACTTTTTGCCCAACACGCTGAACCCGGAGCTGTATCACCATCTGCTGCAGGCCGGGGTTTTTATCAGTTTCCTGTTTCTGCTGTGCGGCGCGTCGCGGCTGGCGCGGTTCAACATCAGCCACGATCCGCAGCCGCGCAATCCGGGGCGGCCAGGGCGCAAGTATTTTGTGGGCATGCCGATTCCGGCAGCGGCCGGTTTTCTGGCGGCCACCATCCATCTCTGCTACGGGATTCCAGTGGCCTCCTGGTGGCTCAGCCTGATCTGGCTGTGCCTGGTGGGTCTGTCCGGTTTCCTGATGGTGAGCACCTGGCGGTTCTGGTCGGGCAAGGAGATCAACTTCAGCCGCAGCCATCCCTTTCAACTGCTGGTGCTGGTGGCGATCGTGCTGTATGTTTTGATCCGCTTCTCGCAGGTGGCGTTGTTTACGCTGGCGCTGGTCTACATGTTCTCAGGAATCTGGGCGCGGGCGGCGTACTCGTGGTCGCGGCGGCGGCGCTGGCGGTCGGCCGGCCTGCCGATGGACGAACCCGTCGAGGAAAAGACGGACGCGCCGCATTTTCAGTAGTGTTTCCCTAACCGAAGAGAAGGATGCTTGTGTACAAAATTGCCATTGCCGGAGCCTCAAGCCTGCTGGGCCGGGAGTTGAAGGAAGTTCTGTCGGAGTCGCCCCTGGCGGCGGCGACTTTTATTCTGCTGGACGAAGACAGTGCGCTGGGCCAATTGGACCAGGTGGGGGATGAGATCACCTTCATCAAGGCCATCGAGGCGGATACGTTTGGGCATGTGGACTTTACCTTCTTCTGCGGCTCGGAGAGCCTGACCCGCAAGCACTGGCGGCAGGCGCTGCGAGACGGCTCCACGGTGCTGGATATGTCGGGCGCGCTGGACCAGGAGTCGGGCGTGCTGATTCGCGCTCCCTGGCTGGGTACGGAGACGGTGGCCCCGGATCTGTTTACGCCCGCAGTGGTTCCGGCTTGCCCGGCGGCGCTGGCGCTGGCACTGGTGCTGGACCGGCTGCAACAGGCCGCCCCGGTTCGGTTTGCGGCGGCCACGCTGCTGCAGCCGGCGAGCGAATTCGGCCGCGGAGCCATGGACGAGCTGCACCAGCAAACGGTGAACCTGCTCAGTTTTCAGGGACTGCCGCGCGCGATTTACGACGCGCAGGTGGCCTATAACCTGCTCTCCGGCATGGGCGAAAGCTCGACGGCCAACCTGAGCGCGGTGGACGCGCGGATTCGCCGCCACTATGACGCTCTGGCAGCCGGGCGCTGGCCCGCGCTGGCCTTGCAGGTGATTCACGCGCCGGTGTTCCACGGCCAGACGTTCTCGATTGCCGTGGAAATGGAACGGCCGGTGGATATCTCCGCGCTGGAAGAGGCACTGAGCGGCGAACACGTGGACCTGGTGCTGGAAGACACGGATTCGCCGTCAAACCTGGCCGCCACCGGGCAGAACGACGTGCTGGTCAGGATGCGCCCGGAACTGGGCGAGAGCCGGAACACCAGCCAGACCTCGCGCCTGTGGCTGTGGGCCGCCTGCGACAATCTGCGGCTCAACGCGCAGAACGCCGTGGAATGCGCGCTGGACCTGCGCCGCCTGCGCCCGCAAGGAACCGTCCAGTAACCACCTGCGGTGGGGCCAATTGCCTTCGGCTGGTCCGCGCCAGGAAAAAGGCGCGGGTACGGGCTTTGAGGCGGCCGGCTTGTTTCGCCTAGGCGCGTGCGAACAGGATTCCGATTATTCGAGGGCGCGATAGTGGACTGCGCCATGGGGCGCGGGAACCGCTTCGAGAGAGCCGCTTTGCAGCATGGCACGGATCTCGGCGGCCAGAATACGATCGCCGAAACGCCCTCGCAGCTTGATCAGAATCCGCTCCTTGGCCTTGGGCGTATCGCAGAACCGCCGAATCGCTTCCTGGGCTGGATTGGGCAGCGGCATGGCTCCGCGCCCCGGGGGCAATGCGGCCAGGGTTTCCTTGGGATACAGGATGGTGACGCCCGGGTTGCCGACGCTGTCCCCGGCCAGGAACGCTCCGAACTTCTCCGCATGGGCGGCCAGATAGTGGCGCAGTTGGAGCCGTATGGCCCCACCCACTCCGCTGGATCCGTAGCCGTGAATTACCTCGATGCGGCCATGGTAGCCACTGCGCACACAGGCGTTGTAGAAATGCACGAACTCCCGGATCGCTTCGGCGACGGTGCATTGGTGCAGGTCGATGGACCGGGACGGAATCATGAGAGGCTGCAGCGCGCCCAGAGCTGCTCGACGTAGCTGTCGGTCATGCCGGCGATGTAGTCGGCGAGGGTGCGGGCCAGGCCCTCGGCGGGAATCTGCGCAAGGTGATCTTCGGGGAGCAGGCCGGGGTCGGCGACGAGGGCGGCAAACAGGCCCTCGACTACCTCGGCGGCATGATTGTGGCTTTCTTCCATGACGGGGGAGTTGTAGAGATTGGCGTAGAGGAAGGTCTTGACGGCGGCGCGGGCCTCCTCCATGGCGGGGCTGAGGGCGGCCAGCCGCTGCGGGGCGCGGCGGATGTCGTCGAGAGTTGTGGCGCCAAGCGCTGTCACACGGGTCCGCACCTGCTGCATCAGGTCGGTGACAAGCGAGTTGAGAACGCGGTTGATGGCCTCGGTGACGGCCAGCTTGGGCGCGGCGGCGGGATACTCCGCGAGAACAGCGTCGTGGAATCCGCGGAACAGGGGCACGTCGGCGCGGACCTGCGCCAGGGTGAGGATGCCGGAGCCCAGCCCGTCGTCGAGATCGGCGGAGAGGTAGGCGATTTCGTCGGCCATGTCGATGAGCTGCGCCTCGACGGGCGGGAACTGGTCCAGAAAGAAGTCCGACAGCTCCGGGTGGTTCGCGGAGGAGTAGTCGCGGGAGTGCTTGACAATGCCTTCGCGCACGCCGAGGGTGAGGTTGAGGCCGCGAAAGGAGACATAACGCTCCTCGAACCACGTGACGATGCGGAGGGCGTGCAGGTTGTGGTCGAAGCCCAGGCCGAATGCCTGGAGCGCGTGGTTCAGAGCCTTTTCTCCGGCGTGGCCGAAGGGCGGGTGGCCGATGTCGTGGGCCA
>Ga0224529_1000609_pt1 | contig 25598 bp, 18 predicted proteins | sample CBST50metaG_FD_179893 | JGI IMG/M metagenome (GOLD analysis project Ga0224529, IMG submission 179893) | Peat soil microbial communities from Stordalen Mire, Sweden - C.B.S.T50 | ecosystem: Environmental > Terrestrial > Soil > Wetlands > Peat | place: Sweden: Norrbotten County, Stordalen Mire... | reverse complement strand
GCGCATTTTTTGGAGTCGTGGTCGGATGCGCGGGCCTACGACGGAACAGTTTCCATCGTGCAGCCGATGATCGACCCACTGTATGGTGGCAAGACGGCGCACCACTTCTTTCAGGCACTGCTCGACGAGCCTGGATTGAGTCCGTACGATGCGGTGCGCGAAACGTGGAAGCCGGTCATCAAGGGCGACTTTGAGACAGGCTGGCGCAAGGCGCTTCATCAGGGATGGATAGACGGTACGGCATCCGTGCTTTCGGGACAGGTTGCGACAGGTGTGGGTCAATTGATGAAAGCACCCTCGCCCTCGCCGAAGGATTCGCTGGAAATCATCTTCCGCCCGGACCCGAATATCTATGACGGACGCTGGTCCAACGTGGGATGGCTGCAGGAGCTGCCCAAGCCGGTGACCAATCTTAGTTGGGATAATGCGGCGATTGTCTCTGGCGCTACGCTGACCAAGTATGGGCTGGAAGAAGACGACATTGTTGAGCTGACGGTGAATGGACGCAAGGTGAAGGCGCCGGTGATTGTCGCGCCGGGTCATCCGGATAACTCGGTTACTGTTCACTTTGGTTATGGGCGCGAGTTTGCCGGGCGTGTTGGCTCGGGCGCGGGATTCAACGCTTATTTGATTCGGCCTGCGGCTTCCCCGTTTTACGCCGTTGGTTCGATGAAAAAAGTCGAGGGCAAGTGGGGCCTTGCTGTTACCAAAAGCCACTATCAGGATCACAGACCAAAGTTATTTGGAGGTCAGGGCAACGGCAATAACTCGCTCGAAGGCAATGAAGCGATCAGCGAGCGCGGCATCATCCGCTATGCAACACTGGCCGAGTTCAGGGCTAATCCCGGTTTTGCCAACGAAGGTCCAGGCCACGAGAAGACTGACAAAGATAACACGATGTTTCCCAACTGGGAGTACAAGGACAATGCCTGGGGAATGTCGATCGACATGAACAGTTGCACCGGCTGCAACGCCTGCATCGTCGGCTGTTATGCCGAAAATAATATCGCGGTCGTGGGCAAGCAGCAGGTGCGCATTGGTCGCAATATGCAGTGGCTACGCATTGACACGTACTTCGAGGGCGACCTGGCAGCGCCGCGCGCCCACTTCCAGCCGATGGCCTGCCAACACTGCGAGAACGCACCCTGCGAACAGGTTTGCCCTGTGGGCGCAACGGTGCACACGCCCGAGGGGCTTAACGCGATGGTCTATAACCGCTGCGTGGGTACGCGCTACTGCTCGAATAACTGCCCTTACAAGGTGCGGCGCTTCAACTTCCTGCTTTATTCGGACTTTGAAACCGAGAGCCTGAAGCTGATGCGCAACCCCGATGTTACGGTGCGCTCGCGCGGCGTGATGGAAAAGTGCACTTACTGCGTGCAGCGCATCTCAGCGGCCAAGATTGAAGCCGACAAGGAGAACCGGCCGGTTCGCGATGGCGAGATAGTGACTGCCTGCCAGCAGGCTTGCCCTGCCTCGGCCATCAGTTTTGGCAACATCAATGACAAGCAGAGCAAGGTGTCCAAGCTGCAGGCCGATGGGCGCAGTTACCAGGTGCTGGCCGATCTGAATACCCGCCCGCGGACCAAGTATGTAGCCGCGATCTTGAATCCGAATCCTGAACTGGAAGCTGCGCCGGTGGAGCATAAACCGGCGCAGGGATGATTTAATCCAGCGAGTTAGCGGAGCCACGATGGCAACCAGAGAAGTGAAAGACAACCCGAGGATCGATCCCGCGACCGGTGAATACCGCGTCATCGCGCCGGGGCAGACCTTCGGGTCGGTCACGGAGAAGATCACGCGCATTGTGCTCACGCCTTCGACTCCGCTGGGTTGGCTTGCGCTCTTCGGCGTGGGTGGCGCGCTGGCAACGATGCTGCTGGTGGCGCTTACCTGGCTCTTTCTTGTAGGCACTGGCATCTGGGGCATTACGCAGCCGGTGGCCTGGGGTTTTGCGATTATCAACTTTGTCTGGTGGATCGGCATCGGCCACGCGGGCACGCTGATCTCGGCTATTCTGCTGCTGTTCAAGCAGAGTTGGCGCAACTCGATCAACCGCTTTGCCGAGGCGATGACGATTTTTGCCGTGGTCTGCGCCGGATTGTTTCCGCTGATTCACGTGGGCCGTCCGTGGCTGGCGTACTGGATGCTGCCGTATCCCAGCACGATGGACGTCTGGCCGCAGTTCCGCTCGCCGCTAATGTGGGACGTCTTTGCAGTTTCGACGTATGCAATTATCTCGATCGTCTTCTGGTACATCGGCATGGTTCCCGATTTCGGTACGATGCGAGACCGCGCTGAATCGAAGTTCGCCAAGTTTGCGTATGGCCTCTGCTCGCTGGGTTGGCGTGGGTCGGTGCGCCACTGGGCGCGCTATGAGACGGCCTCGCTGCTGCTGGCCGGGTTGGCTACGCCGCTGGTGCTCTCGGTGCATACGGTTATCAGTTTTGACTTTGCCGTGGCCGTGCTGCCGGGATGGCATACAACTATCTTTCCACCGTACTTTGTTGCCGGCGCGATTTATTCCGGCTTTGCCATGGTGCTCACGCTGGCTATTCCATTGCGCAAGTTCTATCATCTGGAGGCGCTAGTTACTGAGCGCCACATCGATAACATGGGCAAGGTGATGCTGGCTACGGGTTTCATCGTGGCTTACGGCTACGCCATGGAAGTCTTCATGGCTTGGTACTCGGCTTCGCACTGGGAAGCCTTCATGATGTGGAACAGGATGTTCGGGCCGATGGGCTGGGCGTACTGGGTTTTAGTTACCTGCAACCTGGCGATTCCGCTGACGACGCTGTGGTCGCGCAAGCTGCGTACTTCGATCCCGTTCATGTTTTTCATCTCCATCGTAGTTAACACGGGGATGTGGTTTGAGCGCTTCGTTATTGTGGTGACCAGCCTCTACCGCGACTTTCTTCCCTCGTCGTGGGGAACTTACCGCGCGACCAGGTGGGACTACATGATTTACATGGGCACGATGGGGTTGTTCACGGCGCTGTTCTTGCTCTTTGTGCGCTTCCTACCCATGATTCCCATGTCTGAAATTCGCACCATGCTACCGGGGGCGAAGATAACGCCTAAGAAGGTGACCGAGGCTGGCGACTGATGCAGTTGAAGAAGTTAGTAAGGGCGTGTGAATTGGAGGAACTGCTCTGATGCCCCCACGCGAAGGGATTTACGGCCTGCTGGCCGAATTCGATACGCCGGGCGACCTGATCCGCGCTGCGCGACAGGTGCGGCTGGACGGCTGGAGGCGGCTGGACTGTTACACGCCTTACCCGGTGGAAGAGGCGGCCGAGGCCATCGGCTTCCACCGCAACAAGGTGCCATTGCTGACGCTGATTGGCGCGCTGATCGGGCTGGCGGCGATGTTTCTGCTGGAGGTTTGGGTGTCGGTGCTGGCTTATCCGTTGAATATCGGCGGACGGCCGGCCTATTCGTGGCCGGCCTTCATTGTGCCCGCGTATGAATGGACGATTCTGTTTGCCGGCTTGTCGGCGGCCTTCGGTATGTTGGCGCTGAATGGATTGCCGGCGCTCTATCATCCCTTGTTTAATGCACCCAACTTTTGTGATGGCGCAACGACGGACAAGTTCTTCCTCTGCCTGGAGGCGCTGGACCCCAAGTTCGAGTTAGTGGAAGCGAAGAAGTATTTGCAGAGTTTTCAACCGGTCTCGGTGGTGGAGGTGGAGTACTGATGGGAGTGAACCGCCTCAATTCGTTTGGCCGGGTTTCGACGAACCTTCTAGGTCCGAGGTTTCCCAAGTCTCAAAAACGAGATCCTTCGACAAACTCAAGGCAGGCTCTGGGGCACCCGGCAGTAATGGCAGGTTTGGTCGTTCTGTTACTAATCACCGGCTGTCGCCAGGACATGCAGAACCAGCCCAAGATTCGCTCGCAGCGTGGTTCGGAGTTCTTTGCCGACCATCGCGGCGCGCGTCCGCAGGTGGCCAACACCGTGGCCCGCGGCCAGTTGCATGAAGACAGCTACTTCTATACCGGCGTGGTTCAGGGCACCAACGGCTATCGCGAAGAGAAGAACGAGATGCCTTTTCCGGTGACGCTCGGCGTGCTGAACCGCGGGCAGGAGCGGTTCAACATCTACTGCGCGCCGTGTCACTCGCGTGTGGGCAATGGGTTGGGCGAGATTGTGCAGCGCGGCTACAAGCCTGCCGCCAATTTTCACGACCAGGTGCGGCTCTCGCAGCCCATTTCGCACTACTTTTTTGTGATGACTCACGGCTATGGAGCCATGCCCGATTACTCAACGCAACTGGCCCCGGTGGATCGCTGGGCGGTGGCAGCTTATCTTCGCGCCTTGCAGTTGAGCCAGGCGGCCAAGGTGGCGGATGTTCCTTCGGGCGTTCCATTGCGCAGTCTGAAAGAAATTGCGCAAGAAAAGCATTTGCCCGAGGGATTTGCCGAGCCGTGGACGCTGCCTTCAACGGCGGTCCAGGCGTATCCGCACGATGAGAAACAGGGAACACCGGCGCTGGCTCCGGCCAATCCGGCTGACCCAGCGATCAAGATTCCCCTTAGCAAACCGGCCCCTGCGGCCACTCAGTAAGGACTTACGGAATGGCTCACGCAACGCACACCAAGACGCTCCCCGCCGACCTCGGCGCACCAGCCTTTGTAAACAACTGGCAGAGGCGTGCGATGGCCATCGGGGTGGCCTTTTCTGTGATTGCCGCCGGTCTTGGATTTGCGGACGGGCACGGTTTCGACATCGACCACGTGCTACGCGCCTGGCTGCTCGGCCTCATGCTTACCTTCGGTTTTGCGGTGGGCGGGCTGGCTTTGTTGATGGTGCAGTACTGCACCGGCGGCAAGTGGGGCTTGCTGCTGCGCCGGCCGCTGGAAGCCATGAGCAGCACGCTGCCGCTGATCTTTGTCTACTGGGTTGTGGTTGCGCTCTCTCTCAAAAAACTCTATCTGTGGGCTGCGGTGGGCGACGTGAGCGCGGCACTCAAATCCGGATGTATCAACGAGGTTCAGGCCCACGCAATCGAATTCAAGCGGCCGATGCTGAATCCCGGCGCATTCATCTGGGTCAGCCTGTTCTGCTTTGTCCTCTGGGGCTACTACACATGGAGGCTCAATGCTCTTGGACTTCAACGGGATGCGGCTTCCCCCGCTACCACGCCCGAGTGGATCAAGCGACTTGAAAACATCAGCGGTCCTGGCATTGTGGTGTACGCCATCACCATCTCCGCTGCTGCCATTTATTGGGTCATGTCGCTTGATCCCACGTGGTACTCGTCGGTCTATGGCCTGCTGTTTCTGGTTGGGCAGGAGTACTCGGTGCTAGCGCTGGCGATCATCGTCGTTCTCTCTCTCGCAAAGGCCGAGCCATTCAAGACCATTCTGCGCCAGACAGAACAGCACGATCTGGGTAAGTTTACCTTCGCCTTTGTCATGCTGAACATCTATCTTGCCTTCTCGCAGTTCCTGATCATCTGGTCAGGAAATCTGCCGGAAGAGATTCCCTGGTACCTGGACCGCGTTCGCGGTGGCTGGGGCGTCATCATCACGCTCGACTTTGTTTTTTACTGGCTGATTCCGTTCACGCTGCTGCTCTCGCGCGACCTGAAGCGCAACAAGAAGCGGCTGGTGCGGGTCTGCCAGTGGATGGTTTTCGCCAAAGCATTCGACCTGTTCTGGCTTATTGAGCCTAACTTCAAGGACGCGGCGCAGAACCTCCATTTCAGTTGGGGAATTTTCGAATATGCTGCTGTGCCGGCGGCGATGACGGCCTTTTGGGTTGCTTACTTCTGCATGCAGTTGAAGACGCGCCCGCTGGTGCAGACCAACGATCCGCACCTGGCGGAGATATTGGAGCCTGAGCATGTTTACGCCTAATCCGCACGAACCGGGCCACGAGCCGGGGCAGAAAAAACGAGGAATGCCAGACGCTTCCAAAGGCTTCGAGGCGAGCGATGCACGTGTCTCCGGCGTGGTGATTTTTCTTGTTTCAATGTGCATCTTTGCGGTAGTGGTGGCAGCGCTGGCCTACGGGGTTGGCAAGGTACTTAACGCGCGCATGGCCAGTGAAGACGGGCCTTCCGGTAAATGGGCGCGGACAGTTGATGTACGTCCGCTGGGTAATATGCCCTCCAATCCAGAGTTACAGAACAAGATGGCAGAACTAACTGAGCGCTTTCCAACGCCGAGGCTACAGACCGACGACGGCAGCCAGGATGTGGCCGACCTGCACGCGCGCGAGAATCTGCTGCTGGAGGATTACAGTTGGGCCGACTCATCGCAGGGCAAGGTGAGAATTCCCATCGAGCGCGCCATGGAACTCGTTGCCCAGCGGGGATTGCCGGTAGCTCCGGCGGTGGAGCAGGGGTCGCTGATAACAGGTGACCAGCGGCCCGTGATCGCCGTGCCGCTGACCAACGGATTTGCGCGCACTAGCTATGAATTGGATCAGGCAGCGGCACAGCGAGTGGAAAGCAAGCGTCCGGAGCAGCACAAGTAGAGAGTACGGAACGGAGCGCGGAGTTATGGCCTGAGGTTTCCCACCTTTCCGCAAAGAGCGCGAAAAGGATGGGGCACCCAGTGTTAACGGCAGTCGAAGGAAAGAAGGAATTATGCAGGGTGCAAACGCAATCCAGAGAAGTTGGCGCGGCGTGACGGCAGCCGGTGCGATTGTGGTCTGTCTGCTGGCGGCGTCATCCTCGTTGCAGGCGCAAGTCTCGCGCTACGACGAAAAGCAGATGGCCCCAGTGAGCGACAAGCCGCCGTCGATCCTGAACAAGGTCGGGGTTGCGCAGCGGCTGAATGAGCAACTGCCGCTCGCGCTCACCTTCACTGACGATCAAGGCAATCAGGTGCAACTGGCCAGTTACTTCGGCAAGCGGCCCGCGATTCTAGCGCTGGTTTACTATCAATGCCCCATGCTCTGCTCGGAGGAGTTGAACGGACTGACAAGCGCCTTGCAGATGGTGAATTTTGTTCCCGGCAAGGACTTCAGCGTGATTGTTGTCAGCATCGATCCGACTGAGGGTACGGATCTGGCCGCGGCCAAGAAGCGCGGCTACCTCAAGCGTTACGGCCATCCGGAGACGGCTGCGGGTTGGCACTTCATGACCGGAACGCAGCCGAACATTGACGCACTTACAAAGGCGGTTGGCTTTGGCTATGTGAAGATTCCCGGTCCGGACGGAAAGCTCACGCAATTTGCTCACGCCAGCTCGATTCAGATCGTAACTCCCGAGGGCAAACTGGCGCAGTACTACATGGGCGTCGAGTACTCGCCCAAGGATCTGCGGCTGGGGTTAGTCGAGGCCTCGGCCAACCGCATCGGCTCGCCGGTGGATAACATTCTTACTTACTGCTACCACTACGATCCGCAAACCAACAAGCACTCGTTGATTGTGGCGCGGGTGGTGCAGTTAGGCGGACTTATCACGGTGCTTCTGCTGGGCGGTTTCATGCTGGCGATGTTCCGTCGGGACGCGCGGAAGGACGATCAGCCAGGGACAGGCAAGAAAGTGGACGGAAAAACGGAATGAGCCACATGAGTCCAGTAATCTGGCAGTTTCTCGTCAAGTGGATGACGAACTTCGCGCTGTTTCCGCCGGAGGCCTCGAAGATTGCGCCTCAGATGGATGCGCTTTACTTCTTCATGGTGCTGGTAAGTTTGATCGGGCTGACGATTGTGGTTCTGCTGGTTACCAGCTTCTCCATCCTCTACAACAAGAAACGCCATCCGGTGGCTGTGCAGATTGAGGGCTCCACGCTGCTCGAAGCCACCTGGACCATCATTCCGCTGGGGCTGTTTCTGGTGATGTTCGTTTGGGGCGCGCTGATTTATTTCCGCGTCTTCACGCCGCCGGCCAACGCCATGAACATTTACGTGGTGGGCAAGCAGTGGATGTGGAAAGTCGAGCATCCGGGCGGGCAACATGAGATTAACGCGCTCCACGTGCCCACGGGACGCGCCGTGCAGTTGACGCTGATCTCGCAGGATGTCTTTCACAGCTTCTCCATTCCCGCCTTCCGTGTAAAACGCGAGGCGATTCCCGGCCGCTATACGACGGTGTGGTTCGAAGCCACCAAGACTGGCACTTATCACCTCTTCTGTACTCAGTACTGCGGCACAAATCACTCGCAGATGATTGGCGACGTGGTGGTGATGACGCCAGAGGAATACAGAAAGTGGCTGATCAGCTCCACCAGCGGCTCCTCGCTGGCGCAGAATGGCGAACGGCTCTTTGCCAGCCTCAGTTGCGCTGCCTGCCACAACACACGGCCCGATGCACGTGGACCCTCGCTGGCCAACGTCTACGGTTCCAAACTCGCACTCTCCGCTGGTGGCACAGTCATTGCCGACGATGCTTACCTGCGCGAAGCGATTCTGAATCCATCACAGCATATAACTCAGGGTTATGCGCCCATCATGCCTACTTATCAAGGGCAGATTAGCGAAGAGGGCGTCATCGCGCTGATTGAATACATCAAGAACCTGGACTCCGACTACCGCGTACAGCAGACCCTGAACACCACCGATCTGCCGCCGGGAAGCGAAGGCAAGACGCCGGCCGCAAAAGGGCAAGTCTCAAAAGGAACGGTGAAGCCATGAGTGCGCACACCATTGTCAGTCTTCTCGATCAATCGACGGCCAAGATTCCGAAAGATAACTACATCACCAGAGAGAACGGCCTGCTGAGTTGGCTGCTGACCAGCGACCACAAGCGGATTGCGATTCTTTATCTGATTTCACTGAGCTTCTTTTTCTTTATCGGCGGAGCTTTGGCGGGGCTCATTCGCCTGGAGTTGCTTACGCCACAGACGGATCTCATGGCCACAGACACCTATAACAAGGTGTTCACCATGCACGGTGTCATCATGGTCTTCTTCTTCCTGGTGCCGTCAGTGCCGGCCACGCTGGGAAACTTTCTTATCCCGATGATGATCGGTGCCAAGGACCTGGCGCTGCCCAAGGTCAACCTGCTGAGCTGGTACCTCTACATGGCGGGCGGCTTGCTGGCTCTCTACACCATGATGGTTGGCGGCGTTGACACGGGCTGGACTTTCACTACGCCGCTCTCCACTCACTATGTCAACACTAATGTGCTCACCACCGGCCTGGCGGTCTTCGTGGCCGGTTTCAGCTCCATACTGACCGGGCTGAACTTCATTGTGACCATCCACAAGATGCGCGCGCCAGGCATGACATGGTTCAGACTGCCCTTGTTTATTTGGGCGCACTATGCGGCCAGTATCCTCATGGTTTTGGCTACTCCGGTGGTGGCCATCGCCATCGTCCTTGTGATGCTGGAACGCACCTTCGGAATCGGCGTCTTCGACCCCGCCAAGGGCGGTGACCCGCTGTTATTCCAGCATTTGTTCTGGTTCTACTCCCACCCCGCCGTTTACATCATGATTTTGCCCGGAATGGGAGTCATCTCTGAAGTTATATCAACCTTCAGCCGCAAGCGCATCTTTGGCTACACGGCAGTAGCTTTTTCGTCGGTGGCCATCGCGGTCTTCGGCTTCTTTGTCTGGGCTCACCATATGTTCATTATGGGCATCTCGAACTATGCCGTGCTGGTATTTTCGCTGCTGACCATGCTGGTCGCCGTGCCCTCGGCCATCAAAATCTTCAACTGGACCTTCACGCTCTACAAGGGTTCCATCACCTTCGAGACGCCGTTGCTCTACGCTTTCGGATTCATGGGCCTGTTCACCATCGGCGGCATGACCGGCGTATTTCTCGGAAGCTCTGGAACTGACATTCACTTGACGGAGACTTACTTCATCGTGGCCCATTTTCACTTCGTCATGGTAGGTGGAATGTTGATGGCATTTCTCGCTGGCATTCACTTCTGGTGGCCAAAGATCACCGGCCGTATGTATCCAGAGAAGCTCTCGCAACTGGCGGCCGTGGTCACCTTCATCGGTTTCAACTTCACCTTCTTTCCGCAATTTATCCTGGGCACGCTGGGTATGCCGCGGCGTTACGCATCCTATCCGCCTGAGTTTCAGATACTGAATGTCTTCTCGACCGCTGGAGCAACCATTCTGGGCGTGGGCTACCTGCTGCCGGTACTCTATCTGGTCTGGTCGTTGAAGTATGGCGCCATCGCGGGTAACAATCCCTGGCAAGCGACGGGCCTCGAATGGCAAACGCAGTCGCCGCCCCTGACGGAGAACTTTGCCGTGATGCCTATCATGGACCACGAAGCCTACGACTACGCGTGGCTCGAAGGCCAGCAACAGAAAGACGAGCAACAGCATCGCCAGCTTCATGAGCGGCAAAAAGAAACGGAGGTAACCAGTGCCGGATAGCCCTGCGATTGCCCATGAAGCCGATAACTCCGCTAACGGCGCTAACACCGCAAACACTGAGCACCCGCCTTATCTGCGCCACCACTTCAATTCCACGGAGCAGCAGGCGGACGCCAGCAACTTTGCCATGTGGCTTTTTCTGCTGACTGAAGTCATGTTCTTTGGTGGTCTCTTCACCGCCTACCTTGTTTATCGCAACTGGTATTACCCCGCTTTTGTTTCCGGCTCTCACCAGTTGAATGTGGTTTGGGGAGCTACGAATACGCTGGTGCTGATCTTCTCCAGTTTCACGATGGCGATGGCCGTCTGGTGCGCCGAGACCAGCCGCAGACGTGGCCTGGTGCTCTGCCTGACGTTCACCTTCATTCTGGGCTTGGGATTTCTCGGCATCAAGTCTATCGAGTATTCCGAAAAAATTGAGAAGCACCACGTCCCGGGTCTTCACTACAGCCTCAGCTCTTTCCTCGATCCTGCGCATGACGCTGCCGCCAGAGCCGCCGGGGACAAGCCGCTGCCGCTGGATATGGCGCGCAAGACCGAGGTCTACTTTTCGCTCTACTTTCTCATGACCGGGATACACGCCTTGCACATGATCATCGGCATCGGCATTCTGGGATTCATGATCTTTCGCGCCCGCGCCGGGGCTTACACCGCGGGCCATGTGACTTTTGTTGAAAACTTTGGCCTCTATTGGCACTTCATTGACATCATCTGGATCTATCTTTTTGCGCTGCTTTATCTAATCAGCAGACATTGACAGGAGATAGCTAACAGCTAGCAGTTGACAGCAGACAGTTGATGGGCCCCTTTCAAAGGGCTTTACTTTAAAGGAACAACGGCATGAGCGGACAAATCGAACACGCGCACACCATCGTCGGCCCCAGAGTCTACATGGCGATCCTTTTCGCGTTGCTGCTGGGCACCGCGCTTACGGTATGGGCATCGTATGTGGATCTGGGCTTTTGGAATCCCATTATCGCGTTGGCTATCGCCACCACCAAGGCCACGCTGGTGGTGCTTTTTTTCATGCACGTGAAGTACAGCACAAAGCTCACCAAGTTAACCGTCTGCGCCGGCATCTTCACCTTCCTGATTCTGATTTCGCTGACCCTGGCGGATTACATAAGCCGGGCCTGGGGAAGCTGGTAAGGACTTCATTGATTCAAGTACGAAGGCTGCCAATGGGCTGCCTTGTTCGAGGTGCTGGTTTGAGATACATAGTTTCCCATTTATATGCCAGGAAAATGGAGCATGGATGAGACCATGGCGCTTCTATGTGCGGGTAGGGAAGAGAATAGAAGCTGTGATTGAGTGGAAGTGAGACTTATTCTTGACGGTTCCAATATTTCGGAAGAGCTTACCCGGCTGGCCAGCCAGCCTCGCGTCCAGGTGCGTCGTGGAGGCGTGCCGCTGAAGGGTGGGCGATGCGTCGTTTACTGGATGCAGCGGGCGATGCGCATCGTGGACAATCCTGCGCTCGACGTGGCCATCGAGGCGGGGAATCTGCTGGGTCTGCCGGTGGTGGTCTTTTTCTCGGTGATTTCAAACTATCCCCACGCCAATCTACGGCACTATCACTTCATGTCGCAGGGTTTGCGCGATGTGGCCGAAGATGCGGCGGAGCGCGGTGTGGGCTTCATCGTGCGCCGGCCGCCGGACAACTCGCTGGAGGCGGTTCTGGCGGAGGTTCAGGCGGCGCTGCTGATTGGAGACGAAAACTCAGCCCGTGAGCCAGAGCGCTGGCGCAAGGTGCTGGCCAGAAGGCTGCGTTTACCCTACTGGACAGTGGATGCCGACGTGGTGGTGCCGTCGGCGGTCTTCAACCGCAGCTTTGTGCTGTTGCATCATTTTCGTCCGCACCTCAAGGCGCAGTTGCCCAAGTACCTCGTCCCCCCCGAGAAGATTTCGCCGCTCATTCTGTGGAAGCCGTGGAGGACTTTTCAGAGCTTTTTACTCACCGAAGACATTACCGCAGGATTTAAGAAGCTGGATCGCGCCGTAGGACCGGTGGACAGCTTTACCGGAGGGACGCACGCCGCGCTCAAGCGGCTGCGCGAGTTCGTCAATCTGGAGTTGGCGGCCTACGAGGAGATGCGGAATCACCCGGAAGTGCGCGGGACTAGCCGCCTGTCGCCTTACCTGCACTTCGGCAACATCGGCCCACTGACTATTGCTCTGGCGGTGGAAGAGGTTGTGAAGCAGGGTAAGGCTTCGCCCAGCGCCCGCGACAGATTTCTGGATCAGTTGATTGGCTGGAGAGAGCTGGCGGTGCTGTTTGTGCGCCACGAGCCAAACTACGACAACTGGGAGTGCGCCGCGCCGTGGGCCAGGAAGACGCTTATTGAGCACGCCGGCGACCCACGCCCTTACAACTACAGCCTGCGGCAATTGGAGCGCGCCGAGACCGCCGACGATTTGTGGAACGCGGCCCAGCGGGAGATGGTGCAGACCGGCTGGATGCACAACTATATGCGGATGTATTGGGCGAAGAAGATTCTGGAATGGGCACCGGACCCGGCCCGGGCCTTCGATTGGGCGGTCGAACTGAACGACAAATACGAGCTGGACGGGCGAGCCCCGAACGGCTACGCGGGAATTGCGTGGGCCATTGTGGGCCGGCACGATCGCCCCTGGTTCAACCGCCCGGTCTTCGGGCTGGTGCGGACCATGACAGGCACCTCGACCGCAAAGAAATTCGATGCCGCGCGGTACATTCGGCAGAACGGCGGCCGAGGAGAGAAATCGCTGTTCTGATTCATCGCGGCGAAGGAAAAACCGTCTCGCGCCCCGCCTCTATGCAACCGTTCCGTTCCTGACCTATAATTCGAGCCAATTCCAATCCCGGAAACTGCGTGTTTCGCACGTTCCATTCCATTGGATTTCAATCACGTCCCCCTCGGATGGTGACAGAGAGGGGATGAAGGAATCCTATCGAGGAATGGAATCCTGGAATCATACTCAGGACGCGTGTGAGCATGTGTGCCATTCAGCGGATTCACGGTTGTCCTGCCCTTTGTGACGGGGTAGGGAAGAGTGTGCTTTCTCTCCGCAAGTGGGGACTCGGCGCCCTCCGGGCCGGCAAATTGCTGGTCGTGTTGGCAGTAGCGGCGATGATAGTCGCGCTCGGCGATGCACAACAGACAACTGCGGCAGAGGGGTCCAGCGCGGCGGCGCGGCGGGCCAATCTGCCTCCGCGAGTGGCTGCGGCAGAGCGTTTTCTGGCCCAGCGCGGCTGGAATCGAGACTCGACGGGTGGAGGGAGGCAGGCCTGGGCAGGGGCTGGACGTCTCCGCCGGAGCGCCAATGCAACCTCGGCTCAGACGCAGGCGCAAGCCCAAGCGCAAGGAGCCGCAATTTGGCAGTCGCTGGGCCCCACAGCCGTCCAATCGCAGAACTTTGGCCTGGTCACCGGCCGCATCTCCGCGCTGGCGCTGGACCCTTCGGACACAACCGGCAACACGCTTTATGTGGGCACCACCGGCGGCGGAGTCTGGCGGTCACAGAATGCGAACAGCTCCAGCCCCGCCAATATCACCTTTACAGCCCTCACGGACGACTTGTCGGCTCTGAGTGGAGCTGCGGACGCTTCCATCAGCATCGGCGCGCTCACCGTGCAGCCGGGCGGAACGGGAGTAATCCTGGCCGGGACCGGCGACCCGAACGACGCCCTTGACTCGTACTATGGTGCCGGAATTCTGCGCTCCACCGATAGCGGGACCACATGGAGCCTGATCTCCATGACATCCCTCGCAGCAAACCAGGTTTTCAGCTTTGCCGGGGAGGGTTTTGCCGGCTTTGCCTGGAGTACGGTCAACCCGCAACGGGTGGTGGCTGCGGTCTCACAGGCCTACGAAGGCATATTGGTGAATGCGAGCAGGTTCGGCACGAGCTACGAAGGGCTGTACTACTCCTCCGATAGCGGGGCCACCTGGTCGCTGGCTACCATCACGGACGGCACCGGGACGGACGTGCAGGGGCCAAACGATATATTTGCGGTTCCTGATGGGAATGCGGCCACATCAGTGGTGTGGAACCCGGTACGGCAACTGTTTGTGGCGGCGGTGCGCTACCACGGCTACTACCAGTCCACGGACGGCATTACCTGGACGCGGATGAGCACGCAGCCCGGCTCCGGCCTGGCGGCTTTGGCGGGGCACTGTCCTACCAATCCCGGTTTTACGGGATCGCCTTACTGCCCCATCTTTCGCGGAACGCTGGCGGTGAATCCGCTGACCGGCGACACCTTTGCATGGACGGTGGACGAGTACAACCAGGACCAGGGATTGTGGCAGGACCAGTGCGCGGCGAGCGCCGGCGCCTGCGCCAGCCAGACGATAACCTTTGCCCAGCAATGGGGCACGGCGGCTTTGGAGACTAACACATCGTCGGGTCCCGCCACCATCGAGAACGGCGACTATAACCTGGCGCTGGCCGCGATTCCATCGGGGCAAGGAACCATGTTGCTGGCCGGGGCCAACGACCTGTGGAAGACCACTTGTCCCTCCTCGCAGGGCTGCTCGTGGCGCAATACCACTAATTCCACGGCCGGCTTTTGCGCTGGGGTAGGCGAATACCAACATGCGCTGGCCTGGAATGTGAACAATCCGCTGGAGATTTTTGTAGGAAACGACAGCGGGCTCTGGCGCTCGACCGACGCCATCGGCGAGACCGGCTCGGTGTGCTCGCCGAGCGATGCCTCTCACTTCCAGAACCTGAATGGGAGCCTGGGTTCGCTGGCCGGGGTGGCCAGCATTTCGCAAGTGGGCGACACGCCCTACACGATGATGGCCGGCCTGGGGGCAAATGGGATTGCCGGCGTGAACAGCAGAACCGGAACGACGGCGGAGTGGCCGGAAATCCTCAGCGGCGAAGGCGGGCCGGTGGCGATTGATCCAAAGGCCTCTTCAAACTGGTATGCGAACAATGGAGCGGGAGTCTCCATCTATTTGGGCACGCCGCCGGCCGGAAGCACGCCGGGCGCGTTCAACCCTGTCCTCAACGTGAGCACCGATCCAGGCGCGTTTACGACTCGAGACGCGGATGTGGTAAGGGACGGACTGTACATGGCCGTGGAGCCGCCCTACGCTCCGGCGCCCTTTCTGGTGGACCCTCTGGACAATACGCAGTTGCTGATCGGAACCTGCAGGGTGTGGCGCGGACCGGCCAATGGCGAGGGCTGGAGCGCGGCCAACGCCATCAGCAGCATCCTCGACGGCATCACCGGCGACGATAATTGTTCCGTCAATGCCTTGATTCGTTCAATGGCGGCGATGGTGCTGCCCGCTTCCACCGCGTTGCCCAGCGGCGGCGAAATTGTCTATGTGGGAATGTATGGCCAGGCGAATGGAGGCGCGACGCTGCCCGGCCATGTGAAGAATGCGACCTACAACTCGGCTACTGGCAGTTGGTCCGGGTGGGCGGACGTGACGGCGCTGAACCCAGTTAGCAACGACACCCGCACGATGAACTACTACGGGCTGGACATCTCCAGCATTTTCATAGATCCCCACGACACCACCGGGCTGACGGTCTACGTCACCGTCGCTGGGATTCCGACTCCGCGGGAAAATGTGCAGACAGTCTATGGCTCAACCGATGGCGGGGTACATTGGACTTCCCTGATGTACAACCTGCCCGCGTCTCCAGCCAATAGCTTGGTGGTGGATCCGCAGAGCGCGAGCACGGTATATGTCGCCACCGACGACGGAGTTTATGCCACGCAGCAGATTGGCTCCTGCACGAGCGGATCCTCCGGCTGCTGGTCGGCCTATGGAAGCGGGCTGCCGGAGGCGCCGGTGGTTGAACTCAGAGCCTCTCCCGCGTCGGCCAGTGTGCAGGATCTCGTTGCCGCCACTTACGGACGCGGCATCTGGGCGACAAGCCTTTTGACAGCGACGGTGACCAGCACGACGGCCACTGTAACTCCCGCCTCGTTGACCTTTGCCAGCCAGGCGTATGGAAGTTCCAGCAGCGCACAGATTGTGACTCTCCAGAACACAGGGAGCATTGCCCTGACGCCAACCTTCAACTCCACGAGCGGTGACTTCAGCATGACCGGCAACTGCCAGGGCGCGACGGTGGCTCCCGGCGGCAGTTGCACCATTCAGGTCACCTTTGCGCCTACCCAACTCGGCAGCCGTACGGGCCTATTGACCATCAGCGCCAACATCACTGGTGGCCAACTGACGGTTTCGCTCAGCGGAATCGGCGCTTCTTCGGGCGCTATCAGCCTGACACCGGCCACGATCAGCTTTGGCAGTTGGGAGCAGGGAAGCACATCGACGCCGTTGCAGGTGACGGTCACCAACAGCACTTCGTCGACTGTACCCATTACCAGCGCCATCACCGGACCGTTTTCCATCGCCAGCAATTCGTGCGGTAGTTCGCTCCCGGCTTCCGGCTCCTGCCAGTTGGAGTTGACGTTCACGCCCACCCAGTCTGGCGCGGCCAGCGGGACGCTGACCTTTACGGACGCGGACGGAACGCAGACGGCTCAGCTCAGCGGAACCGGGCTGGCCGCGCCCACCGATACTCTCTCCGCAACCTCGCTCGCCTTTCCCAATACAGTCGTCAATCAGCTTTCGGCTGCGCAGACGGTGACGCTAACCAACAGCGGCGGCGTGAATCTGACCTCCATCGCCGTCTCGGTGAGCGGAGCATTCCAAATGACGAACGGCTGCGGCGCCATTCTGGCTCCGAACGCGAATTGCACCGTCAGCGTGCAGTTCTACCCCACCGCGACGGGGTACCAGACCGGTACGCTGACCATTCAGGATGAGTTGCTGAAGCAGACGGTCGCGCTCAGTGGCACGGGGATCGCACCGCCGGCCTTCAGCGTCAATCCGCCGAGCCTGACATTTGCAGGGCAGCAGGTGAGCGTTGCCAGCTTGCCGCAGACGCTGACGGTGACCAACACCGGTGGCGCGCCACTCAACATTTCCGGCTTCCAGATGAGCGGAAGTTCCGCTGCAAGTTTTTCCTGCGGAACCACCGTTTGCAGCGCCACCACCTGCGGGACGACGCTGAGCAACGTGGCCGGCCAGAACAGTTGCACGGTGCAGGTGACCTTCACCCCATCCGTGGCTGGCGGCAATACGGCAGCGCTGGTGATCTCCTCGTCCAACGCGGTGCCGAATACGATCAGTGTGCCGCTCTCCGGCACGGGGCAAACCCCGGCCGGACTCAGCGTAAACCCGGCGCAGCTTGCTTTCCCCGTCGTCTCTCCCGGCCAATCCAGCCCCACTCAGACAGTGATTATCACCAACACCGGCGGCTTGGCGGCCAACTCGCTCACGCTGACGGCCACGCTCCCCTTCAGCCTTGTGCAGAACGCCTGTCCCGTCAGTCTGGCTGCCGGGGCAAGCTGCTCCACCGGGGTGGTCTTCTCGCCCTCCCTCAACGGCCCGTATGCAGGCACACTGACCATCGCATCCCCCTCACTGGCTGCCTCGGCCAGCGTGCCGTTGAGCGGAACAGGTGGAACGCTGGGTTCGGTTCAGGCGCAGCCCAGCCTGATTGCCTTCTCTCAAACCGGGGTGGGCCTCGTCAGCAGCCCCGTCACGGTAACCTTCACCAACCCCAGCGGGAACGCCAGCCTGACAAGCTTTACGGTCGCGGCCACGGCGGGTTTCAAGGTGGTGAGCAACACCTGCGCATCCACGCTGGAGTCTGGCGCCAGTTGCACGGTAGGGGTGGAGTTTGCGCCCACCAGCGCCGGAGCGCAGAACGGGAGCCTGACCGTCAGCAGCAGCGCGCTGACGACGGGCGCGTTTGTGCCCTTGTCGGGCATGGGCTTTGACTTCTCCATTGCGCCTTCCGGCTCGTCCAGCCAGACCATTGCCAACGGCCAGACCGCCGACTACAAGTTGGTGATTGAACCGCTGCTGGGCTCACAAGGCGTCTTCACCTTCCAATGCAGCTCGCTGCCTCCGTACGCATCATGCACCTTCAACCCCACCAGCGAAGGCATTCCCGCCGACCTCAGCGGCAACCTCGTGGTGGAGATTGCCACCGGGCTCTCCCAGACCTTGGCCCGCTCCTCGCGTCCGTCGCCGTGGCCGGTTCTTCCGCTGCTCTGCGGGCTGGTACTCGTGCCGTTTGGCTTGCGTCGTCGCCGTAATGTATTGCTGCTGGTTGCGCTGCTGGCAATTCTGGCGGGCGGCGTTTCCAGTTGCGCTACGTCGGGCGTCATCTCGGCCGGAAAGGTTCCCAGCACTGGCTCCGGCATTACCTCGCCGGGAACCTTCCCGGTTGTCGTCACCGCGACCTCGAACGGCGTCCAGCATCAGGTCACCCTGACGCTCATCGTGGACTGAGCGGCGCGGAGCCAGGGCGCAAGTGAAAACCGCTATACTTTACCTTCGGGCTTTCACCAGGAACGCGCGTAATCAGCCGTTCAGAAGGCCGTGAATGAGGATGAGCAAGGAATGACCGCCAAAGTAACCGTGGAAGACGTGGAGCGCGTGGCCGAACTGGCCCACCTCGAGCTCAAGCCAGAAGAAACTCCGGCCATGCTGCACGACTTGAACGCCATTCTGGACTACATGGCGGAGTTGAATGAACTGGATACCTCTGGCGTGGCGCCTCTTGCGCAGGTCAGCGAGTTACTGGATGAGGCGGGCGCGAATGTTCTGCGCGCCGATCTGCCCTTGCCTTCGCTGGATCGCGCCACCGTGATGTCTCAGGCGCCGGAGACCGATGGGGCCTTCTTCAAGGTTCCCAAGGTGATTGAGCGGTAGGGTTCCACTCGACCGGATTCCATCTGTTAGCGGGATGCAAAAGGGCGGGAATACAGGCTGCAAAGAGGCCGCCAACAGGCCAAAGAGAGGCCAAGAAACGAGGGAAGCTCGATTGTCCAGCGAAGCCAAACCAGCCGAAAGTTACGTCGAAAAGCCGAAAACTCTGGCCGAGTTGCGTGCCGGAATTACTTCAGGAAGCACCAAGGCGACGGACCTTGCCGCCAGCTATTATGAGCGGATCGAGAAGAAAAATCCGTGGCTGAACGCCTATCTGAGCCTCACCAAAGAGCGCGCAATGGCTCAGGCCGCCCGCGTGGATGCGCTGGCCGCCAAGGGAGATTCCTTGCCTCCGCTGGCCGGTATTCCGGTGGGCATCAAGGACGTGCTGGTGATGAAGGGCGCCGCGGCCACAGCGGGCTCAAAGATTCTGGAGGGTTATCATCCTCCCTACGACGCTACGGTGGTTTCCAAGCTGGAAGTTGCTGGAGCAGTGCTGCTGGGCAAGCTGAACTGCGACGAATTTGCCATGGGCTCGTCCAATGAAAATTCAGCCTACGGGCCAGTGCACAACCCGGTGGATACGGAGCGGGTTCCGGGCGGTTCCAGCGGCGGCTCAGCGGCGGCGGTTGCGGCCAACCTGGCCGTGGCCGCGCTGGGTTCCGACACCGGCGGCTCGATTCGCCAACCAGCCAGTTTTTGCGGCGTGGTGGGCGTGTTGCCTACTTACGGCCGTGTCTCGCGCTATGGGCTGATCGCCTTTGCTTCGTCGCTGGATCGTGTGGGGCCGTTTGCGGCCAATGTGCGCGATGCCGCCACGCTGCTTGGCGTGATTGCCGGCCATGATTTCAAGGATGCCACCAGCTCCCCGGCCCCCGTGCCCGACTATGCTTCTGAGAGCGACAAGCCGGCCGAGGGGCTGCGCATCGGCATTCCCGCCGAGTACTTCGGCGAAGGGCTCGATTCGGAAGTGCGCGCCTCCATCGAAAAGGGCATCGCCGCGCTGAAGGGCGCCGGTTGCATCCTCAAGCCGATTTCGCTGCCGCACACCCGCTACGCCATCCCCGTCTACTACTTGGTGGCCACGGCCGAGGCCAGCGCCAACCTGGCCCGCTTTGACGGTGTGCGCTACGGCTATCGCACACCCAAGCCGGAGAATCTGGCCGCAATGTATATGCACTCCCGCGACGAGGGCTTTGGCGCCGAGGTCAAGCGCCGCATCTTGCTGGGGACTTATGCGCTTTCGGCGGGTTACTACGACGCCTACTATCGGAAGGCGCAGCAAGTGCGGCGGCTGCTGGTCGAGGAGTTTCTGCGCGCCTTCGCCGAAGTGGATGCCATTGTCACTCCCACCGCGCCCATGCCAGCATTCAAGCTGGGCGAGAAGACAGGCGATCCATTGGCCATGTATCTAGCTGACATCTATACCGTGACGGCCAGCCTGGCGGGCATCTGCGGCGTGAGCGTGCCCTGCGGCGCGTCGGCTGCCGGCCTGCCAGTGGGTATGCAGGTACTGGCCGCCCACCTGAATGAAGGAACGGCTTTCCGCGTGGCGCGTGCCGTCGAGGCTGCGAATCTCTAGGAGCGAACAAGATGAGCAAGGGCGCAAGGCTTTGGGTTGTGGTTTTGGCGGCGATCTTTGCCGCGGCGCCGGGGGCTCAGGCGTCACCGCGCAAGGTACACACCGTCGGGCTGGGCGCGGCGAAACGCGTGGCCTACTCCAGGGCCGGTGACCCGGCCGGCGCAACTGCCGACGAAGGTGTGCTCAGGATTCGCGCCCTGACCGTGGATGGGATTCTGAAGGAGTGGACCACCGGCGAGGCCCACGACGTGACCGACCGCAGCTTCGTGGTGCGGCGCGTGATCCGGCTGAACGATTCTTTGCCAGGGGACAAGCCGGGTCCAAGCGACAAGCATTGGGTTTGGCAGAGGGGGCCGTGGTTGCTGGTGGACCGCGTCACCGGCCACGTCGTTGCGCTCAAACTGCCCGATTACGGCCCCGGCGTGAGCCAGGTAAGCTGGTTCCGCGACTACGGCGCGTATTGTGGACTGACCGCCAACGGCAAGAACCTCTACGCCGTGGTGGCGCAAGTGGCGGCGCGCAAACCGGTGCTGACCCAAAAATTGTCCGCCTTCGCCCCCGAAAATCATCCTCAGCCGGTTTGCGGTCCCGCCGAGTGGCAGCGCGAACCCTTGCGCGTCAGCTTCCACCCCACCGGCAAGGAGACGGCGAGCTTCGACATCGTTCCCGGCTCGGCGGTGCTGGTCGAGGAGTCGGGCGACGAGCCGGAAACTCCGGCGACCGCTCCGGAAGCCAAGACGAAACAGTGAACAGTGCACAGTGGTTGGCGATCAGTAAACAACCAAGCGGCAAACCGCCTTCCTCGGACAAATTCGGCTGATAACGGGCAAGTGATTGCTGAAAACTGATCACTGTCCACTGATCACTGGAATCACTATGGTTTGTGGCCAGCCTTGTGGAAATTCCACAGGACCCAGAGCATAAAAGCTTCGGCTAAACCGAGTGGAATGATCAAGAACAAGTCGCGATAAGAGATGCCCATCCAAGTCGCCCTTTCCCGTTTTCCGCCGTGCGGAGCGCACGGTTGGAAGGCGCGCTTCAGCCGAACAGCATCTGAACTCCAGCAGAATTCAGCAGGCGTAAGAATGGAGTAGGCGATTTATAAGGGCTTTATAAGTGCCGGGGCAGTCCCCCTGGGACTGCTCGGACACCCGCTGTGGGCAAGACTGGTTGCGGCGCTCCTTGACACGCCCACGGCTGCGCGTATCTTATCTATTGAGGCGCTCTTTTGGAACACGGGTGGGGTGTGCGCGCGAATATCGGCGCGGCCTCAGGATGCGGGTTTTCAAGGGAAGGCTGTGTCGAAGTGGAAGCAGACGGCAGTTGGGTTGCAGGCAGGTATGTGGTCGCCGGATCGTAATTCAATCCCAGGCGAGCGGCAACTGGACCCTCCTCCCGAGCGTTTGGGCCAGAGCAATCAGCGGCCCGAACCAGTCTGGATCGTTCCCGGAGACAAATTTTTCGCGGGCTTCCGGCAGATGGCTGGGTGTGCCCGCGCCCTGAAGGGTTGAGCAGTTTTCCAGCCCAGGGCAAGCAAAGGATGAATGTGGCAATGAGTTTTGCTTTATTGGCGTTTCTGCAGGCCGCTGGAGGCGGAGGTGGTCTTGCGATGCTTCCGATCTTGCTGATCATTCCGGTTCTGTATCTGGTGATGATCCGCCCGCAGCAGAAGCGGCAGAAGCAGTGGCAGGCGATGCTGGCTTCGATTAAGACCGGCGACCGGGTGACCACCGCGGGCGGCATTCGCGGCATCATCCTTTCTATCAAGGATGATGGGATCGTGATTCGTGTGGCGCCGGACGGCATCAAGCTGGAAGTGGCCAAGAACGCGATTGCCTCAGTGACTACCCAGGACGCCTCTTCGGGGTCGTAAAGACAGTGAACAGCGGACTGTGAACAGTGAACATTAGGCAGCGAACATCAAGCAGCGAACAGTGATCCGTTCTGGCCACTGTACACTGATCACTGTTCACTGTACGAAATAGAGAAACGGGACGATGAAGAAGAATCTCAAGAACAAAATAGCCCTGATCGTTGCGGTCGTGGTGATTTTCGTCTACGGCATCTTCGGGGTGCCTTCGGGCATCACCGGCAATGCCCTGAAGGAATCCCTGACCAAGCGCATTCACCTTGGCCTCGACTTGCGCGGTGGCGCTCACCTGATTTTGCAGGTGGAGGTGCAAGAGGCGGTCAGTGCCGAGACCGACAACACGGTGGGTCGCATCCAGCAGGATCTGAAGACGGCCAACCTGAATTTTTCGCAGGTCTACAAGCCCGATCCCGAGAACAGGCCCCAGACAATCCGGGTGGAGGGAACGTCGTCTGACAAGGCCAGCGACGTTCGCTCCGCGCTGGAAGGGAAGTATGCGAATGAGTATGACGTATCTGGCGGCGGTGCGGATTCCAGCTTCACTCTGACCATGAAGCCGATGATCGAAACGGCTCTGGAGAAGAAAACCGTCCAGCAGGCCATCGAGACCATTCGCGACCGCGTGGACACGCTGGGCGTCAGCGAGCCGGTGATTCAGGAGTACGGCCTGGGCGACAACCAGATTCTGGTCGAGCTGCCCGGCATCGACGACTTGGACCGCGTGATGTATATCATCCAGTCCACGGCCCGGCTTGAAATTCACGCAGTGGTTGGCGGTCCCTACAAGGACGACCAGGAAGCTCTGGCCAGTGTAGGCGGCGTGGTTCCGCCTGACCAGCAACTCGTACACGGCTCCGGCTCGGTCGGCGCAGGTTCTGACGCCGACAGCGTCTATATCGTGCATCGCATCTCAGTTGTCTCCGGCCAGGATTTCCGCTCCGCCGATCAGGGGACCGATCAGAACGGCCGCCGCAATGTACGCTTCACGCTGACCAATGAGGCTGGCGACAAGTTCTACGACTACACCAGCAAGAATGTGGGCCAGAGTATGGCTGTGGTGATGGGCGGCCGGGTTAAGGAAGTGGCCACCATCCAGAGCGCCATCCGCGATTCGGGCGAAATCACCGGCAGCTTTACCCCCGATGAAGTCGAAGTCCTGTCGAAGATGCTGCGCACAGGCGCGCTGCCTGCCTCACTCAAGCCTCTTGAGAACCGCACAGTGGGCGCGTCTTTGGGCGCAGATTCGATTCACAAGGGCATAACGGCGGCCATCGTGGGCGTGCTGGTGGTCATGGCCTTCATGCTCTTTTATTACCGTGGCTCGGGTATCAACGCTGATTTGGCGCTGTTTCTTAACCTGGTCATTCTGTTGGGATTCATGGGCGTTAGCGGGGCCACGTTGACTTTGCCGGGAATTGCCGGAGTGATTCTGACTATCGGCATGGGCGTGGACTCGAATGTGCTGATCTTTGAGCGCATCCGGGAAGAGATGCGCGCAGGCAAGGCGCCTTCGGCGGCTGTGGATCAGGGCTTTGCCCATGCCTGGGTCACCATCGTTGATACCCACGTCACCACCATCGTTTCGGCGGCCATTCTGTTCATGTTTGGCAGCGGCCCGGTGAAGGGTTTTGCGGTCACCCTGACCTTCGGTCTGCTCGCCAACCTGTTCACGGCGGTTTACGTCTCGCGGGTCATCTTCGATTGGCACTTGAACAAGTTGAAGCCAGGCGAACAGGTGTCCATCTAGATTTCGGCACGACGACTGCCCGGCAGCGAATTCTGCCGGCAGAGGAAATAACAAGAACGCTGGAGTCCGCAAGGGCTTCAGCCTCCCAGGAAGCGGAGAGAACCAGTGGAATTGTTTCATGGCGTAAATGTGGATTGGCTGGGGAAGAAGTGGTACTTCCTCTCCTTTTCTTTGATCTTCAGCGTGGCTGGCGTGATCTCGATGTGTATGCATTTTGCGCAGATCGGCAGCCCGGTGCCGCTTGGTGTGGACTTCCGCGGCGGCACGCAGATTCAGGCGCAGTTCCAGCAGGCTCCGGATACAAACCGGATTCGTCAGGCTATGGATGCGGCGGGCATCAAGGATGCTCGCATCCAGAACTACGATGTGCCTTCGAACAATGAGGTCCTCATCAGTCTGCCGGAGCAGACGGATGAGACTCACCTCGACGCAGACCGTGCTCGGGTTGTCGATGCGCTCCAGGCGCACTATGCCAACCCCGTCATCTTGCCCCTGCGCAACGTGCAGGTGGTCGGTCCCACCGTGGGCAAGCAGTTGGAAAAGCAGGCTGTGTTGGCCACGCTTTATTCAATGTTGGGAATGTTGGTCTACCTTTGGTTCCGCTTCCAGTTGATCTATGGCGTGGCGGCCGTGGTGGCCTGCTTCCATGACACCCTGATCACCGTTGGTGCTTTTGCCCTTACCAACCAGGAGATTAGCCTGACCGTCATTGCGGCCATTCTGACGCTGGTTGGCTACTCGATGAACGACACCATCGTGGTCTTTGACCGTATCCGCGAGAATCTACGCCTGAGCCGGCGAGAGGCCCTGCCCGATGTGGTTAACCGCAGCATCAACCAGACCCTGAGCCGGACCGTTCTTACTTCGGGTCTGACCTTCCTTACAGTCCTGTCCTTGTATATTTTTGGCGGACAGGTGCTACGGGGCTTTTCATTTGCGCTCGTGGTGGGTATTCTAATAGGAACCTACTCATCCATCGCCGTGGCAGCGCCCATGCTGGTGGCATGGCAGGAGTGGCGCGCCAGGCAGGGCAAAGGAACGGCTCTTCCAGCAGCAAAGCGCTCCAAGATGTAAAGGGCGGCGGCAATTTTACCGGTTTGTTTTTGCGCATTTTTAAGGCTTGGCGCTGTTCTGTTCGAGGTGGATGGCGCTTTTGTGGTAAGGTTTTGATGCCGGGAACATTTTAGCTCCCCCCGGTGTCTAAATAGAGGTAAGCAAACACCCGATTCGAGGCTGGCCATGTTTGAAGATTCCACGTTTGAATCCGGAGGTAGGATCAAGAGTAAGAGCGGACCTTGGATGCTCGTGACGAGCATCATTGAGGTATCGTTTTTGGTTCTGATGATCCTTATTCCGCTGATC
>Ga0224529_1000608_pt1 | contig 25610 bp, 21 predicted proteins | sample CBST50metaG_FD_179893 | JGI IMG/M metagenome (GOLD analysis project Ga0224529, IMG submission 179893) | Peat soil microbial communities from Stordalen Mire, Sweden - C.B.S.T50 | ecosystem: Environmental > Terrestrial > Soil > Wetlands > Peat | place: Sweden: Norrbotten County, Stordalen Mire... | reverse complement strand
CTCAATCGTGCATTCTTATGAATGTCCATTTGATTCCCTCCAAAAAAACTAATTGCTCGACACAATCAGCTTCTCCGGTTTGAATCAAATGGACAACCTCTTGAAACTTCACAGGTGCCCCATCCTTCGCTTTTTTCTAGCGAAGGGTGGGTTAGCACGGACCCCGGTCATCCCGGAGTAAAATGATTTCGTCATGACCAAGGGGCTGGTTCGTTACCAGCAGTGCGGCTGCTTCCACTTTCTGACCTTCAGTTGTCATCGAAGATAGCCTCTGCTGAACAATCCGGCTGCCTACCATATTTTCGAGCAGGAGCTTGAGATGGTGCGGGTGCGGTACGGCCTTGTGGTTGCCGGTTATGTCCTGATCAGGCGGCGGAAAAACTCGTAAAAAGTGTGTCTGGGGGACGTATTGTGTCAGGGCACGACTTTAGTCGTGCCGTAAGTGCCGCAAAATCAACAGGGCTTTAGCCCCCGAGGGATGTTCTTTGGCAGCTTGGACTTTCACCACGGGCAGCAGGAGGAGCCCGTGGTCAAACGCGGCGGAAAACTCGACCTGTCAGCCGCTGTCTGGAGTCCAGCATTGCTCCAGACAGTGGACAAGGAGATTTCCTTTGCCGTCAACTACCTTTGCACGGTAATCGAAAGCGGCTGCGTAAGCTCGAAGACGACAATCGATTCGGTTGGAATGACCAGCGGTTTGTTGCCTGTAAACCCAGCTCCCGCCGTTCCCGCGCCGCCGCCAATCAAGCCGCCGATCAGCGCGCCCTTCCCGCCGCCCGCCAGCGCGCCAATCAGCGCGCCACCGCCAGCGCCGCCGCCAATCAAAGCCGCCGTGCGCTTGCCCTTGCCCTTCTTGCTGACAACATATTCGGTCGCCGAAACATGACGCCCCGCGACCTCCTGTAACTCGATTGCCAGAACGCCCGAGCCCTTGAAACGTCCCTGCCCCTTGGCGGCGACAACTTCGCCGGAGACGGTTGTGCCCTTGGCAAAAACAGTCTCGCCGGATTTGGTGGTCAGCGCCGAGCTGAGCACGCCGGTAAAGCGGTCGCCCACATTGGCTGTCTTTGTGTTGATGGTTTCGGTGATGCGGACATTGACGTCCCTGCCCGAGGCCACGGTCAGTGTTACCTTCACCGGTTGCGGCGGCTGTGGCTGGCTGTTCTGTGCAGCTCCGGAACTGGTGGGGCTGCTGGAAGAGGTTCCAGAGGCAGTCGTATTCGCTGGAGTCGTTCCCGCGGCTGTTCCGGCAGGCGCAGCCGCATTCTGCGTGGAAGCGCTCGGAGCCGTTGGCGTGCTTTTGCATCCGCAGAATGCGGAAATCGAAAGCAGGGCCAGCATGGTCATCGTTGTATGGAAGGGGTGCTGCAAGCGTGTCATGCTCATCATTGTGTTTAATTAGCCTTTCTCAGAAAGCCCGCCTGGGGATTCCTGGGTTTGTTACGGTCGATTCAAGACATGGATATTGTCAAAAATGTAGCAAAAAAAGAATACGCTGACGCCCTGCTTTTGTCAGCCGGGTGCCCCATCCTTCCGCGTTCTTGGCGGAAGGATGGGAGACCACAAACCTTATTGGCGTCTTTTCCAACTCATGCTTGATCTTGGCTCACCGTTGCGGAAAACGCGCGTATAACGTCATTCGCCAAAAAATCTCATCGTTTATATTCAACAAGATACAAAATCGATTTCGCGCAAAATTGCGCATTATGTACCCGCTTTTCCTCGATTCAGGTGGTCATGCAAGTACACCACTTTCGACCGGCGGGAAGAGCTTTACCTATGACTCCTAGAACCATAGAGGAGGCTCGTTTGCGGGCCTCCTCTATGGTTGATTGCATCAATCGCTCAAAAGTGACGCGGTCCCGCTTCGTTCACTACCACCATTCCATGGGGCGGATGGTAGAAGCCGTGACGGAGGGCTCCGGCTTGGCTGAGTGAAGAAGCAAAAGGGGACACTGCACGAGCCGTATGACTTTCTCGGCAATCGATCCAAACACCAGTGGATGCCAGCCTGAGATGCCGTGTGTGGAAATCACCAGGAAGTCAATATGCTCGCGCTCGGCCACGTCCACGATGCAATCCGCTATGTTATTTGCGAGTTCGACGCTGGAGTTCGACGTCACCCCCCGTGCCGTGAGAATCGCCCGCGCCTTGGCTAAATGCTGCTCGGCCCGCGCCACATCTTCCTGCTGAAACGGCATCTGGGAGGATGCATATTCGGTGGTAAAGGTTGATAAGGACGGTACAACATTCACCAGGTAAAGCTCGGCATGGAAGTGCAAGGCAAGGTCGGCAGCCGTCTCCAATGCCGCTTGGGACGATGGGCTGAAGTCGACTGGCAACAGAATCTTTTTCGGGATGGACGGCAAACTGCTACATTCAGACATAATGATCTCCTCGCCGCACCATGCCCGCGGCCATGCTGCTATTGTTAAGCGCAACGGTGGCAAAGACTGTGCACTCTTGCACATCTGAAGCGTGCGGCCACTTTCGCTCAAAGGGGATTCCGCCCCCGGGATTGAGAACGCTTTGCGCAGTAAGATCAACCATAGAGGCGGCTCGTTTGCGGGCCTCCTCTATGGTTGATCGCATCAATCGCTCAAAGCCGATGGTCTCTTACGCCTTCAGAGCGTCCGCTACGGAGGTTGCCAGCGGCGTCGTGGGATGTCCGAGCAGCTTCGATAGCTGGCGCCCATCGTCGAAGAGTGCGTCCTGCGCGGCTCCGGCATCGAAGTTGGCAAAGGCTTGCGCGACCGCGGCGGGAAATCCCTTGGCCACCAGCGCCGCGGCGTACTCCGCTTCGGAGAGATTCTTGTACGGAATGGTCTTGCCGGTTTGGCGAGAAATCTCCGCGGCCAGATCGCTGAGCGTGTAGGCTTGATCGCCAGCCAGCTCGTAGATCTTTCCCTGGTGGCCGCCGCTGGTCAGCACAATCGCCGCTGCTTCTGCGTAGTCAGCGCGCGCGGCCGAGGAAATCTTCCCGTCTCCGGCGCTGCCCAGAAACGCGCCGCCAGCAACCGCGCCAGCAACGGAAACAGTGTAGTTCTCCGTATACCATCCATTCCGCAAAAGCGTGAACGGCACGCCTGAAGCCTTCAAATCGGCCTCTGTTGCAAGGTGCTCGACGGCCAGCGACTTGATTGCCGAGGTCTCGGCATGAAGCAGGCTGGTGTACACAATCCACTGCACACCGGCTTTCTTGGCCGCTTCGATCACGTTGCGATGCTGCGCCGTGCGCTGGCCAATTTCGTTGGAAGAGACGAGCAGAAGAGTCTCAACGCCAGCAAGCGCGCTTTCCAATGTATCGGGCTTGTTGTAATCGGCTTGGCGCACCTGAACGCCCAGATCGGCGGCCTTGCCTGGTGTGCGGGCCAGAGCGATGATCTTCGTCGCTTGTGTTTTGGATTTGAGCTTGCTGATGGCCAGACGGCCAAACTTGCCGGTGGCTCCGGTGATGGCAATAGTCATTGGTGTGCTTCCCCCTATATGTTGATGCGTGCATTCTTGTGATGATTCGTAATCGCGAAAAGTTACCAAACAGGCGAAAAATTAATCTCGGCCTCTGAGTTGAACAGCGCGCAGCAGCGAATCGATTCTCCCTATGGAAGGAGAATGATCGCTCGCGCAGTTTTGTAACTCCGCGTGTTTCACAGGTTCCTTATTGATCCGTCCCGAAAGTATGAACACGAAATTGGGTGCCCCACCCTCGCGACTGTCATTCTGAGCGAAGCGCAGCGAAGTCGAAGAACCTGCGTTTCGTTCCTTTGTCGCTAGGGTGGGATTGCACGATGCAAATCTTTTGGGCCGGATCAATAGTTTTCACGATCAGAACAACTCAATGGCCGGGCCGCTTTGGTCGTTGCCTGACTCGCCGCCGGCCACGGCAAGATGCGTGACCGTTTGGCTGGCCATTTTGTAGTTATCAAGATGGGCTTTCAGCAATGTCTTGAACGTTGTATCGAAGAGGCCATCTGGACCGCCACAATCCTGCGTTTCGGTTAGCTGTAACAAATGGTTGCGCATTTCCACCAGCGCTTCCTGCACGTGCTCCATTCTCTGCCGCATCACATCCTGGAACTGGATGTGTCCCATTGCTGCCAGCACCCGGTCCACGCCCTCCTGATGGCCAGCCTCCACGTCGGAGATAACATCAACCTGCAACTGGGAACTTTTGCAAAAATCCAACTGCATTTGCGTCAAGTCGCTAACCAAATCCCGCAACTCGTCAAGGCCGTGCTTTTCTTCAAGTGCCTTCTGTGCCTCGGCCATCTTGTCGGCCACCTTACTGGAGGTAGAGTTGATCTTTTCGGCAATCTCCGCGGCCGCGCTGGTTGACCGCTTGGAGAGTTCGCGGACTTCTTTGGCAACTACAGAGAAACCGAGGCCCGCGTTTCCCGCGCGAGCGGCTTCAATACCCGCGTTCAGCGCCAGCAGACTGGTCTGTTTGGCGATGGATGAGATAACTTGAATGATGGGCTTCAGTGCCTTGACATCGTTGGCCAGCAAACGGATCTGCTCGTAGTTGCCGTGCATCTCGCAGGCTTGTTCGCCCAGCTTGGCTTCCAGCTTGGAGATGAGCAGATTGTTACGCTCCACGCGGCTGCTGGTAACTTCGGCCAGCGCCTTTCCGCTCTTTACCGAATTTGTGATGCGCTCCATCTGTTGACTGGATTGCTCACTCAATAGATTGAGTTGTTCGATCAGCGCCATGATCTCGCGCTCGGATTCGGTCAGGGATCCGCCGATCTGATCGTGCATCACGTCGATGTATGGTTTGCAATCCTTGAGGTCAACTTGAATGGACTTATAATCCGCCAGCTCACGCGATATGCATTCGTATGTGGATTCACCGAAGGCCCACATTTTGCCTACCTCGCGCTTGGCCTCCTTCCAGTTGTACCATTGGACGACAAGAAATGGCGCAATAAGGAATAGCGCAATCAAGCCGGTAACGCACATCCAATTGGGAATGATCAATTGGCCTTGCGTAAGAAATAAGGCGATTCCGAACAGTACGGTGCGAATCAATGCAATGGCCGTTTGCGTCATAAGGCGCTTTTTGATGCGGTGTAGCCGCAGATTGCGATCACTCATAACTTCGGCTCCTTATTCCACATCCGGCCAACAGGCGCGTAAAGAATTCAGTAGACGGCATAAGCATATTCAATCTACGTTCCCGGCAGAAGTTGTTTGATGACTTTAAGCAAATCCGCGCCGGCTATTGGTTTCACCAGCCATCCGGTCGCGCCGAGACGCCTGCCTTCGTCACGCTTGGCGGACTGGCTTTCGGTTGTCAACGTCAGAATGGGAAAGAATCGGCAGCCGGGCATTGCGCGCACTTTGCCAATCATCTCCAAACCACCCATGACGGGCATATTGATGTCGGTAAGAATCAGGCTTGGCTTGAGTCCGGCCTTCAACTTGTCGAGCGCCAACTGGCCATTGCTGGCGGTCTCAACCTGATAGCCTCCCAGGGACAATGCGCTTTTCAGGCTCATCAGCATGGTGGCGGAATCATCAACGATCAAAATTGTTTTCGCCATGCAAGCACCTCATTTCGCGGGTTTCAACGCTGGTTCCAGCCATGCTCGCAGATCAGCGTTGATGGGCCACTTGGATATGCCGGTTTTCGCCGCCATCAAGACTTGAAGGTCGGCTGTGTGAAGATGGCTCAAAGCAGACAAATCAGCCTTGGCGGAGGGGCTTGTCTGGAGCCATTCGAGCAGCCCTTCCGCTTCTTCCACGCTTACCTCGTCGCGAAATAGGACGCGGTTCTTCTTGAATTCGATTGGCATCAGACGATCTCCCGAATGTTGAGAATCATGAGCACCGATCCGTCTCCCATCAGCGCCGAGCCGGAGTAGGCAGACAGATTGGATAGGAAGCCATTCAAAGGCTTCTGAATCACGCCGATTGTTTCCTGGAATCCATCGACCAGCAGGCCCAACTCCGCGCTCCCCGCGTGAACAAGGAGTACAGCTAGTTCATCGTCAGAATTTGCTTTAGGGAGAGCGGCAATCCCCAGCAGAGAGTTGAGACTTTTCAGCGGAACAATCCGTCCGCGTAGAACGGCTGTCTGGCTCTGTTTGATCGCGTGGATGGCATTTCTGGGAACGCGCACCGTTTCAACGACATGATCCATCGGCACACCGAACAACTGCCGGTCGGACTCGATGACCATCACTTGCGTTACCGCCATCGAAAGCGGCAGCGAAATGCGAATCGTAGTGCCTTTGCCGATCTCGCTCCTGATAATTACCGTGCCGTTGAGCTTGTTGACCGCCGAACGAACCACGTCCATGCCCACGCCGCGGCCGGATAGATCGGTGACCACCTCGTTCGTGGACAAGCCGGCGGCGAAGATCAGATTGATCGCCTCCTGATCGCTGATGCGGTCAAGCGTGGCCTCATCGATCAGTCCCTTTTCGTAGGCCTTGCGTTTGATGACCGCCGGATCGATGCCCTTGCCGTCGTCGACAATTTCAATCATTACTGTATCTGATTCCTGTGACGCGCGGATGGTGATCGTGCCTGTCTCCGGCTTGCCGCAGGCGCGGCGAACCTCGGGGCTCTCGATGCCATGGTCGAGGCTGTTGCGCACAATGTGAATCAGCGGGTCGGCCAGCGACTCGACAATGTTCTTGTCGGCCTCCGTCTGCTCACCCTCCAGCACGAGTTGCACTTCCTTGCCCAGCTTGCGCGAGATGTCGCGCACCAGTCGTGGAAAACGCTGGAAGACAAACGAGACGGCCATCATGCGCACCTGCATGATGGCGCCTTGCATCTCGTCGGCGATGCGGTTGATGACGGCATACTCGCTCTTGATTTCGCGCGAGAGTTCGCGCACGCCGTACTGTGCCTCGGCCCGCTGCGCCAGATAGGGAAGCGCGTTCTTCGAGACCACCAGCTCGCCGATCAGGTTCATCAGCAAATCGATCTTGGCTTGATCGACTTTGAGGCTTTTGGGGCCGGTATAAGCATCTTCGGCGCGACGGCCGAACTTGATTCCATCCTCGGCGGGCGCTGGGTCCAGGGTGACTTCCTCGGCTGGCGTTGCGTTGCGATTCGCCGCCGGCACACTCGCTTCAGCCTCGGCCGGCAGATGCGCCGCACCGGCAATCTTCTCCGCGTGAAGACACGCGAGCAGCGGCGCGCTGTTGCCTGAATCCAGTGACAGCGCCAGCGCCGCGGCAATCGAATCTTTAGCCGATTCGTCTCCCGCCGCCCACGATAGATTGGTCAGCACCGCGGCCACGGCCTTGATCCGCCCCGCGCTCCAGTTGGGGTGGTCGTCCAGCATCAGTATCTTTTCCTGGCTGGATAGAATCGCGTCGCGCGCCGCAGCTTCCTCAGTCGAGAGTTGGGAAAGAGCAGATGGCAAGGCAGCTTCGCCGGACAATCTTTTCTTCGCGCCTTCGGCAGGCGCATCTTCCAGCCACCGCGGATCGACCGCCAAAATCGGCGCCTGCTCCGGCATATAGCGGAAATACTCGATCAACTCCTCGTGCGGCGCAGAGGTCAGCAGATAGAAATCCAGCACGCAGCGGTAGGTGTCCATCTCCGCCAGAGGCGGGAAAGGCTCACGCGCCCGCGCGCGTCCCCATAACAAATCCGGCGTCTGGCGCGCGCGGAAAAATGGATCGTCGCCCTGAAAAAAGCACGCGGGATCAGGCGAGTAAGCAATCCAATAGAGCTTGGTTGCCTCTCGCGTGATGCGAGCGGCCTCCTGCCGGACCGCTTCCGGAATGAGATCGAAGAACAGCGGAGCCGGCAGAACGGCATCGGTTGGCAAATCCGGAGCAGACGGCGCGGAAGGAGCGCCGTCAGCCTCCGGCGTCTTCGCCGCCGCGGGCATCAGCGCCCGCAGCAATGCGGCAATCTGAACGGAAGCTTCCGCCCGGCTGGCATCAATCTTCTCCGTTGCCTCGATGTCTCCACACAGCGCCATCACGTAGTCCATGGCTTCCAGCAGGCCGTCGGCCATTGGACGCGAATATGCGATCTCGCCGCTTCTGACCATGCTCAGCAGGTCTTCGCCGGCATGCAGAACGCGCGTCATCTCCGGAAAGGAAAACAGGCCGCTGTTGCCCTTCAAGGTGTGCATCAGGCGGAAGAGTTCATTGATAACTCCACGGTCGCCGGGCGTGTCTTCCAGTTGCATCAGCTTTTCGCCGATGTCGTGGGAAAACTCGCTGGATTCGGATAGAAACTGCTCTAGCAGCGGAGTCATTGGCCTTGCTCTCCAATCATCAGGTGGACATAAGTCAGCAGCCGCGCGGGACTCACTGGCTTGATCAGATAACTGTTGGCGCCCGCCCGGCAGGCTTGCAGCTCGTCCCTGGCTTCGGATTCGGTCGAAACCATGATCGCCGGCATTTGCGGAATATCCTGCTGGCGCAGCTCGCGCAGAAAGCCGTAGCCGTCCAGCTTGGGCATATTTACGTCCACCAGATAGAGGTCAAAGGGCGCTTGCAAGGCCTTTTCGAGAGCCTCGATTCCGTTCCACGCCTCTTCCACCGCATACCCGGCGGATTCCAGTATTTCGCGGTGATACATGCGCACCGTGGCTGCATCGTCGACTAGCAGAATGCGTTTCATCGGGCCTCCAGAGCTTTCCGATAGATGATGGCATCCGGAAATTTGCACACCTTGAAGAGCGGCGAGATGCGGCTCATCGATTCCGAGTGCCCCAGGCAGATATAGCCACCCGGATTCAAGGCTTCGTAAAATGCGTCCGCCGCGGCCTTGCGCGATAGATCGTCGAAATAGATCAGCAGATTGCGGCAGAAGATCACATCGAAGTTGCGGTATCGGAATGTGTCGGCAGGCTCGGAGAGATTGACCCTGGTAAACTCGACCGCCTGGCGAAGATCGTCGCAAATCTGATATTCGTCCTTCACGCCCTTGAAATACTTTTCCATCCACAGCGCGGGCACGTATTGCACCGAGCGCGCGGAATAGCGGCCCTTGCGGGCGCGGCGCAGAATGCTGGTGTCGATGTCCGAGGAGATAAGCTCCACGTCCCAGTCCGCTATGCCCGGCCAGGTTTCCTGCAGGTACATGGCAATCGAATACGGCTCTTCTCCCGACGACGAGGGAATGCACCAGATGCGGATCGGATCCTGGTTCCGTTTGCGTTGCACAATCTCCGGAAGAATGGAATTGACCAGGCACTTGAATTGATAATCCTCGCGCAGGAAATAGGTTTCGTTCACCGTCATCAGGTTGGTGAGCTGCTGCAACTCCTCGCCCGAGGGCTGAAAGCGCAGCAGCATGAAGTAGCCGCGGAAGTTTCCCGTGCCCGTCGCATCGATTCGTTCCACCAGCCGCTTGTCCACGAAGTAACGCTTGGACAGCTCGAAGCTGATGCCGGTCTTGCGATAGAAGAACTCCTTGAACTTGAGAAAGTCTTCTTCGGTGATAACCGGTTCGGACGCGGATTGTAGAGACGATGCACTCATGATCGGTTTCAGACTCCACGAATGCGTTTGATGGCACGGTTGGTGGCAAATTGAATAAAGTTGTCCGACGCGAAGCGGCCTTTGAGCCGGAGCAGCGGCTCAAGCGAAGCCTCTGTGCCAACTTCGCACAGCAGGTCCAACGCCGTGGCGCAGACGTTCAGGTGCGCGTCCTGTTCGATGACTTTGATCAGCCAGCTTTCCGCATCCGGGTGGCGGCGCGAGTCGAGAATGTTGATGGCGAAAATGCGCAGATCAGGATCAGGATCGGACAGCAGCATTCGCAGCGTGGCCGATATATCGTCGGGAAGAAGCCCGATGGCTTCGATCACTTCGTTGCGCAGCGCGGCGTCTTCGCTGCGCAGGCACTCCGCCATGCCGGCCGCCGCCGCCGGATCGTCGAGGCGGACCAGCGTGGTCAAAATGGCTTCGCGCACCGCGGCGTCCGGCTCGCATTTCAGGCGGCGGATCAGCGCGCCAGTGGCCTTCGGGCAGCGCCGCAGATCCTGCGCCGCGTGACGGCGCGTTTGCGGGTCTGCGTCCTCCAGGCAAGCCGTCAGTTCCGCGTCGTTTCTCCGCTGCAACGGATGCTCAACCGCGGCAGCTTTCATCGTTTTCCGCTTTACGAACGCCATCAATCTGCTTTACCTTTCTGCCCAGCGTGTAACCTGCGCGGCCACATCTTCGGCCGCGAGGATCAGGCTGGCGCCGCCTTTGTTGACTAACTCGGCGGGCATTCCATAGACCACGGCCGACGCTTCCGACTCGGCAATCGTGCGGCCGCCGCGCTTCTTGATTTCGGCAAACGCATCCGCGCCGTCGTAGCCCATGCCGGTCATCAGCACCGCCGTAACCCGCTTGGGATCGAAGTGCTGCAAGACCGATTGCCCCAGCAGATCGACGGAAGGGTGCCAGTGGTACTGGGGATTCTCCGGCGCCGGCAATACATTCAGATTGCCCGCCCGGCTGCTCAGCAGCATATCCGCGCCGCCTCGGCCGATGTAGATTCTGCCGCCCTCGACCGGCATGGTGTGGGATACCTCGGTAACCGGAAGAGAACAGCACTGATTCAGCCTTTCGGCAAAGGCCTTGGTAAACGCCGCCGGCATATGCTGCGCCACCAGCACCGGCGAGGGAAAATCGGCGGGCAAGCCCGACAGAACAATCTCCAGCGCGCGCGGTCCTCCGGTCGATGCCCCGATCACCAGCAAGCCTTCCGCGGCATGGTGGGCGCGCGCCGTCAGGCTGAATGCCGTCTGGGGTTTCTGGCGTTCCTGCTGAATCCCCCGCGTGGCGTCAAGCGCCGTCATTCTGCCGGTTTTGATATGCGCCCGCGCGGCGGCGCGCACCTTGGCAACCAACTCCTTGGCAATCTTGTCCATCGAAAGCGAGATGGTTCCATCGGGCTTGGTGATGTAATCCACCGCGCCCAGATTCAACGCTTCAAAGGTTGCCAGCGCTCCTTGTTCGGTGAGCGAAGAGAGCATCACCACGGCCACCGGCCGCTCGGCCATAATCAGCGAAAGCGCCGTCAGTCCGTCCATCTCTGGCATATTGATGTCCAGGGTCACCACCTGCGGCTCGAATTCCAGATTCTCCCGCACCGCTTCGGCGCCGTTTCTCGCCGGGCGGATCTCGAAGTCTCCCTCGGCCTGAAACAGCGTCATCAACTGACGCCGCATCAGGGCCGAGTCATCGACAATCAGCAGTTTGATTGGCATTGTCATCGCGCTTACGCGCCGATCCTAGCCAGAGCCGCCAGCTCTTTTTTCGCCATCAGGTGCGAAGGATCGATCAGTTGCACCATGCGCTTCTGCTTGCCCAGGTTGGCCATGCGGCTCAACAAGCGGCTCTGTTGGTCCGACAGTTGCGGTGACGCCTCGATGGCTGCCTTGGGTATTTTCAACACCTCGGCCACCTGATCCACAATGAAGCCGGTGCGCATATCGGAGATCAGGAAGACCATGATGCGCTGCCGGTCGGTGCGCTCCGCCGGTTCGAGGCCGAGGCGCAACCGAAGGTCGATCACCGGCAGCACGGAACCGCGCAGATTGATCACTCCCTCGACGAAGGGCGGCGATAGCGGAACCCTGACCAGCGCTTCCGGCACGCGGACAATCTCCTGCACGCTGGCGATTGGCGCGCCGAATTCCTCCTTGTCCAGGCGGAAGATCACCACCTGTTCGTCATCGTCCAGAGCATCGTCCACTTTGGCGGCCAGATCGCTTCCATCTTCACTTTGACTCACGGCGCTTAATGCCTCCTTGATGACCGAATGGCCAAACAGATTGCGCGCGGTGACAATCGACACCAGGCGCTTGCCGTTGTCCAGCCGGCAGATTGAAGTGATTTCCGCCAGATTCCCCTCGCTCGCCAGCAGTGCGGGCAGCGCGTCCACGCCGCTTTTGGCCACGCGCAGCACCTCGCTGACCGCATCCACCACCACGCCAACGGAAACGCCTTGCAGCGTCAACACCACGATGCGGCTCTTTTCGTCCAGATCGCGGTGCGGCAGGCCAAACATACTGCGCAGGTTGACCAGCGGCAGCAAGCGGTTGCGCAGCGTCATCACTCCCAGCACGTGCGCATCCGAGTGCGGCACATGCGCCACCGTCTCCGGAACCTGCACGATTTCCTGCACCTCTTCAATGGCGATGGCGTACTCCTGGCCATCCACATCGAAGCTCACCAGTTGCAGTTCGTCGCTCGAATCTTCTTCCTCAACCTTGGCCGCGGCCTCCGCGGCGTTGGTTCCGCGGGCGTTTTTGCTCAGGGACGCAATCTGCGCGAACTCCTTCTCAATCAGCTTGGCGAAATCCAGCATCATGATCATCGGGTGCCCGCCCACATCCTTCAGCAGGCCGCTCAGCACCTCGGCATTGACCGTGGTGCTGATCGATCCCACGTCTTCGATGTGGCTGGCATCGACGCCCACCACGCTCGATACGCGATCGACGACAAAGCCCAGCGGTTGCCCCACGTCCACCACCAGCGCGCGCGTCGAGTCGTCATGCGACTGCTCCGGGAAGCCGAAAAGCCGTCGCAGCGAAATGATCGGCAGCACCTTGCCGCGCAGATTCGCCAGTCCCTCCAGCGCTGCCGGAGCCAGCGGCACGCGCACTACTTGAGGCACGCGAATAATCTCCCTGACCGGCGTCATATCGGCCGCGAAAACCTCGTTGCCAGAGAGAAATGTGACAAACTGCTGCGTAACCTGTTGCGTATCCTGTTGTGTTGTGGAGGCGCTTCCACCGCGATCAGCCGCGGAGGCCTTATCAAGTTGCTGGTTAGGGGCGCGCTGGTTGAGCACAGGCTCCTCGACCAGCACCGTGCCCGCATCCTGCTTCAATGTCTTTTTCGTCATTGCGTCCCCTTACGCTACGCTCTGCAGTTCGTCCGCCAAGGAAGCAATCTCTTCGATGGCTGCTGCCAGGTCTTCCGCGCCCTTCGATTGCTGCTGCGCGGCGCCGGCGGCCTCGGTGGCTGCCCGGTCGGCTTCGGTGGCGGTGGTCGAGATCTGCTCGATGCCCTTCTTGACCTGGGCAATCGCCGCGGCAATCTCACCGGAAGCGGAGAGAATCTGCTCCGTGCCCTTCTCGACGGAAACAATATTGGTTTCTATGGACACAAGGTCGGTTGTCGTGGTCTTGGTCTTCGCCACTTCGGCCACCGCCGATGCTACGATTTCAGTCAAATCGCGCCCCACCACGCTAATCTGATCCTGCACCGCTTTCACCAGATCCTTGATCTGGTCGGCATTTTCACTCGAGTCATGCGCCAGATTGCGGATGTCGGTGGCCACCACCACAAAGCCCTTGCCGAACTCCCCGGCCCGCGCCGCTTCAATCGCGCCGTTGACGGCCAGCATATTGGTCTGGATCGAAACCGTGCTGATGGCTTCGACGATCTTGTCAATCCGCCGCGACACCAGTTCCAGATCGTTCATCTGCTTGATGCTGCTGCGAGAGGCGTCGGCCGATGTGGATAGACCATCGATCAGCCCATTGATTGCCGTCTTGTTCTCGCCCAGCAGCTTCCTGATGGAAATCACTTTTTCCGCACTGGCAGAGGCACGCTTCTGCGCCACTTCCAATCCCTTCTCGATCTGATTGGTGGCCGCGGCGGACTCTTCAGAGGCTGCGGATTGAACTTCGGAGCCCTTGCGTATCTGGTCGAGAGCCGTGGTAATCTGCGCTCCAGAGCGGCTGATCTCCTGCACGGCTGAGGACAGTTCCTCGGCTGCGGAGGCCACCTGCTCGGCGCTTTTGGCCACGTCGGTCGAGTTCTTCAAGTCCTCAGCCAGTTCCGCCAGCGACTGCGCCGCTTGCTCGCACTGGCTCAAAGCCTGGGTCTGCTCGGCAACGGTCTTGGAGGATTCCTCGGCGGCGGCGGATTGCTCTTCTGCAGCGGCTGCAATATCCTGTGAACCCTTCAATGCCTGCTGTGAGGCGACGTTGGACTGCGCAGCATTGGCGGAGATTTCCTCGATGCCCTTCACGATTTCAATCGAATCGAGGCGAATCCGCTCCAGTTGCACTGTTACGGTTTTGCCCTTCTCAACTTCTGCTTCCATCGTCTTGGCGGAGGTGTTGATGTCGCCGGCGATGATTTTGACATCCCGCTGAATCTGCCCAACCAATTCCTGAATCTGCTTGGCGCTCTTCTCTGAAGTCTCGGCCAGAGTCCGCACTTCGTCGGCGACCACGGCGAATCCCTTGCCGTGCTTGCCGGCCCGCGCGGCTTCAATGGCTGCATTCAAAGCCAGCAGGTTGGTCTGGTCGGCAATGCGCGCCACCGCTTTGACGATGTCGCCGATATTGGCGGCCTGCGATTCAAGCTCGGTGACCAACTTGACGGAGGCGAGCTGACGCTGCGCGCCTGTGCCAATATTGGCGATCAAACCGGCAACATCCGCGCTGGTGTGGATAATCAGTGCCTGACAGGCCTCGCCCTTGCTGCTGCCTTGTTCGGCGTTCTGCAATTGACGCGCAATGGAGACGCCCACCTGCTGAAAGGCAGCCAGCGACTCCTGGGCCGCGCTCGAGGCCTCTTCCGCCCCGGTGGCAATCTGCTCACTGGCGCGCTTTAGTTCCTCGGCCGCACTCGACGCTTCGGCGATGCCAGAGGCCAACTGGCTGGAGGCCGCAGCGATCCGTTCCGCTGCCTGCTGCTGCTTGGCGAGTGTTCTCGCCTTTTTGCGCTGTGCTTCCGCTTCGCGGATAGCTACAGCCGATGTTTTTCCATCCGTAGCGGCGGTCGTTGCCAGAACGGTAAATTTTTTGACGAGTGCCATGCCGAATCCTTTCGTAACTTCTTCTCAAGGCGCGACTCCGTGTGCTTCCGTATCCGGAATCCGCGAAGAGGGGATATGTGCGAGAGCGGGCGCGGTTTGAATGCGCACGGTAGGTTGATGAATTCCGCTTGCCAGTGATCATTGCTGCTTGCGCCAGACCGTCCGGCGCCGTGATTGGACGGCTCGGCCCGGCTGGTTGCCAGAAGGAAATTGATCGCTCGTTGCGAGTACGATACGGCCCATGATCGGGAGAACTCCAGGTCCCTGCTCAGGCGCCGGAAAGCGATTGCTAGGATGAAAAAGGATAGGCCGGGTGGCTGCCAGTCATCCACTGACGCTGCCATGGCTGCGTATAAGATGGTTGGCTTCCCATCCTGGCGACGGATGATTCCGTCGCGTTATCTTCCTAATCATCGCTTGGATGCGGCCTGGATGTGCGGAAATGCTCGCCGGAAATGCAGGCGCGTGACATAGTGAAAATGGATCGGGAGGAGTGACCCAATTTGGTCCGCGTTAAAGAAAAAATACGAGGTCAACAGTAGCGGCCAGACAACAAAGGTCAAAATATAAAAAGGAGTTTCATCGAGAGCTGCCATGGAACCATGCCATGCCCAAGAGCATCCAAAATGGTTGAAATGATCAAATCATCAGCCGGCGAAGTTCTTTTGGATCAGTAGCCGAAATACAATAAGAGTGTGACGGAACTGGTGCAAATCGCGCTTGCCCGCAAGGCTCCGGCACCCAAGCCCGCGTGGCTCAGGGCGCGCGCGCCGTCCGGCGAAAACTACCACGCGCTCAAGCGGTTGGCCCGCTCGCTCAATCTCAACACCGTCTGTGAGAGCGCCCGCTGCCCCAATATCGGCGAGTGCTGGCAGGCCCGGACTGCGACTTTCCTGCTGTTGGGCAATCTCTGCACTCGCCACTGCGGCTTCTGCGCCGTGCCCAAGGGTCGTCCCGCGCCCATTGACTTTGACGAGCCTCGCCGCGTGGCTCAAGCCATCGCGGCGCTCGGCCTGGAGTTCGCTGTTCTTACCAGCGTTGATCGCGATGACGATCTTGCCGGCGGCGCGCGCGCCTTCGCCCTGACGATTGAGGCGATTCGCCTTCAGTCGCCCGGCTGCCGCGTCGAGGCGCTCATCCCCGACTTTCAGGGCAACCAGGACGCCATCCGCGCCGTCGTCGAGGCCCGCCCCGATGTGCTCAACCACAACATCGAGACCGTTCCGCGCCTCTATCCCGCGGCTCGTCCCGGTGCGCGCTACGAGCGATCCCTGGAGTTGTTGCGCTACGCCAAAACGCTAAGGCCCGAAGGGCTGACAAAATCCGGCGTCATGGTTGGCCTGGGCGAGGAAACCGCCGAACTGCTCCAGGTCTTCCGCGATCTGGCAGCGGTCCACTGCGACATTCTCACCATCGGCCAGTATCTGCGCCCCTCGCGCGACCACTTGCCGATGGCCCGCCTCTACACGCCGCGCGAGTTTGCCGGACTGAAGGCCGAGGCGCTCAAAATGGGCTTCCGCCACGTTGAATCCGGCCCCCTGGTCCGCTCCAGCTACCACGCGCGCCAGCAGGCCGCTCCGGCTGGCATGGTGGCAAGCCCGGAGTGACGTTGTCTCTTCCTCTCCGATTTCGCAATCCAATCTTGCGGAATCAAATGGGTACCCGGATGATTCACCGTGGTCGATGGTTTCCTGTCATAGCTGTATGAATGGATCATAGGAGGGGTACCCCCCCGTATTTTGGAAGCAAATTCCTTGTTTTCTTGAGCTTACAGGTAGAGCATCGTTGTAAAATCGTCAAAACAAAGAAGTTCCCTGCAAAATCTTCCAGGGAAAGGAGTTACGCGCCACCTAGCGGCTTTTGGTAGGAAGGCGGCGCGGGGGCCTCTGGGATGATTGTGCGACGAAGAAGGGGAATTATCTGCAAGTGCCCTGCGCCCACCTGCTGTGGGGCATCCGCACCGTGAACGCATTAAAGCATTTTCGGAAATAGTGTAGTCCTATTGATACAGCAAGACGTGTCAGGGCACGACTTTAGTCGTGCCGAAAGATCACCAAGAGAACTTTGGGCTTTACAGGCTGCTGAAAAAGGCGGAATTCCCGGTAAATGGGCGAAAAACATCCCTCCGGGGCTAAAGCCCACCGTTTTTTTATCAGCCACTTACGGCACGACTAAAGTCGTGCCCTTTCAAAACATCGAGTTTTTCCGCAGCCTGTAAAGCCGGATTCTTGATCGGGCATGATCGGCACGACGAAAGTCGTGCCCTGACGCAATCATCGGCATGAATTTAATTTTTCACGAGGCTCAAAAGCTAAAACGCATTAGCGGGCCGTCTGGCCATTCATCACGGAGCCAACCAGCTTTCCCGCCGCATCGACGGCGACCAGGCTGGCCGCGCGGCCCACGGCGAGCGAACCCGTCTCGTCGCTGAGGCCTGTCATAGCCGCCGGATTGACCGTTGCCAGGCGCAAAGCCTGCTCCAACGAAGCGCCGGTGAATTCGATGAAATTCGAGACAGCGCGGTCGAGCGTGAGCACACTGCCAGCCAGCACGCCGCGAGCCATCGCGCGGCCGCCGGAAACCTCGACCGGAAATCCGCCCAGGAAATACTCGCCGTCGGGCATTCCGGCGGCGCTCAGCGCGTCGGTCATCAGAATCGCCCGCTCCGGTCCCTTGGCGCGCCACCATAGCTTCACAATCTCCGGCGCAACGTGAACGCCGTCGCAAATCATCTCGGCATAGAGCGCGTCCGAGGTCAGAGCCGTGCCCAGAATGCCCGGCTCGCGGTGATTCAGCGGACGCATCGCGTTGAAGGTATGCGTCGCGCTGACGGCGCCGGCGCGAATGCCTTCTCGGGTTTCGGCTGCGGTGGCGTTTGAGTGACCCAGCGAAACGCGGACGCCGCGCGCGGTGGCGTGCGCGATCAGCTCGGGCGCGCCGGGCAGTTCGGGCGCGAGCGTCATCAGCCGGACGTGGCCTTCGGCGGCCTCGAAGAGCCGGTCGAAGGTGGCCGTGCTGGGCGCGAGCAAGGACTCCACCGGCTGCACACCGCACTTTTCGCGGGAAAGGAACGGGCCTTCCAGGTGAATGCCGAGGGGCCGCGCCAGGCCCGCAATGGGCGGCCGCGCAATCAATTTCGCCAGCCCGGCCAGCGCGCGCAGCGTCGCATCCAGAGGTGCGGTGACGGTGGTCGCTAGATAGTTTCCCGTGCCGTGCGCGGCCAGAAAGCCACCCATCGCGTCGAGCGCCTCGATTGTGGCTTCCATCGCGTCGTGGCCGTTGGAGCCGTGGATGTGTACGTCGAAGAACGCGGGAGCAAGGGTCGCGCCGGGAAAGTCGAGAACGCGGGCCGCGCTGGGAACTTCCATCGCCGCGCGCGATGAAATCGAGACAATCCGGCCGTCTTCAATCACCACCGCCGGATGATCGAGCAGCCGCCTTCCGTCCCAAAGCCGCTCCGCTGTAAGCACGGTTTGCATACCGTCCATTATTGCAGGCGCCTCAGCCAGACCGGCAGGGCTTGCGGCGCGCATATTCTTGTTTTCTGTCGTTTTTCGGTTTACGGCCAATTGGAGAGGCCATACAATGGAACCCGCTTGATCCAGAGGGCTGATCTCGCGCTGAAAAACCATGCGCCGCCGGATTTGTCAAGATTCAGTACAAACCACTGGCTGCGAGGAATGTAGGCAATCCATTGGAGTTAAAGGCTTTATCGGAACAAAAGCGCGATCAAACGGAAGGTGGTAACCCTGTGTGAGCCTATAGCCGATATGTACTGATAAGCATTCGCTGAGAAAGACAATTAGTTCAAAAGAGCAGCACGTGGACGCGGAAAGCTCGTTACGGATATGCGCAGGATCGTGAACGCAAATACGAAAAGGCGAAGGCTCGCCGCGGCTCTCGGCTGCGTTCCTATCCTCATGTTCTTTTCCTGCCTGGCCTTCTCGCAGCAGCACAGCTTCCACGGCGGCCAGCCGGCGGTGCGCACGGTGCAGGAGCTATTCCTGCTAAGCAAGGCCGAGGCCAGGAAGGCGCGCCCGGTCGCACTCGATGCGGTGGTGACCTATTCCGATCCCAGGTGGGGCTTGCTGTTTGTGCAGGACCGCAGCGGCGTGCTTTTCATCGATGCGCACGGCGCCAGCGCGAAATATTCCCCCGGCACGCTGATTCACATCGAGGGCGTCTCGGCGGAAGGCGATTCGGGGCACGTCGTGGCGCAGATGACGATCCGGGTTCTAGGCCGCGGGGCGCTGGCCGCTCCGGAGCAGAAAAGCGTGGCGGAGCTCGATGCGGGAGGCGCTGAAGCGCATCGGGTGGTTACCGAGGGTGTGCTGCATCCCTGCGACCGTGACTGGGACCATGTTTGCTTCCGCATCTTCGATGGGCAAAAACGGGTGTGGGTGGTCGTCGCCCAACCGGACTCGCCGGCCACGCAAAGCCTCATCGGCGCTACGGTGCGGGTCACCGGCGTCAATGGCCGTCATGTAGACGATGCGGGCAAGCGCATCGGTGGACAGATATTTGTCAATAGCCTGGACGACATCAAAGTCGAAACGCCCGCTTTGCCGGATTCCTTTTCTTCCCCGGCTGAGCCCGTTCAGGAGCTGCGCCAACCGGAGGCCGGCCAGCGATTCGTGCGCCAGAAGCACGTGCGCGGCCGGGTGGCGTGGCAGTCTCCGGGGTTGTTCCTGATCGAGGACGGTTCAGGCACGCTGTTTGTGAGAACCCGCAAGGATGCCGCCGTTCATACGGGCAGCATTATGGACGTAATCGGGTTTCCGAGCCTGGGCGAGTTTGGCCTGGAACTGGCGGATTCGGCCGTGCGCGTCTTCGCGGTCCAGTCGAATGCCGCGGGCGCCGCGCCGCTTCGGACAACCGCCGCGCAGGTGCTGAAACGCTCTCTCAATGGAAGCCGCGTGCATCTGATGGTGCGCCTGCTCAGTCAGAGCACCAATGACGGGGAGTTTGTCTACCAGCTTCAGGATGGGGAGCAGCGCTTCAGCGCGGTTCTGATGCGCGGCGATGCCACGCGCGCGATTGTCAATCTCGCGCCTGATTCGGCCCTGGAGTTGACCGGCGTTGCGCTGCTCCAGAGGAAGAACGGGCAGGGGCCCGAGTCGCTGCTGATCCTGATTGAGTCGCCGTCGGACATCGCCGTCGAAGTAGCCTTCGGCTGGATGTCGCTCAAGCGCGGACTGTCCATTCTGGGTCTGATTGCCTTTTGTGTGATCGTGCCGGTCGTCTGGGGAACCATGCTGCGGCGAACCGTGCGCCGGCAGACCGCGATCATCCGCGCGCGGCTGGAGAGCGAACTGCACCTCGAGTTAAAGTACCGGCGCCTGTTCGAGCGCAACCTGGCCGCGGTCTATACCTGCCGGTCGGATGGCGTCATCATCGACTGCAACCAGTCGTTTGTGAGATTGCTCGGCTTGCAATCGCGCGGGGCTCTGATTGGCCGCTCTTATTGGGATTTGGAAATCAATCCTGAGCGCCGGGAGCGGTTGAAGCGTTCTTTGCATAAGGAGGAATCGCTTAGCAATCGGGAAGCCAGCCTGCGCCGTGACGATGGCGCTACGGTCTACCTGTTGGCGAACATCACGCCTGTCCAGACCCCGGAGGGCCTGGTCTACGAGACAACCGCCATCGATGTGACGCAACTGAGGAAGCAGGAAGAGGAGCTGCGGAAAGCAAAGGATGCGGCGGTGCATGATTCGCTCAACGATTCGCTGACCGGCTTGCCAAATCGCAGGTTCCTTCTGGCCACGCTGGCCGCGCTGCTGGTTGAGGCCCAACAGAATGCCGACATGATCGCGGCGCTCTATATCGATCTGACGGAATTCAAGCTGGTCAACGACAGCCTTGGCCATCCTGTCGGCGATATGCTGCTGGCGCAGGTCGCCACGCGCCTGCGGTCGTGGATTCGCGCGGAGGATCTGCTGTCCCGCCTCGGCGGAGATGAGTTCGTGGTGATTATGCGCCGGCTCCATGCACGCGATGAAGCCGTGCTGCTGGCGGAAAGCCTGCTGGAAGCCTTCTCCAACCCTTTTGAGGTGAAACAGCACGTTCTGGCCATTGGCGCCAGCATCGGCATCAGCTTTTTCCCCGACGGCGCGGCCAATGCCGAGGAGCTGATTCAGCAAGCCGACAGCGCCATGTACGTGGCCAAGCGCGAGGGCCGCAATCGGGTTATATGCTTCACGCCGGAGATCGGTTTCAAGGTGCGCGAGCGGATGACCCTGGAAAATCTCTTGCGAGGAGCCGTCGAGCGGCGCGAGATTTCCGTGCACTATCAGCCGGAGTTCGAACTGGCCGGTCAACGCCTCATCCGTTTCGAGGCCCTGGCCCGGTGGACGCACCCGAATCTCGGCCAGGTTCCCCCGGACAAGTTCATTCCCATTGCCGAAGAGAGCGGCATGATCTGGCCTCTCGGCAGCTATATTATGGAGCAGGCCTGCGCGGAGGCTGTCCAGTGGCAGAAAAAGGCTTCCACTCCGGTTCAGGTCGCTGTCAACGCCTCCAGCTTCCAGTTCCGCCGCAATGGATTTGTGGAAGAGGTCAGCGCCATCCTCGAACGCACCGGCCTAAAGCCGCAACTGCTGCAAATCGAGATTACTGAGTCGGCGATGGTGGGAGGGTTCAAGCAGACGGCCGAAATCATCCATCGCCTGCACGAGATGGGCATCAGCATGGCCATCGACGACTTCGGCACAGGCTATTCCAACCTCAGCTATCTGCCCTCGCTGAATTTTGACGTTCTCAAGATCGACCGCTCCTTTGTGAAGGATCTGGGTCGGAAGCCCGAGTCGGAGTCGATGATTCGCACGCTGATCGGGCTGGCGCACAATTTCGGCATGAGCGTGATCGTCGAAGGCGTGGAAACGCCGGAGCAACTGGCCATCGTCAAAGCCCTTGGCGCCAACGAAGTGCAGGGGTTCCTGACCGGGCGTCCCACCCCCAACCCCATGGATTTCATGCGTTCGCCGTCCTCTCTGTAGGCGGCGCGGCCAGAATTGGCGGAGCGCGTCAGGAAACAAGGCAATCGCATTTGGAGCGTTGAGTAGTTTTGAAAGGGCACGGCTGGAGCCGTGCCCTTTCAAACAGTCAAAAATGCGATTGCCCTAACGCCGGGACCGGAATCCTTTTTTTCCCCCTCTTCATCTGAGAGAATAGAACAGTGCATCGCGTGGAAAAGACGATTGTCTGGCGGTTCTCGCTGTCAGCGCTGCTGGCGGTCATGGCCCTTGCGGCCATGGCGGCGCCGGTTTCTGCCCAGGCACCCAATCCCACCTCCGTCGCCAACGCCTTTTTCGGCAGCGTGACCGCGCGCGCCGTCACCGATGAGACGCTCAGGCTTTCTCTCGACGACGCCATCCAACTCGGCCTCAAAAACAACCTGGGACTCAGGGAAGCCGAAGAGAGCGAAAAATCGCTCCGGGGGCAGAAGAACGAGGCTCTGCAAAACTTTTTGCCCACCATCACCCTGACCGGCGATACCGGCGTTCACCAGCATGATCTGGTGACGTTTGGCTTCAGCCCCGGCGTCATGAAAAAGTTTGGCTACGCGGGAATCTCGGAAATCACCCGTGACGAGCTGACCGAGGGCCAGATTCACTTGAGTCAGATGCTTTTCTCAGGTCCGGTCATCGCCGCCTGGAAAGCCGCCGGCGCGGCGGAACGCGCGGCCGATTCCTCCCGCATGAATGCGCGCGAGGAGGTGGTGCGGCAAGTGGCCGCGGCTTATCTGCACGCGCAGGCTGCCTCCAGCGAGGTGGACAACGCCCAGGCGCTGGAGACGGAAGACCAGTTGTTGTTGCGCCACGCCCACTCGGCCCACGAGGCCGGAACCGCCGCCAACCTGGACGAACTGCGCGCGCGGGTTCAGCTTCTGGCCCAGCAGCAGGCTCTTATCGCCGCGCGGAATGCCTTCGCCAAGGACCTCATCCTGCTTCAGCGCGAAATCGGCGTGGACCCCGGCCAGAAGATCGTGCTCACCGATCCAGCGCCCTACGGCGAACTGGCCGCTCAGACTCCCGCCGAGCTTTGCGCCCTGGCCTACAAGAACCGCCCGGACTACCGCAGCCAGCAGGATCAGGTGGTCGAGTTCAAGGCCATGCACGCGGCCTATCGCAGTCGGCGGCTGCCCAGCCTCAGCTTTGGCGGCTACTACGGCGTCAGCCAGGTGGGCGCCATCGGCGCGCACGGCAACTTCACAGCCGTGGGCACGCTGAGCCTTCCGCTCTTCCGCGAGGCTAGTCTGCGCGGTGACACGGCGGCGGCTCAGGCCCGCCTGGACGCCGCGAACGCGCAATTGGCCGACCTGCGTGGCCAGATCGAACAGCAGGTGCGCGCGGCGCTGCTGGACGTGGAGGCGACGGCCAAACTGGTTGAAGTCGCCCGCTCCAATGTCGATCTGTCCACCCGCGCCCTGGCCGATGAAACCGACCGTGTCAACGCCGGCGTGGACGACAATCTGCCGCTGGTCACGGCGCAGGCCACGCTGGCCTCGGCCGAGAGCAATCTGGTCGAAAGCCTCTACCAGTACAACCTGTCGAAGCTGGCCCTGGCCCGCGCCGCCGGCGTCCTCGAAGCGCAGTACCGGGCGTATCTGGGCAAATATTGATCCGGCATGAAAGTATTAACACAGAATTGGGTGCCCCGCCGTCCGCGAAACGGGTCTCACTTTCGGCTTTTGTCGCAGCTTCAAACAGAAACTTATTTCCTTGACGGCCTTTCTTCCATCAATCGGCTGTATTACCACCGGGCGATTCATGTTACCTTGGAGTTTAGCAACGAGGCAAAGAGTCACTGATGTGCGCGCGTAAAAAGCTTCAGATCAACTATTACGTGGAACCGGATGCGGCGGCCCTGGCGCGCCGCGCGGCGCAGTATGTTGTCGAAATGGCCGAGGAGGCAGTGGAGGCGCATGGGCACGCGCGGATCGCCATCAGCGGCGGCGCCACGCCCCAGGCTGTCTTCAGGCTGCTCGCCGACCGCGCTCAGCCGTGGCGCTCCCGTATGCCTTGGCAAAAGCTCGACATCTATTGGGTAGATGAACGCTGCGTTCCTCCCGAGGACGCCGCCAGCAACTACCGCATGACCCGCGAGGCCATGCTTGACCACGTGCCGCTCAAGCCCGCGCGGATTCATCGCATCGAGGGCGAACTGGAGCCGGCGGCCGCGGCGGCCCGCTACGAGTCGGTGCTGCGCGCCAGCTTCCACCTTGAGGGCGCGGCCCGTCCATACTTCGATCTGGTGGCACTGGGCCTCGGCGAGGACGGCCACACCGCCTCGCTCTTTCCGAGTACCGCGGCTCTGCATGAACTTGACCGGCTGACGGTCGCCAACCATGTGCCGCAGCGGGACTCCTGGCGCGTCACCCTCACCTGGCCGGTTCTCAACCACGCCCGTTCGGTCTTTTTCCTGATTTCCGGCCAAGCGAAGGCAGCCATTTTGAAGGAAGTTTTGCTGGGCCCGCATGACCCGGAACGTCTGCCCAGTCAACTGATCTGGCCCTCAAGCGGTATACTTACACTCATTCTGGATAAGGCCGCGGCCTCGCTTTTGCCTCCGGTCGACGGGGAAGGCTGCGGAGTTTTGGAGAGAGAAAGATGATTTTGGCAGGCGATGTAGGCGGCACCAAGGTTCACCTGGCGCAGTATGAATTTATCAACGGAAAACTGGAATACTCCCGCGACGAGCGGTATCCGGCCAAAAATTACTCCGGGCTGGAAGAGATTGTAAAAGAGTTTTTGGGCGCGGACAAGGTGACGGCGGCCTGCTTTGGCGTGCCCGGCCCGGTGCGCGACGGTCGTCTGCGCCTCACCAACCTGCCCTGGACGCTGGACAGCCGGGATTTGTCCACCAATCTCGGCATTACGCACGTCTTTCTGATTAACGATTTGGAGGCCAACGGCTACGGCGTGGCCGAACTGGCCGCCGACCAGATTTACACGCTCAGCGAGGGCGACGCCAGCCAGATTGGCAACCGTGCGCTGCTGGCCGCCGGAACCGGCCTGGGCGAAGGGCTTCTGATCTGGAACGGCCGTACACATACGCCCTATCCCTCCGAGGGCGGCCATGCCGACTACGCGCCGCGCAACGAAGACGAGATCGACTTGCTGCGCTTCCTCAAGCAGAAGTACAACGGTCGCATCAGCTACGAGCGTGTGGTCAGCGGCATGGGTCTGACCAACATTTATGAGTTTCTGCGCGAGGTGCGCGGCGTCGACGAGCCGTCCTGGCTGGCCGAGCGCATCGTGGCCGAGGACCCCAACGCCGTTATTACCGAGCTGGCGCTGGCGGCCAAGAGCGAAATCTGCGAAAAGGCGCTGGATATGTTTGTCTCCGCCTATGGCGCCGAGGCCGGCAATCTTGCCCTCAAGCTGCTCTCCGTCGGCGGTGTCTATGTGGGCGGCGGCATCGCGCCCCGCATCCTGGAAAAACTCAAGGACGGCACGTTTATGAAGGCCTTCACCGACAAGGGCCGGCTCAGCCAGTTGCTCATCAATATGCCGGTGCGCGTGATCCTGGAGAGCCGCGCCGCGCTGATGGGCGCTGCGGCCTATGCCGAAGCCCGCGCCGCCGAGCTGAGCGGCGTCTCTGCCCGCGCCGCCTCGGTCAAGTTCTAACTCCGCCAGTTTCCCATGGAAACGAAAAGGGCCAGCCGAAACCGGCTGGCCCTTTTCTCTGCCGTCAAGCCGGGTGCCCCAGGTCCGGATTTTCGGACCTGGGATTCCACCAGCTCTCAACCGCAGCAGCCCGACGAGCAGCAGCAACCACCAGGCTTTTCGGCACGAATAAATGCGCTCATGAACTTGCCCTCGATTTGCGCGGCGAAGGCATCCACATCGATTCCCGCC
>Ga0224529_1000607_pt1 | contig 25643 bp, 19 predicted proteins | sample CBST50metaG_FD_179893 | JGI IMG/M metagenome (GOLD analysis project Ga0224529, IMG submission 179893) | Peat soil microbial communities from Stordalen Mire, Sweden - C.B.S.T50 | ecosystem: Environmental > Terrestrial > Soil > Wetlands > Peat | place: Sweden: Norrbotten County, Stordalen Mire... | reverse complement strand
GCCGGCGATCCGCGCGCGAAATCTCTACTCGTGGAGATACGCGCTGAGGGTCAGCACCAGGAGCGTCAGACCGATCAGGATTGCAATCGTCCCAACCACTCGGGAAAAATTCGTCAGCCACACGGCCGGCGGATCCGCCAGTCTGGTCTCCAGTTTTCCCTGCGCGGCAAGCTTGTCATATTCCTGCGAGCGCTTGTGCTTGAATTCCTCTTCGCTTTCCACGCCGGTAAACACCACCATGTCCATGGGAAAACTGTCCGGGCGCAGGTGGGTGTTGACGAAGTGGATGGAGAAGATGAACAGGATGGCGAGCAGTCCTTCCTCGCTGTGAATCACCAGCACGGCGTTCAATGCCCAGCCGGGCAGGAAGCGCGCAAAGAAAGGCGCGAACCACATCGCATATCCTGAAAAGCCGATGACGATCATGCCCCAGAAAACCGCCCAGTAGTCGAACTTCTCCCAGTAGGCGTAGCGCCCGAACTGCGGCTTCGGCCCCAGCCCTACGAACCAGCGAAGGTGCCCGAACAGGTCCTTGGCGTCCTTCCAGTTGGCGACCATCGAGGTCGACCCCCAGAAGATGCCCTTTTCATGATGAATGAACGCGCGCGTGAAGAGGTCTTTCACGTGGATCAGAAACGCGATCGTCAGCACCACGGCGCAGAGCTTGTGAAAGAAGATGATCGCGCCGAATCCGCCTACGCCGCTGGCGATGCGCCGCGCCCAGGCGCTTTCGCTGAAGCGCATGGGCAGGCCCGTCGCCGCCAGTCCCAGAAAGGTGGTGAACAAGGTCGCGTGGAGGTATCTCTGCGCCCGCGTGAAGCGCATGAAGAACCGGCCCTTGGCGCCGCCGTGCTCTCTGCTTTCACCCGCTGCTTGCTCCAGGTCATCCATTCTCTGCTCCTTTTTGAGATTTCCGCTTGATCTGGTCATATCGAGAGCGGATCAGCCACAGTATGGTGTGAATCAGAAAGAACGTAAGCGTGCCGGCCAGCAGCAGATTCATAAACAGGCGAATGAAATAGAGCGCCGGATTGAGCTTGCGATTGCGCGCGTTGGCGTGTGGCTGGTACTGGACGAAACTGGCGTTGGCGCCTGCGTGGCACCGGCCGCATGTCTTGATGAGGTTGGCCTTGTTCACCGGCGAGCGCGGATCGGACGCGGGCAAAATCTCGTGCGCTCCATGGCAGTCCCAGCAGCGCGCCGTCTCCACGTAGCCGCCCAGCGAGCTCAATTGCGAGTGGAAAGTATCGCGATAGGTGGTGAACTTGTCCTTGTGGCAGTTGCCGCAGATGGGCGTGGACTGCATGCGAAACGCTGATGCCGTGGGCTGCTCGATGGCATGCGCCGTGTGGCAGTCCGAGCAGACCGGCGCGCCCAGATGGCCGGCGGCGACGGCTTTGCCGTGTACGCCGTTCTCGTAATCCGCGGTAATGCCCGCGTGACAAGTTCCGCAGGTAGCGGGAATGTTCGTCTTGTACGTGGCGCTCTCAGGATTTTTGCGACTCAGGATGTGATGCGAGCCGTGGCAGCTCTGGCAATTTGCCGCCACCAGCAGCCCTTCCTTGCTGAGCGCGAATCCATGGATGGAGTCCATATACAGCGGATAAACGTTGGGCAGCCCATGCTTCTTGGCCATCGCATCGCTGCCGTGGCAGGCGCCGCAGGTGCGCGGAATATTCAGCGGATAGACGGCCGAGCGGGGATCTGCCTTGGGAAAGATGGCATGTGCATCGCCATGGCAACTGGTGCAGGGATGCTCCTTGCTGTCGAAGTGTACGCTTCCGGCGAGCCCGGCAGCCTGTTCGGCGTGGCAGGTGGCGCATTTGACTGCTTCGATTTTGTCCGGGTGGGGATAGTCCTTGATGGTGGTGTGGCAATCGCCGCATTTCAGCACGCCGTGGATGCTGGCGCCGAACTTGCCGCCATCCACGGCTAGACTGTGCCCGGAGGCGTCCTGCATGCTCTTGTCGGCGTGGCAGGCAAGGCAATCCGTCTCTGCCCCGACCGCCCGCGGCGATGCGACAACAAAGAACGCCGACGCAAAAAGGGCCAGCGCGATGGTGGAAGCAGTCTTCATTTTTTCAGCTCCAATCGATCCAATCGCTTCCAGGCAGGGAGAGAAAGGCCTGCGGCCTCTCTCATCCCGTCCACAACCCACGGCTGGGGCTTGCCTTGGAGGGTCCGCTACTTCTGCAGCGTGCGAACGTAGGAGATCACTCCCTTGATTTCATCGTCGGTCAATCTGCCGCGGTAGGCGGGCATCTTGCCCTTGCCGTTTTTCACAGACGCAACCAACTGGGCATCGGAGGCCTTGACCATTTCTGGAGCTTTGAAAGACAGAACTTTCATGCTTTTTGCCACCGGAGAGGTGGCGAGCCCGTCGGCGCCATGACACATGACGCACTTGGCCTTGTAGTTAGCGGCACCGGACTCCTGCGCGAAAGCAGGGCCGGCAACGGATGCGATTAGCAGCATCCCAGCCGCCACTCTTATTCCTAAAGTCATCGTATTTCTCCTTATGGGGGAAGTGGACAATTTCTCGTTCAATATCCTTGATACCGGTTTCGCCCGCTGTTGCATGTGACATAAAGCACACATCAGCCGGAAAATGTATAACCGTTGTAACCTCGATCTACTCAAAATGCACAATTTGCGGCCATTTCGCGGAATACACCGCGGGTAGCTGCTTGAGTGTCAAGGTGATACGGGTCACAGGCCAGAGGGGGCCCATTCAAGCACAATATGACCGCTGCTTGAGGACGAAATTTATGGGTTCATCAGTAATATCCGAGACAAAAACCATGCTTACCCTTCCTGGCGACGCGGTGCGTCAGATTCAATGGCGGTTCGCGGACCGGTTCGATCTGCAAATGCTGGTGCAGTCGGCCCGCGGCGTGGCCCGTGGAACCGTGGCTCGCATGGTGGCTGCAGGAGAGCGCAACACGCACGAGTGGACCCCTGGGAAGAACGAGATGCTGGAGGCGTTTGACCGCGCCGGCATCACTGCGATCTTCATGGAGCCGGAAGAGGGCGGATTCATTGCCGGGCCGAAGAACCTGGCCTTGTCGCTGGCGGCCTTCGAACTGGCCTGGGTGGACGGCGGCGCGGCCACGGCCAGCCTGGCCGGCTTTCTGGCCCTCTCCCCCATTCACGAGCGCGGAACCCAAGAGCAGGCGAACCACTACATGAGCCTTTCCGCTCCGCCGCAGCCGGGCGAGGATCGCAAGCCCTGGCGCGGCGCATTCGTGCTCACCGAGCCAATCCCCTACGTGGGCGTCGACACCGGCATGTTGAGCGGCAAGCTGCGCGTGGCCGAGTGGAAGGACGGCGAGGAGCCCTGGCTGCAGGTGGACAAGCGCGGCCGCTTCATCACCAACATCGCCTTTGCCAACTTCGTCACCGCGGCGGTCAACTCCGACGACCCGCGCATCAAGGGCAGTTGCGTGGTGATCCTGGAAGACACCGACGAGGGCACCTTCGACCACGGAACTCCGACCAAGAAGCTGGTGCATCAGCTCTCGTCCACCGGCGACCCGATCTTCAATTTGAAGGTGCCGGCCAGCCGCATCGTGGGCGGATACACGGTCAAGGACGGCGTCATCGTCCCCAACTTCAACCATGGCGAGATCATCGAGGCGGTCTTCCGCCGCACCCGCGTGACGGTCGGCCTGATGACGGCGGCCAAACTGCTCTCGGCCGTCGAGCCGGTCATTCGCTACCAGCGCGAGCGCTTCCGCGGGGCCGAAGGCGCAAAGCCCGGCTCCATTCGCTACGAACAAGGCATTCAACAGCGGGAAGACGCGCTGCATCGGTTGGTGGACGTATGGGCCACGGGCGAGGCGGCCACCTCACTGGGCTTTGCCACCGCGCGCCTGTTCGATGAACTCGACCCAATTGAAAAAGAGAAGACCGCCATTCTGAAAGAGCGCGGCATCCAGGGCGGACGCGCCGAGATGAAGGCGCTCAAGGAGAGCGAACTGCGCGCCATCGAACTGCTGTCGCTTGACCCCACCGATCCGCGCCGAGCCGAACTGGAGTCCGATCCGCTGGTGCAGTTCGTGCTTCGCGACGCCGAGGGCAACGTGCTGTGCCCGGCCACCAAGCTTTGGAACACCGGCCACGGGACGAACGTACTGAGGGAAGCCGTGAGCCTGATGGGCGGCTACGGCATCACGGAGGACTGCCCCGGATTCCTGGCCAACAAGTGGATGGACGCGCAACTGGAAGCGACCTATGAAGGCCCTGAGGCCGTGCAGCGCCGCCAGTTGACGGTGACCATGACCTCCGAGGTCTTCCTGGCTGAATTCCGCACATGGATGGCGGAAATGCGGCACATTGCGAGCGAGCATCCGGGAACCGGCGCCTGCACCCTGGCATCGGCCATGCAGATGTGGCTGTGGACGCTGAGTCATCTGCAAAAGACCACTGATTCCAACGGCAGCAAGCTCTATCACGGACAGCGCCAAGGAGTGACTTTCCCGCTGGCCGATGCTCTGTGCTGGCTGCTGGCCTCGCGCTGCCAGATTCTCGACGTACTTGAACTCGAAGCGCGCGGTGGAGACGATGCAGTGGCCTCCGAAGGTCTGGAAGCAACGGTCCAGTTCCTCAGCGATCTGTGCCACACGCAGGCGGCGCAGGCGGCCGGCGAAGTTTCGCGCATCTGCGCGGAACTCGTTTTCGGCTACAACGAGCACCCTCATTGGAAGGATGAAGAGCACTCCGGCTGCTTCCTGGCCAGCGAATTGGCTGAGCTTGAGGACACCATGCCCGGCATCTCGGCCATGGCCGTCGATGTGGTAACTGAAAACGGCAGCCATCCGCAGAAGGCCGGCCCCTGCGCGGATTGCAGCGGCAACAGCGAATTCCTGCGCCTGCAGAACAAGCTGACCACCTGCCTGAGCGGTTCGCGTCTGGCCAAGGACCGTGCTGCGGAGACGGTCGCCAGGGTGATGATTCCCGAAGCGCTGGATTACCCGGCGTAGAGACAGCCTGCTTTCCCATGTCCCCGAATGCGAGGGACCTGGGGCACCCGGCTAACTCAAAAGAACAGGGTGCCCGCCTTCACCGCGTCTCGTTTTTTTGCGGCTCGGGTGGGGAGCCACAACCCCGGGACCGGATCAGTCCTCCAGGAGATTTGCATGAGCGTGGAAACCCAAGCCGAAGCCATCGACCGCCAGACCATGGAGGTCGATGTCGCGTGCGCCGGCTTTGGTCCCGCCATGGGCGGCTTTCTCTCGACACTCACCAAGGCATGGAATGAGAACCCTGCCGATCCGGCCTTCGAGAGCAAGGCTATGCCGGGCATGCCCTTGCAGGTTCTCTGCTACGAACGGGCCGACGATATTGCCGCAGGCGTCAGCGGCGTAGTGACCGGCGGCCAAAGCATTCGTTCCAGCTTCCCTGACCTGAATCTTGCCGAAATTCCAATGGCCGTTGAGGTCAAGAGCGAACGCGTGATGTACCTGCTCGACCCCATCGGCGCCAGCCGGCGCTCCACGCTCTTGCGACTCGGCGATTTTTTCCTTCGTTGCGGCGGAAGGCTCGCCGGCGTGAAGGATAGCGCCTTTGAACTGCCCTGGACGCCATCTTTTCTGCACAAGCACGGCGGGCTGGTGATGTCCATCGGCCAGTTCAACCAGTGGGTTGGCTCGCAATTGATGGGCTCGGGACTGGTCCAGATTTGGCCGGGCACGCCGGTGAGCGAGCCGATCATTACGGGAAAGAAAGTGGAGGGCCTGCGCCTCGCCGATCAGGGCGTGGACAAGACCGGCGCACCCACCGACGGATTCATGGCTGGAATGGATGTTCGCGCGGCGCTCACAGTCGTGGGCGACGGCCCGGTCGGCGCGGTCGGCCAGGCCATCGACGAAAAGCTGGGTTTGCCCGAGGGACATGCGCACCGTGAATGGGCACTGGGCATGAAGTTCGTCATCGAACTGCCCCAGGACTCCACGCTGGAGCCGGGGACTGTCTGGCACACCTTCGGATTTCCTGAGCCGGAGATCTTCGGCTTCCTCTACGTGCACCCGGATCGGCTGGTCTCGGTGGGCATCTTCGTTCCCTCGTGGATGAGCGACCCATCGCGCACAGCCTATCGATATCTTCAGCACTACATTCAGCACCCGGCGCTGTGGAAGGTTCTCAAGGACGGAACACTGCGCTCCTGGGGAGCCAAATCTCTGGAAGAGTCGGGCCGCCACGGCGAGCCATTCCTCACGGGCGACGGCTATGCGCGCATCGGCGAAGGCTCCGGCTCAACCAACATGCTTACCGGCTCCGGCGTGGACGAGGCCTGGGCGACGGGCACGCAACTGGGCGAGGCGGTGATTGAACTGCTCCGCGCCGGCAAACCCTTCACGCAGGAAAATCTGGCGGCCACGTATGAGACCCGTCGCCGCGCGAGTGCCGTAGAGCGCGGCGCACGCGAGGCGGAGAACGCGCGCAGCGGCTTCCACGGCGGAGTGGTCAAAGGCTTGATCGGCATGGCGCTGGCCGGACTGACCGGCGGCAAACTCTCGCTCAAGGCGCAGATTCCACCGGCGCATAAACAGATCGCACAACCAAACGCGGGCCTTACACTCAAGGACGCCGCGACGCTGGCCCTGGCGGATGGGCGTCCCTTGCACGAAGCGCTGATGACGGCGCGCGGCTGGCCTGAGATTCCTTTCGATGGCCGTCTGCTGGTCTCGCATCAGGACGCGCTGCTGATGGGCGGCAAGGTCCAAGCCATGCCGGGCTTCGCCGATCATGTGACCTTCCGCGACGCGGGCCTGTGCATTGAATGCGAAGAGAAAACCTGCATCGCCATGTGCTCCGGCCAGGCCATTACGCTGAGTGCAGACGGCTTGCCCGCCTTTGAGCGCGAAAAGTGCATTCACTGCGGAGCCTGCCTGTGGAACTGCAGCCACTCGCCCGGCGGCGAGCACGCGAACATCGAGTTCCGCGCCGGCGCGGGGGGACTGCACTCGGCGGAGAACTGAGTTTTTGAGCTTTATCGGTCGGACCGAATATGATTGGGTCGGCAAAACCTCTGTCATCCTGAGCGAAGCGCAGCGGAGTCGAAGGATCTGCGGTTGCTCTTGCTGTTGCGCTTCGCGGTTTTAGATGAACTGTGCTCGTTCGGATTACGGTTTGGTCGCTTCTCAAGGGGGAATGATGCGCAAGCTCTTCGCAATAGTTTGTCTTTTTACATTTACATCCGCATTTGCATCGGCACAACGAAGCCGGAATGACATCCCTGCTGCACCATTGCCCGCGATCATTGCGCATGCGCAGAAGGTATTTCTATCCAATGGCGGCGGTAGCGATCTTGCCTACGATGCCTTTTACTCTGCGATGAAGGCGTGGGGCAAGTATAAGATCGCTGGTTCACCGGACGATGCCGATCTAATTATTGAGTTGGCTTATCGAGTCGTGGACAGGGGAACTAGAGTGTGGAGTTCAACAAATACATACAACGGTGCTACCGACGTACATAGCAGAGAAATGACTGATCCTCAACTCGTGCTAACGATCTACGACGCAAAAACGAAGAACTCCCTTTGGTCGACAATTGACCACCGCCGGCTGGCACGTAGAGAAAAGAACAGGGAGAAAGAGACAATCAACTCTGCAGAGAGATTGGTTGATGAATTGAAAGAAAGAGAGAGCATCCAGCAGTAGTTGGACAAGTGCGGCTCACTGTTAAGGAAACTAGAGCAAGGAGCTGTCGTCAAAAAGCACCCGCAGGTCCTTCGACTCGCTTCGCTCGCTCAGGATGACAGCGTTTTTTTGAGTTGATAGCTTCACAGCAGGCAAAAAGGAAGAAAAGAATGGCAAATGTTTTGCACATTGTGGTTTGCGCGGGCATCGTTCCCGATCCGCTGCAAACTTTGGAGCCGATTACTGGGCCGAATGGGCCGGGGCTGAAGAACGAGATGGTGTTGCCCGCGGTTCTCGATCCATGGGCCGCCAGCGCTCTCTATGAGGCGGCCAATCTCGCCGCCAAGAATCCAGGAAGCAAGGTCTGGCTGGTCTCGCTCGGCCCCAAGGCCAAGCTGCAACAGGTGATGATGACCGTGGCCCAGAAGGTGAGCTTCCAACTGGTTCCCGTCGACGGCCCCATCGGTGGATTCCCCGACGCGCACGCGACGGCAGCCGCGCTGGCCGAGGCCATCGACGCGATTCCTGACCTCGACAAGGCGAAGCTCTTGCTGTTTGGCGGTTGGGAGTCGGCGACGCGTGGCGCGGGCGTCACGCTGCAACTCGTCGGCGAGCGCCTGGGCATCACGGACCAGTTCCAGGGCGTGGATCAGATCGACCTGCGCGACGACGGCTCGTTTGAAGTGTTGGAGCGCGTGGAAGGCGGCAAGCATCAAGTGTCAATCTGCGCCGGAACGCCAGCCCTGCTTGGCTGGGCCACCGGCAACCTCGCCGAGCCGCGCAACAATCCGCAAGTGGGCATGGCGAACATGCGCACCATTATGCCCGCACTGCAAAAGGCCAAGGCGGCAAAGCTTGAGGCCAACGGACTGCGCTACCTCTCCGCAGCGTTGCCCAAGCAGCAGCGGACCACCCGCGTCGAGAAAGACATGGCCCCCGACGAAATCGCAACCGAGCTGGTCGCGTGGATTGGAGCCGAATAATGGAAAACATTCTTGTACTGACGCACGCCGACGAGACCGGCTCCGCTCTCACCCGCGCTTCTCTTGAAGCCGTCACCGCGGGCAAGGATCTGGCTGCGCGGCTCTCCGCCTCCCTCACCATTGGCATTGTGGCTGTTGATGCCACAGCCGCCGCCGGCGCTCTCACCTCAACCGGAGCGCGCCTGCTGGCAGTTTCCGGCGAGGCCTTCGCGCAGGCGCGCTATGGCAGCGACGCAGCGGCCTGCGAGGCCCTTTGCCGCGCGGCCAAGGCCACCATCGTGCTTGCCCCTGGCAGCTCGCGATTGACGCGGGTTGCGGCGGGGGTGGCGCACCGGCTGGGCGGATTCATCGATACGCACATCACCGCCCTCGGCGGCACGGAAACTGTTGAGGCAACGCGCTGGTTCTATCGCCAGCGGATCGAAGCCGTTCTTAGCCGTGATAATCGGCCCTGGTTTCTGCTCCTCGACGCCGGGACGCATGCGGCCTTTGCCGGCGAACCGGGCGTGACTTCAGTGGAACAACTAACAGTGGAACTGCCCGCGCTGCGCACGACAGTCAGCGGCTTCCGCGCTCCGGCGCAAGACGCGCAGACCATTCGTCCCGACGCGAAAATGCTGTTTGTCGCCGGAGCCGGCTGGACCAAGAAACAGCCTGACGGCCAGATTCATGCGGCCGAAGCGGGCGAGCTGATTCTCGGCTTCCTGCGCGCCACCAGCGCGTCACTCGGCAGCAGCAAGTCTCTGGTCGATCAGGGCGGCGATGGCGTGCCGGTGCTTCCCTTCCTCACGCACATGAACCAGATCGGGCAGACGGGCGCCACGCCGCGCCACGCCAAGGGATTGTCGACCTGCTGCCACGGCGAAGAGCCGCACGTAGTGGGCTGGCGATTCATCGGCGACCGGCGCGCCATCAGCCTCGACCCCAACTGCGGCTGGACGCGGGGCAAAGCCGACGTGGTCTACATCGCCGACGCCTTCCAGGTGATGGCTAAGGTGAATGCGCTGCTCGACGCGAAGTAGGGATGAGGTCGAAGTAAGAATGAAGTCGGCGTCCTTCCCAGGTCCCCAAATGCGAGGGACCTGGGGCACCCGAACGTGTGGTCTATATCGCAGCAACAAGAAGGGGACGGGCTTAGGCCAGTCCACTTCGTTTAAGAACCCAGTACAGACACTGGCGCTAAATTTTGAGCGCGGCCGGAAGGGTAAGGCTGGCCATGATTTCTTCCATCGCGCCTTCGTCATTCCCAATGGTCGCCAGCAGCTTTTCCTTGAGTTCCTCGCGCTTGCCGTAGAGGCGAAGCGGCTCCGGCGGGTTGTGCAACAGATCCTTGCCGACCAGCGCACGCACAACGAATGGCATATAAGACGAGTAATCGCCCTGCATGCTTACCGTCTGCGTGGTGTACGTGTCCGGATTGACCTTGCCCCACGACACAGCCTCGGCCGGCGCGCACGAAGACAGGCTGCCATCGGTCACGGGCGAGGAAACAATCTGCGCATCGTAGTCGTAGCCGCGAATGTTTTTGAGGAAGAAGATCTGTGAGAGTGTCGGCTCGGGCTGCAGAGAATAATTCTTGGGAACGCCGCCGCCCAGAATCAGAATGGCAAGCGATTTCGCTTCGGAACCGAACAATCCCCAGTGATGGTAGGCGCAGGATTCGAACACGTCTTCGTGCAGATCGTAATCGAATCGGTACTTGATCTTCCCCATCCGCGCCAGGGCCCACAATTTAACGGAATTTAAAAAACCGCTTCCGTCGGCAGGCGCTCCGATGAAAACCGGCAATTCAAGCTCGGCGCAGGTACTCAGCAGCCCCGGAGCAACGCCCAGCGCTTTTTCCCGCTGTGCATATTGCTTGCCGAGCAGATAGTTGCGCTCGGTAGTCGTCATTCGCTTCTGGAACTCGGGCCCTTGCAGAATCTCGGTAAATACGGCGTCCTGATCGAAGAGAAGTTGTTCGTCGAAGCCGGTGTCGGTCACGCGAATCACGCCGTTTTCGCGCAGCTCGGCGTCGTCGCCAAACAGGTTCACTTCGCGGATGGGACGTTCCGCGGTCTTGCGCAGGCAGTCATGCCCGTCGTGGTAACAGATGGCATCGGTCACCGTGATGTAGGCTGTGTTGGCTGCCTTGAGCAGCGGAATGAGCCACGCGCGGTGCTGATCGGAAACCGTGATGGGTCCGGCGCAGGCAACGACCAGCGGAATGCGTTTTTCGATCACATTCTTCAGCGCGTCATGGACCCGGCGCAGGTAGGCGCCGCCGAATGCCGGAAGAGAGCTCGAAAACAATTCGTTCAGGTCCTGGCACTCAGTCACCGGCTTCCCGGTCACCGCCTTGCCCATCAGTCCGTTCTTCTTCGAGCATTCACTCATCACTATGACCTCACGTCAAGTTTACTTGTGTTTTTTTAACTTCTCGCAATGCGGCTGCCGGGCGGTTTTCATCGCACGCCGACGCGCTCACCATGCACATCTGGCGGCTTCTCTTCAGTCCTGTTTTGATAGTTTAAGGTACCGGGGCGCTTTGGTGTATCGCGAGGTTCGTGAGGGCGGGAACGCCCTCACGACAGCCGGTCTGGTGACCGGTGTTCCGCATTGGACGGCGCTGCGCGTTGCGGACGCCGGCAAGAAATGCCGGGTGCCCCAGGTCTCGCGTTTGAGACCTGGGAGGATAGTAGAGACCAGCCGGCCAAGATCGCCAGCACACGCCTATTTCTTCGGCATCACGACAAATGGTCCTGCCATCGCTGTCGCATCGCCGCCTGCAAACGCGGCCTGACCGAGGGCTGGATTCAAGCCCGTGTCCCACCGGCGCGGCTCAAGCTCGGGCATCGGCTTGGCCTGGAACAGCCTCTTGCATTGCTTCGCCGTCCACCGTGCCCACGCCTTCGACTTCTTGCGGCGCGCACTGTCGGTCGAAATTCCAGTGCCCGCATACATCTGCCGGTAAAGCTTGGACAAAAAGATGAACGCAATCCTGGCTCTCAGGTTGGGCGTGCAAGCCGAGCGCTCCCAGATGGCGCCCCACTCATAGAACCTGTCCCAGACTTTTTGCGTGCGCTCACGAATTTCATTTGAACTCATCGTGGGATGGGGCGTGAACATCTTGGGACGAACCTCGATGGGGATCAGCCAATAGCGTGTAATTGGTATATCGCCCACCATGGTCGGATTCGCGGCTTGTTCCTTTTCCCAGCGCCCGAAGTCGACCGTACCGGGAAATGGCGTCATCATCACAAACTGGGCAAAGGTGACGCCGGCCTTCAGAGCCATCTCCACGGTGGCGTCGAAGGTGGCGGGCTTGTCCGTGGGCAGGCCGAAGATGAACGAACCGAGCACGTGCACCCCGTGCTTCTTGAACGTCTGCAACTGGTTCGCCAGCGCCTCTCCGGAAAAATTCCAGTCCTTGAAGACAGCTTTGAGGCCTTCCGGCGTGACCGCCTCGACGCCCACCAGCGCGCCCTTGATATTGGCCTTCCGCATGGCATCCAGAAACTCGCCGTCCTCACCCGCTTCCATGGTGATCTGGGTAAAGAACACCATGTCCCTGGGCAGCTTGGCCAGCTCTTCCATCAGTTGAAAACGCTCCCGGCGAATGGCCGTCAGCTCTTCCACCTTGGCTAGGTTGTTCTGCTCGCGAGCCAGGCGCAGATCGGTAAAACTGACCGGATAAAAGTTGTCGTCGGCCAGAGCAATGAAGCGGAATCCGATGCGGCGCAGTTCAACAATCTCATCGACCACGCGTTGATGATTCCGCTGCCGGGGCTTCTGTCCATCCGTCTTCCAGACGCTGCAAAACGAGCAATGCTTGGGGCATCCGCGGATGGTCTGCACCGAGGCCCACATATACTTTTCGGGCTTCATCAGGTCCCAGCGCGCAGGAAGAAATTCGCTGCCGGAAATCTTGCCGCCATCGTAGATTCTCTGCGGTTTTCCGGCCATGCAATCCGCAACTGCCTTGGCCCAGGCCACGTCGCCATCGCCCGTGACCACAGCGTGCGCTTGTCCGAGATCGAGAGCCTCTTCAGGAAACAGGGTGGCGTGAATTCCGCCATAAACAACCCATGCTCCACGGCTGCGCGCCAATCGGCCCACTTCGTATCCACGCAGCGCATTGCCGGTATGGACGCTGACGCCCACAATGTCTCCCGGCTGAATGGACTCCGGCACAATCTGCTCCAGCGACTCATCCACGAGAATGGGATCGCCCGCCATCTGAGGTGTTGCCGCGGCAAGAACAAACAGCCATCGTGGCGTGATGACGGCTGTGCCGAAGGAGTTATCGCTTGGATTTACGAGGTGTACGCTCATCCAATCCAACCTTTCCTCGTGCGAGTATGGTGGCCTTGAGAGAGCGTCATCGCAATCGGGCCAATCGAGTGCGGATATGCGTTTCCGCACGATTGCCGGTAGCGAGTGTTCCCGCCAGACATTTCTGTCAATGGTATGAATTCAGTATGAGGGTTGGTGAGCCGTATTGACCAGTTTTTCGCGGATGAGCAACAAAATCAGTCGAAACGTTACCGCCGGAAGCTTCCCTCTGCCGCCGTCTTGCGCCTTCTATCCATGCGGTGCTCACCGTGGACTAGCCGACGGGCACGGGCGTGAGTTACTCTGCTCAGCTCAAAGGCAAGGTCGGCCTATTGATCCGTCCCTTGAAGAGTGTTGTGCCTTCCCACCCATTTCGCGATAAAACTTGCGAAATGGATGGGGCACGGTGCTTCTAATTGGGGGCCGAATCAATAACACCGCGGGTCCCGCAGGACGAGCAAAAGGACCGCGCAAGTTGCCGCAATTCCCGGACCGGCATTATTGCTCGACGGCGAGCATGAAGGCACCGTACCATAGGCTCGGCAGCGGCTCTGCAGCTCTGAAGAGTGCCTCAACGACTGCATAGCTCAACCGACCCGGAGACACTCCTCTATCGGGATCGCAACCTGCTCGACGATCTCCAGCCCGAATCCTTCCAGGGCGGGAATGTGCATGGGCGTATTCGACAGCAGACGAATGCGCTGAATTCCGAGGTCCGATAGAATCTGGCCGCCGAGGCCAATGGCACGCAAGATGCGTCCGGAACGATCTTGCGAGCCTTCGCGCGCGCGCAGTTCCTGGTGCAGAATCAGCCGGCCCGCGTCCGGAGCGGACACAGCTTCGGGAACCGCCACCCCGCCCGGCTGGAAAACGGCCGAGGGCGCCGGTTCGTGGTCGATCTCGAAACCTCGCGAAGTATTGTGCAGGTAGAGCACGACGCCGCAGCCCTCCTCGGCGATCATGCGCATGGACTGGTCCAGCGTCTCCCGGCAGTGACAGTCGGCGGCAAACACATCTCCCGCCGTGCAGCGGGTGTGAACGCGCACCAGGACAGCGTGAGCGCAGGGTGGCCGCAGCTCAGTCTGGGTGGTTCCAGCCACCCCTAAGTCTCCTGTCAAGCTGCCGATTGCGGGCCCGCCATTGAATGCCGCGCAGCCGGGACAAAGCTCGCCGCGCACCAGTGCGATGTGGCTTTCGCCGCCGTTCACCTCGCTCTCATAGGCGATCATGCGGAACTCGCCATAGCGGGTCTGGATGCGGCTCTCCCCAGCGCGCACGATGTAGCGCTCGTTACGCAGCCGGTAGCGGATCAGCTCTGCGACGGTAAGAATCCGCAGCCCGTGTTCCCGGCAAAATGGGATGAGATCGGGGATGCGGGCCATCTCGCCGTCGTCGCGCATGATCTCGCAGATGACGCCGGAAGGATTCAGTCCGGCCATTCGCGCCAAGTCGACCGAGGCCTCGGTTTGACCGGCGCGCACCAGCACTCCCCCCTTGCGGGCGCGGAGCGGAAAAACGTGGCCGGGGCGCGCCAGGTCGGTGTATCCGGACTCGGCGGCAATGGCGGTGCGGATGGTGTGGGCCCGGTCGGCGGCGGAAATGCCCGTCGTAACGCCTTCCCGCGCCTCAATGGTCTCGGTAAACGCAGTGCCGAAGCGTGAGGAGTTCTGCGCGCTCATGGGGAACAGGCGCAGATGGTCGGCGCGCTCTTCGGTCAGCGTGAGGCAGATCAGGCCGCGGCCGTAGCGGGCCATGAAGTTGATGGCCTCCGGCGTCACGAATTCGGACGCCAGGGTCAGATCGCCTTCGTTCTCGCGGTCTTCATCGTCGACCACAACGACCATACGGCCGGCGCGAATCTCGTCCAAGGCGCCGGGTACATCGATAAAGGGAGGCTCGATAGTGCGTGCGGAATCTGGCATGATGACTTTCTTATTCTCGCCCATGGCGGGTGCAAACAGCAAAAGCGCCGCCCGAAGGCGGCGCTTTCTTCAATCAAGCAGAAGAGATGAGGACTACAACGTCGATTCAATCTCAAAGCCCCAGGCCTCCAGAAGCGCCTCGGGGATATACTTGGAATTCTTGTTCCGACGAGCCCACTCCCGCAGGCGGGTAGACCGGATATACTGATCCGGGCTGAGCTTGAACTCCTGTACGATTTGTTCGAAGGAGGTCACAGTGGGCACTACCGGGCCAATGGGCTCCGGCTTGCCCCAATTCGGATTTCCACGACGTTTCGCCATTGATTTGGTGTCCTTAAGAAGAGGTTGCGTTCATCATCATCCTCGGCCACGGGCTGGGGGTCCTGTCGGTCCGGAGGGATACTCTAGTGTCTTATTTTACGTATTTTTTCTTCAAAAATCAATAGTAAAGTTGCACTAGACCGAGGACAATTACTTGGCCTCATTGTATCACGACAAGCACTCATATGTCGCTATAAAACAATGACTTAGATACCGTATCCCTGGCCGCATACAACCGCCGGCAACCGGTCCATCCGTGGGCGACATTAGCAATATGCCAGCCCGCGGTGGCAGGATACTTATATGACAACAACTTTACGGACGCTGGTGGGCAGCCTTCTGCTGCTTGCCGGCGCAGTGGCGTCCTCCGGCGCCGTAGAACTGAAAGTCGGCCGCGACGTGCTCCAGCGAACCCTCAAGCAGCAGCTCTTCAGCGGCGCGAACGGGCGGTATTACCTCAAAGGCAGCGACAAGACGCCGTGCTACATCTACGCAGACGACGCGCAGCTCAAATTTGCCGAAGACCGTGTCGTCGTCCTCATCAAGGCTCACGCCAAAATGGGCAAAGCCTGGGGCAATTCCTGCCTGGGCATCGGCCTCAACACCGCGCCGGAGGTTTCCCTGGCTCCCTTTGGCGAAGGAGAGACGATCGGCTTCCGCGATGCGCGCCTGGACAAGGTCATCGACCAGAAGGAGCTGAATTACTTCCTGACGCCGTTCCTCAGCCATCAGCTCCCGTCGAACATGAAACTGAATGCTGCTGACCTGCTCCGCAAGGCCCTGGCCGACTCGACCGTCACCACCGGCTTCAAAGTTTCCCTGGAAAAGCTTGTGGTGCACTCCATGCATCTGGAGGGCGACAACCTGGTGGTCGACGTCGATGGCGACATCAGCGTGAAATAGCCGCGGGCCTACTCGCACCAGGCGTTGAAAGCCCCCTTGCGGACGGCCACGGCCAACGCTTCAATGTCCGGCGCAAGGGTTCGATCCTGGTCGAGCCGCGGCACCACGGTCCGCACCACCGCATGGGCGCGCTCCACTTCCGTACCCGGCCGGAGCGGCTTGCGAAACTCCAGCCCTTGCGCCGCGCACATCAGCTCAATGGCCACAATCCGCTCGGCGTGCTCCACGATCTGGCGCAACTTTAGCGCGCCGGTCATGCCCATGGAGACGTGATCCTCCTTGCCGCCGTCGGTGGGAATGCTGCCCGTAGACGAGGGATGCGACAGCACCTGGCACTCGTTGATCAGCGCCGCCGCCACAATCTGCGCGATCATGAAGCCCGACGAGAGCCCCGGATCGGGCGAGAGAAACGCGGGTAGCCCCTCATTGATGTCCGGGTTGAGAAGCCGGTCGATGCGCCGCTCGGTGATGCTGCTCAGATCAGTAAGAACGATGGCCGCGTAATCGAACGCATAGGCCAGCGGCGCTCCATGGAAATTCCCACCCGACAACACCGCACTGGGGCTTTGCGTCCCCAAGGAGTTCTCCGGAAAGACCAGCGGATTATCCGTCGCCGACCCGGCCTCAATCTCCAGCACTCCCCGCACGTGCTCCAACGCGCCGCGCACCGCGCCATGCACCTGCGGCATGCAGCGCAGACAATAGGCGTCCTGCACGCGCGTGTCATGTTCCCGATGCGCCTCGCGAATCTCCGAGCCGGCAAGCAACTCGATTAGGTGCTCGGCCGCTGCGATCTGCCCAGCATGCGGCCGGGCCAATTGAATGCGCGGATCGAAGGCCGCCGGCGTCCCCATCAACGCTTCCAGAGACATGGCTCCAGCCAGGTCAGCCAGCCGCGCCACACGCAACCCGCGCGCCACAGCCAGTGCGCCCACGGCGGTCATGGCCTGAGTGCCGTTCAACAGCGCCAGCCCTTCCTTGGCAGCCAGGACAATGGGCTGCAATCCGGCGCGGCGCAAAGCCTCACCGCCAGCCATCCGCTCGCCTTTGTAGAACGCCTCGCCCTCGCCGATCGCTACCAGCGCCAGATGAGCCAGGGGAGCCAGATCGCCGCTCGCGCCCACTGATCCCTTCTCTGGAATCACCGGATGCACGCCCGCATTGAGCAGCGCCACGAGCAGCGCCACCAACTCCGTGCGGCAGCCGCTGAAGCCCTTGGCCAGCACGTTGGCGCGCAGCAAAAGCATGGCCCGCGACTCCGCTTCGCTCATGGGCTGGCCCACTCCGCCTGCGTGACTTCGCACCAGGTTGGTCTGCAACTGGGCCAGGCTCTCGGACGGAACGCGCACATCCGAAAGTTTGCCGAAGCCGGTATTGACCCCGTAAACGGTCTGCCCGGCGGCCAGAATCTCTTCAATCAATGCCCTGCTCCGGGCTACACGCGCCAACGCGGCGGGAGCAATCGCCACCGGACAGGCACCCAGCGAAACAGCTTCAATCTCGGCCAGCGTCAAAGGCTGACCGTCGAGAATCACACATGAGACTTTCAATGAATCCATCTTTCGATCGTAGGCGGCCACTCAGCTGCCGTACAGTCAATATGCGCGGTGAGATTTGTTCTGATCACTCGAATCCGCTATGCTGACCATCTATGGCAATGGATTCCACTGCCTTACTCGACAGCTACGGACGAAAGCTGCTCGACGAGTTGCAATCGAATGCCCGCCTCAGCCTCGCCGAGCTGGGCCGCCGCATCGCTCTGTCGCCGACGGCCACGGCTGAGCGCCTGAAGCAGATGGAAGAGGCCGGCATTCTGCACGGCTACACCGTCGAAATCGACCGCGAGGCGTTGGGCCTGGAGGTGATGGCCTTCATCCGCATGAGTTGCGGCGGCCAGAACTATCATCGCCTCATCGACTACGTGCAGACCCTGGAAGAGGTGCGCGAGTGCCACCATCTGACCGGCGGCGACGACTTTCTGCTCAAGGTGACCACCAACAACATGGCCGACCTTGAAGCCCTGATCGAGGCCTTGCTGCCGTACGGCAACCCGGTGACCAGCCTGGTGCTTTCCTCGCCGGTCGAGCGGCGCAAATATGCGGTGACCGGCAAGCTGGCAACGGTCACGCGCCGGCCGTCCCCGCGCTGGCGGTGATTTCTACCTCCATGCGCGTCGATTTATAGTGGGTACGCGCAAGACTGCGCTCTCCCCACGTTCGATCCTGTACGCGAAAGTGAGAATCGATGGCTATGAATCCAGCAACGTTGACTCGTAGAGACTTTGCCAAACTGGGCGCACTCGGCCTGGCCGCCCGCTTCACCCCGGCTCTCTTTGCCCAGACTCCCGAGCGAAAGACTGGCTATGCCGTTATCGGTCTGGGCCGCATTGCAGGCCACTTCATGCCGGGCGTGCTCGCGACCACGAATTCGAGAATTACCGGCCTGGTCAGCGGCCATCGCGACAAGGCGGACCGCATTGCGGCCCACTACGACGTGCCGGCAAATTCCATCTACAGCTACGACAACTTCGACGAAATCGCCCACAACCCGGCCATTGACGCGGTCTACGTGGCGCTGCCCAACTCCATGCACGCCGAGTACACCATCCGCGCGGCCAAGGCAGGCAAGCACGTGCTCTGCGAGAAGCCGATGTCTGTTTCCGTGACCGAAGCCGAGGCCATGATCGCCGCCTGCAAGGCCGCCAACGTCAAGCTGATGATCGCTTACCGCTGCCACTACGAGCCCACCAACCTCAGGGCCATCGAGCTGATCCGCTCTGGAGCGTTGGGCCAGGTGCAGGCCATCGAAAGCGCCAATGGATTCAACATCTCTCCCGGAGAATGGCGGCTCAGCAAGAAATTGGCCGGAGGCGGCCCGCTGTTCGACGTGGGCATCTACTCGCTGAACGCTTGCCGCTACCTCACCGGTGAGGAGCCTGCGCAGTTCTCGGCCTATTCCTCTGTCATCGACCATGACGGCCGCTTCAATGAAGTGGAGGAGAACGTCGCCTGGACCATGCGCTTCCCGTCCGGCATCGTGGCCAGTTGCAACACCACCTACGGCGCCAGTATGAACGGCTTTTATCGCGTACACGGATCGAAAGGATGGCTCGACGCCAATCCTGCTTTCATCTATGACGGGCTGCACCTGCGTGGGGAACTCTCCGGCACGCAGTTGGACGAGCCCAATCCGGCCCGCGACCCGTCTCACTTCACGCTGCAGGCCGAACACTTCTCCCACTGCATTCAGAACAACGTGGAGCCGAAAACTCCCGGCGAAGAAGGCCTGCGCGACATGCAGTACATCACCGAGATCTACCGCTCCGCGGGAATTTCAATCTGAAGCTGATCGCCGTCGGCTGGCGCCGCGCGACGGAAATCTCAAAAGCGATATCCCGGCTTGAGCTCACAGCGATAGACCGTGGTCTTCTCGTGCTCGGCCGTATTGGTTCTTGCGGTGCAGGTGGCCCAACTCAGGTAGAGGTTGGGGCCCAGAGGAAACACCATCGGAGCGCCATCGATGTCGGCTTCAATGCTGACGCCTTCCTGCGTGGGCGGCAGAGTGAAGTTGAGCGTCTGGCCAAAAGCCACTGGGTACGACTGGCGCAGGTTCGACCGGATCGAGTTGTGAAACACCTCCGCCTCCAGAAGAAACGTGGCGGTATCCGACCAATCCAGGGCCGACGCGCTGATGGTGCGGCCGCCGCGGGCAAAGCCGCTGGAATCAATGCGGGTGAAAGGGCACGGCCCGGCGATGCACGATGCTCGCACATTGCGAAACTCATTGCCTGAGCCGGCATCCAGTGACACCGCGCCGCTTGCCGCCTTCCAGTTTCCACCTGGGGAGCACGGAGACTGATGATTGCACGGAACGTTCCCTTTGTTGACCACTTGGAAGATCTTGACCGCGCTGCCAATGTTCTCTTCCGTCTCGGAGTTGACCGTGTATCTTACACGAATGTTCGAGACCACCGAGAGAGAATGGTCGGACAGTGAGCCGGGAGGCAGAGGATTCGGCTCCAGGGCGGCAACGTACAATTGCCTGCTCGCCAACCGAACGCCGGTTTCCAGTTTCAGGTCCAAAGGCTTGTAGTCCGGATGCTTAAAGCTGAGGACAACCGTCCGTCCCGGCAACACCACGCCGGGGAAAACGATGGTGAAGTACCCTGAAGCGCTGGAACGTGTACTGAGGCTGATCACGCCATCTGAGGCGGTGACCAGGACATCGGCGATCGGCAGTTCCTTCCGCGGATCGTCGTCACGTCGGATCACCGCCCCCTGGATGGTCATCACCCCAGGGCGCCAGTGATGTAACCGGAGTACGAGAAGGGTAGCTAACCCGGCCGCTGCAACGCCGACGATGGTCCAAACGATCTGTTTACGATTCACTTGATCTCAACCCAACTGATTGGACGCACTCCCGGCTCGATTTGCTGCCCAAGCCCGCTTACGCACCGTCAAATTCCAGCATCTAATTGCGTTGGCCGCAGAAACCGGCTTCAAGCCGTGCTGGCCGGACCAGATACTCAATGGGATTGGATCGAGGGAATGAAGCAGCCGCGAAATTACGGAATAGGTAAAACGAAGGGAGCAGACGCGTCCAGACGCAAGCTCCTGGCCCAAATGGCCGGCATCTCGCTAGGCCTGCCGCTGGCTCAAACGGAATCGCTGCTCCTCTTCGCCGGCCAGTCATCGCAGGGCCCGGCAGCGCGGCAGCACGTTCAACCCGCCGCTCCTCCCGAAGCCACCGCATTATCGCCCCAGGACGATCAATTTCTGGATGACCTCGAACAAGCCAACTTTCTCTTTTTCTGGGAGCAGGCGAACCCGCAGACAGGGCTGACGAAAGACCGCTGCAACGTGCGCGCCACGGATACGAGCACAGCCGCCAGCGTCGCCTCCACCGGCTTCGGATTGACCGCCATCTGCATTGGAGACAAGCGCGGCTATGTGAGCCATTCCGAGGCGCGCACGCGCGTGACCGAATGCTTGTCATTCCTGTGGCACAAGCTGCCCACGCATCGCGGGTTTTTCTATCACTTTGCCAACATCAACACCGGCGAACGGATGTGGGACTCCGAGGTTTCGTCCGTCGACACCGCCCTGCTGCTGTGTGGCGTTCTCACCTGCCGCGAGCATTTTCAGGATGAGACCATTGCCAACCTGGCTCATGCCATCTTCGATCGCGTGGAGTGGAACTGGCTGTCGGAAGATACCAGCTTGCTCTCGCACGGGTGGACACCGGAGTTCGGCTTCATCCCTTCCCGTTGGGATCTCTACAGCGAGTTGATGATGATGTATCTGCTGGGCATGGGATCGTCCTCCCATCCGCTGCAGAGTGAAGCGTGGTTCGCGTGGAAACGGACCATCTTCGAATATGACGGACTGCGTTACGTGGGCTCGTTCGCGCCGCTTTTTGTGCATCAATTTTCGCAAGCGTGGTTCGACTTTCGCGGCAAGCGCGACCGCTATGCGGACTACTTCCAAAACTCTGTCATCGCCACAGATGTGCATCGCCGCTTCTGCCTGGAGTTGAACGAACAGTTCCCCGACTACAGCAACGCGCTGTGGGGAATTACGGCGTCGGATTCCGAAAGGGGCTATGTCGCCTGGGGCGGACCGCCAGCAAGAGGCCCGATCGATGGAACCATTGTTCCTGCCGCTGCGGGCGGCTCACTGCCCTTCCTTCCCCAGGCGACCATGCGCGTTCTTCGCACCATCCGCGACCACTACCCCGGCGCCTGGTGCCGCTATGGCTTTGTCGACGCGTTCAACCCGTTGACCAACTGGTACGACACCGACGTGGTTGGCATTGACACCGGGATCACCATCCTGATGGCCGAAAACGCGCGTACCGGCTTTGTGTGGGAAACATTCATGAAGAACCCGGAAGCCCGGCGCGGCATGGCCAACGCCGGTTTCAAGCCGTACCAGCGAACGGCCAGGTAGAAGAAATGTGCATTCACGCGGCGGCATTCCCGGCAGGCTACAGGTCAACCCACACCCGCTGATTTTGCCGTTCGCGCCACCCACCCGCCCCTCTCAAAAAGCGAGAGAAACAACGGTCCGCGCCGCGCGTGCATCGCAATAGAAGAACACTCAGAAAAGGCGCCGTGTCCGGCAGGGCGCCGCAAAAGCCCTCGTGCAGAACTTCAGCGCAATCTCGCGTAGGTCGAAACGAACAATTATTTTACCGATCGCAAAAGGGAACCATGTCTTCAGCCGTGACTGACGCGGAACTGGGCACCAAGCCAAACGGCAGCCCATCCGAGAAACCGCAGGAACCCGGCAACGCCTGGGCCGACCGCCTCCGCGCGCTCAAAAATGTTCCGCCCGTTCTCCATTTCGTATGGGAATCGGGACCATCGGTTGTTTTTTGGAACATCTTCATCCGCATCACCGGGGCCTTTCTGCCGGTCGGCATTGGCGTCATCGGCCGGTTCATCATCGACGGCGTCAATCGCCTCGCCATGCACAAGCCCTTGCCGCAGCACTTCTGGTGGCTGGTTGGCGGCGAGTTGGCGCTGGCGGTTGTTGCCGGCATCCTGTCGCGCTCGGTGGATTACTTCGACAACCTTCTCGCTGACCGGTATACCCACCACGTCAGCGTGGAGGTGATGCGCAAAGCAGCATCGCTCGACGTCACCGTCTATGAGGATCCGGTCTTCTACGATCGTCTCGAACGTGCGCGCGTACAGGCCACTGACCGGCTGGCCATGATTCAGCAGATGGGCCGGCTGATTCAGCAGACCGTCACCGCGATCGCCTTCTCCGCCGTTCTCATCCGCTATTCTCCATTCCTCCTGCTCGTGCTTGTGGCCGGAATCCTCCCGGCATTTCTTGGCGAGAGCCACTTCGCCTTCCTGACCTACGCCAAGAACTTTCACCAGACTCCGTGGCGCCGTCAGATGGACTATCTCCGCCAGGTGGGTGGCAGCAAGGAGGCGGCCAAAGAACTCAAGCTCTTCAACCTGAGCGGATATCTAACCGATCGCTTCACAGAACTCTCGCACAGAATCTACGAAGAAAATGTTGCCCTGAACAGGCGGCGTCTGTTCTGGGGCGGTTTGCTGGCCATTCTGGGTCAACTCGGCTACTACGGCGCCTATGCCTACACCATTTACCGCACCATTCAGGGCTTCTACAGCATTGGCGATCTGGCTCTCATCACCACTTCGATCATGCAGGCCACCAGCAACATCCAACTGGCCTTTTCAACCGCATCCGGCGTGGCTGACCAGGCGCTTTTTCTCACCGATCTGATCGCGTTCTTCGAGATGAAGCCGAGCGTTACATCGAAAGTTGGCGGTCTGCCGTTTCCAACGCCGGTTACGCGCGGATTCGAATTTCGAAATGTCTCCTTTGCCTATCCCGGGACGGACCGCCGCATTCTGAGTAACTTCAGCTTCACGTTCGGTCCAGGAGAGCGCGTGGCCCTGGTTGGCGAAAACGGCCAGGGGAAAACGACCATCGTCAAGCTCATCAGCAGGCTCTACGACCCGACTGAGGGCCAGATTCTGCTCGATGGCGTCGATCTGCGCGAATATGATCTGCCTGCCCTGCACTCCGAAATTGGAGTCATCTTCCAGGACTTCATGCGCTACGAAATGACGGCCAGGGACAACATCGCCGTGGGCCGCATCGATGTTCCTCATACCAGGGAACAGATTGAATATGCAGCCGAGAAGAGCCTTGCTGCTGACGTGATTGCAAAGTTGCACGGCGGCTACGACCAAATGCTTGGTCGTCGCTTTGAGTCCGGCGTAGATCTCTCGGGAGGCGAATGGCAAAAGCTTGCCCTGGCGCGCGCCTATCTTCGCGATGCGCAGTTACTCATTCTGGACGAGCCCACGGCGGCACTCGATGCGCGCAGCGAGTTTGAGGTGTTTGAGCGCTTCGCTGAACTCACGCAAGGCAAAATGGCGCTGCTGATCTCCCATCGCTTCTCCACCGTCCGCATGGCTGATCGCATTGTCGTGCTGGAAGGCGGCAGGCTGGTGGAAGAAGGCAGCCATTCACAACTGATGGTGCTTGGAGGCCGCTATGCAGCCATGTTTGAGATGCAGGCCGCCAGTTACCGATGAGGGACGATGACCGACCGCGCAACAATTCCGGAGACTCGACCAACGCTCGATAGTGGCCTGCAGGAGCAAGTGCGCGCCGCGGCATCGTGGGATATTGTGCGCCGGCCCACAACGCCAGGGGCTTTCCCCCCACGCGTCGTAGCCGCCCGTAATGCTCTCAAGGCGCTGGAGCGCAATCTGGCCCGGCTGCAATCCACTTCCGGGCCGTCCGCGGAATCGAATTCCGCCCTGCTCGAACTGCGGGCCAATGCTCGCCTGATGCGAGCCGCGGTCCGCTCCGTCTCCGATATCCCCAAAGTTGTGGCCCGTCTTCCGCGTGTGATCCTTCCCGCGCAAAAGGACGAGCCGCGCGCCGCTGCCCTCACCGCCGCTTATCTTCGCGCCGTCGATGGAAACTTTGCGGCCACCACCTTTCGCGAATTCATCAGTGCTCTGCAGGCGCACGATCCGCTGACATTGGACGAATTGTGGAACCTCGCCTCGTTTCTGAAATTCACCTTGCTCGAATCGCTGCTGGACGAAGCTCGCGCCTTGCTGCGCTCGGCAGACTCGGCCTCAGCCTCAACGGTTCTCGTTCGGATCAAGAGTTTGCGCGCCATCGGCCATACCGACTGGCAATTTCTCATTGAGCCGCAGATTCTCTTCGACGCAACGCTCCGCAACGATCCGGCGCGCACTTATGCGGCCATGGATTTCGAGAGCCGCGAATTATATCGAAAGCGCGTTGCACTGGTCGCCCCCCACTCCGATTGCAGTGAGTCGCAGGTGGCGCAGGCCGCGCTCGATCTGGCCCGCGAAGGCGCACAAACACCAGCCGACGATCCACGAACTCAGCTCCGCCGCGCGCATGTGGGTTTCTACCTCGTCGGCAAGGGATTTCCCCAGCTCGCAGCACGCATCGGTTATCATCCCCCGTTCAGCGAGCGGGCGCGCGCCTACATCCGCAGCCAGGCAGACCTGTTCTACATCACCGGCATTCAGCTCATCACGATCTTCTTTATTTCCGCACTGATTCTGATTCCTCTGCCGCACTCCAATCTCCTCGATTGCCTGCTCGCCGCTGTTCTTCTCATTCTGCCTACCATGCAGTGCGCCGTCGATCTGGTCAATAACTCCATCACCGCCATCTTTGACCCTGACCCGCTGCCCAAGCTGGATTTCAGCCACGGAATTCCTGCCGATTGCACAACGCTGGTCGTGGTGCCCACGCTGCTGCTGAACGAAGCGCAGGTACGCGCCATGGTGACCGAGCTTGAAGTTCGCTTCCTCGCCAATCGCGATCCTCATTTGCACTTTGCGCTTCTCACCGACTTGCCCGACGCAGTGAACCAGCCGCACGAAAACGACTCCCATGAACTTGTCGAGCTTGCTGTACAACTGGTGAACGAGCTCCAGGCTAAATACGGGTCGCCGAAAAATGGAAGCTTCATCTTCCTGCATCGTCACCGCGTCTACAACGTGCGCCAGGGCGTGTGG
>Ga0224529_1000606_pt1 | contig 25654 bp, 19 predicted proteins | sample CBST50metaG_FD_179893 | JGI IMG/M metagenome (GOLD analysis project Ga0224529, IMG submission 179893) | Peat soil microbial communities from Stordalen Mire, Sweden - C.B.S.T50 | ecosystem: Environmental > Terrestrial > Soil > Wetlands > Peat | place: Sweden: Norrbotten County, Stordalen Mire... | reverse complement strand
CGCGCGGCGTCCGCTCCCATGGGCCCTACCGTTGGCGCACGCCGCGCGAGTTCTACACCGTGCACGACGACTACTTCAAGACCGAGACCGGCAGCGTTTCCGTGCCCACGCTTGAATCCGTTCACGGCATGATGCCCAAGAAAGATTGGGAGACCATCAACGACGATTGGGCGGAGCACGATCTGGCCAAGGGAGCCTCCGGCGGCGACACCTACCCCGCCATCCTGGCCGCCCGCTATGGCAACATCGCCAATCTCGCCGACTTCGTTCGCAAGGCGCAGTTGGCCAACTTTGAAGCCTTCCGCGCCATGTACGAGGGCCGCAACGCGCAAATGTTCCACCCCACCACGGCCATCATCACCTGGATGAGCAACCCGGCCCAGCCCAGCTTTGTGTGGCAGATCTACCACTACGATCTGGAGCCCAACGCATCGCTGTTTGCTGTCAAGAGCGCGGGGGAGCCGGTTCACATTCAGTTCAACGAAGCCACGGGCGATCTCGAAGTCATCAACAATCGTCCCCAGCCAGTCGCCGATGCGGTTGCGCACGTCTACCTTTACAACCTCGACGGCACGCTGGCCGCGCAGCACTCGACTCCTGTCACGGCTCCCGCGTCAGCCGCCACCAGCTTGGGCAACGTCGAGTTCCCCGCAACGCTTTCTTCGGTCCACTTTCTCAAGCTGGAACTGAAAGATGCGCAGGGGAAACTCATCTCGTCCAATTTTTACTGGCGCGCTCAGCCTGAGCATCCGGACGACCTCACCGACCTGAACAAACTTCCCTCTGTCACGCTCGAAGCTCAACTCGAACGCAAGGACGCGGACGGCAAGCGCGTGGTGACGGTCACGCTGCACAACCCATCGACAAACATCGCCCTCATGGCGCATTTGCAACTGCGCCGCCAACGCTCCGGCGAGCGCGTTCTACCCGTCTACGCGAGCGATAACTACGTCTCCCTGGTTCCCAACGAAAGCCGCACAATCACCCTGGAAGCCGATGTGAGCGCATTCAATGGTGAGGAAGCTCTGGTAGTGGTCGACGGCTGGAACGTCACGGTGGCTCCGGCCTCCGCGCATGGCGTTGACATTGCGCCCAACGTAGACGCTCAGCCCAGCCATTGGCCCGTCACCGGGCTCCCGTTTCAAACCACGGACCTGCGATAGAAATCAGGCAAGAACGCTTTGCCCGCCTTCCGGCGGGCAAAGCGTTCTTGAACTGCAGTCGTAGATAGCGAATTCTAGAAGGGCCTTACGTGAGGTTCCCTACCCCTCCGCGCGGACCAGCACGCAGGTGATGTTGTCGTGCCCGCCGGCTTTCTTGGCGGCTTGCACAAGGCGGGAGCACAGATCGTCCAGGGGAAGTTCCAACATCAGCATGGATTCAATCAGTGGGTCGGCCAGCTCGCGCGTCAATCCGTCCGAGCAGAGCAGAAAGAGATCGCCAGGATCGGCTTCCAACTCAAACAAATCCGGTGTAACGCAACACTGCGTTCCCAGAGCGCGGGTGATCACGTTGCGCATGGGCGAACGGAGCGCTTCGGCGCGGGTCATGCGGCCCATCCGCACCTGCTCCTCGACCAGCGAGTGGTCCAGCGTAATCTGCTCCATGCGATTCTTGCGCAACCGGTAACAGCGGCTGTCGCCCACGTTGAACACCAGCACGCGGCGCTCCTCGACCAGCAGGCCCACCAGCGTGGTTCCCATACCGTTGAGCTGGTAATTGCGCTCGGCGCGGGAATAAATGGCCGCATTGGCTGCGTTGACGGCCTGCTCCGCGGCTTGTGCCAGGGGAGCCTGACTTGCGGCCCGGCTCTCGAGCCTCTGCAGAACCTCGTCCACCGCAAGGGAACTGGCAATCTCGCCGGCTGCTGCGCCGCCCATCCCGTCGCAAACGACGTAAACGCCGTGCTCGACGGAGAATCCGAAAGCATCTTCATTGGAGGGGCGTTTGCGGCCGCGATCGGTCGCCGCTGCCGCTGCGAAGTGGACTAAAACCGTGGCCAAGAAAAACTCTCCCGCTGCTCAGTTTACACGGGTTTGTAACAGCGGAACATGGGCTGCATCACGGCTCAATGAGCGGGCTTGCCGCCGGCGGGGTTCGGCAGAGGCGTGGCTGCCGGCAGTTCAAAGACTTGGATGGCGTCGCCGCCGAGCACGGCCACGCGCCGTCCCGAGGGTGAGACTGCTACATTTCCGCCGGCATCGAGCGCCGGACTGGCTGCCGCTTCAAGCACAACCTTGCCGTCGGCCGCGTCAAGTACCTCAACCAATTGACCTTTGATGTCGTCCCGGTCGATCGGCGCATACGCGTTGACCGCATGGGTCACCGCCAACGCCTCGCGTACCAGTCGCGACCCGTCCGGCGCGCGGACCACGATCGGCCACACCGCCGTGTCCGAGGTCAGTGCTTCCCACAGACGTCGCCCATCGGTGGACATGGCCACCAGCTTATGACCTCCCGTGTGAGTGCAGGCGGTTACCAGTACTTCGCTTTGCGACAGGAAATCAAAGAGCGGAGAACAGGATGAGTCTACCTGGCCAAGAATGGTGCTTCCGCCGCTGAAGTACTTCAGATTCAGCACCCAGCCGTTGTCGCGGGCGCGCAGGCTCTCCAGGTAGCCATCGGCGTTGATCGGCAGGTGCACCGTGGAGCGGGTCCGGCTGACCAGCATGACCTTGCCGGAGTCGCGGCGCAGAATACGGACCACCATTTCGGGTTGGCCCTCCTGCTTTTCTCCGTCCACCGTCATGCTCGCCGACGCGGTAAATGGGGTGGGAACGTCCCCCGGTTTTTGCGCCGCCGCCTGGGGTTCACTCGAGTCCGTCACCAGGAACTGTTGCGTGGGGTCGGTCTCCAGCCAGAGCAGCGGTCCCGGGAAGCGCAGGTAGGGCTTCCGTTCCAGCGTGGCATCGCCCAACTCCAGATTTTCCCGGTCGCGCAGCAGAAAATGGCCGTCTTTGAGCATCCACAGGTAGCGCGCGCGGTCATGCACGGTCCACAGCGCCTCGGACTCCACTTTACCCTGCGGCAGCGCCAAGACCACCGCGCGGATCTGCCGAACATCGGCGTCGTTTTCCGCACCTGGTTCGCGATGCATCAGCCCCGGCACACGGAAGGTAAACAGAAGCCGGTTCTCATCGAGGAAGTCCAGGGAAACAATGCTGTTACGCTGCCCCAGGTAAATGGGGCCAGGAGCGGAAAACCCCAAGGGATCGACGGGAATGCTGAACGAAGGCGCTTGCGAGGGCTTGTCGGGGAGTCGATCGGGGAGCATGCGCCCTTTGATCGCGTGAGTAGGGTTGGGCGCGCTTGCCAGGCTGTCCAAACCTTCCTGGGCCACGGCCCACGGAACCACGCACAACGCCAAACCCGCCGTCGCAAGCCAAAGGCCCGCACGCAACCGTAAACCCGTTCCAAAAAGCTGCATCTCCATCGACAGCTATTCTCGCCGATGCGGCCGGTTTTGGGCAGTGATGCACCTCTCTGATCACTCGACCTGAACGTGCGGTCGTTCCGTGTCCCCCGGTTCTGATACGGCCCGGTTCTCCCATGTGCGACAGTAAAAAGAATGGCAAAGAATGCAACCCGGGGCCAGGAGTCCCATGAGCAGGACCCGTTCGCCGGGATTTCCGGCCCCCGGCTCAATCTGCTGGGTTACGGAGCCTGCTTCCTGGCCGGGTGCCTTTGGGGCACCGGCTTCTACTTCGGCAGGCTGGCGCTGAACGAGATGAGCGTGGAGTACATGGTGCTCTATCGCTTCCTGTTCGCCTGCCTGGGTATGCTGCCGCTCGCTCTCATGAATCTCCGACGGTTCCGTCTGACCGCCGTTGAAGTGCGCATGTTGCTTGTCTCCGCGTTTCTCGGCGTGCCCGTCCAGTTTCTGCTCCAGTTTCACGGTCTTGCGCGCACCACGGTGAGCCACGCATCGCTCATGGTGGGATCCATGCCGGTGCTGCTGGCGGCCGCGGCTGCCCTGTTTGCCGGCGAGCGGCTCGACCGACTGGGCTGGCTGGCCCTGTGGGGCTCCACGGCGGGCGCGGTGCTGATTGTAGTGGGCGGCAGCCGCGGCCCGGCGGCCCACGGTGAGCCTACGCTGACGGGCGACTTAATGGTCGTCGCCTCGCTGGTCACGGCCTTGGCCTGGATCTTGCTCAGCAAGAAGCTGATGCAGACGCACAGCGCCCCAGTCGTAACGGCGCACACCATACTCTCCGGGACCGCCATGCTGGCCGTTTGGGTCCTGGGGCCGTGGCTGCTGAGCCCGCTCACCCACTCCAACGCCGCACCGCCGCCTTTCGCGCACGTGAGTTCGACGGCGTGGATTGCGCTGGCCATCAGCGGCCTGTTCTGCACGGCGGTCACCACGCTGCTGTGGAACTGGGGTATCCACCACGTACCGGCTTCACGCGCCGGCGTCTTCCTGAACATTGAGCCCGCTCTCGGCTCCTGGCTGGGCGTCAAACTACTCGGAGAACACCTCGGCCCTCACGCCTGGGTGGGCGGCGGCCTCATCCTCGCGGCGGCTGTGACCCTGACCGCGCGCGGCCACGAGCAGGAGCCGGACGTAATTCTGGAATAGGCGGCCGTAAGCAGCGCATCCGGTCCAAACCTGTCCAGTGAAACGCTTGCGCCTTAGACGCCACCATTGCATCGGGCACGCTCCAGGTGGCGGAATACACCTGTTACACCCCATCCGACTCCTGGCGCGCTCGCCCGGCAAACCACCGGAAAGAGGGCACCGCCCATCGGATTGGCCGCCGGAAGAAACCTTGGTCACATGAGGCGACCAATCAGGCGATAACTTCCGGCCGGGTTTGACCGATAGACGACCTAGTCATCAGCGGAGGTCCATGTGACCCTCTTAACTTGGAATCACGCGTGCACGGTAGGCGTCAGGGCAATGGACGACCAGCACGGCATTCTTATGGATACGATGAACGAACTGCGGATGGCGCTGATGCGCGGCGCAGGCAGAGAGCAGTTGAGCGAAGTGCTCGACCGCCTCATCGAGTTCACGCGCATGCACTTCGCCAGCGAGGAGCAAATGCTGGAGCGCAGCGGATATCCCGATTTGGCAGCGCATCGCGGCGAGCACCAGCGGTTGCTGGCGCAGATCCTTGAGGCAAGCCATCGCGCGCTGCATGGCGAAAAACTGCAAGTGCGTGCCCTGCTCCTGATTCTGCGCGACTGGTACACATTGCATATCGAGCATGTGGACAAGGAATACGGCCCGTGGCTCAACGAGCGGGGAGTGTCTTAAGGACTACAGCCGCAGGCAGTCGTTCCGAAGGGGCCCGGGGGAATTTATTCCCCTGAAATACCGAATCGCCAGGTGCGCGCTGCTTTCCCGTTGACGAGGAAGTGGCCGGAATTTCGTTGAAATTGCCCCCCCGTTTTGCCGATATCTCCTGTCGCCAGCTCAAACTGGCAGGAGAACGCGCATGGCCCTCGTAGTCTGGACTGAAAAGCTCTCGGTCGGTGTCAAATCCATCGATGATCAACACACCGTCCTATTTGAAACCGTCAACGACCTTCACGCTGCGATGATGAAGGGCCAGGCCCGAGCCATCATCGGCGAACTGCTACACCGGCTCCTTACCTATACCCGCGACCATTTCTCCGCAGAAGAAGAGATGATGGACAGGGTAAAGTATCCCGGACTTTCCCAACACAAGATACTGCATCGCAACTTGACCAAACAGGTGGAGGACTTCATCGCCCGCTACGAAAAGGGCGAAATCACCCTGAGTCAGGATGTGTCCAGTTTCCTTTCCGATTGGCTCAAAACCCACATTCTCGCCGAAGACCAGTCGTATGGGCCGTGGATGAACGAACACGGCATTCGCTAAGCCGTAGTTTGCAGACGCTGTATCGTTACAGCGTTTTTGCTTCAAGCCTCAACAAAACCTTGCGTGTGCCCCATCCATTCGCGCACTTTGCGAATGGGTGGGAGAGTATCGCCGTTCGATTCAGTTCTAAACAATAGAGCCGAAAAAGTTCCACGTCCCTGACCGCTTGTTAATGGAACAACTGTGGGTGCCCCAGGTCTCGCTTTTGAGAATCTGGGAAGCACCAAGTCCCACACGCTCCAGGTGAAATGCCCGCCAGAAAGTCCCCAAACGCAGCAAGGGCGCAGCCCGAAGGTTGCGCCCTTGCCGGTTGACCGGTTGTGTGGATCGCCTAGCTGGTGGTGTGCAGGTCTGGTCCCAGTTGCTTTTCTTGGAGTGCCGCCTGGGCAGCAGCCAGCCTCGCCGTCAACAACCGGAAGGGCGAGCACGATACATAGTTGAGCCCGATCTTGTGGCAGAACTTGACGGATTCCGGATCGCCGCCATGTTCGCCGCAGATGCCCACCTTGAGAGTAGGCCGGGTGTTGCGTCCCTTGGCCGTGGCCATCTTCACCAGCAAGCCCACGCCTGCCTGGTCAAGGGTGGCGAAGGGATCCTGTTTGAAGATGCCCGCCTTCATATAGGCCGGCAGGAAGTGGTTGATGTCGTCGCGGCTGATGCCGAACGTGGTCTGCGTCAGATCGTTGGTTCCAAAGCTGAAGAACTCGGCCTCTTCGGCAATCTGATCGGCGGTGAGGGCAGCGCGTGGCAGCTCGATCATGGTTCCCACCATGAAGTCGACCGTCTCGCCCTGCTCTTTGAAGACATCTGCGGCAACCCGGCGCACAATGGTGGCCTGATTGCGCATCTCTTCAATGGAACCGATCAGCGGAACCATGATCTCAAGGTGCGGATCGCCGCCCTTCTTCTTCACCTCGACAGCGGCTTCGAAGATGGCGCGCGACTGCATTTCCGTGATCTCGGGGAACGCGATGCCAAGGCGGCAGCCGCGCAATCCGAGCATGGGGTTGGTCTCGTGCAGCTCCTGGACCCGCGCCAGCAACGGACGCAGTTCCTTGAGCTTGGGCGAGCGCGGCTTCGTGTCTTCCAGATGCGAAATTTCCACCAGCAGATCTTCGCGCTGCGGCAGGAACTCGTGCAGCGGAGGATCGAGCAGGCGGATGGTTACCGGCAGCGATTCCATGGTCTTGAACAGCCCCAGGAAGTCGGCGCGCTGCATCGGCAGCAGCTTCTTCAGCGCTTCGCGACGGTCAGCCTCGTTGTCCGAAAGAATCATGGCGCGTACGTGTCCAATGCGGTCTTCGGCAAAGAACATGTGCTCGGTGCGGCACAACCCGATGCCTTCGGCGCCGAACAAACGGGCCTGGGCTGCATCGCGGGGAATGTCGGCGTTGGCGCGGATCTTGAGCCGGCGGACCGGGTCGACCCAGCTCATGAACCGGACCAGATCCGGATCATCGGGCTGCGCAGGCAGAGTCTTGAGCTGACCGGCAATCACGCGGCCGGTGGTGCCGTCCAGCGAAATCCAGTCACCCTGCTTGAAGGTGTGACCCTTCACGCGGAGTTCCTTCGCTGCTTCGTCGACCGTGCAGTCGCCTGCGCCGGCCACGCAGCATTTGCCCATGCCGCGCGTGACCACGGCAGCGTGCGACGTCATGCCGCCGCGCGAGGTCAGAATGCCCGCGGCCACTTCCATGCCGGCGATATCTTCAGGAGTGGTTTCGCCGCGAACCAGGATAATGGTCCGATAAGCGCCGTTGGCGTGGTACTTCACCGCGTCCTCGGCCGTGAACACGATCTGACCGACTGCCGCGCCCGGTGAAGCGGGTAGGCCGGTGGCCAGCACTTCGACCTTTTCGCCCTTTTCGATCAGGCGAGGAACCAGGAAGTCGTACAACTGGTTGGGTTCGACGCGGAAGATGGCTTCTTCCTGGGTGATGAGTCCTTCGCGAACCATGTCAATAGCGATGCGAACAGCGGCCAGGCCGGTGCGCTTGCCGTTGCGGGTCTGCAGCATATAGAGCTTGCCATCCATGATGGTGAACTCAAAGTCCTGCATGTCCCGATAGTGCTTTTCCATTCGTCCGGTGATGGCCCGCAGTTGGTCATACACCAACGGCATGGCACGCTCGAGTTCGCTTATCGAAAGCGGTGTGCGGACGCCGGAAACCACGTCCTCGCCCTGGGCATTCATCAGGTACTCGCCAAAGAAAATATGCTCGCCGGTGGCGGGATTGCGCGTGAAGCCGACGCCGGTCCCGGAGTTCTCGCCCAGGTTGCCGAACACCATGGCCTGCACGTTGACCGCTGTACCCAGCCAATCATCGATGCGGTTGATGCGGCGATAGGTCTTGGCGCGTTCGTTGCTCCAGCTTCTGAAGACCGCATCGCGGGCCTGGACCAGTTGATCCAGCGGGCCCTGTGGAAAATCCTTGCCGGTCTCATGACGCACCAGCTTTTTGTACCCTGCGATGATCTCCTTCAGCGCATCCGGCTGCAGTTCGTAATCGAACTTCACGCCCTCGCGCTCTTTGATTGCGTCGAAGATGGCTTCGAACTTCTTTTTCGGAATGTCCAGCACGACGTCGCCGAACATCTGGATCAGGCGGCGATAGGAGTCATAAGCAAAGCGGGGATTATTGCTGCGAACGGCCAGCGCTTCCACTGCCTGATCGTTGAGGCCCAGGTTGAGAATGGTGTCCATCATGCCCGGCATGGAGAATTTCGCGCCGGAGCGAACTGAAACCAGCAGGGGATTCTCGCCCGTGCCCAGCTTCTGCCCTTGCAGCTTTTCCAGCCGCTCCAGGGCCATATACATTTCGACGTCGACTTCAGGGCTGAGTTTGCCGCGCATGTACTCGCGACAAGCCTCTGTCTGAATCGTGAATCCCGGAGGAACGGGCAGTCCGGCGTTGGTCATCTCCGCTAGGCCTGCACCCTTGCCGCCCAGCACATCCTTCATGCGTCCATTGCCGTCGGCCGAACCGCCGCCGAAGAAAAACACATGTTTGGTTTCGGTTGCGGTTGAGCCTGCTTTTCCAGCAGACACCTGATCCACCACGCCCTGCGTCATGGGTAAAGCCTCCGTATATGGGATTCCGCGGGGCGGTCCACAGAGAGGAGGCGGGTACGGAGGCTCAGCATTTCAACCATCAATGCGTCTTACGGGCTGAGCGCGTGCGAGTCATCCAGACAGCCGACTGCGCTTCGCGGCATTCGTAATGCGCAAGTACAAATATCGCCCCAAGTATACAGTTGCCTGTGTTGAAGGTCACATACGATTTGCTTTGCATTAGAGTCCCGTAGGGCTCTCGGCAGGGAATTGCCGCATTCCGAGACGAAACCCGCGTCCCAACAAGGTTTCGCGGCTTGATTGAACAATTTCAGGCGGCCGGCTGCTCACAGCGCAGGCCGGATTGCGAATTCCTGTTCACATCGTGGGACAAGAGAATCTCCTCCAATCCTACCAGCGCCAGAATCTCTGCTACCCGGGTCGAGGGGTTTGATACCGCGAATTGATTTCCCGCTTCGTGTGCGCTTGCATAGAGCGAGATAAGCGCCGCAACCCCTGCTGCATCGATTCGCTCCACACCGCTCAAGTCGAGCGTTATGCTTTGCCTACGCACCACTGGGGAGAGCCATGCGGTCAGAATCTGATCCTGGCCCCTCACCAGTTCAGTGAGGCCGCTGGTTAAGAGAATTGCCGTTTCCATTGGGCTATAGATTGCGCTAGTCATTAAGAAACCTCCTGTGAGAGTGCTGGTTCGCGGCTGCCGCTTGCCCTTCCCCGATCCTGCTCCGCACTCTCTTGAAGCTGCACGCGGCCCGCCAAAGCCGCAGGGAAGGGAATTGCTGAAAGCGCAGAGGATAGATGCATTGCCTGGGAATAGGCTGGGGACCCATGTGTTCATTTGCGCTGAATGCGTCCGAAGATGAACACTGAGTCTCTAACCGTTCGTTCATGTACCAACAGAACACTGGACCTCTGACCTGTTCGTTCTCAGACCAATTTCGGGTGTCCCGACTTTCGATTTTCAGACTCGACCTACTCGATCGCACCGTTGGAGTCCTGACATTCAATACGCAAACAGCAGTACCGCAGGTTCCATGCTCAACGCCTCGCCAACCAGTTTTTTCCGTCTCACCAGGGACCAGGCGCGTGCCCTGGCGCTGGAGGCTGGATTCACCGGGGCCGGTCTGGTCATGCTTCCTCATGCCGCCGAGGATCGTGATGCGGCGCGTTTCGAGCAGTGGGTGCGTGCAGGTCGCTCAGCAACCATGAGTTATCTGCAGAGAGTGGAACCGGAGTCGCAGGGCGAGGTCGCCGCCCAGCTGCTGCGCTCGCGAGTTGCGATTCCGTTTCCCTGGGCGCGTTCGGTGGTGGTCTGCTTCGCCAACTATCACAGCCCCCAGCCGCGCTCCACCGATCCCGCCGACCCTGGTGCGGGTTGGATCGCGCGCTATGCCTGGAGCAGCCGCAAGGACGCAACCGGAATGCGTCGCCCCAGCGACTATCACAAGGTGCTCAAGAAGCGGCTCATCGCTCTCGAAGCCCGTTTGCACGAACACTATGGTGAATTCGAAGCGCGCGCTTACGTGGACACCGGCCCAGTGGTGGAGCGCGCGCTGGCCACGGCCGCCGGGCTCGGCTGGACAGGAAAAAACACTTGCCTTATTCACCCAAAACTGGGGTCCTATGGCTTTCTGGCCGTGCTGCTAACCTCCCTTGAAGTGCAAGAGGAAAGCGCGCTCACGGCGCTGCCGCTGCCTGATCGCTGTGGTAGTTGCCGCCGCTGTCTCGATGCCTGTCCGACCGGAGCACTGTTTGCTCCGTACCAGATGGACGCGTCGCTCTGCATCTCCTACCTGACCATCGAGCACCGCGGGCCTATCTCACCAGAGTTAATGGCAGCCACCGGACGCCAGGTTTTTGGCTGCGACATTTGTCAGGATGTCTGTCCCTGGAATCGCAAGGCGCCGATCAGCGCAGACCCGGACCTGGATGCGCGCCGGGAGTTAATCAATCCGGCGCTTGCCGCCCTCGCTGTAATGGACGAGCGAGAGTTTGAACGCAGCTTTGACGGCTCGCCGGTGCGCAGGGCACAGTTCAACGGGCTGAGGCGAAACGTGGCCATTGCCATGGGTAACAGCGGAGTGGGGCTGTTTGCGCCCTGGCTGGAAAAATGGATCGCGCACGCAGATGAGGGAGTGCGCGTGGCTGCGCAATGGGCGCTCGAAAAGCTCGCAAGCCGTGACAAACCGCGCCCGGCCCGCTGACTGCACAAGGCCCTCCCAGCCTCAGTGGATTGAGGCCTCGGTAACAATGGGCAAGGACCGAGTTAGGCGACGCGCATTACGTTGGCGGCGTTCAGTCCCTTGGGACCTTGCTGGCATTCAAACTCCACCGATTCGCCTTCATTCAGCGTCCTGTAACCGTCTTCCTGGATGGCAGAGAAATGGACAAAGACATCCTCGCCGCTGGAGCGCTGGATAAATCCAAAACCTTTGGCTCCGTTGAACCACTTCACCACACCCTGTTCTTTCATGTGAGACCTCCTTTGAGTTGGACAGTTATTAACTTCGAAATAAGCGCGCGCCCGCCGGGAATCGTGCGCAACGCACCGGACACTGGCTCAGGGAAGCTCCATTCCAGGCTTGAAACAACGCGAGCCGCCCGCGCACCCGTGAAGGGATCGCCGCGGCGGCTCGCTGTCTTGCCTAACTCGAATTTCTGCGGGGGCAACTGAAACTTCCAATGCAAACAGCCTTCCAGTGGGTTACGGTCCGCCTCCGGCGCGCCGTGCTCCTGTTATGGCAGGATTTTGTTTAGGATGCAAGAGGAAAATGAAGATTCGATGTTATGAGGAAGTCACAAGAACTCGAACGTGCCTCGTCGGATTCTCGTCCGCCTCGCGCTCGAGTCGATCGGCAAACTGTCCCCCATCGGCCATTGCAAACGGTCCTCCATCGTCGGAACACGTTGCCAAACGCGCCGCAGGGCAGCACTTTCAGCAGTTTGGGTCGTCACAGCGCCGAACCTCGGAAAAGACTATCCTTAAGGAAACACTCCTCTCGGAGTTGCGCCGAGCGCGCTTGAGAAACAAGGGCGAAGCCCTGGCAATCAAAGAAGGAGCCTACAGTGGCAACTGTCTCAAATCCCGGTACCTCGGGCGGAACCATCGTCGAAGGTGCGGGCGTAGTCGACGCGGTCGAACCGGCAACCCAATCCAAGTGGTATCGCTGGCGCAAGGATGGAACGGCGCTGGGGAATTACCTGCTGGACAGCGAGGTGCACACCTTCGCGTTCAGTGTTGCAGCCAACGCGATTTTGTCGTTTTTGCCGTTCGTTGTGCTGCTCTACACCTTGTCGTTGAAGGTGTTTCGTTCCGTATCTATGGCGGCTTCGGTCACCGAGGTGGCAAAGTACTTCATCCCTTGCCCAGCCGATGATCCAGATTTTGTGGTGCGCCTGCTGCATAAAGCTGCGGAGCGCCAGAGCGTGCAGACATTCTCCCTGATCATGATTCTGGTGGCCTGTACGGGAATCTTTTTACCGCTGGAAGTGGCTTTGAACCAGGCCTGGGGAGTGGTGAAGAGCCGCAACTATCTCTCCAACCAGGTGGTGGCTTTCGGGCTGGCTATTTTGATGGTGATTCTGGGAGTGACGGCTGTCGTAGTCAACGCCGTGGCCACGACCATGCTGACGGATGTCTTCTTCGGCCACGTGGACAATATCGTCTTCAAGACGCTGGACTGGCTGGTGCTGGCAATCTCGACCGGCGTGGCCTGCATCGTCTTTCTGTTCGCCATCTATTGGCTGTTGCCGAACCGGAAGGTCCCTTGGCGGCCGGTTATGAAAACAGCCACCATCACCGGGGTGATCTGGCTGGTGGCGAAGTTCTTTTTCGTCGCCCTGTTGCCACACCTTCATCTTGGCGATCTGTACGGCGGGTTCCAGGTTTCCGTAGGTCTGATTTTCTGGGCTTATACCTCGGGCTTGATTCTGTTTGCCGGCGCGCAGTTCAGCGTCGCGCGGATGGGAGCCGAGGTTAAGGGATAGCTCATCCGTTCATCCCGCGAGAAAAATCGCAATGCGGATATAAATCGCCAGGTGCCTGATCGCTTGTTCTCGCATTCATACCGGGTGGCCCAGGTCTCGCTTTTGAGACCTGGGATACTCAAAGCACGAAGATTGAGTCGAAGGAGTGCGCTTCAAGCGGTGCGCAGGAGAGCGAAGCTCAGGCGCGCGGCACAAACCCTGCTAACTCGCCACAGATGACTGCGGTCTCCAATTTCGCCGTTCAAGCAGACAGCGGCTCAAACGGCGCTCCCTTCGCATTCCACCCGCAGATCGAGAAACTCCTGAAACACGTTGTTTGAAAGCAGCCGCCCTTGCGCGGTCAAGCGAACTGTCTTTCCGTCGAAAACCACTAGCCCATCCTCGACCAGCCGCCCAACCATCGCTAGCGCTGGAGCGACCATCGCCTGCCCAAACTCACCGTCCACGGAAGCCCTATCCACTCCCGCATTCAGCCGCAACCCCAGGAACCACGCCTCTTCGTGCTGCCGGTCCGCTGCGAGCCACTCCGTCTCCACCGGCGGAGCCCCTGCCAGATAGGCTTTCAGGTCATCGGTCGTGGTCGAGCGCAGCGTCTCGCCGCAATTCTTCGCCGTCCCTCCTGCTCGCAGCATCGACGACGCATCCAGACCTAATCCCAGGTACGGCCGGCGCAGCCAATAGCGCCCGTTGTGCCGCGACTCCAACCCTGGCCGGCAAAAGTTCGAGATTTCGTACTGCCGCAGCCCCGCCTCGCCCAGCCGTTCAATGGCCACGGCATACATGCGCGCGACCGCGTCGTCGGTCGGAACCAATCCCGCGTGATAGCGCTTTCCCTGCGCCAGCACCTCCCGGCCCAGCCGCGAGTCCTCATCCACCTCCAGCATGTAGACGCTAGCGTGCGGAACGCTCGTCTCCGCAAGCACTGCGAGCGACTCCTCCCACGATGCGAAGGTCTGTCCCGCCAGTCCCGCAATCAGGTCCACGCTCAGGTTGGTGATTCCCGCCGCTCGCAGCCGTCGCAAATCCTCGAGCACCACCGCCCGGTTATGCAGCCGCCCACTGGTCGCCGCCTCCCGGTCGATAAACGACTGCACGCCCAGGCTTACGCGGTTTACCGCGGCCGCCTGGAGAGCCTCCAACGTCTGGTCCGCAATTTGCCCCGGCGCGCATTCGACCGTAATCTCCGCGTCCGGCTCGACGTCAAACTCCGCCCGGACCGCGCCAAACAGCCGCTCGATCAACTCCGGCTCCAGCAGGCTCGGCGTGCCCCCACCCAGGTAGACCGTGTCCACCCGCCGCGGCAACTCCACGCCGGTTCGTGCGGCCCACTCGCCCGAAGCCCTCAGGTCCTCAATCAGCCGATCCACGTAGCGCCCATGCTCGCTCGGCGGATACACGCCCGACGCGAAGTTGCAATAGGTGCACTTCGATCTGCAAAAGGGAATCGAGACGTAAAGTCCCAGCGTCTTGTCCTGTGTCATCGGCATCAAACAGATTGTTTCACGGCTCATTCTTCGCCTGCTCTCCGCCCTCCGTTGCCATGCGAGAATTGAACCCAAGGAGATCGCGGTTTTGAAAGCTTGGCCCGTTCTGGCGATCGCATTCATCCAGACCCTTCTGTTTCTTGCCCATTGGTTTATTTACCGCACTTGGATCGCCTTCTGGGGGAACCTCACGCCTTCGGGGACAGTGGCCCTGAGCGCCGGGCTTTTCCTGCTGTCTCTCAGCTTCATTACCGCTGCTTTGGTCGGCTTTTACTTCGCCAATCGCTTCATCACGGTCCTCTACTGGTTTGCCGCCGTCTGGCTTGGCCTGCTCAACTTCATCTTTTTTGCGGCCGTTCTCTGCTGGCCGGTCGGCTTTGTCCTTGCAATCCTGGGTAAAAGCCCTGACCGGCCGCTGGTCGCCGTCGTGCTCTTCAGCATCGCGCTTCTGGCCGGCCTCTATGGACTGATCAACGCCCGCTTGGTTCGCATCCGCCGCGTTTCGGTCCGCCTGCCCGGCCTGCCCCCGTCCTGGCGCGGGCGCACCGCCCTGCTCCTGACCGATCTGCACCTCGGCCACATCAACGGTCCCGCCTTCAGCCGCCGCATCGTGGCGCACGCTGCCCGCCTCAACCCGGACATCGTTTTCCTCCCCGGGGACATCTTTGACGGCTCCAAGATCGATGCCAGCATCCTGGCCGCGCCCCTGCACGCACTCCACCCGCCCTTCGGCACCTATTTCACCACCGGAAACCACGACGAGTTCGGCAACGCCGCCCACTACACTGACGTTCTTTCGCGCATCGGGATTCGCGTCCTCGACAATGAAAGGATCATCGTCGACGGCCTCACCATCGCCGGCGTTTCCTACGGAGACTCAGCCTATCCCATCCGCTTGCGTGCCGCCCTTGAGAGTTTCCACCTGGTCCCAGGTGAAGCCAGCATCCTGCTTAACCACGTGCCCAACCGCCTGCCCCTCGTCGAGCAAGCCGGCGTCAGTCTCCAGCTCTCCGGCCACACCCACGGCGGACAGGTCTTCCCCTTCACCTGGTTCACCCGCCGCGCCTTCGGCAAGTTCACCTACGGTTTGCAGCGGTTCGGCAATCTTCAGGTTTATACGTCGAGCGGCGCCGGCACCTGGGGCCCTCCCATGCGCGTCGGCACCCACCCCGAAATTGTCCTGCTCCAATTCGAGTAGAGCGTCTTCATCCCCTGAATCATGCTTATTCGCGCTCGTGTCGCTCCGCTGATTTAGACTTGCTCTTCAGTTGAATCGAGGACCGGTCCATGCACTTAATCAGCAAACGCTTTCTGGCGCCCCTGGCCATCTCCCTTCTTCTCCCCATCGCCACAGCCGCCCAGACGCCGCAGCCAACCGGCCCGGCCCTCGACTTTCCCACCGTCCTCTACGGCGCGGCTTATTACAACGAGTACATGCCGGGCGATCAGGCTGCCCGCCTCGACACCGACGTCGCCCTCATGAAGGCGGCCGGCCTCAACGTCGTACGCATGGGCGAGTCGACCTGGAGCCTTTGGGAGCCTGAAGACGGTCAGTTCGACTACGCCTGGATGGACCGCATCGTCGACGCCATGGGCAAGGCCGGCATCCACGTCATTCTCGGAACGCCCACTTATTCCGTTCCTGCATGGATGGCCCATCAGCACCCGGAAATCCTGGCCCAGCGTCTTTCTGGAGGCGCCCTCGGTGGCCCCCTCGTCCCAAGCACCTACGGCATGCGCCAAAACATGGACACCGATTCGCCGGCTTACCGCTTCTATGCCGAGCGTCTCATCCGCCACATCGTCGCCCACTACAAAGACAACCCCGCCGTGATCGGCTGGCAGCTCGACAACGAAACCAGCAGCTACGACGCCGCCAATCCAGACGTCTTGACCGGTTTCCAGCATTATCTTGAGAAGAAGTTCGTCACCCCCGACGCCCTCAGCAAGGCCTGGTTTCTCAACTACTGGGGCGAGAATCTGCACACCTGGGAAGACCTGCCCACCCGCGAAGGCGCGCAGAGCACCGGCTACAAACTGGAGTGGTCTCGCTGGAGCCAGATGCGCGTCACTGATTTTCTCCACTGGCAATCCGTTCTGGTCCGCGAATGCGCCTCGCCCCGCCAGTTTGTCACCACCGACTACGGCGGCATGATGCGCCACGACGTCAACGAAGAGGCCATCGCCCAATCCCTCGACATTCCCGCCGACAACATCTACCACTACGGCGCGCAGGACCACTACGACGGCGCTACTCAGTCCATTCAGGCCGACTTCACACGCTCTCTCAAGCACTCCAACTTCCTGGTCACCGAGACCAACGCCCAGTCCACCGACTGGTCTTCGGCCTATCAATATCCGCCCTACGATGGCCAGTTGCGCGAGGACGTCTACACCCATCTCTCCAACGGCGCCAACATGGTCGAATACTGGCACTGGGCCTCCATCGCCGCCAATCAGGAGACGTACTGGAAGGGCATCCTTTCGCACGATCTCGAGCCCAATCGCACTTACGCAGAAGTTAGCCGCACCGCCCAGGAGTTACAAAAAATCGGCCCCCACCTCGTCGGCCTCCAGATCCACAACCAGGTCGCCATTCTCTGGAGCCGCGACTCCGCCAACGCCATCGGCTTCATGCCCTTCACCTCGTCCGGCGGCCAGTGGAGCTTCGCCTCGCCCACCGCGGACTACGGCTCGCTCGTTCAGCAGATGCACCGTTCCCTCTACGACCTCAACATCGGTTCCGACTTCGTCTTTCCCACCAGCGATTTCTCCGCCTACAAGCTGCTCATCGTCCCCGCCCTCTACATCGCCGACGACGCGCTGCTGCAGCGCATTTCCGATTACGTCAAAAACGGCGGCCACGTCGTCATGACCTTCAAGAGCGGATTCGCCAATGAGAACTCCGCCGTCCGCTGGGTGCGCGCCCCCGGCCCCCTGCGCCAAGCCGCTGGCTTCAGCTACCAGGAGTTTTCCTCCCTCGAGCATCCCCTCACACTCAAAGGCGACCCCTTCCACGTCGGCCAGCAAAATGCCAGCGCCAACCAGGTATCCTACTGGGCAGAATTCCTCGTCCCCGAGCACGCCAAACCCCTCGCCTTCTATGACCATCCCTTCTTTGGAAAATGGCCCGCCATCACGGAGAACGAGTACGGCGCGGGCACTCTGCTCTATGAGGGAACCTATCTCTCCGGCGAACTGCAAACCGCCGTCCTGCGCGGCACCCTCAGCAAGTTAGGACTCACCGGCCCCGACCAGCAACTCCCCGCCCAGGTCCATGTGCAGCACGGCGCCAACCGCCAGGGCAAGCGCCTGCACTACTACTTCAACTACTCCGGCGCCGAGGTAAAGGTCCCCTACGCCTACGCCCCAGGAACCAACCTGCTCGACGGCAACCCCGTCCCCAAGGCAGGAGAAATCACTTTGCCGCCCTGGGACCTGGCAATCGTCGAAGAGTAGCCTCACCAAATGCCGTCTCCTAACCCGCGAGTCCTCGACCCCAAACCGCTACGCCTCGCTCGAGATCTGGCAAACGTTCCCCTGCGCCCGCTCTCTCCCTCACATTTCCCAGCGTCGGTTTTTGAATGGAACGCAGACGATGGCCGATAAATGTCCCCGGAACACATTCCGCCACTCGTCGGCGCGGAATGGCCAGGGGCTCCGTGCGGAACAACTTTCTTCGATCTCTTCGGACCGACAGAGCAAAACTTGCTGCGCTTGCGTTCAGTATCGTTTTGCTTGCGGTCCTCGGAGCCGAGTTCAATCGAGCGATCTTCGAGCGGCTGCTACGCGCGGATGCCGAGTCCACGGCACAAGCGTGGGCGCGGACTCTCCTGGATAGCACAGACGAAATTCCCGCCCTCATTGCGGGTAAATCCCCCACGGAACGCACATCAAGGCTTCTGAAGGAGGCGGTCGAAGTCGGACCTGTCTATCGCTATCGCCTATGGAGTTTGCAGGATGAGCAAGTCTCGCATTCCGAACGGGTGCCGGGACTCTCGACTCCCAAGAGCATGATTGAGCAATGCGGTACGCAAGGGGCCATTGCAGTTCTTTCCGGCTCCACGTGCACCACCCTCGTCGTTAGCCACCTCCCAAGAAACCCTCGTCACTTTGCCGTTTCGTTTGTGCCGATTGTCCAAAATCGAACTGTGGTGGGCGTACTCGAAACCTACGTAGACCTCGAAGAACACTTCGACCTGTACGAGAAGGCCTTTCTGCTCAGCTGGATCGTCACAGCCATCACCGTTATCTTTGCGGGTGGCATCCCGTTTTATCTGGTTCGACTCAAGATGAAGGCTCACCGCATCGCGGCGGAGGAAGCCCTATTCCTCGCTGAGCACGACAATCTCACCGGGATAGCCAATCGCAGGCGACTTAACGAAGACGCAAGCGCCGCTCTTGCCTGGAGCCGCAGAAGCCAATCGCAAGTTGCAGTGCTCCTTCTTGATCTCGACCATTTCAAGGAAATCAACGACAACTATGGCCACGCCGCCGGAGACGATCTGCTGCGGAAATTCGCACGGCGCATCGCTTCGGTGATTCGCGAGGAGGACACGGTGGCGCGTCTGGGAGGCGACGAGTTTGTCGTGATCCAGGTTGGAGTAGCCCAGCCCATGGGCGCGAAAGCCCTGACCGACCGCCTGCTTGTCGCGCTTGCCGAGCCGTATGACCTGCCTGGAATTCAGATTCGGTGTGGCTCCAGCATCGGCGTCGCAATTACTCCTGAAGACGCATCGGATTGGGATGGCCTGCTCAGTTGCGCAGACGCGGCTCTCTACAAGGCCAAAGCTGCGGGTCGTAAGGCCGTATGCTTCTTCCAGCCCGGGATGGACGCGAGTTTGCGCGATCGTCGCCGCATGGAATCGGATATCAATCGCGCTCTGGAGACCAGAGCTTTTCGCATCGCATACCAGCCGATTTCCTCCTTTCACGAAGGCACACTCCTTGGATTCGAGGCGCTCCTCAGGTGGCCCGAGGCTTGGCCCGTTCGGTGTCCTGCGGAGTTTATCCCCATCGCCGAGGAGTGCGGGTTGATGCCTGCGATAGGAGCTTGGGTACTCGAAAGAGCCTGCACCACGGCGGCTGCATGGAAAGAGCCGCTCAAGATTGCGGTGAACCTGTCTCCTGTTCAATTTCGCCAGGGCGATATCGTCGCCACTGTAGAGGATGCGTTGAGGGTCTCGGGGCTTCCGGCAGAGCGGCTTGAACTGGAGATCACCGAGAACCTGTGGATCGAAAACACGGATGCTGTGCTCGAACAACTTGCCCGTCTGAAGCAGATCGGAGTCTCCATTACGCTAGATGACTTTGGCATGGGAGATTCGAGTCTGAAATATCTCTGGAAGTTTCCCTTTGACCGGGTAAAAATCGACCGTTCCTTTGTAAGTGAGATGGAAGGCGATCCCAAAGCCGCCGCCATCGTCAACACCATCGTTGCACTCGGATCAACTCTCCACCTTACGATCGCTGCGGAGGGAGTGGAGACCCTCGCCCAGGCACAGTTGCTTCACGACTCCGGATGCGATCAGGCGCAAGGCTTCCTGCTCGGACGCCCCCTCACCGCGGCTTCCGCAAATGCACTGATCAGGGCCGGCCACTCCTCGATACTCGCAGAATTATCGTCGGAAGAGCAGTAGCGTCAAGGGGACATTTTTCAACGCCGATGCACCGCCGGATCGGAGCTGACGGCAGGTGGCCCGCTCATCCTGGTATCGGGAGCCGTGCCCATCCCCTCCAGCTGGTTCGTCACCCGCGTGCGCAACCTGACCAGGCGACTGCGATGCAACAGAAGTTGCCGCAGTTGTTCGTTCTCTGCCGGCGGCTGCCAGATGACCGGGAAACGATCCTGAATCAGCAAACCCAAAATATGCTCTGCATCCCGCTTATCGGTCTTCTGCCTGCGCGGGTTCGAGGCGCGAATCTGGGTGGCATCCCCTACCAGAAGTTCATGGCCCAGTTCGCTCAGCAGGCGTCGAAACCACCCATAGCTTCCCGTGGCCTCGATGCCTACTCGCACCCTCGCTCCGCGAAGCGTGCGATAGTACTGTTCAACCTCTGCGGTGTGCATCAAGCGCCGCTGCCCGCACTCGCCGGTCTCCTCCAACAAAAAGGAGATCTGTTGAAACCGCGGATGAAAATCACATCCTATAATCATCATGCTCGGCTCCTTTCGAACCCTTCGTCTACTTTGTCCAACTCGTCAATGAGCAGCACGCACGGCTGGTCGCATTCTAGGGCACGCATCAGAGGACCCGGTCGAAAGAGATCGAGGAGTTTATCGATGAAAGAGAGCGGCTCGCAGGCTTGATCTGCCCGAGGGTGTTCAGCAAATGGTCGGATCGATGTACACGATGCTGGTGAAGGGGAGTGGTGGGGGAAACTCGTGGCAACAGGGAAAAGGTTGTTGCAACGGATGCTACCAAATACTACCAAATCGCTTGGGGAGGATGCTGTAAGTAGTTGATTCTATGGTGGGCGCTGCAGGATTCGAACCTGCGACTTCCACCGTGTGAATCTACCTGCATTTGGTTTTTCAATGACTTACAACACCGCGGGGACTGCCAAAGTACGCGGAAGTCGTGCAAGATAGTAGGATTTGTGGGTTGGGCTGTGGGTTGAAAAAACCTGCCGTTAGTCACTATATCGAGGCGCCTCAATTCCGAAGGCCGGCCCCGAAAGCGCGGTAAGGACTGTCATGTCAACTGACGCATGACCTTCCACGCGATTCATCATTTGGTGACGGCGAGACCCTCCTGGCTCAGCAGTGATTGCCTTCTGCCTTTAAAGAATGTCGTGGGACTACACACCTTTGACCTCATCTCGAATAGTGCGAACTTCGTCTACAGGTAGTCCCTTTGGGTCGCGGAGCGGCCAGTCATCTCGACGAAGGCCGGGAACATACGGATAGTTGGGGCGTCTATTCCCTCTGGTTAGACCCACGTTCAGCTTCTATGCTTGCCAACTCTTCCAGAGCCGCCTCCTGAAGCCTAGGGCGCTGAGCAACTGGCAGGCTGTGGAGGTAATCGACGAGTTCTCTCCCCGTGCCGATGGGGTCTTTGAATATCTCGCTGCCCGAGTATCGGCGGACGCGGAAACCTGCCTCCATGAGTTGCCGATCTCGAACGCGATCACGTTGGAATGCCGTCGGATCTGAGTGGTACTCGAATCCATCGCATTCGACGATGATCTTGACGGTTGGATCCGCAGGCACCCAGATTGCGAGGTCGGGACGGATCGTCTTGCCCTTCAACTTCATGGTCGGCTGGATCATTATGTGAAAGGCATTGACGAAGTCGAACAGACCGGCCCCGAGCATCTGAATGGAATTGTGGAAGGCGTACTCCGGCATACGTCCCGCGCTCAGCCAGTCATTAAGCTCAGCCTCGGCGTCGAAGACACTTCGCTTGTTCCGGTAGTAGAAGAAAGCTCCCATCCATCGAACAAATCCCTCGTACTCGCCGACGGTGTCCTCCATGTGCTCATCGAGATCGTCAACTGGTCCATAAACGCTCGCGCTGAGGGTATCTTCGAAGGACATCTTCAACAGGACCGCATTGAGGAACGCTCGTTCGATCGGGGATTCAGCATATTCAAAGACCCTTTTGATGTTGGATTCAGCCCCGCTGAAAGTGATCTGTTCGGTCACGTACTTCGTTGCCTTGTCAACTTCTGGATCACCGCTTAACTCGTCGTCCGGCTCGGCGAATATACGCTGCGCAATCCCCTTGAAAAGCTGGATTGTTCTTCCCTGATGAATGAGAATGTCGTTCAGCTCCCGTGACGAGAGGCGACGTGGCTCCTGTCCGTCCATTGTGCCAATGGCTCCTGTTTGACGCCTGGTATTTGGTGTAGAACAAAGGATACGCGCCGTGATGACCAATCGGCCAGATATGTGCGAACATTCCAGAAAGCCATGACCAACCTACCTGAACGTCCTGAATCCGAATACATGAAGAAGCTGCGTGATCCCCGATGGCAAAGGAAGCGGCTGGAGATCATGCAACGGGATGATTTTACCTGCCAGCACTGCTTCGAAAATGGCAAAACACTTCATGTCCACCACACGTTCTACGTGTCTGGCCGTGATCCGTGGGACTACCCGGATAACACCCTCATGACGCTATGCGAGGATTGCCATGAGAATGAAACCGAAATGGGGCGCGGATTCCGAGACGACCTCATCACGATGCTCGCTCAGCGTGGGTTTCTCTGGAGTGACTTTGAGCAGTTGTGCAATGCGGTTCATGGCTGGGTCGGTAATCACCCGATGGTGGATGCCACAATCCTGAATTGGGCAATGACAACACCCTCGGTCTGGAACGAACTTCACGATCGCTACTTCACGTCGCCTCGGGAACCCAATCGGCAACAAGGCACTCCAGTCGTTCCGATTGACGAAGAGCCCCGGCCAAACTGACCGGGGCAGATGCTTACAGCAAAACTTGTATTTGCTGATGTGCTAAGTGGAAGCCACTGTGCTGGGGCTTTTCCCGTTTCAACCGGCGCAGCCGGACCATCTCTAGCGGGATGTCACCTGGAGAAATTCCAGGTTGGAGTAAACTCTTCTATGCCATAGACCCAACATTAAGCATTTCAACAACTTACAAGACCCCGGTGGCACCCTAAGTCCTTGTAAGCACATACTACCCCTTCTTTCGGCGTATCGCAAAACGTATCACGTTTTGCTCATGTCCGTAGGCTCTGCGCTTTGCATAATCCCCTTGAGATGGGCTAGAAAATAGGGCGGAATAGGGCGGTGAAATAGGCAGATTAAGGTGAGCAATCGTCCTAAATTCTTTCTGAATGACGGCCCCACTATACTCAAGGCAACCGTATATAGGTGATTATGGGTGATGGTATGGATGCAAATGCACTGGCTATATGGGCGTATATGGGTGTATATATGATTTTAGCCCATGATGTTCGATTCAGCCAAAATCCAAATTTCACCCGAGATCCTCTCCCTGATCGCCGAGATCGACGAGTTCAAGGGAGCTTGGCGGGCGCTCGGTACGCTGGCACCTGAGCGGCTCAGCGCCTTGCGCCGCGTTGCGACCATCGAAAGCATCGGGTCCTCGACGCGCATCGAGGGCAGCCAGCTCTCTGATCGTGAAGTTGAACGTCTGCTGGCCAACCTGGAAATTCAGTCATTTGCCACCCGTGACGAGCAGGAGGTCGCCGGCTACGCCGCCGTCATGGAGACGATCTTCCATGCCTGGCAGGAGATTCCCGTCACCGAGAATCACATTAAGCAGCTTCATCGCGACCTGCTCCAATTCAGCCAGAAAGACGACCGCCACCGCGGTGAATACAAGAAGCTACCGAACAACGTTGCAGCCTTTGACGACGACGGCAAGCAAGTTGCGATCATTTTTGAGACGGCGACGCCGTTCGATACCCCACGGCGCATGGCAGAGTTAGTTGAATGGCTGCATACGGAAGAGGAACTGAAAAGCCTTCACCCGCTGCTCGTCATCGCCATTTTTACCGTTGTCTTTCTTGCCGTTCATCCCTTCCAGGATGGCAATGGCCGTCTGAGCCGAGTCCTCACAACGCTGCTGCTGCTGAAAGCAGGCTACGCTTACGTGCCCTTCAGCTCACTTGAAAGCGTGATAGAGAATAGCAAGGAAGGTTATTACCTGGCCCTGCGCCAAACACAGTCAACTATTCAGACCGATAGTCCGAACTGGCAACCGTGGCTGATCTTCTTCCTGCGTTCTCTACAGCAACAGAAGCGCCGCTTGTCGGTCAAAGTGGAGCGTGAACGGCTGGTTCTGACTACATTGCCTGAGTTGGCGATCAGCATTCTCGAATACGCACGTGAACATGGCCGCGTGACGATGGCTGACATGATCCGGCAGACGGGCGTCAGCCGGAACACTCTCAAAGAGCACTTCCGCAAGCTCGTTGAGATGCAGCAGTTGGTCCTCCACGGAAGCAGGAAGGGTTCTTGGTATGCACTGAACTAATGAGGGACTACATTGACGGTGGCCCTTCCAGAGGATTGTTGGAAGTTCTCAAATATGAAGTGACTACTGATTGAATTGGAAAGATTGGAAACTGAGGAGCTGTTTCAGCCGTACCGAAACGCTCAAACGGCCACAAGCGAGATGGAGCATTGATGGGTAATGGTAAGCAAGGTGCAACGCCGGCAAAACCGACGGATGCATTCAAGGACATTGAAAAACTCGAAGATGACCTGTGGGAAGCTGCGGACAATCTCCGCGCCAATTCGAAGCTCACCTCCAGCGACTATTTCATGCCGGTTCTCGGTGTGATTTTTCTCCGGCACGCAGCCAATCGGTTTGAAGCTGCCCACCGACAGATCGAAGCCGACCAGGCAAGCGGCAAAATGCCCCGGCGGAAGGTACGCCCCGCCGACTATATTGCGCGGAGGTCCCTCTTCCTGCCGGAAAATGCGCAGTTCGATCAGATCATGGACCAGGCTTCGGTTGGTGGCGCCAGCCTCTCAACGCTCGTCACCGACGCAATGACCGCCATAGAAGCCGAATTCGAACCCCTCCTTGGTGTTTTACCGAAGGACTACGGCATCTTCGAACCCAAGGTTCTCGAAGACCTGATGCGGCTGTTCAATAGCGAGCGCATCAAGCAGGCCAGTGGCGATGTTTTCGGCCGCATCTATGAGTACTTTCTGGCCAAGTTCTCCATCCAGAAGGCCCATGACAACGGCGAGTTCTTCACGCCGTCCGCGATTGTGCAGACGATTGTCAATGTGATTGAGCCCGACCATGGAACCGTCTTCGATCCCGCCTGCGGTTCAGGCGGCATGTTCGTGCAGTCCAGTCACTTCATCGAGCATGAGGGCGGCGACACTGCGCAAAAGGTTGTCTTCTATGGACAGGAGAAAAACCCCGATACAATTCGCATCGCCAAAATGAATCTGGCCGTTCACGGCCTCGAAGGCAAAATCGCCGACGCCATCACGTATTACCAGGATGAGCACACGCTGTATGGCAATTGCGACTTCGTGATGGCCAATCCGCCATTCAATGTCGATCTGGTCGATGCCAAGAGGATCGAAGGCGACCCACGCTTGCCCTTTGGCTTGCCAGGGGTGAACAAAGCCAACAAAGTCAGCAACGGCAACTATCTCTGGATCTCTTACTTCTGGACTGGACAGTGCCAAGTTCTCTGTTAGGATGAGGTGCGCTTGTTGACCAGGCGGAGGTTGGATAGTTCGGTGGCCATCTCGATCCATTGGTCCACGAGCGTCTTCATGACCTCGTAGTTCTTCAGTT
>Ga0224529_1000605_pt1 | contig 25711 bp, 19 predicted proteins | sample CBST50metaG_FD_179893 | JGI IMG/M metagenome (GOLD analysis project Ga0224529, IMG submission 179893) | Peat soil microbial communities from Stordalen Mire, Sweden - C.B.S.T50 | ecosystem: Environmental > Terrestrial > Soil > Wetlands > Peat | place: Sweden: Norrbotten County, Stordalen Mire... | reverse complement strand
GCAGTGGGCCTCGTCGATGGCGACGAGGGTGGGCTTGCGGCGGGCGAGCATCTCCGGAAAGCCGGGGACGCGCATGCGCTCGGGGGCGATGAAGAGGAAGTCGAGGGAGCCGGAGAGGTAGTCGCGGCAGGCCTGGCGGGCGTCGTCGCGGGAGAGGTTGGAGTGGATGCGGGCGACGCGCAGGCCCGCGGCGGTGAGCTTGGCGGCCTGGTCGTCCATCAGCGCGATGAGCGGGGAGATGACCAACGCTGCGCCGGATTCTCCTGCGGATTGTCGGGCGATGGCGGGAAGCTGGTAGCAGAGGGATTTGCCAGCGCCGGTGGGCATGACGAGGAGAGCGTCGCGGCCGTCGATGACGGCGCGGCAGACGGCCTCCTGATTGGCGCGGAAGGCGGAGAAGCCGAATGTGGAGTGGAGGAGAGCGGTGAGGTCGGTCATGCCGGTGGGATTAGTTTCGCACAGTAGGTCGCTGGGCGTGACCTACGGGGTCCCTCTGCCGTGGGCTTAGTAGTCTTGGAAATCGACCTCGATGTTCAGATAGACAGGCACAGGGTTGCCATCTTTCGTGGCGGGCGCGAATTTGTACTGCTTCACTGCGTCGAGTGCTGCCTGGTCGAGTGAAAGCGCAACTGCACGATACTTCTTGTCTGCTCTGTCTGCGATGGAGTTACTGATATGTACGTTCGCGGGATTGCCCTGTGTGTCTACGATTAGGGACACAGTCGTAACTCCATTAATCTTCTTCAAGTAATTGTTTGCGTCTTTGGAAATGGAAATCTCCGGTTCTGGCTGGTAGAGGATCGTCGGCGAGGTGACGCCGCCTCCGACTCTGAGTGCAGGTGAGGCGCTGGGGCTTGGGATAGAGGGTCCGGCAGGCGCGGCCGGTTTGGCTGGTTGGGCGGGCTGCGCGGCGGGAGGGTTGATGGGTGTGGTGGTGGTGGTTGCTTGCGGGGCGAGGAGGGCGAGCCAGAGGGCGAAGAGGGGAGTCATTGGGGGCCTTTGTGAGTAGGGGAAATGGTAGCACGGCGATATGCAGTGCATCCCATTCATCGCGAGAGACAACGGCGCGATGATAGTGGAATCCGGCTTGATGACGACGATTGACTGCGGGTTGATGTATCGTTTTCGACGAGGGGAAATGAACATGAATCGAACGGTGAAGTTTGCGGCGGTGTTGTGCGTGGCTGTGTGCATGGGTGCGATGGCGAGCGCGCAGGTGGCGGGAGTGCAGGCGAAGGCTGCGGTTTCGGCGAAGATGGCTGCTCCGGCGAAGGCGGCTGCGCAGGTACCGGCGGCGACGCTGACGATCGACGCGGGGAAGACGGGGGCGAAGGTGAGCCCGACGCTGTATGGGCTGATGACCGAGGAGATCAATTACTCGTACGAGGGCGGGCTGTATGGGGAGATGGTGCAGGACCGGACGTTTCTGAGCAGCCGGAGCGACACGCAGAACTGGGTCCCCGCTCCGCAGGGTACGGCGCGCGGGGCGGTGGCGAGGGATGCGACGACCGGGCCGAGTGCAGCGCTGCCGGCGAGCCTGAAGATCACGGTGGAGGAGGCCGACGCGAAGGACGCGTATGGGCTGCGCAATGGCGGATGGTGGGGCGTTCCGGTGCGCGGGAATACGACGTATACGGGGTCGGTGTGGGCGAAGGGCGATGCGGCGGCAGTGGGTGGCGCGGCGGTGCGGGTGAGCCTGGTGGCGGACGATTCAGGCAAGGTGCTGGCGAGTTATCTGCTGCCGGCGCTGACTACGGAGTGGAAGCAGTACGACTTTACGATGAAGACGGGCGCGATTGCCAAGGTGACGGCGGCAAACCATATTCTGCTGAGCGTGGAGCGGCCAGGGACGGTGTGGGTGCAGGAGCTTTCGGTGTTTCCGCCGACGTATAAGGGGCGCGCGAATGGGAACCGCGTGGACCTGATGGAGCTGCTGGCTGGAATGCATCCGGCGTTCCTGCGCTTTCCCGGCGGAAACTACCTGGAGGGGCAGACGATTGCCGACCGCTTCAACTGGAAGAAGACGATTGGGCCGATTGTGGACCGGCCGGGACATGCGAGTCCGTGGCGATACCACTCGACCGACGGGCTGGGGCTGCTGGAGTTTCTGGAGTGGTGCGAGGACCTGAAGATGCAGCCGGTGCTGGCGGTGTATGCGGGCTACTCGCTGGGCGGAGAGCACGTGGCACCGGGGCCGGACCTGGAGCCGTATGTGCAGGACGCGCTGGACGAGATTGAGTATGTGACGGGGGACGTTACAACCAAGTGGGGCGCGGAGCGGGCCAAGGACGGGCATCCGGCGGCGTTCCCGCTGACGTATGTTGAGATTGGCAACGAAGATTGGTTCGACCGGTCGCAGAGCTACGACGGGCGCTACACGCAGTTCTACAAGGCGATCAAGGCGAAGTATCCGGAGCTGCAACTGATTTCGACGTCCAACTCGCGAGGCAATGTGGTGAAGAGCGTGACGCCGGACCTGATCGACGACCATTATTATCGGCGGGCGGAGGAGTTCTTCAAGGACGTGCACCACTACGACAATGCCGACCGGACGGGGCCGAAGATCTTTGTCGGGGAGTGGGCGACGAGGGAGGGGATGCCGACGACGAACTTTGGCGCGGCGCTGGGCGATGCGGCGTGGATGACCGGGATGGAGCGGAACAGCGACCTCATCCTGATTGCGAGCTACGCGCCGCTGCTGGTGAATGTTAACCCGAACGGGATGCAGTGGCAGTCGAATTTGATTGGGTATGACGCGCTGAGGAGCTACGGCAGCCCGAGCTACTACGCGCAGGCGATGTTTGCGGGACACATTGGGACGGAGACTGTGGCGGCGGACCTGGAGGGCGCGGGCGACCGGCTGTTCTATTCCGTGACAAAGGACGCGGCGAAGGGCGTGGTGTATCTCAAGCTGGTGAATGCCTCGTCGTCGGCGCAGGAGTTGAAGATCACGATGGACGGCGCGAAGTCGGTGAAGGCAACGGCGAAGCTGGTGCGGCTGAGCGCGGGCTCGACCGCGGCGACCAATACGATCAACGATCCGAAACGGGTTGTGCCGGTGGAGAGCACGGTGACCGGCATGGCGAAGAACTTCACGCGGGCGGTTCCGGGCTACTCAATTGAGGTGCTGGAGATCGGGGTGCAGTAGGCTTCGTGTTTCTGCGCTGAAGAATGAGGTTGCGTCCCATCCATTCCGCAAAGGACGCGGAATGGGTGGAGAGCACGGCCCACTAGGAGTAGATATGAGAGTGATCCCAGTTGTTGCTATGTGCCTCATCGTCATTTCCATACCACGTTCAGCCATGGCTGCCCAGTTTGAAAATCACTGTGACTCTGGACATGCTTCCTTTGATCGCATTCTCCCAAAAGGGCAAAATTCTTTTGATTGCCTCCATTTGACAAACTCAGAAAATACATACTTGATTTCTTGGACAACGAGACAGAATGTTGAACCATCCTCTCATATTCGACTTCTTCGTATTGACGGACAATCATTTCAAACACTACAACGTATTGACTTATTGGGAGGGTACGATACAAAGCTAAGCGAGGAAAATCTAGGTTCAGCTAGTAACGCGCCAGTCGTGTTTATGGTGACAAATTACGGAGCTATCGCAGCTGAGGTTCGGGCTGCAAACTACAAAGCGAATCGTATTCATGTAATCTTTAGTGCGTTAGGAGACAAAATTGAATTCGTACATCTGAGTGATAGTGCCCTTGAGATATCTGTACATAATCGAGTGAACGCACTAGATGTTCCAGAACTATACGAAATGAATCAGGACAGATTCGTTAGATGCGACTCGAAATACCCACGGTATTACCGTACGATTCTCCAGGCACAGCAGCTATCAGAGGCTAGTGAAGTTGCTCCTTCCCTTATTCCTCGACTAGCACATCTTCTTATATTGAGCGGAGATTCAGACGGAGCACGCCGACTAATACAGCGAGTACCCCACCCTGTCGCGCGATGAAACTGCGCGCCGAGGATGGGGCACCTGGCAACACCGAAATACAGAGAGATGATTATGCAGTTAGCTGCGGCGCTCACGCCGCAAGGCCCAAAATCGAGTGGATGCGCGGGCGTGGCCCTATCGGCCGGGCTTTCAGCCCTCGATTTTCTCCTCCCGAGCCAGCATGGGGCTGCCTGCCCCAGCGAGCAAGCTCGCCGGGGACCCCGTTCGCCCCATGCTGGTATAGGGCGCGCCGTTGGCGCTTTTGCGGCCCTGCTTGAGCAGACTCGATAATCATCTACGGAGATTCTGGCTTCGCCAGAATGACGAGCAAAAACAGGCAACAGCAGGATACCCCACCCATAACGATGAAGCCGTCATGAATGGGGCACCCGGCGAAATGCGGGGATTCTTCGCTGCGCTCAGAATGACAATGGGTTGGGAGGGATCGCGTCCCACCCATCGCAGAGTGCGCGATGGATGGGGCACCCGGTAGTTCACAACTGACAACTGTCGTTAGGCTGAAGTGAGGGCGAGGCCTGCGGATTTTTCTTCGCCTTCGTCGGCGCCGTCGGGGGAGATGGTGCGGTAGAAGAGCTGGTTGTTCTCCATGTAGACCTCGAGGAAGGCGGGGCGCTGCACGATGCCGCCGGCGATGAGGGCTTCCGAGAGCGGGTCTTCGACGAAGCGCTGCAATGCTCTGCGTAAGGGGCGCGCGCCGTAGGTCCGCTCGGAGGCGGTCTTGTCGATGATCCACTGCTTGGCGCTGTCGGTGACAGAGAGCGTGATGGCCTTGTGGACGAGGTTGGCGTTCATCTGCTGCACCAGCAGCTCCATGATCTGCAAGAGGTCGGTGTTGGTGAGCGAGGTGAAGATGATGACCTCGTCGAGGCGGTTGAGGAACTCCGGGTTGAAGGTGCGCTTGACCTCGCCCTTGACCAGCTCCTCCATCTTGTCGAGGACCATGTTCTCGTTGCTGCTCTGGAAGCCGAGGCCTTCGCGTTTTTGAAGGTGCTTGGCCCCGATGTTGGAGGTCATGACGATGATGGTGTTCTTGAAGTCCACGGTGTTGCCAAGGCCGTCGGTGAGCTGGCCGTCCTCGAAGACCTGAAGGAGCAGGTTGAAGATGTCGGGGTGGGCTTTTTCGATCTCGTCGAGCAGGACGACGGAGTAGGGCGAACGCTTGACGCGCTCGGTGAGCTGGCCGCCCTCCTCGTAGCCGACGTATCCCGGAGGCGAACCAATGAGCTTGCTGACGGAGTGCTTCTCCATGAACTCCGACATGTCGAATCGGATGAGGGCTTTTTCGGAGCCGAAGAGGAAGTGCGCGAGGGTGCGCGCCATCTCGGTTTTGCCGACGCCGGTAGGGCCGAGAAAGAGGAAGCTGCCGATGGGACGCGCGGGGTTCTTGAGGCCGGCGCGCGAACGGCGGATGGCGCGAGCGAGCGCGGAGATCGCCTTGTCCTGCGAGATGACACGCTTGTGCAACTCTTCCTCGACGCGCAGGAGCTTCTGCGTCTCTTCTTCCTTGATGGAGGTGATGGGGACGCCGGTCCAGCGGCTGACGACGTCCTCGATGTCCTCGCGGGTGACGATGCCGGCGGAGGAGTCGTCGAGGTGGTACTTGTCGCGCAGGGCGCGCAGGTTCTCGCGCTCCTTGCGCTCCTCGTCGGAGTAGAAGCGGGCCTTCTCGAACTCGTGGTTGGCGATGGCGTTCTCCATGCGATGCACGATGAACTTGATGCGCTTCTGGACTTCGGTCAACTCTTCGGGAAGCGAGGTCTGGCGGAGCTTGACGCGCGCGCCGGCCTCGTCGATGAGGTCGATGGCCTTATCGGGCAGGAAGCGGTCGGGGATGTAGCGGCTGGAGTGGGTGACGGAAAATTCGACCGCGTCGTCGGTGTAGGAGACGGCGTGGAACTTCTCGTACTTCTCCTTGATGCCCTGGATGATCTTGATGGCGTCTTCCTCGTTGGGCGGCGGGACCTTGACGGCCTGAAAGCGGCGCTCCAGCGAACGGTCCTTCTCGATGGACTTGCGGTATTCGGCGGGCGTGGTTGCGCCGATGCACTGGATCTCGCCGCGGCTGAGGGCGGGCTTGAGGATGTTGGCGGCGTCGAGCGAGCCTTCGGCAGAGCCGGCGCCGACCAGGGTGTGCAGCTCGTCGATGAAGACGATGCAGTTCTGGTTCTCCATCAACTCCTTCATGATGGTCTTCAGGCGCTCTTCAAACTGTCCACGATACTTTGTGCCGGCGACGATGAGCGAGAGATCGAGCGCGAGGATGCGCTTGTCGGCGAGGAAGCTGGGAACATCTCCGTCGGCGATCTTCTGCGCGAGGCCTTCGACGATGGCCGTCTTGCCGACGCCGGGTTCGCCGATGAGGACTGGATTGTTTTTTGTGCGGCGGCAGAGGATCTGGATGACGCGCTCGACCTCGGCGTCGCGGCCCACCAGCGGATCGAGCTGTTGGTCGATGGCGTTCTGTGTGAGGTCGCGGGAGAACTCGGCGAGCAGGCTTTGCTCGTTGCGCTGGCTGCCCTTGCTGCTCTGCTGCACGGGGGCTTTTTCCTGCGTGGTGCGCTGCAGCTCTTCGCGGATGGCGGGCAGGCGCAGGCCGCGCTCGGTGAGAATCTCGGCGGCGAAGCATTTCTCTTCGCGGAGCAGGCCGAGCAAGAGGTGCTCGGTGCCGATGTGCTTGTGGGAGAGGCGCTCGGCCTCCTCGGCGGCGTAGGCGAGGACGCGCTTGCACTCGTTGGAGAGCGGGAGATCGACCGAGGTGGAGACCTTCTCGCGGATGGTGGTGTGGCCCTCGATCTGCTTGCGGATGGACTCGACGGATGCGTGCGAGCGCAGAAAGCGATTGGTGAGCGCCTTGTCCTCGCGCAGCAGGCCGAGCAGAAGGTGCTCAGTCTCGATGTAGGGCGAGCCAAACTGGCTGGCCTCGTACCGTGCAAAGAAGATGACTCGTCGCGCTTTCTCGGTATAGCGTTCGAACATGTTCCCCCTTCAAGCCGCGGCCACTGCACCTGCCCGAAGGCCCGATGCAGCGCCATTGATCGAACCCGCCTCCGCGCCTCGTGCTCGCGAAGACCTAACAGGACGCTCCCGGCTGGACGAATCCAGATAAGGAACTCCCATCCCACACCTACCAGTGTAGCCGTTACGCAGAAGATGCGGTATCACTCGAAAGTTCTGATTAACGTACCACCTTTTGCTGCCTGCCGTTTAGATGCACGCGATGTTGGGTTGGCACCAAACTCTGAGTAGCGAAGATCGGCGGGCGGGGACTAGTGAAGATCTGCACCCGTGTTCGAGATTCCCTCGGCGGCTAAAGCCGCATTGGACATAGGCCGCTTGCGGCGGGACTAAAGTCCCGCCCTTTCAAAACAGCGACTTATTCAGAGATTCGCTAGCGGGCGGGAAGCTGTTGCAGTTGGCCGTCGCGCAGGCGGAGGACTCGGCCGCAGCGCGCGGCGAAGTCGAGATTGTGGGTGACGAGAATGCTGGTGAGTCGATGCTCGCGGTGCAGCTTTTGGATGAGGGAGAAGACAGATTCGGCGGTTTTGCCGTCGAGATCGCCGGTGGGCTCGTCGGCGAGAAGGAGTTTGGGGCCGGTGACGAGCGCGCGGGCTAGGCTGACGCGCTGCTGCTCTCCGCCGCTCAGCTCGCCGGAGCGATGGGCGGCGCGAGCGGCGAGGCCGACCTCGTCGAGCCAGAGGCTGGCTTGCTGGAGGGCTTCGGGGCGACGGAGACCGCGCGCGAGAAGCGGCATGGCGACGTTCTCCAGTGCGGTGAACTCCGGCAGGAGATAGTGGAACTGCCAGACGTAGCCCACGTCGCGATTGCGGAACTCGGCTGCCTGGCGGAGGTTGAGCTGGCTGAGATTGGTGTTGGCGAGCCAGACTTCGCCCGCGGTGGGGCGGTCGAGCGCGGCGAGGAGATGGAGGAGGGAACTCTTGCCGGTGCCGCTCTCGCCGACGATGGCGACCATCTCTCCGGCGGCGATGGAGAAGTCGAGGTTGCGGAAGAGAACGACTTCGCCGGACGAGCTGGCGTTCGGGCTGACTGCGCGCGAATCCGCCGCGATTGCCGGATAGATTTTGGTCAGGCCGACCGCGCGCAGCAGTGCTTGTGCAGTGGGCGAAGAGGAAGGATTGTCCAATAGATCGGAGAGATGACTCATGCGGCGTTGTCTCCGTCGAAGGCCGCATTCGCCTGGAACGGCTTATTGCTGCGCACTGTCTCTTGACTCAAGGCGCGCGATCCGCTCACGGAGTGAAGTGACATCGCTGACGCGTGCAATCGCCGTCAACACCTCGTCATGGCGACGCTCAGATCGGCGGTCGCTGTCCTCGAATTGCTTCTCCAGCGCATCCAGCCGGACAGAGATTGCGCGCAGTTCGGGAGCCAGGAAATCTTGCATCACCTTCCGTGTATCGTCGATTACGCTCATCGCAGACTCCTCGGATTCATAATAACCCGACACGGTATTTATTCATATCGCAGGGCCTCGGCGGGGAGGACTTTGGCGGCGCTGCTGCTGGGGTAGAGGGTGGCGAGCAGGCTGACGCCGAGCGAGACGGCGGCGACGATGAGAGCGTCGATGAGGCGCGGGGCGAAGGGCAAGTAGTCGATGGAGTAGACCGAGGCGTCGAGGTGGATGAAGCGGTAGTGGCCGCCCAGCCAACTGAGGCCGAAGCCGAGGATAAGACCGAGCGCGGTGCCGATCACGGAGATGAGAAGGCCTTGCAGGAGAAAGATGCGGCGGACCTGATCGACGCGGACGCCGAAGCTCATGAGGACGGCGATGTCGCGGGTTTTTTCCATGACCATCATGGTGAGGGCGATGAGGATGTTGAGCGCGGCGACGCAGACGATGAGCGCGAGGATGATGAAGGTGACGACTTGCTCCAGGCGGAGGGCGCGGAAGAGTTCGCGGTTCTGCTCCATCCAGTTGGTGGACTCGTAGCCGGGACCGGCGGCCTGCTCGATCTGGCGGGCGATGACGTCGGCGCGGTCCATGTCGTCGACCTTGAAGCTGATGGCGGAGATGAGGTCGGGTTCGGAGAATAATTTCTGCGCGTCGGCGAGGCGGATGAAGGCGTAGCTGGAGTCGTACTGGTAGAAGCCGGAGTTGAAGACGCCGGCGACGGTGTAGCGCTGGTACTTGGGGACGAGGCCGAGCGGGGTGAGCTCGCCCTGCGGGCTGGTGACGAGGATGGTGTCGCCGACCTCGGCTCCGATGGTTTCGGCGAGGTCCTGTCCGATGACGATGGGGGGGACGGATTGCGCGACCGCTGCGTCGCTGGCGGCGGGCGGCGGATTCAGCGGCTCCGCGCTGCCCTGCTGGATGGATTGCAGGAGGTCGGAGACGGTGCGCTGGTCGGCGGGGACGATGCCGTCGATGAGCGCGCCGGCACTCTTTGCGTTGCGCGAGATGAGGACTTCTTCGTAGAGGCCGGGAGCAGCGGCGGTGACGTGAGGAAGCGCGCGCAGGCGCGAGAGCAGAGGACGCCAGTCGCGGATGCCGTCGCCGGAGACGCGCATCAGCAGGACGTGCGCGGTGGAGCCGACGAGGCGCTGCTGGAGGTCGCGGCGCATTCCGTTGGTGATGGCCAGCGCGATGATGAGCGAGGCCACGCCCGCGGCGACGCCGATGACGGAGATGGCGGTGATGACGCCGACCACGGCCTGACGCCGCTTGGCCCGCAGATACCGCGCCGCAATGAAGAGTTCAAATCGCATCCGTACCTAAGCGTACTATCAAGCCGCGACGAGATGCATGAATGGTTGCAGCAGATGCAAGGAGTTGCCGATGCAAAGAAAAGAGACGGAGACGAAGCTCCACCCCATTCCCCGCCCATGACCCATATTTCTTAACACTTTGAGCGAAATACGGGGAGATGATTATGCAGTTAGCTGTGGCGCTCACGCCGCAAAGCTCAAAATCGAGCGGATGCGTGGGCGTGGCCCTATCGGCCGGGCTTTCAGCCCTCGATTTTCTCCTCCCGAGCCTTCATGGGGCTGCCTGCCCCAGCGAGCAAGCTCGCCGGGGACCCCGTTCGCCCCATGCTGGTATAGGGCGCGCCGTTGGCGCTTTTGCGACCCTGCCTGAGCATTTGCGGTCCTGCCGGAGCATTTGCGGTCCTGCCTGAGCATTTGCGGTCCTGCCTGAGTGGACTGGATAATCATTTGCGGGAATTCTTCCCCTTCGGCAAGCTCAGGGGCAGAATGACAATCTCAACAGGCACTGCACTCCGAATGACAATTCATTTCCCTCTACACGAATTGTGAAAGAGCTTTTTAAAGTCACGTCCATTTACAGCAGGGACCCATGCAGGGGGAATGGAGTAGTTACCGCGCACTTAGTTAGTATTGTGACAAGGACGATTGTGCAGGATTGCTTCGCCGAATGGTGCATCATAGAGAGGCTTATGGAAGAGCCGGAATCAAAGATGGAGGAACGCAGCGCAGCGGGCGGAGGCAATCCGCCGCGGGATGGCGCACCCGCGGAGGCGGCGCCGAGCGGGCAGGCAGGGCCGAAGGCCGAGGAAGCTGCCGAGGCGCAGGAGACGGTGCAGGAGTTCATGGCCGTGGCCGCGCAGCAGAATGTGGCGGCCAATGAGGCCGTGCCGGAGCGGCGCAACCATCCGGGGCCCTACATTGCCTTCGACCATGTCTCCATCTCTTTTGACGAGCTGGTGGTGCTGGACGACGTGAGCTTCTCCGTTCCGCCGGGCGAGACGTTGTGCATTCTGGGACGCTCTGGCGTGGGGAAGTCTGTTGCGCTGAAGATCCTGATGGGCTTCCTGAAGCCGGACACGGGGCGCGTACTGGTGGCCGGCGAGGACATCTCGCACTTCAGCGAGCGCGAGATGCAGGCGGTGCGGCGCAAGGTGACGATGGTCTTTCAGAACGGAGCGCTGTTCGATTCGATCAGCGTGGGCGAGAACGTGGCGTTTCCGCTGCGCGAGCGGGGCGACATGACCGAGGGCCAGATCCAGCAGATTGTGCGGGGGATGCTGGAGATGGTGGGCGTGGCCGGGATGGAGGAGCTGCTGCCGAGCGATCTCTCGACCGGGATGAAGCGCTCGGTGGCCATTGCGCGGGCACTGGCCAGCCAGCCCGAGGCCATCCTCTACGACGAACCGACCACGATGGTGGACCCACTGATGGGGCGTCTGCTGGGCGAGTTGATTGAACGCCTCAAGACACAACTGCATTTGACCAGCATCGTGGTGAGCCATGACATGCGCTTTGCGAGCAAACTGGCCGACCGGATCGTCTTTCTCCATCAAGGGAAGGCGCGCTTCTTCGGCACGGTGGAAGAGATGGATAGAAGCGATGACCCCGTACTTAAGGAATTTCTAACTCTGGACGAGCTTGTTCTGCCCGTCTAGGGACATGACCTTTGAGCCATGGCTTTACCTGTAGTAAGATAAAAGTTGTTGAACTATCTCTTTATTTTCAGTACCATGATGAGAATGAAGGACGGTTCGCCGGCAATACTGTGTTTCTCCGATGTAGCAATATAGGACATTAAATTTTCTTCAGTTCCGTCCTACCCAGAGAGTAGAGTGAACATTAGCATTTTATAAGCTGAGTTTGTCCTATTGGTATGGGATGCTTCCGACGCGCGAAGTTAAGCGTTGTTGGAGTGAGAGCAGTTGGCAATGGCAACACCTGATTACTTGTACCATGCATTATTCCCAGGTCGGAGTTGGACAGTGACTGATGGCAGCCCATCGGTAGGCACAGGGCTGTTTCATCGTCCCACGGTCAACAGCCTGATCTGGGCCGTGCTCGACTTTGCGACCGTGGCGATCGCCATGCTGGTTGCGCTGCGTGTTCGCGACAGAGTACCCAGCGGGATGTATATGATCTTGCAGCCTGCATACCTGGTGCATATTACGTCGCCGTACATGCTTGGTTTTATCGGATGGTATGGAGTGCTGCTTATTGTGATCGCGAGGTCCTACGGACTGTACGAACCGATTTTGGAACGCAGCGGTCTGCACGAGCAGCGACTGGCGGTGCAGGCGTCGCTGACCTCCGGGCTTCTGCTGTGCGGCACGCTGTATTTGGCACGCGCCGTGGTGGTCTCGCGGATCGTTGTTGTGCTGACGGTGATCTTCACCACGGTCCTTCTATGTATACGGCGCGCCGTATGGCGCTCGATGGTGTACCGGCGTTATCGCGAGGGCCTGGAGACACGCAATGTACTGATCGTCGGCTGTGGCCGCGTCGCCCACGCGCTGCGCAACCATCTGGAGAGCCTGCGCCACCTTGGGTTCCGCTTCAAGGGCTTTGTCACGCTCAGCGGGCAGGAGGCTGAATCCGGCGATGCGGACGTGATCGGCGACGTGCGCAACTGCCTTTCGCTGGCCCGCTCTCTATTTGTCGACGAGATATTCTTCTCTGAGCCGGCGGAGAAGCAACTGGTGATCGGCATTGTGGAAGAGGCGCGCGGGTACGGCATCGACGTGCGCGTTGTGCCCGACCTCTACGAGGGCCTGGCATGGGCCGCGCCTGTGGAGTACATCGGCCAGTTTCCCACGATTCCGCTGAGCCGTCGCGAGCTGCCGCTCGGGGCCTATCTGGTGAAGCGCGTGTTCGATGTGACGGGCGCCGGCGTGGCCATGATTCTTGGATTGCCTTTCACATTGCTTCTGATGGCGGCCATCAAGCTCGATTCAGCCGGCCCCGTCTTCTACCGCGCGCAGCGGATTGGACGCAAGGGGCGCACCTTCACCTGCTACAAGTTCCGCACCATGTGCGCCGGCGCGGACAAGCTACAGGAAGAACTGGTCCACAAGAACGAGCGCGACGGCATCCTCTTCAAGATCGCCGACGATCCCCGCATCACGCGCGTTGGGCGCTTTCTGCGCAAGTATTCGCTGGACGAACTGCCGCAGTTCTACAACGTGCTGCGCAGCGAGATGAGCATGGTGGGCCCGCGGCCTCCGGTGGGCTCCGAGGTAGAGCAGTACGACCTGTCACACCTGCGGCGGCTTGACGTTCTGCCCGGAATGACGGGCCTGTGGCAGGTCGAGGCGCGCCAGGACCCCTCGTTCGACAGCTACATCTCACTGGACACCGCGTACGTCGAGAACTGGAGCCTGTGGCTCGACGTGAAGATACTGGTGCGCACCGTCGGCGTCGTCCTGAGCGGGACGGGCACGTAAAGACAGTGGACAGGGATCAGTGGTCAGTTATGAGTAAACTAATAACTGCTGGCAGTTGCATGCCTTGCTTATCACTTACAACTGACCACTCCCCACTGCCTTATGAAGATCGCACTCGCACAGATCAACCCGACCGTCGGGGACTTTGCCGGAAACGCGCGGCTGGTTCTCGACTTCGCCACGCGCGCCGGAGAGGCTGGCGCGGACCTGGCGGTATTTCCCGAACTCTGCGTCTGCGGATACCCGCCGGCCGACCTGCTGGAGAAGCGGTCATTTCTGGAGCGCGCGCGAGAGACGCTGGATGAGATTGCAACCCACACCGCCAATGGACCGGCGATACTCTGCGGCGCCGTTCTCGCCACCGGCCCGGTGGATGGCAGACCGTACGAAGGCAAGCACGCACGCAATATAGCCGCGCTGCTGACCGGCGGGCGGGTCAGCTTTGTGCAGCAAAAGATGTTGCTGCCCTTCTACGACATCTTCGACGAGCAGCGCTACTTTGAGCCTGCCACGGAGCAGACCCTGACCGTGCTGAATGGGCAGCCGCTGGCTATCACCATCTGCGAGGACGCATGGAACGACAAGGGTTTCTGGGAGCGACGCCTCTACCCGGTGGACCCGATCGACGAGTTGATGCATCAGTGGCGCACGCTGCCCGATCCGCTGGCCGTACATCCGCGCGTGGTGCTGAACATCTCCGCATCTCCCTTCTGGTGCGGCAAGCCGCTGCTGCGTCGCAATATGCTCTCCGTGCTTGCGCGCCGGCACAACGCGATCGTGGCGATGGTGAACCAGGTTGGGGGAAACGACTCGCTGGTCTTCGACGGATCGTCGATTGCGATTGCTCCCAACGGCGAGGTTGTGGCGCAGGCCGCATCCTTCCGCGAAGACCTGATTGTCTTCGATACGGACGACCTGCAGCCGATGGCAGCGAAGCTGACGCCGACCGAAGCCGTCCCTGTTTCCGTTTCCAATCCTGGGGCAGGCGAATGCGGCGACACGGCAGACACCTGGAACGCTCTTGTGCTGGGCACACGCGACTACGTGCGCAAGTGCGGATTCAGCAAGGCGCTGGTGGGACTCTCGGGGGGCATCGACTCAGCGCTGGTGGCGGCCATCGCGGTGGAGGCGCTGGGCGCGGAGAATGTTCTTGGAGTGGGAATGCCCAGCGAGTTTTCTTCGACCGGCTCGATCGACGACGCGCGCGCGCTGACGGCGAACCTGGGCATCCGCTACGAACTGGTCGCCATCCATGATGTATTTACGCAATATCAGAGAACGCTGGAGCCGCTGTTCGCGGGAACGCCGTTTGGACTGGCGGAGGAGAACCTGCAGTCGCGCATTCGCGGCGGGCTGCTGATGGCGCTGTCGAACAAGTTTGGCGCGCTGGTGCTGACCACCGGCAACAAGAGCGAGATGTCCACCGGCTACTGCACGCTGTATGGAGATATGGTGGGCGCGCTGGCTGTGATTGGCGACGTGATGAAGACGCGGGTGTATGCGCTGAGCCGCTACGCCAACCGCGAGCGCGAGGTGATTCCGCGGGCAACGATCGAGAAGCCGCCCTCGGCGGAGCTGCGTCCCGGACAGCGCGACACCGACTCGCTGCCGCCCTACGAGGTCCTCGACCCGATTCTGGAGGCCTATGTGGAGCGCTACGCCTCGGTCGAGCAGATTGTCGCCGAGATGAAAACCGCCGGCCACCCGGTGGACCTCGCACTCGTCCGCCGCGTACTTCAGCTTGTCGAGCGCAGCGAGTACAAGCGCCAGCAGGCAGCGCCCGTGCTCAAGGTGACGCCAAAGTCGTTCGGCAATGGGCGGCGCTTTCCCATTGCGGTGAAGGTTGAACTGTAACCATCGAGGGGGAAGCGCAGTCGAAGGAGAACCGGATGAGGCTTGCATTGCACACCTACGGGCCGTTCCCGGTAGAATGAACAGGAACCGCACAAAGAACATGCAACCCCAGAAGAAGGAAACCACATTGAAGAGCACCGATTCAGCTTCGCAGTCAGTTCCGGGTTGGATACCGGCAGCAGCGCTCGCCATCATTCTGAGTCTGGGCACGGCCGCCGCATTTGCCCAGGCCGCGCCTGCCAATGCAGTGCAACAGAAGCCCGCGGCCGCGCCCTCCGCGCCCGCCGCGCAAGCGCCGTACCTTGCCCCGCCCACAGTGCCAATCGTGAATGCCGTGCCGGTCGATCCGCTGCCACCGGCAGACCCGAGGAACTTTACCGCCGCGTCGCCTACCAAGGAGACGGTGAACGCGTTCCTCAACCAGGTGTGGGGTTACGATACGAACCGAGTGTGGCGCGTGATGGCCATCTCGCAAACGAGCGCGCCCAAAGTCACCAAGGTGATCGTCTATGTCACGACCAAGGCACCCGACGCGAAGCCGCAGGTCGCGATCTTCTACGTTACCCCGGACGGCAATTACGTCATTGAGGGGGCAAGCCTGGTCTACTTCAGCGCAACGCCCTACGCCGCCACTCGGGACCTGCTCAAGGCAAAAGCCACAGGAGCTGCACGCGGCGGCACCAGCAAGGACCTTATGCTGGTTGAGTTCTCCGACCTGCAGTGCCCGTACTGCAAGGTGGCGCAGACCACGATGGACCAGATCGTCAAGGACTTCCCGGCCGCGCGCGTTGTCTTCCAGCAATTCCCGCTGGTGGATATTCATTCCTCCGCCTTCAAGGCGGCGGCATACGGCGTCTGCGCGCAGAAACAGTCGGACGATGCCTTCTTCAAGTACGCGGCGGGGGTCTTCGACACGCAGCAAGCGCTGGGGCCAACCACGGAAGACACGCTGCTGAGAGCCGCTGCCCAGCGCGCCGGACTGGATGGACCGGCCATCGTCACCTGCTCCAACATGCAGGCCACCAAGGACATCGTCAACGCCGACATCAAGCTGGCCGTAGACGCTGGGATCGAACATACGCCCACGCTGGTGGTTAACGGACGCGCGATCCCGCTCGACCTTCCCTATGACTTGATCAAGCAGATCATCGTCTTCCAGGCCAAACTGGACGGGGTTGCCACCGGAGCCTCCGCCGATATTCTGGTACCTACACCGCCAGCGCCGCCTGCGCTGAACACGCTCCCCAAGTAGAACGAGACAGCACGCGCGGACACCGCGTTTTTGGTCCGCATCGATGTCATGGCCGCTCACGGAAGATTGTGGGCGGCTTTGTTTATGCAGCCAACGACACGAACTTGTTGTGCTTCCGAGACCTGGCTGCGCCGGTCATATTGACGTGCGCGGCCTGGCCTGCCTGTGCGGCTTTGTCCCACCTCGGGACAGAGTCTGCCGGGGAATAAAGTGAGCGGGGTCGCTTGTCTAACTCATGCTTTTCCCATTCCATCCGATAGAAGAATCAAAGCTCGCATCGACTGAGAGTGGTTGGACGACACTCGCGGACTCGGGGCCTATATGCAGCACCACAGGAGAAAGATCAATATGAAGAACATCAAGCATGTGTTTGCCTCCTTCGTGAAGGATGAGTCGGGTCAGGACCTGATTGAATACGCGCTGGTCGCGGGTTTGATCGGACTGGGCGCGGTAGTCGCCATGACCGGACTCTCCGGCAAGATCAGCACCGCCTTCAACACGGTTGGCAACAACCTCACCAATTCCATCTAGTGGAGACTCTAGCGATGAGCCACCGGAACGCTGGAGGTGGAGATTGCGAGCGGTGATGCGGCACGATGCGACGTGCTGCGTCAGCGTTCGCCGCCAACATTGGCCAGCGCCGGCTTGTTCCGGGGCTGTCCATTCTCCTCTTCGCGGCGCCGCGATCTGGCTTGCATGACACGCACTGGTGTTTCCCATGGATATTCCCGATCAGCAACTGATGTTTCTCGGAGGCTCTCTGCTGAGCGCTGGCATCGGGTCAGTCACGGACGTCCGTGAGCACAGGATTCCAAACTACGTTACAGGCACGGCTGCCATTGCCGGCCTCGTGCTGCACGCGATCTTCGGCGGCTGGCGTGGACTGGGAGATTCAGCGCTTGCCGGAGCGATTGCCGGCGGCATCTTTCTGATCTTTTTTCTGGCTGGAGGCATGGGCGCGGGCGATGTGAAGCTGATGGCCGCGGTTGGATGTTTTGCCGGGCTGCACGCGCTGGCCCTGGTGACGATCTCAACCGCCATAGCGGGCGGAGTGTTTGCGCTTGCCGTCAGCATCTACCACGGGCGGCTGCACGAGACACTGCGCAACGTCGTGAATCTGCTTCAGCACCATGGGCGGCAGGGCCTGAAGGCGCACCCGGATTTGAACCTGAGCAATGCGCGCACACTTCGCCTGCCCTTTGCGCTGCCCATAGCGGCGGGATGTTTGTACACTCTCTGCACCCTGGCGTGGGAGGCGCGGCCATGAAGACAAAGCGCATTCTGATCGCCCTGGTTCTCGCCTTCATCGTCTCCGCAGCATGCACCTGGTATGTGGCGAGGAGGTTGACCGCTCCGCCCACAGTGCAAAAGCAGCCGGACGCCAGGTACGCTGCTCCTTCGCGCGCGCTACTGGCGGGTGAAGTTCTGAAGGCCGAAGACATCGAGCTTGTGACATGGCCGGGCAGCGATCCAATCGAGGGAGCGTTTTCGCAGACCGCTGGAGTGACTGGCCGCGAGGTCCTGTTTCCGCTGGCTAAAGGCCAGCCCATTCTGGACAGCGACCTGTCTGCCGCAGGGGCCGGCACCGGCCTTGCCAGCAAGATTCCGAACGGCATGCGCGCCATCGCGCTGCGCTCCGACGAGGTGGTTGGGGTTGCGGGATTTCTGGTTCCCGGCTCGCATCTCGACGTGCTGGTGACCTACCACTCGGATGTCTCGCCGGAGCCGGTGACGGCGACCGTTCTACAGAACGCGGTCGTGTTGGCCGCCGGTCACCAGATTGAACCAGACCCCTCGGGCAAGACATCGGACGTAACCGTGGTGACGTTGTTGCTGACTCCAGAGCAGGCGGAGCGCGCGGTACTGGCAAGCACCCAGGGGGTGATCCACTTTGTTCTGCGCAACGGCGCGGACACAAGCCTTAGCGGAGCGATACCGATGCTGCTATCGCAACTCTCCGGCCAAGCGCCCGCAGCGGCGCGCACCGTTTCCCGTTCGGCAGCACCGGCAACCGCGCCTGTGGCGGCAGCCAAGAAACATGAAGGGATCGAGACCATCCTTGGCGGCTCCGGCGACGCGCAATCCGCAGGAACGCCGAATGGAGGAGCCAGACCATGAACCTCCGCAACTCACAACCGGCCGAGCGGGGAGCAGACAACGCGAAGCGAGTCAACCTGGTTACTATAAAAGCGGGCCGAACCAAGCTGGGCCGCGCCGCCGCGCTTGCGTTCATGCTTCTGCCCTGTATTGGCGCATTCGATGGCGCTGCCGCACAGAGCCTCGCTCTTCCGTTCAAGTTCTTCGCCCAGACGCAAAATGCGGCGATTGTGCCGCCTGCCATCAATTCTTCAACCACCTCCGATCAACTGCATATCAAGGTAGGCCGGTCCGTGATGCTGACCTCGGCCGCGCCCCTGCGCCGCATTTATGTTGGCAACCCGGCCGTGCTACAGACCTACACCTCGGGGTCCAGCGAGATTGTGCTGACCGCGAAGACAGCCGGCGTCAGCAGCATGGTGTTGTGGGACGATGCGGGCGGCCACCGCATGTACACGGTCAGCGCGGACATTGATCCCGATGCTCTGCGCGCCTCGTTCAATGCGGCTTTTCCTGTCTCCTCGATCCACGTCGAGACCGGCGAAGGCAAGATTTTTCTTACCGGCTCGGTTGCCAGCGACGCAGCCAGCGACGCTGCGCTCAAGATGGCATCGCTCTATGCAAGGGACGTTGTCAACTCTCTGGTGGTGGTTCCGGTGCATGGCAAGCAGGTGGAGCTGAAGCTGCGCATTGTGGAGGTGGACCGCACACGCATGGACCAGCTAGGCGTCAACATCTTCGCGGGAGGCCGCACCGCCATTGGGACCTCAACCCAGCAGTTCAGCAGCACTGCCACGGGCAGCGGTTCCTCGCTCACCATCAGCGATCCGCTCAACATTTTTCTATACAACTCCAAACTTAACGTTGGGCTCACGGTGAAGGACCTCGAACAGAAGCAGATTCTGCAGGTGCTGGCCGAGCCTACGCTGACCACGTTGAGCGGTCTGCCCGCACACTTCCTCTCCGGCGGCGAATTTCCCTTTCCCGTGGTGCAGGGCGGGACCGGCAACACGACGGCGATCTCCATCCAGTTTCGTCCGTACGGGGTGAAGGTCGAGTTCACGCCGACGGTCAATGCCGACGGCTCGATCCGTATCAAGCTCTCTCCCGAGGTCAGCACGCTGGACTATACCAACGCGGTGACGATCTCCGGCTTTACCATTCCAGCGCTCTCCACGCGCCAAACCGAGACCGAGGTGGAGATACAGAATGGCCAGAGCTTCATCGTCTCCGGCCTGCTGGACCACCGCACGACGGAGATCATGAGCAAGATGCCTGGGATTGCGGAGATTCCGATTCTGGGCCAGCTCTTTCGCTCGAAGAACTTCAACCACTCGGTTGTGGAGCTGGTCATCATCGTCACCGCGACGGTGGTTGACCCTTTGACCACGCCGCCGCTGACGGAGCCAGACCAGCCGAAGATGGCGGTGCCCAACCTCGACACCAATTCCTTCGACGGAGGGGCACGCGACAAGCAAGCAGCGGGGAGTTCCGCGGCAGCGCGGCAAACGCAATCCCCAGCGCAAACAGAAGCTGAAGCGAAACGTCCAGCGCAGTCCCAACCCCAGCAACCTGCGCCGCAGGCGCGGACGGAGCAGCCATGATCCGCAAAACAAACACGACGGAGCATTCCACCCAGGCGATCTTCAGCGTCTGCGCGGATGAGGAAGTGGTGGAGGTGGCGACCTCCGCCTCGATGAGTATTCCCGGCGCCCTGTTTGCGGGCGAGTTTCGCGACTACATCACGGCCGAGAAACGGCCGCAGTTCTCTTCGCTGCTGAAGAATGCCGACTCGTGCGTTGCGCTCATCGATTTCGACCGCGATCCTGAACTGGCCATTGAGACCACCGATCGGCTGCACCAGATTTTTCTGAAGAAGATCGGCATCATCGGCGTCGGCACCAGGCTGGATGCGGGAATTCTGCTGCGCGCCGTACGCAACGGGTGCGGCGAGTTTCTGACCAAGCCGGTCAGCCTGGTCGATCTGATCGCATCGCTCAACCGCTTCAATGAAGTGCTGGCCGTCGATCCGAACGCGCAGAGCAGCGTAGGACGCGTGATCTCGTTCTTTGGGGCGAAGGGCGGCGTCGGGACCACGATGCTGGCGGTGCATCTGGCCATATTTCTGGTTCGCAAGTACGGCAAGAAGGTACTGCTGATCGACCACAAGCAACAGCTTGGCCACGTGGCCCTATATCTGGGGCTCAAGGACACCCAGTATCACTTCGACGAGTTGTTGCGCAACGCCGACCGGCTGGACTCCGAGCTTCTGAAAGGTTTTATCGTGCGCCACCGGAGCGGCCTGGATATCATCGCATCGCCCGAGATGTCGGGGAGTCCGCACGAGGCCACGAGCGACGAGTTCGAGCGCGTGATGGACTTTCTGCGCCGCGAATACGACTTCGTACTGATCGACTCCTCGGCTTCATACCAGGCCACCCGGAACGCACTCATCGAACAGTCGGACGAGGTCTTCATCGTCTCGACGCCGGACGTGGCCTCGTTGCGCGACCTGGCCCGCATGGTGGAACACATGTCGCTCAGCGAGTCCTCCACCAACAAGCTGCGTCTGGTGGTGAACCGCTCCACGGCGACCGACTCCGTTACTCCCGAGCAGATCGAGAAGACGGTGCGATTCCCCATCTCTGTTGCCGTTCCCAACAACTACTTCGAGCTGGTTCGCGCCATCAACGATGGAGAGCCGATCTCTCCCCAGCGCCGCTCCGAGTTCAACCAGGCGCTCTCCCGCTGGGCGAACCAGATTGTCAACGGAATGGACGCCGCGGAACCTCCCTCGGCAAAGAAGAAGCTCTTCTCGTTTATGCACTGATAGCGGATAGAGGAACGGTGCAGCGAATGTTTCGAGGTGATTGCAATGCCTGAAGTATCGATGTACATGACTCCGCCCACCCGCACCGCGGTTTCCACCGATGTGCGGGTCACCACGGTACTGGACGATAGCGCTCGCCACGCGCTGAAGACCGCCGTGCATCACGAACTGATCCGGCGCATGGACCTTGAAAAGCTCTCCGCCATCCAGTCCGACGAGGCCGAGGGACGGCAACGCCTGCTCAGCATTATTCTGCAGCTCATTGGCGAACAGAATGCCCCGCTCAGCACGCTCGACCGCGACCATCTGGCGCAGGACATCCTCGACGAGGTCTTCGGCCTTGGCCCGCTGGAGCCTCTGCTGCACGACCCCACGGTGAGCGACATTCTGGTGAACACCTACAAGACGGTGTATGTGGAACGGCGCGGCGTCATCGAGAAGACCAATATCGCGTTCAAGGACGAGGCGCACCTGATGCACATCATCGACAAGATTGTTTCCGCGGTTGGCCGCCGCATCGATGAGTCTTCTCCCATGGTGGACGCGCGCCTTCTGGACGGCTCCCGGGTGAACATTGTGATACCGCCGCTTGCGGTGGACGGCCCGCTGATGTCGATTCGCCGCTTCGGGACAACGCCAATTACCGCCGACGATCTGCTGCGCTACCGATCGCTGACTCCGCAGATGCTGGAGACCCTGCGCGGGGCAGTGCGCGCGCGGCTGAACATTGTGGTCTCCGGGGGCACCGGCTCGGGCAAGACGACCCTGCTGAACGTTCTCTCCGGCTACATCTCCGACGCGGAGCGCATTGTTACGATCGAGGACTCGGCCGAACTACAGATCAAGAAGGAGGACGTCGCCCGGCTGGAGTGCCGCCCCCCCAACCTGGAGGGCAAGGGGGCCGTCCGCCAGCGCGAGCTGGTGATCAATGCGCTGCGCATGCGTCCCGACCGCATCATCCTGGGCGAGGTGCGCGGGGAAGAGGCGCTGGACATGCTGCAGGCCATGAACACCGGGCACGACGGCTCCATCACGACCGTCCATGCCAACAATCCGCGCGATGCCATTGCGCGCATCGAGACCATGGCGATGATGGGGTCGATCACACTGCCCGCGGCCGCCATACGCGCCCAGATTGCCTCCGCCATCGACCTCATCGTGCAGGTATCGCGGATGAGCGACGGCTCGCGCCGCGTCACCCACATCAGCGAGATCACGGGAACGAGCGGAGACATCATCAGCCTGCAGGACATCTACCTGTTCGAGAAGCTTGGACTGGGGCCCAGCGGAAACGTCAAAGGGCGCTTCCACTCCACCGGCATCGTGCCGAAGTTCGCCGAACGGCTGAAGGCCGCCGGAATTCCGCTGGGCCTCAACCTGCTTGACCATTCGGTCGAAGTATAGAGGAGAGGCAGAGAGGGAGCGCCGACCATGGTTCTGCTGACACTTACATTTCTGCTTGCGCTGGCGCTCAGCTTCAGCATCCTAATGCTTGGGACGCGTGCAACGGCTTCAAGCAAGTCCGCCCAGGTGCGCCTGACGACCATACGGCGTTCCATTCAGGCGAAGCAGTCTGGCACCAGCGGAGCGGAACTGGAGACAGCCGGTGAGGACGAATTCGTCGCCCGCCTCGGCATCCTGCTTGAGCGCTACCCATTCGGGAAAAAGCTCAAGGTGCTGCTGCTGCACGCCGACAGCAGCATGAGCGTTGGCGGCATCGTTCTGGCCAGCGCGGGCGCCGCGCTGGGCTGCGGGCTGCTTGGCTACCTCTTTACGCACATGCTTATGGTTGCCGGAGTTGCGACCGTCTTCGGGGCCCTTTTTCCTTACGTTCTGCTGCGGAAGAAACGCAGCCGGCGCCTGAAGGCGTTCAACACCGCACTGCCGGAGGCCATCGATCTGATGGCGCGCTCGCTGAGAGCGGGCCACTCGATGAACTCGTCTATTGAGATGATCGCCGAGCAATCGCCCGAGCCGCTGGCGTCCGAGTTTGTACAGGTCTACAAGCAGCAGCGGCTGGGTCTGCACTTTCGCGAGGCACTGCTGGAGATGGGCACGCGCATTCCATCGAAAGACCTGCAATTCCTCATCACGGCGATTCTGGTGCAGAAGGAGACGGGAGGCGATCTGACGGAGATCCTCGACCGCACCGCGCACGTTATCCGCGAGCGCATCCGCATCGAAGGCGAGGTGCGCACCCACACCGCGCAGGGGCGCATGACAGGCTGGATTCTCGGTCTGCTGCCGATCATCATGCTTGTGCTGCTCAACATCATCAGCCCCGGCTACTCGAGCATTCTGTTCCACGATCCCACCGGGCAGAAGCTGCTCTATGCAGGCGGGGTCCTGATTGTTCTCGGCGGTCTCATCATTCGCAAGATTGTCGATATTCAGGTCTGACGGTTCGCCATGACTCCACTCTTCTATCTCACCTTCGGCGCAACGATTTTTTCCGCTCTCTCGCTTGGCGTATTTTTCTTCTTCACGCGCAGCTCGCGCGCCTCGCTGCAACGGATTCGCGAGATCACCCACCACGGCATACGCTTTCGGCGAAGCATCCCGATGGGCAGCAACGCAGGGCGCCGATTCATGGTGGCGGTCAACTGGGTGCGCGCGCGCCTTGGCCTGGTGGCGGACGCCGAGCTGCCCGAACGCCTGGCCAACGCCGGATACAAAGGCAAGCTGTTCACCGATATCTACACCTCGTCGCGCATCATCTGTCCGCTGCTTGCGCTGATAGCCGGCTCATTCATTCCGTACGAGCGCGCGTTCTGGATGATTGCGCTTCCCGCCGCCGCCTTCATTGCGCCCAACATTGCGCTGACCCAGATGGTGAAGCGCCGCCGCGAGAAGATCCGCATGAGCATTCCCGACGCCATCGACCTGCTGGTGATCTGCGTGGACGCCGGGCTGGGGCTCGACCAGGCGCTGCTGCGCGTGGGGCAGGAACTGGGCAACAGCCATCCCCAGATCACGGAAGAACTGCTACAGATCAACCGCGAACAACGCGCCGGAAAACCACGCATCCAGGCCTGGGCCGACATGGCCGCGCGCAGCGAACTGCCGGACATCGACTCGTTTGCCGGAATGCTGGTGCAGACCGAGCGCTTCGGGACGCCGATCGCGCGCGCCCTGAGCGCCTTTGCCGACAACATACGCCTGAAACGGCGTCAAGTGGGCGAAGAGAAGGCGGCAAAGACCACGGTCAAGATCATCTTCCCGCTGGTGCTGTTCATCTTTCCCAGCATGTTTCTGGTTTTGCTCGGGCCCGCCGTGCTCAGCATCATGCGCAGCATGGCAGCGATGGGGCAGTGACAGGAGCGGAAGAATAGAGTTGGGTTACGGCAGGAAGTGGAAGGCTGACCTCAGGGGCTAAAGCCCTATCGCTCATGCAGGATTTGATGTTGAGAAGTTCTCCAACGAAGGCTTCTACACTTAGAGCAACAATGGCGCGGAAACGCAGGAATCGAGGTATCTCCAAATGAGACACGTGTCCCGAGCGATGGCTACTCTTGCTTTGCTTCTTTGTGGAATCCATACTGAGCGACGTCTAATCGCGCAGGTTGCTGCAGCCGGCCAGCCCGGCGCCTCGAAGGTTCAGGGTAAGCTGGCGAACCCCGCGGGAAGTGGCTGGGACTGGGACTCCGCGGAAAACCGCTGGCGATCCCAGCCGATTGATCTGAGCGCGCAAGTGGACCCGGTGCCGCCCGGATTGCGCCAAAGACGCAACGCATACTGGAGTCGCATCCTGGCGGAGCGCCTGAGTATGGAGAAGCAGGGCGTGCATGGTCTAACAGCAGAGGGATCTCCGATGCGACTGGATATCGTCCCCGATCCTCAAGCGATCTGGGTGGTAGCAAAATTCGAGGGGTACACCGTCGTGCCGGTGGACCCGGACTACCTGGTGATGTACACCGAAATGCATTTCAGAGTTGAGAGGGTGATACAACAGCCAAAATCGATGTCGCTGGGCCTGAATGAAGCAATAGATGTCGACCTCATCGGCGGGAGGATAAAGACACCATCCGGCGAATTGAAATCGTTCGAGGTGTCGCCTCGACCTTATTCCGTACAGCCTGGGAACACATACCTGATGGATCTCACATATTTCAATGAGGACTCCGCTTATGGTCTGCGGCTTTTCTGGAAAGTGGAGAACGGTACGCTAACCAGTGCTTACAATCCCCGGTCCCCGTTTATAGGCCATTCCGTTGACGATTTCGCCTCTAAGCTCAAATCCATCAATCCTCAACAGTAAGGATACCGTCATGCGAATCCGAGGAAGGGCACGGGTAAACCCGTGCCCTTAAGCAAAACAAGGCCAATACGGAGAGATGATTATGCAGTTAGCTCCGGCGCTCACGCCGCAAGGGCCAAAATCGAGCGGATCCGCGGGTGTGGCCTATGGGTCGGGCTTTCAGCCCTCGATTTTCTCCTCCCGGGCCTTCATGGGGCTGCCTGCCCCAGCGAGCAAGCTCGCCGGGGACCCCGTTCGCCCCATGCTGGTATAGGGCGCGCCGTTGGCGCTTTTGCGGTC
>Ga0224529_1000604_pt1 | contig 25720 bp, 17 predicted proteins | sample CBST50metaG_FD_179893 | JGI IMG/M metagenome (GOLD analysis project Ga0224529, IMG submission 179893) | Peat soil microbial communities from Stordalen Mire, Sweden - C.B.S.T50 | ecosystem: Environmental > Terrestrial > Soil > Wetlands > Peat | place: Sweden: Norrbotten County, Stordalen Mire... | reverse complement strand
CGGCGGCTGGCTCAGGAGTGCTTTCGGGGGCGGGGAGGGATACTTCGAGGTTGTCGTTTGTCATGACGGTTTACCCATCTATTCTCCCATGATTTGCTGACGGGTGCCGTGCGGGACGTTGGGAGCGGTCGTGGGCGAGCCGCCGGTGGACACCGGTTCGGGCTGGGAGAGAGAATGGCCTGCGCGCGAAAGGGGAACCGGTGAAGCAGTTTTCGATGACCAGGCGGGAGTTTGTGCGGTTGGGTGCAGGCGCCGTTGCGGCGGTGAACGCGACGCTGCTGGCGCCGGCCGCGCTCGGTGCCGAAAGCGGGCCGAGGATTCGCTTCGCGATTGTGGGCACCGGAATTCGCGGATGCGACTTGCTGCGCTCGGCGCAGAAGGTTCCCGCCGGCGTGTGCGTGGGTGCGGCGGACCTCTATGAAACGCGGCACCAGGCGGCCAAAGAGGCGTGGGGCGGCGAGATAGCCACCACGCGAGATTATCGGACGCTGCTGGACCGCAAGGACGTGGACGCCGTGCTGGTTGCCACGTCGGACCATCTTCACCGTCGCGTGGTGCTCGATGCCGTTGCGGCGGGCAAGGACGTTTACTGCGAGAAGCCGATGTCGCATAACGTGGCCGATGGCTTGGCCATGGTGGAGGCGGTCCAGACGGGCAAGCGCATCTTCCAGGCGGGAAGCCAGAGAGTGAGTTCGATTCTGTACGCCAAGGCGCGGGAGATTTACCAGTCGGGCCGGTTGGGCGACGTGCACTCGATCGACGCCAAATGGAATCGCAACTCGCCGGGCGGCGCGTGGATTTATCCCGTTCCGGCCGACGCCAGCCCGCAGACGGTGGATTGGGCGAGCTTTCTGCGCGATGCGCCCGAGCGGCCGTTCGACCCTGTACGGTTCTTCCGCTGGCGCCTGTTTCGCGACTACGGTTCAGGACTGGGCGGCGATTTGTTTGTCCATCTGCTATCGGGCATTCAGTTCATCACCGGGATCAACAGCCCTGCCATTCGGGCTTATTCAAGCGGCGGGCTCTACCACTACAAGGATGGGCGCGAGTTCCCCGACCAGCTTGAGACGGTTTACGACTATCCGGAGATGCAGGTGCATCTGCACTGCAATCAGAACAACAACGATGGCGACGAGGGCATCGCGTTCTACGGGTCGAAGGGAACCTTGCTGGTGACGGGCAAGACAGTTACCTTTACGCCGCAGGACATTGCGCCGCGCTTTGAAAGTTACGGTTGGGGCGGAATGACCGCGGCCCAGCGTCAACAGGGGGCCGACCAGTTCCGCGCAGCTCACCCGGCTCCGCCGCCGGCGCTCGATGAAGCCGAGAGTTACACGGTGCCGCAAGGCTACGACGACACTGCCGACCATCTGGCGAACTTTTTCCGCGCCGTCCATTCACGGGAGCATGTGATGGAGGACGAGGTTTTTGGCAACCACGCGGCCATCGGCTGCCACCTGGCCAACTATTCTTACTTTCGTCGCGCGGTGGCGACGTGGGATGCGGCGACGAAGACGATCAAGGGGTGAGCAGCGGCTTTTTCAGGAGAGTATGAAGTATCAGCTCGTAGTTCAATTTCAGGCATCGTCACCAGACGACTTCGACGAACTCATCGCCTTCGAGGAGTCTCTTCAGGACAGAATGGGTGAGTCGGCGTTGGTAGACGGGCACGATTTCGGTTCGGGGGAGCACAACATCTTCGTCCTGACAGATCATCCCGCCACGTCCTTTGAACATGTGCAAGAAGTCGCCCAGAAGATTCATCCGAAACAGAGAATGAGGGTTGCCTATCGTGGAGTGACGGCAGACGAGTTCCACATCCTATGGCCTCCAAATCTCAGGGAGTTCAAAATCGCTTAGCGGCAGGCGAGCGCATAAGGTTTTAGGACAAGCGGCTGGGAAATCGATTCGAGCAACTAAGGAGAACAACAACGTGAGCAAATCCTCGCGCAGAACATTTTTGAAGACCACGGCTGCGGTTGCAGCCTTTGCCGGTACCGGTCGACTGGTTGCCAAGCCGCTTGGCCGCCCCATCGGCTTGCAACTTTACAGTGTGCGCGACCTGCTGCCCAAGGACTTTGACGGGACGCTGGCCAAAGTGCGCGCGGCGGGCTACACGGAAGTCGAGGCGGCTGGATACTACGACCGGACCGCGGCCGAATTTCGCCACGCCATGGATCAGGCCGGGCTGCGCTGCGTCAGCACGCATCACCCGCTGGGAGTGCTGCGTCCGCAGCTCGATGCGCTGATCGAATATGGCCATGCGCTGGGGCTGGACTACATCGTCTGTTCTTCGTCGGTGCGGCGCGATCCGGCGGCCAAAGGACCGCTGACGCTGGACGACTGGCGCTGGGTGGCGGGCGAGTTCAACCGCATCGGTGAAAAGGTGAAAGCCGCGGGCATGACCTTTGGTTATCACAACCACATACCGGAGTTTGGGGTAGAGGGCGGCGTGATTTTCTACGACGAGCTGCTGCGCCTCACTAACCCCAAGCTGGTGGTTTTTGAGATGGACTGCGGATGGGTTTCCGCCACTGGGCGCAATCCGGTTGAATATTTGAGCAAGACGCCGGAGCGCTTCCCACTGCTGCACGTGAAAGACATGACGCGTGGAACGACGGGCGGATTCCACTCCACCGTCATGGGCCGCGGCGTGGTGGATTACCGGCCGATCTTCCGCGCGGCTACGGGGCTGAAGCACTACTTCATCGAGCAGGAGGAGTTCGACATGGACACGATCGAAGCTCTCCGGCTGGACGCCGAATATATGGGCAAGCTGGAGCTGTGAACGCTTCGCAAGTCGCGAACCCTCCAGGCACGGCCCCGCATTGGATACACTGATTACGACATGGAATCACGCTCTGGGAACGAGATACGCGAAGCTTTTCTGCGCTTTTTTGAGTCGAAGGGGCACCGCCGTGTGCATTCTTCCTCGCTGGTGCCTGCCAACGACCCGACGCTGCTGTTTACCAACGCCGGGATGAACCAGTTCAAGGACCTTTTTCTGGGAGCCGAGCGCCGGGACTATTCCCGCGCGACGACTTCGCAGAAGTGCGTCCGCGCAGGCGGCAAGCACAACGACCTTGAAAATGTTGGCTTTACGCGCCGCCACCACACGTTCTTCGAGATGCTGGGCAACTTCAGCTTTGGCGACTATTTCAAGCGCGAAGCCATCGCCTTTGCCTGGGAACTGATCACCGGCAAGGCCGAGAATGGCTGCTTCGAGATTCCCACGGACAAGCTCTATGTGACGATCTTCGAGGGCTCCGACGGGGTTCCCCGCGACACCGAGGCCGAGAATTTCTGGATCGAGGCCGGCGTTCCCAAGGCGCGCATCAAGGAATATGGCGCGAAGGACAACTTCTGGCAGATGGGCGAAACCGGCCCCTGCGGCCCCTGCTCGGAGATTTTTTACGACATGGGCATGGAAGCGGCCGAGACGCCGGGCGTGGACAAGCCGTTTGGCGAAGACGAAGCCCGCTACGTCGAGATTTGGAATCTCGTCTTCATGCAGTTTGACCGCTCGGCGGTTGTGGACCCCGCGACGAAGGCCACGACGTACAAACTCGCCCCGCTGCCCAAGCCGTCGATCGACACCGGCATGGGGCTGGAGCGCGTGGCTGCGGTGCTGCAAGGCAAAGTCAGTAACTTTGAGACAGATTTGTTCACGCCGCTGATTGAGAGAGCAGCGGAGTTGACGGGTTTGCGGGTCAGCGAGTCAGCAGGTCAGCAAGTTAGCGAGTTGGCGGGCCTGGTGGGCAACGCCAGCCTCAGAATCATCGCGGACCACGCCCGTGCAGCCACCTTCCTCATCAACGACGGCGTGATTCCTGCCAACGAGGGTCGCGGCTACGTGCTGCGCAAGATTCTTCGCCGGGGGATTCGGCATGGAAGGCTGTTGGGACAGGAGCAGCCATTTTTGTATGAAATGGTCTATGCCGTCCGCGATTTGATGCAAGGCGCCTATCCCGAACTGGCCGATTCTGCCGCCCGCGTGGCCAAGGTCGTCGAAGCTGAGGAGAAGCAGTTCGATCGCGTGCTGAAGATCGGACTATCAAAGCTCAACGAATCGCTTGAGGTAGCGATGGGAATTGCTATCGGTAGCTTTGAAGGGCTTCAACCCGACTGTTTGAAACAACTATGCTTCCATGCGAGACAGAGCGGCCCTTTGAATGACTGGTATGAAAAACTATCGTTCTCTGACAAGTATCGGACGCTGCTGAAATCTGGATATATATCGACTGTTCCCGAGAACAAGCGCCATTTATGCAGTGCAGTCCTAGATGGTGCAATCGCTTTCCACTTATACGAAACATTTGGTCTCCCAAAGGATTTCATTCAGGATGCTGCTCACGATGCAGGCGTGAAGTTCGACGAATCCGGCTTTGAAGCCGCACGCGGCGAAGAGCAAGCACGCGCACGCGCGTCGTGGAAAGGTGGCAGCCAGAAATCCGCCAGCCCGGCGTATCGCGAATTGCCGAAAACTGATTTTCTGGGCTACAAACAACTCACCGCCCCCGGCGCGGAAGTGCTGGCCATCGTGAAGGACGGCGTGGGCGTTCCGGCCGCTGCCGCTGGCGACGTGGTCGACGTTGTCCTCGACCAGACCAGCTTTTATGGCGACTCCGGTGGGCAGACGGGTGATACGGGCTGGTTCACCTCGGCGGACGGCAACACGACTGTGGCTGAAATCGCAGGCTGCGTTCTGCCCGTCCAGGGCGTCCGCGCCCACAAGGCTTTGCTCAAGGAGCCGCTGGCGGTGGGCGATCACCTCCGCACGGTGGTCGACGGCGAGCGCCGTAACTCCATCCGTCGCAATCACACCGGAACGCATTTGCTGCACGCGGCTTTGCGTCAGGTTCTCGGCACGCATGTGAAGCAGGCCGGCTCTTCGGTCGACCCGACGCGGCTGCGCTTTGACTTTTCCCACTTTGCCCAGGTGGCCGATGAGGAACTTGAGGAAATCGAGTCCATCGTCAACCGCGAAGTTTTGGCCAACGCCAAGGTCGATACGCTGGAAGACGTGCCCATCGACGTGGCTGTGAACGAATACCACGCCATGGCGCTGTTCGGCGAGAAATACGGCGACAAGGTGCGGGTGGTCAAGCTGTCCGACGGCTTCTCGACCGAGCTCTGCGGCGGCACGCACACCTCGGCCACGGGCGAGATCGGGCTGATCAAGATTTTGAGCGAGGGGTCGGTCTCGTCGGGCGTGCGCCGGTTGGAGGCCATCAGCGGCTTCGGTTCGCTCGACACCTTTCGACAGGACTTTGCCGTGGCGCAACTGGCCGCGCAGGTGGCTCCGGCACCGGCGGGAAGCACGCCTTCGGAGGCGTTCCGCGCCAAGCTCGCTGCCCAGGAAGAAGAGCTCAAGCACCTGCGCCGGGAACTCGAAGAGGCGCGCATGAAGTCCGCTGCCGGGGCGCTGGACGAAGCGCTCAGCCGCGCTGTCGAGGTGAAGGGCGTGCGCCTGGTGACCTTGCGCGCCGATTCGCTGGAACGCGGGCAGTTGCGCACGTTGGTGGACAACCTGAAGCAGAAGCTGGGCGAAGGCGTCGTCGTGCTGGCTTCCGCGCAGCCCGAGGGCAAGGTCGCGCTGATTGCCGGAGTGACGCCGGGGCTGACCAAGCGCATCCAGGCGGGCAAGCTGGTGGGCGCGGTGGCCAAGCTGGTGGGCGGATCGGGCGGCGGCAAACCTGAGATCGCTGAAGCCGGTGGCAAGGACCAGACGCAGATCGATGCGGCGCTCAAGGCCGCTCCGGCGCTGGCTGGAGAGTTGCTGGCGTAAGTGCGGTAAAGACAATAAAAAGTTGTAGTTACCGGTATCCCACCTTGGGCGCAAAAACAAGAACGCGCCGAAGGTGGGGCACCCAGCTCGTCTGGTTTCCCGCCTGTTTCAGTGCACCCCCAATGATGGACTGCGAGGCAGCACAGGCGCCCCGTACGGTGAGCCGGGAGCGCCGCCGGTGAACCCCAGGCATTGAAATGCCGATAGCACCAACTGAGCATCTGCAAGCTCGCAACCTACTCGTTGCTTGCCAATATTCTTATCTTTGAGGGGCGCACGAAGCCCCAATAGCAATGGAACCGCCATGGGTCCAAATCCTGGTGTGTCAACCGAGGAAGCCGCGGGGCCATGACTCAGGACAATCGCAAGGTTCCCCGTTTGGAATGTGCTGGCACTGCCAGCCTGCAGATCACGCCGGACGGGCCCGCGTACGTTGGCGCAATCGCGGACTTGAGTGCTCGGGGCAGCCTGCTGGAATTCTCTGAACCGCTGATCCTCGCGAGGGATGCCGTGGTGGAGCTGACTTTTTGCGTCAAATGCCTGCCCTTCCGCGTGCGGGCGCAGGCAAAATCAATTCGATCGAAGACCAGAATCGGGTTTCTCTTCCTTGAGCTGAGAGATCGGACCAGATTGCAACTGGAGGACCTGATCGAGGAGATGAAAGTCTACCCGGCCATCGACCCCGCGAAACGCGCGCCCTCCAACCTGGTCGCTTTCCCTGCAAAAGACCGTCGTGTTCCCGTCCGTAAGACAAGGCCATAAGGCTGCTGCACAGTGAAACGATGAGGCAGCGCGGGGCTCGGCACGCTTCAGTGCGCGAATGGCCGACACATTCGGCTACCACGGTGGAAGCCTCTGGCCGCTGCTTCTCAATCTCCCGGCACTTCTTCCAGTTCCGCGCCGATCCGGCGCAGCTTCATCACCTTCCATTGCAGCCGGTCGAAGAAGAGATAAACCACCGGCGTGGTGAACAGGGTGAGCATCTGCGACACGATGAGTCCGCCGACGATGGCGATGCCCAGCGGCTTGCGCAGCTCCGATCCCACGCCCATGCCGATGGCCAGCGGCAGGCCGCCGAACAGGGCGGCCATGGTGGTCATCATGATGGGCCGGAAGCGCAGCAAACACGCCTGGTAAATGGCCTCGACCGGCGGCAATCCCTCGTCGCGCTCGGCTTGCAGCGCAAAGTCGATCATCATGATGGCGTTCTTTTTGACGATGCCGATCAGCAAAATGATGCCAATGGTGGCGATGATGGTGAGGCTGGTTCCGGTGAGCATAAGGGCAAGGACAGCGCCGACGCCGGCCGGAGGCAGCGTGGAGAGGATGGTCAGCGGATGGATCAGGCTCTCATAAAGAATGCCGAGCACGATGTAAACGGCTGTCAGGGCGGCAATGATGAGCCAGAGTTCGTTGCTAAGCGAGTCCTTGAAGGCTTGCGTGGTCCCCTGGAACGAAGGGTGGATGGAGGGCGGCATATCCATCTCGCGCTGCACCCTTTCGAGCGCGGTGACGGCATCGCCCAGCGCCACGTTGGGCGCCAGGTTGAAGGTGAGTGTGACCGCCGGATACTGGCCCTGGTGGTTCACTTGGAGCGAGGTCCGCTCCTGGTCGTATTTGGCGATTGTCGACAGCGGCACCATGGCCCCGCCGGTGGACGGTGTTGGAGCAGCAGCCGCGGTGGTGGCCGTCCCGCCTCCGGTTGACGCCGTGGGTGAACTGACCGCGGAGACAATGGCGGTGGAAGCTGCCGCAGAGATGGTCGAGGGAACAGGCGTGGTGAGGGGCGCGACGGTAGTGTTGGTTGGCCCGGTGGTCGTCGTGGTACTGGCGATCGTGGTTGAGGGGGGAACTGTCACCTCGGTCAGGGTCATGGGCAGGGCCGGAATTGCGGCCCCAGCGGGGGCTGAGGCAATTCCCGTCGCCGCGGTCGTGGACGTCACGGTGGCCGGCATCGCTGTTGTCGCGCCTACTACGTTGCTGGCCTTGATGTAAATGCCGTTCAGCGCGTCAGGGCTGAGCTGATACTTGGGATCGACTTCCATCACCACGAAATACTGGTTCAGCGCGGTGTACATGGTGGAGACTTCGCGCTGGCCGAAGGCGTCGTAGAGCACGGCGTCGATGGATGAGGCGGTAATGCCCAGCCGCGAAGCCGTATCGCGATCGATGACCAGGTTGGCGGAGAGGCCCTGATTCTGCTGGTCGGTGGAGACGTCGCGCAACTCAGGCATGGATCGGGCGCGGGCCTGCAGTTGCGGCGCCCAGGTGTTCAGCTCGTTCAGGTTTTCGTCAGAGAGCGTGTATTGGTATTGCGCGGCGCTGCCCCGCGCGCCAATCTGGATATCCTGCTGCGCCTGAAGATAGAGAATCGCGCCCGGAACACTGGTGAGCCTTCTGCGCAGGCGGTTCACCACCTCGTCTGCAGAGACGTGCGCGGGGTGGATGTGAAGCGCCTGGCGCAGGTGATCGAACCAGGTGTCGGTGTAGTCGCGGTAGGGGCGCTCATTGAGCGGTTTGAGGGCGATGAACATATTGCCGATATTGAAGCTGCCGCCGCCCGGTCCGCCGCCGCCCGCAAAAGCAGTCACCGATCCGATGGCCGGGTCGCTCAGCACCATCTGCGCCAGTTCGCGCTGCTTGTCGCGCATGGCAGCGAAGCTGATGTCCTGCGCGGCGAGGGTGCGGCCGCCGAGCCGTCCGGTGTCCTGCTGCGGGAAGAAGTCCTTGGGCACGATGTAGAAGAGGTAGCCATTCAGCAGAACCGTGCCAATCACCACGCACAGAATGAGCCACTGGTGACGCAACACCCAGCGCAAGCCGCCTGCATATTCGTTGTGCAGCCAGTTAAACGCGTTTTCGCTCATGCGATAAAGATGGCCGTGCCGCGCCTCGTCCCGCGACTTGAGGAACTGGGCGCAGAGCATGGGCGTGGTGGTCAGCGACACCAGCAGCGACACGGCAATGGCCACGGAAAGCGTCACTGCGAACTCGCGGAAGAGTTTGCCGACGATGCCGCCCATGAGGAGGATGGGAATGAAGACCGCGATCAGCGAAGTGCTCATCGAGAGCACCGTGAAGCCGATTTCTTTGGAGCCTTTCATGGCCGCATCGAACGGCGTCATGCCCTTTTCGAGATAGCGTGTGATGTTCTCGATCACCACGATGGCGTCATCCACCACAAAGCCCGTGGCGATGGTGAGCGCCATCAGTGAAAGGTTGTCGATGGTGTAGCCCACCAGGTACATCACGCCGAATGTGCCCACCAGAGAGAGCGGGACGGCAATCGACGGAATGATGGTAGCCCACACCTCGCGCAGGAACAGAAACACCACCAGCACCACCAGCGCCACGCTGATCATGAGCGAGAGTTCCACGTCGCGCACGCTGGATCGAATGGTGGTCGTCCGGTCCACGGCCACGTCGATTTTGATGGTCGGCGGAATGGAGGCTTGCAGGCGCGGCATCTCGGCCATCACGGCGTCCACGGTGGAGATGACGTTGGCGCCGGGGATCTTGAAGATAACCACCAGGATCGCGTCTTTGAGCTGGCCGGTGGGGCCCTTGATGGGATTGATGCCCGAGACGCCGGCAGTGTGAAGGTCAGCAATGCCGTTCACGACTGTGCCCAGGTCGGAAATGCGCACGGGCGCGCCGGTTTGCCGGTTATAGCCGGCGATGATGGGGCCGTAATCGCTGGCTTTAAAGATCTGGTCGTTGTCGTTGATCAGCCAGCGATGGTCCGCGTCCTGAAAGGCGCCTTTGGGCCGATTGGCGTTGGCGTTGGCCAGGGCCGAGCGCACCGCTTCCAGGCCGATGCCGTTGTTGCCCAACTGCATGGGGTTCAATTCGACGCGCACCGCCGGGCTGGAGCTTCCTCCCACGAACACCTGGCCCACGCCCTGGATTTGCGAAATCTTCTGCGACAGGATGGAGTCGGCCATGTCGTAGATCACGGGCTTGGGAACCACGTCGGAGGTCAGCGTGAGAATCAGAATCGGCGCTTCGGCCGGATTGGCCTTGCGGTAGTTTGGGTTCTGCGGCAGATAGGACGGCAACTGGCTGCGGGCCGCGTTGATGGCAGCCTGCACGTCGCGGGCTGCGGCGTCGATGTTGCGATTGATGTCGAATTGCAAGCTGACCGAGGCGGCGCCCAGCGAACTGGACGAGGTCATCTGGTTGACACCAGCGATGCGTCCGAACTGGCGCTCCAGCGGCGTGGCGACCGACGAAGCCATGGTCTCGGGGCTGGCTCCGGGCAGGCCGGCGCTGGCGCCGATCACCGGAAAGTCGACGTCGGGCAGCGAGGCCACGGGCAGCACCGAGTAGGCCACCGAACCGGCCAGCAGCAGCGCGAGGCTGAGCAGCGATGTGGCGACTGGACGTCGAATGAAGAGTGCGGAAAGGTGCATCTTTTTTAGCCTCTAGCTCCTAGCTTCTAGCTGCTAGCTAAAAGCCCGTATCCATCAGGCTTTCCGACCTGACCGTCGTTCCGAATCTTCAGTACCGCTTTACTGCCTGCTCACCCAAAGCCAAAAGCTAGAGGCTAGAAGCTAGAAGCTGCTTTACCGCTTTTTCAATCCGCGCTCACTGGTTCCTCGTCCAGCGCGGGCGGCGCCATGTGCGGCCGCAGCCGCACGGAGAGCTTGTCGAAGTAGAGGTAAATGACCGGCGTGGTATACAGCGTCAGCAACTGCGACAGCAACAACCCGCCGACAATCGTGATGCCCAGCGGCCTGCGTAACTCGGCGCCCACGCCGCCACCCAGAGCCAGCGGCAAACCGCCTAACAGCGCGGCCATGGTGGTCATCATGATGGGCCGGAAGCGCAGCAGGCAGGCCTGGAAAATGGCCTCTTCCGCCGGCTTTCCTTCCTCCCGCTCGGCCTGCAACGCAAAGTCGATCATCATGATGGCGTTCTTTTTCACGATGCCGATCAGCAGAATGATGCCGATCAGAGCGATCACGCTGAACTCCGTGCCCGTGATCATCAGCGCAAGAATGGCGCCCACACCGGCCGAAGGCAGCGTGGAGATGATGGTGATGGGGTGGATGTAACTCTCGTAGAGCACGCCCAGCACGATGTAAACCGTGATCAGCGCAGCCAGAATCAGGATCGGCTCGTTGGAGAGCGACGTCTGAAAGGCCGCAGCCGTTCCCTGGAAGCTGGCGTTGATGCTGGCCGGCATGTTGATGCGCTGTTCCACGTTGTGCACGGCGATCACCGCGTCGCCCAGAGCCTTGCCGGGCGCCAGGTTGAAGCTGACCACAGTCGACGGGAACTGGCCCTGGTGGCCAATGGCCAGTTGCGCGCGCGATTGCTCCCAGTGCGCCACCATGCTGAGCGGAACCTGGGTGCCGTTGCCGGACTTGACGTAAAGATTGGACAGCGTCGAGGGATCGGTCTGGAAGTTCTGCCCGACTTCCATGACTACGTGGTACTGGTTGAGCTGCGTGAAGATGGTGGAAACCTGGCGCTGGCCGAAGGCGTCGTAGAGCGTATTGTCCACGTCGGACATGGCGATGCCCAGCCGGGCCGCGGTGTCGCGATCGATGACGAGCTTTGCGCCCAATCCCTGGTCCTGCAGATCGCTGGCTACGTCGGTGACCACCTTTTCCTTGGCCAGTTCGGTCACCATCTGGCGCGTATATTTCGCCAACTCCACCTGGTCGGGATCTTCGAGCGAATACTGAAACTGCGTGCGGCTCACGCGGTCTTCTACCGTGAGGTCCTGGAGCGGCTGCAGGAAGAGCTGAATCCCTTCCACGCCCTCGAGTTTCGGCTGCATGCGGCGAATCACATCGCTTGCTGAAATCTTGCGCTGGTCCAACGGCTTGAGGTTGATCTGGATACGGCCCGAGTTGAGCGTGGTGTTGGTGCCATCGACACCGATGAACGACGAGATGTTATCGACCGCCGGGTCCTGTAGCAGAATGTCGACGAGTTTTTGCTGGCGCGCGGCCATGTTGGGGAAACTCACCGTCTGCGGAGCTTCGCTGATGCCCAGCAGCACGCCTGTGTCCTGCACCGGGAAGAAGCCTTTGGGAACGACTACATACAGCAGCAGCGTGCCCACCAGCGTGCCGACGGTGACCATCAGCGTAATGAAGCGGTAGCGCAGAACCACTTGCAGGGTGCGCCCGTAGAAGGCGATGACGGAATTGAAGACGTCCTCGGACCAGTGGTAGAAGCGGGTCTGCCTGGTGCCTTTCTGCTTGAGGATGCGCGAGCACATCATCGGTGTCAGGGTCAGCGAGACCACTGCGGAAACCAGAATCGTCACCGCCAGCGTGACGGCGAACTCGCGGAACAGCCGGCCCACCACGTCGCCCATGAAGAGCAGCGGAATCAGCACCGCAATCAGCGAGACGGTCAGCGAAATGATGGTGAACCCGATCTGCTCGCTGCCCTTGAGGGCGGCGCGCATGGGGGTTTCCCCTTCTTCAATGAAGCGGGAGATATTCTCGATCATCACGATGGCGTCGTCGACGACGAAGCCAGTGGAAATGGTGAGCGCCATCAGCGTCAGGTTGTTGAGCGAGTAGCCCAGCAGATACATCACGCCGAATGTGCCCACGATGGACAACGGCACCGCGACCGAGGGAATGATGGTGGCTGCCAGGTTGCGCAGGAAGAGGAAGATGACCATGACCACCAGGCCAATGGTGAGCATCAGCTCAAATTCCACGTCCCGGACCGAAGCGCGGATGGTGTTGGTGCGATCGGTGAGCACCTTCACCTGGATGGCGGCCGGAAGCGCGCTCTGCAACTGCGGCAGCAGCTTGTGGATGCGGTCGACCACAGCGATGATGTTGGCGCCCGGCTGGCGCTGGATGTTGACGATCACCGCCGGCTGGCGGTCCATCCACGCGGCCTGCTGCGAGTTTTCCGCGGCATCCACAATGGTGGCCACATCGGAGGCGCGCACCGCGGCGCCGTTGCGATAGGCCACAATCACTGGTTTGTAATCGCTGCTGGCCAGCAACTGGTCGTTGGCGTTGATGGTGTAGGACTGGCGATTGCCGTTGAGCGTTCCCTTGGCCTGGTCCACGTTGGCTGCCGCCAGGGCCGTGCGCAGATCTTCGAGGCTCAGGTTATAGGCGGCAAGCTGCGCGGGGTTGGCCTGAATGCGCACCGAGGGCTTCTGGCCGCCGGCAATCGAAACCATGCCAACGCCGGTCACCTGCGAAATCTTCTGCGCCAGGTTGGTGTCGGCCGCGTCCTCAATCTTGTCCAGCGGCATGGAATCGGAGTAGAGCGCCAGCGTCATCACGGGCGCATCGGCGGGATTCACCTTGCTGTAAATCGGCGGGTTGGGCAGGTCCGTCGGCAGGAAGCTGTTGGCCGCGTTGATGGCCGCCTGCACTTCCTGTTCCGCCACGTCGATGTTCTCGTCCAGGTTGAACTCGAGCGTAATCACCGAGCCGCCGCCTGAGCTGACCGAGGTCATCTGCTTCAAGCCGGGCATCTCGCCGAACTGCCGTTCCAGAGGCGCGGTGACCGACGAGGCCATCACCTCCGGCCCACCGCCGGGATAAAAAGTGAGTACCTGGATGATCGGATAGTCGACCTCAGGCAAGGCGGAGACCGGCAACTGCTGGTAGCCGACGAATCCGGCCAGCAGAATGGCCGCCATCAGCAGCGAAGTTGCTACCGGGCGCAGAATGAAGGGCCGGGAAGGACTGAGGCTCACTGCTGTCCCCTCTGGTTTGATTTGCCGTTCGCCGACGCGGGATTTGCCCCCTGGTTCGCACCCGCGAACGGACTATTCCCCTGGCCGGAAGAGTTTTGCCCGGCCGCCGGTCCACTGCCGCGCTGATGGGCCGCGCTCACGGTGACAAGCTGTCCATTGCGCAGCCGGTCCGCGCCGTCCACCACCACGTTCTGCCCGGCTTGCAAGCCGCTGTCGAGGATGGTCACTTGTCCCTCGGCCAAGGCGATCTTCACCGGCTGAATTCTGGCGGTAGAAGTTTTCTTCACGGGGTCGGTATCCACGACCCACACATACGAGCCCTGGTTGCCGGTCTGGATGGCCGCCGACGGAACCACCAGCGCATTGGGCCGGTTCTCCAGCACCAGGTGAATGTTGACGAACTGGTTGGGGAACAGCGACTGATCCTTGTTGTCGAAGACCGCCTTCAGCTTGTCGGTTCCGGTGGTGGTGTCGATCTGGTTGTCGGCAGTCAGTAGATAGCCGCCGGAGATCTTCTGTGTGTCGCCGCGATCGTAAGCGTCCACGGGCATGCGCTTGTCGGTGGCCAGCTTGTGGAGCACTTGAGGAAGCTGTCCTTCGGGAAGCGTGAAGTAGACGGCGATGGGCTCAAACTGATTGATGATCACCAGGTTGGTGGTGTTGGCCGTGATCACGTTGCCGGGGTCCACCAGACGTAGGCCGATGCGGCCATTGATGGGCGAGCGAATGGAACACCAGTCGAGCTGCAACTGCGCGGTTTCAATGGCCGCCTTGTCCGCCGCGATGGCGCCTTGATACTGGCCCTGGGTAGCCTCATCGGCGTCCAGCGTCTCCTTCGACACCACGCCTGCCGCGTAGAGCGCCGTGTAGCGCCTGAACTCCGCCTGCGCGTCCTTGAGCAGCGCCTCATCGTGGGCCAGCGTGCCCTTGGCCTGATCGAGAGCCGCCTTATAGGGCCGGGGGTCGATCACCATGATGACCTGGCCTTGCTTCACCTGCTGGCCCTCGGTGAACTTCACCGGCATCAGTTCGCCGCTCACCCGCGCCTTGACCGTGACGGTCATGTAGGGAGTCACCGTGCCCAGAGCGGTCAGATAAACCGGCATCGGCTTCTGCTCGGTGGCCGCCGCCTGCACGGGAACCGGCCGATTCTGCAACGCTGCCGCCTGCTGGGCGCTGGCCGCCTTGGTCTGCTGCTGGTTCAGATAGATTCGCCAGACAATCAACCCCAAAGCCGCGATCAGCACCACGTACACCACGGTGCGAACCCAGGAAGATCCTTTGTGCGCGGGCTGCGGTTGCGGTAAGCCGGCTGCGGCCAGATGGGACTCCGGAGTGCCTTCAATGGACATGGTGTCGATTCCCGTCGTTTTCTCGTAAGTGAATGCCCGATCAACGGGCTTCGGTGTGACCATTCCGGGCAGAGAAAAACCGCCCGACTTCGTTTCTACGGACGCTTGAGTCCCAGGAAAGGTTTCCTTCGCCGTCCAGCGTCCAAGAGCCATCGTCTTGAAATTGGAGGAGAACGGCGTCCAACCGCGATAGTGACCGCGTACATTGTAAGCGAACGAGATTACACCACGCTGCTGCCGGGAAGCGCTGGGAAACAGGTTCTGGCGCCGCATATCTCCGCAGGTTTACGGCCTCTTCAACACCGCATGGGGCACCAACTGCATCACGTGGTTCGGCGAAGGCATACACTTCCGCGATGGCCTCGGGGCTTGATGGGGAGGCGGGACGCAGGGAGAATACTCTTTCTTTCCACCGTGTGCGCCCGCCCAGCACTTGTACCATCTAGAGCAGGATTCGAACAGGAGCGCGAAAGCCATGAAGATGCGGCCAGGAACACAAACGGGATTTCTGCTGTGCGGCAAGGAGTGGACGGAGGGCGAAGCTCTGGAGGTGCGCTCGCCGTGGGACCAGGGGCTGGTGGGCCGGGTCACCGTGGCTACCCGCAGCGACGCCCGGCAGGCCGTGCACCACGCTGCCGCCAGCATGCGCCGCACCCGGGCTCTGCCGCGCTGGAAGCGCCGCGAGATTCTGGAAGATGTGGCCGCCGCGCTGATTGAGCAAAAGGAACGGTTCGCGCAGTTGATCGTCGCTGAGGCGGGAAAGCCCGTGCGGCTGGCGCGGTCCGAGGTGGATCGGGCCGTGCTCACTTTCAAGGCCGCTGCCGAAGAGACGTCGCGGCTGGGTGGCGAAAGCATTCCGCTGGACCTGACCGAGGGCAACGAAGGCCGCTGGGGGCTGGTGCAGCGCTTTCCGGTGGGGCCGGTGCTGGCGATTACTCCGTTCAACTTTCCGCTGAACCTGGTGGCCCACAAGGTGGCGCCCGCCATGGCCGCGGGTTGCCCCATTATCCTGAAGCCCGCGCCGCAGACTCCGTTTACCTCGCTGGCCCTGGGCGAGGTGATTTTGAAGGCCGGGTGGCCCGACGAGGCCCTCGCCGTGCTGCCGCTGAGCAACGTGGACACGGCCTGGCTGGCCGAAAAGGAAGACCGCATCAAGCTGGTCAGCTTTACCGGATCGGCCAAGGTGGGCTGGGAGCTGAAGGCTCACTCGGGACGCAAGCGCGTGCTGCTGGAACTGGGCGGCAACGCGGCCATGATCGTGCACGGCGACTGGCTGGACCTGGACGAAGCGGCGGTGCGCACGGCGCACGCGGCGTTCAACTACGCGGGCCAGTCCTGCGTGAGCGTGCAGCGGGTTTTTGTGGAGCGGCGCATCTTCCAGACCTTGCTGTGGAAGGTGGTCGAGGTGACAGCCAAGCTGGTGGCCGGCAATCCGTCAGACGAGGCCGTTGAAGTGGGTCCGCTCATCCGGCTCGCCGATGCCGAGCGCGTGGAAAGCTGGATCAAGGAGGCTGTCGAGGGCGGCGCCAAGCTGGTGGCCGGGGGCGAACGCCGGGGTTCCATGGTCACGCCCGCCATCCTGACCGCGACCAAGCCGGGCATGAAGGTACGCGACGAAGAGGTCTTTGGGCCGGTGGTAGTCATTGAACCCTACGACGACTTCGAGGAGGCGCTAGCCGAGGCGAACCGTTCAAAGTATGGCCTGCAGGCCGGTCTGCTGACACGCGACGCCGGACGCATTCTTACCGCGTATCGCGAACTCGAAGTGGGCGCTCTGATTGTGGGCGACACACCAAGCTGGCGGCTGGACCCCATGCCCTTCGGCGGCACCAAGGAATCCGGCTTGGGCCGCGAGGGCATCCGCTCGGCGATTGAAGAAATGACCGAACCGCGCATGTTGATGATGTCGGGGCTGAGCTAGCGGCGGGCCGCTGGAGCGATTTGAATGCCGTTGGCAGGCCGGGGGTGGGCGTCTCGCCGCCCCGCGGTCTTCCATCTGCCGCATCGGCCACGGTGCCCGCTCAGCGCTATTTCCCTGTTCAAACAACTTTATTTGTCTAAACAGGAATCTTTCCGCTCGCTCCTCTAATCAAAGGTTTGCAATCGATTCTTTTTGAGGAGCCTTCGCCGATGACCTTATCTGCCGCTGAAGTCAATGATTTGAAGCACGCGCCCGCCGTCGAAGGCGTGCTGCCCGTGATCCACCACCGTTGGAGTCCACGCTCGTTCGCCGACCGCGATGTGAGCCCGGCCGAACTCAAGAAAGTGTTCGAAGCCGCCCGCTGGACCGCGTCCTCCTACAATGAGCAGCCCTGGCGCTTCCTGGTTGGCACCCGCAACTCTCCCACGTACAAAAAGATTTTGTCCTCGTTGATCGAGTTCAACCAGGCCTGGGCCGGCCATGCGCCGGTACTGATTCTGGGAGTGGCCCGGACGACCTTCAGCCACAACAACTCACCCAACCGCGTCGCCCTCTATGACCTGGGCGCTGCCTCCTCCTACTTGACCCTGCAAGCCGCGGAGCTGGGACTCGTCACACACCAGATGGCTGGATTTGACCCGGAAGCTGCCCGAACGGCCTTGGGCATTCCTGTGGATTACGTTGTCGGAGCCGTGATCGCGCTCGGCTACCAGGGCGAACCTGCGGCCCTGCCCGAAGGGCCGATGCTTGCTCAAGAGACCGCGCCGCGCGAGCGCAAGCCGCTGAGCGACATCGTCTTATCCGCATGGGGCGAAGCGGCGAAGCTGGGCTGACGGCAGCTTATTAATCCGGCCCATCAAGAGTGTTGCGCCTTCCCACCCATCTCGCGATAAAACCTGCGAAATGGATGGGGCACGGTGCTTCTGTTTCGGGCTGGATCAAAATAGAAGCCGCTGGGCTTCCCCACATGACCTTGAGAGCGGGCCTTGGCGCCGCAGTTTCAGCCACGAATCAAGGTCGGCCCTCGCCGCCACGATAGAGTGGAGGCGAGGGATATCCTGTGACGACCGTCCGCTCGACCCGCAAGATGCCTACTCGCCGCCCCGTCCACCGGCGCGCGCCGCAGAGACGACGTCCGTCGAGGATGGGGTGGCGAACCCGCACCATCCTCGCCCTTTCCGCAGCGGTTCTCGTCCTGCTAGGGTGGGCCGTGATCGCCCGGCTGCTTGCGCCCGCCTCCAACACTGCGCTCACCCGTTTTGACGCCCTCATCGTGCTGGGCAGCCCCGCGGACAGCGACGGCAATCCCACGCCCGGGCAGTTGGCCCGCGTTGTGGAGGCGGTGCGCGAGTATGAGCGCGGCGTGGCGCCCAGGCTGATTTTGACCGGGGGCGCGGCGCACAACCAGTTTGTGGAGGCGCAGGTGATGGAGCGGACCGCCGAGGCGGAGGGAATCCCGAAATCGGCTATTTTTATCGAGGCGCGGGCCAAGGACACGATCCAGAACGCCTGTTATTCCACGCAGATCATGAAGGCCCATGGCTGGGGGTCGGCCGAAGTGATTTCAAGCGCCAGCCACTTGCCCCGCGCGGGCATGATCTTCAGCAGCCTGCCTCTGGAGTGGCGCACGCACGCTGCGCCACCGCTTTCTCCGCAGTCGGCGGCTTACGTTCGGGCCACCTCGGCCGTCGAAACCCTGAAGACCGTCCGCTACCTGATCTGGGCGCGCTGGATGGAGCGCTGTGAACCGTAAATGAAAGGATGCCGCCGGGTTTGCGTTGTCCCCTGTCGGCACGGTCCTGTAAGCTGGATGGTGATGCGTCTCTCAGTAAGAATTTCATTCGCTCTTGTTGCCGTAGCCCTCGTGGCTGTGTGTTTCGGAACTCGCACCCAGGCGCAAAGCACCGCCTCTCCAACCGCCGGGAATGGCACGTATATCGCCTCTGATCCCCTGTCTGGCGTGCGCTATGACAACCGCTACGATGTGTCGCTGACCGCGGCCTATGACCACATGAAGGCCGGCCCCACCGCGCATGAAGGCGCAAACCTGGGCGGGCTCGACCTGGACGCTTCGTACTGGTTCAGCAAGCACTGGGCCGTCGAGGGTTCGGGCCGCAGCTATTTCGGCACCAGCGGCGTTGCCACGGTCAACAGCACGCAACAGTTTGTCAGCGGGCCGTTTATCAGCGAATACTTCTTCACCGGCGGCCCGGAGTGGCTGGGACCGCACAACCGGCACGGCGCGTTGATCGCCCATGTGCTGGTGGGCGGCGTTTATGGCAACTTCCAGCAGGATTTGCGGACGGCTACGCCCAAAGATGTGGGTTTCTACAATAACCAGGTTGCCCCGGCGGCAATTATTGGCGGCCACATCGATCTGAACCGGTCGGCCCGGTGGGTCTTCCGCATCACTCCCGACGCCGTAGTCACTCGCTATAGCACCGACTACAAGCCCAGCGCCTACCTGTCGGCGGGCCGATTCACCGATGTCAACTTCGCCATCTCAGTTGGGGTGGAGTACAAGTTCAAAAAGAAGCGGTAGTGGCTTCTAGTTCTGCTTTGAGGCAGAGCCGGGATTGAATGGGGCGACTTCCTTTGGGAAGTCGCCCTTTTCGCGTCCTGCTCTTGAAGCCGTTCACACTCACCGGGCCCCTATGCTGTTACAGTTAACAGACTTTGCCGAGGGGCGGTTGCGCGGTCGCAGACGCGCGATCCCATTGCGGAACCGGGGACAAAGCCAGGCGTAGACACCAAGCCAACCGCCCACGGCAAACAAACGGAAAACCCGATAGCTGTCCCGTTCATCTGTGTGATATTCTCCACCGTTCAGTGGCACCGGTGGAAAAGTATCATCGGCGAAGCGGAATGTACCAGATAGCGGCACTTCCTTATCCACGGGGTCGGCCGCACAGGAACAGGTTTGAGGGCAGGGTCCTATGGACATGAAAGACACACTTGGAGTATTGCTAGCAGGCGGAGCCGGAGAGCGGCTTTTCCCCCTCACCCGTGATCGCGCCAAACCGGCCGTGCCCTTTGGCGGCCACTATCGCATCATCGACATCACCCTCTCCAACTGCATCAACTCCGGCCTGCGCAAGGTCTACATCCTCACGCAGTACAAGGCGCTCTCGCTGAACCGGCACATCCGCGAAGGATGGACGGGCATCGTGGCCCAGGAGCTGGGAGAGTTCTTCGAGTTGCTGCCGCCCATGCAGCGCACTGGGTCCAACTGGTACATGGGAACCGCCGACGCGGTCTACCAGAACATCTACTCGATCGGCAGCGAGCAGCCGAAGTACATGATCATCCTCTCCGGCGACCACATCTACAAAATGGACTACAGCCGGATGCTGGAGCAGCACAAGGAGACCAAGGCCGAGGTGACGCTGGCCACTCTGCCCATTCCTCCGGACGAGGTGAAGCAGTTCGGCGTGGTGGAAGTGGGCAAGACGGGCGAGGTGCTGGGCTTCCAGGAGAAGCCGGCCTCCACCAGTTTCCGTTCGCCGTTCAACCCCAACGCCGTCGACGCCTCGATGGGCATTTACATCTTCAACACCGAGGTGCTGCTGAAGGCGCTGATTACCGACGCCGAGGACCCGAACTCCAAGCACGACTTTGGCCACAACATCCTGCCCGGCCTGTTGGGCAAGCGGAAGATGATGGCCTACAGCTTTGTGGACGAGAACAAGCAGCAGGCGCTTTACTGGCGCGACGTGGGCACGCTGGACGCCTACTATGACGCGAACATGGACCTGTGCTCGGTTTCGCCTATTTTCAACCTGTACGACAAGAACTGGCCCATGCGGACCCGCGTCCGGCAGTATCCGCCGGCAAAATTCGTCTTCGGCGAGCCGGGCCGCTCGGGCATGGCGGTCAACTCGGTGATCACGGCCGGCGTCATCATCTCCGGCGCCTCGGTGTCGAACTCCGTGCTGTCGCAGGATGTGCGCGTCAACTCGTATTCCAGCGTGGACGCCAGCATTATCTTCTCGCACGTGAACATCGGCCGCCATTGCCGCATCCGCAAGGCCATCATCGACCGCGACGTGCACATTCCCGAAGGGACAGTCATCGGATTCGACCCGGTGGAGGACAAGCGCCGCTACTTCGTCACCCCGTCGGGCCTGACGATCGTTACGCGCGACTCGTCGCTGTTCGAGAACCCGGTCGATCCGGACTTTCTGCAGCGGTATTAGGGCCGATTTGGCGACAAAGGCATAAACAAAACAGGGGCCGACGAGGCCCCTTGTTTTGTTTGGTACGCCGGGCATGATTGGCAGCTTTGGGGTGCAAGTCCCTTTCACATCCTGATGTCCTCCTCGCGGCTGCAGCGCACCCGCTGCGCGGAGGAACGTTCCTGCCCGGAGGTATGATTGAAGCTTGAAATCCTGCGCGTTCAACAAGGTTGATCAAGCAAATTCCGATCACCTGGAACAGGGATCCATGAAGCCAATCAGAGCTGGAAGAGTCGAGCTGTTTGAAACCAGTCTTCGCGACGGGATGCAGCAGCCGAACCTCGAAATCTCCGTTCCGAACGCGGTCAGCCTTCTTGAGCGCATGTCGGACTTCGGCGTCAAGTACGCTGAAATCGGCTTTGCGGGCGCAAACCAGTTTGTTGCGGACCTGACCGACGCACTCTCTTCTGCCGACACCGGAGCGATGAAACTGGCCTTGTTTGGCAGGACGCGCGGGCGCGGCGCAAGGGTCAGTGAATGGCCCGACGTGCAACGGATGGTCAGCCACAAAGAGCGCATCCCGGTGGCGGTCATCGTCGTCAAATCCAGGTTGCTCGACGTAACCAGATCCCTTGAAACCACGCCGGATGAAAACCTGCTGATGGCGTACGAGACCATCGCCTGCCTGCAGGACAACGGCCTGGAAGTGATTGTGGATTTCGAGCACGGCATGGATGCAGCTTGCGGGCGTCGAGAAAACGGCGAAATCTGCGACGCCGACTCCAGCAGCCAGAGCATGGATCACTTCCGCCGGATCGTTGATCAATGCGTTGGGCAGAAAGTTTCCCGGCTGGTCATTTGCGACACCACCGGAGGCGCCAGCCCGGAAGAAGTTTCGCAGGTGATCGGCGATCTCGTCCGGGACCATCCTCACGCCGGCTTCGGATTTCACGGGCACACCGATCGCGGCCTGGGCGTCGCCAATACACGCGCAGCCATTCTGGCCGGCGCGGCCCAGGTGCAGGGCACTCTTTTAGGAACGGGCGAGCGCTGCGGCAACGTGAATCTGACCGCGGTTATCGGCAGCATGCAGCTCCGCGGCGAAGCTGAATTCGTGACACCCGAGGCCCTCACCGGACTGACCGCCCTGGCGCGTTCGGCCTATGCGGCCTTCGGGCTGGAGGTGCCGCACGGCGCGCCCATCATCGGCCCCGGCGCGTTCGGCACATGGGCAGGGATGCACGGCAGCAGCGAACGCAAGAACCCCGGCGCCTATCTCTGGTGCGATCCCGCGCGCGTCGGCGCCACCCCGGTCATCGGCGTCAATGGGCAATCCGGAAAAGCCAACATTGTCCTGCTCTCTGACGCAGTCGGCGTTCCACTCGATTCCGCGCAGGCGCAGGCTTTCATTGATGCCAACCAGGGCATGATTGAAGGCGGCGGCTTCACGGCCAGCGAGGTTTCCTTCCGGCTGGCCTGCATGAAGGTCCTCGGAACTTTGCGCAATCGCTTCAACGTCAAGAGTTGGCGAGTTCTGGACGAATCGGACGAGACTCGGAATAGATATGTGCAGGCTTCCATGCTGCTGTCCATCGGCGACTCCGCCATTGCCGTCACCCGTGCCGAGGGAGCGGGCCCGGTGGATGCGCTGACCAAGGCCATGCGGAAAGAGTTGGAAAAGTGGTATCCGGCAATCGGCAAAATGCGCCTGGGCCGGTTCACCGTCACAGCCATCGACGTATCCGCCAACGACACGGCGGCCCACGTCCGCGTTTCGGTAAGCTTCCACGCCGAGGGCCACGAACCCTGGACCACCGCTGGCGTCAGCAGCGACTTGAACCAGGCCGCGCTCATGGCGATCATCGACGGCTTCGATTACTGGCTGCTGAATTCCCCGGCGTAGACCTTTGCTCGTTTGCTGTTTGCGCAGTTCCGGAACTGATGCGGGCGGGGCGCCCGCACGATAGCCGGTCTGGAGACCGGCGCTCCGACTATCCCTTGCGCCGGTAGAGCACCTGAAATTCATAGCCCGGATTGGCGGGGAACAGGCTCGACACGTGGCGCAGCCGCTCAGCCAGGGATTGCGCGGCCAGCAGCGGGTATTCGCGCTCACGCAGGTCGTGGTAGTCAAAATCCACGGCCAGGGCCAGCATATAAATCGCCAGAGAATCGGAGAACGCCGACTCGTAGTAGGTATTGCGCGAGCGCTCGTCGATGCCTTTTTGGCCGATGCGGCTGTCCTGGGCGCGACGACGGGTTTCCCACGCGTCCTGGCTCGTTTCTCCGCGCACCTGCGCCTCGGCCTGCGACCAGGCAAGGGCGGCAAAGCTGTCCGGCACGCCCGCGGCCTCCACAAAGTTGTGCGCCACGTTGATAAAAAACTCGAAGGCCAGGCCGAAGCGATCTTCCACCAGTCGAGTGGAAAGAAATACCGCCTCGGTCGTGCCGAAAACGGCATTGCGGTGGCATACGGCGCGGTCGCCCAGATCAACCGTGTATCCGGGCGCAATCATGGTCTCGCCGGTGTCGGCAATGGCCAGCGGAATAAAGTAATAGGCGCGGCGGGCAAGCGCGGCAGACAGGGTGGCCGGTGCAGCGCCCACCAGGCGCTCCAGGTCGGTCTCCGAGACGCGCGTTTCGCCCCACGTTGCGTAGTGAATTCCATTGGGGGCCTGGGCCACCGTGACCTGCGCGGCGACCTTCTCCGCGTGCCAAAGTTCGATTTGTGTGCTGCTCGCCATGAGACTGTATTCTAGACCACGGAGGCCGTGAACAGGATGCAAAGCGAACCCACTGCCGAGGGAACCGTACTGGGCTTCCCGCTCAAAGGATTTGGCCTGTTCACCAGCCTGTTGCTGGCTTTTGCCGCGGCGTTCTTCACCTTCTTCGCCTCCACCACGGTTGCCATTTTTTCGCTATTGGCCTGGAACCTGTTTGGCCACCACGCGGTGAACTACGCCAACAGCTACCGCTACGTAGGGTTTCCGGCCGGACTGCTGGTGCTGATCGTGGCGCTGCCGGTTTTTGGTGCGTTGTGGGTGCGCGCCAAGCTGCGTAAATAGGTCGCGTGTCTCAGAATCAGGACACCAGGATTCTGACCATGTGATTTTGTGTTTTGAGTTGGTAGTCTCCCAGGTTTCAGAATCGAGATCTGGGATGGCGCCCATTCTGTACTTCCCAGGTGCCCAAAAGCGAGGCACCTGGGGCACCCGAGAATTGGTACGAGAACAACGGTCAGAGGCCTAGAGTCCCGCCGGCTTGGGGTCGGCAGGGTCAAACTTGGCAACGCGGATCTTCTTGGCCAATCCGAGCTTGGAGAGAATCCAGATGCCCCAGTAATTGGGGTCGACCTCGTACCATGTCAGCCCATGCCGCGCCGACACCGGATGCGCATGGTGGTTGTTGTGCCAGCCTTCTCCGCCGCTCACCAGCGCTACCCACCAGTTGTTGCGCGAGCCGTCGCGGGTGGCAAAACGCCGGCTGCCCCACATGTGGGTTGCCGAGTTGACCAGCCAGGTGGAGTGCAGCCCTACAGTGACGCGCATGAAGGCGCCCCACAGCAGCATCCCGACCGCGCTTTCCCAGCCGCCGGCCAGCCAGCCCAATCCGAACAGCATCCCGCCACTCACCGCCAGCGGTACCCAGTGGTACTTGCTCAGCCACATGTGGAAGCGGTCACGCCCCAGGTCGGGGGAGTAGCGGTAGAGCACCTCGGTCTGGGCGTGCATGGCGTTGCCCCAAAGGAGCCAACCCGTATGCGCCCACCATCCGCCTTCGCGCGGGCTGTGCGGGTCGCCTTCATGGTCGCTGAGCTGGTGATGCACGCGGTGGGTGGAAACCCAGAACATCGGGCCGCCCTCCAAAGCCAGCGTGGCGCAGACGGCCATGATGTATTCCAGCCACTTGGGAACCTGGTAGCCGCGGTGCGTCAGCAGCCGGTGATAGCACATGCCGATGCCCACATTGATGGCGACCACGTAAAGCACCAGCATGACCAGCAGTCGCTGCCAACTGAAGAAGAACAGCGCCGCGATCGCGCCCAGGTGGAATGCAACGATCACGCCGAATGTCAGCCAATTGATGCCGTCGGCGACGGTTGCTGCGCGGCCCATGTGAATTTCCAACCGTGCGGGTACGGCATGGGCGGCGGGTAAAGCGGTGGGCTCTGGAGGAACCGGAACCGGGATTGTTAGACCTTCAGTTGTGACTGCGGGGGAAGAGGCGGTTACCACGGAAATCATTCGATGAGACATCCTCGTAGAGTGGCAATGTGCCCACCCTTAGGCGTAATTGTATAGGGAGAAATGGTGATTACCACGTTCTACCTTGCTCTGTCAGTGACAAGTTGAAAATAAATCCGGGAAACGAGAGCAATTCTGCTCAAGTTTCGGCCGGATGGGAGTTTGTCCCATGTCCGGACCGGTATGAACAGAGGAGAATTCGGCTTTTTCTTTAATTGCGACTTTCCACGCCGAATTCCCCTCCGGCACTTTCAAACAGCTTCTCCGCCCGGCCGCGCAGTACGCGATAAAGGGCAAACTGACGCTGGGTTGCGCCGCGTAGCTCAAAAAGCAACTCGCCGCGGTTATCGGCCATCGCGTCCACCGCGTCCACCAACCTCATGCGTGGCGTTTCGTCCAGCCGGGAGCCGTCGGCCACGTTCTTCAGCAGCACCAGAACGTTGCCATAAAGGTCGGGTTGCGCCACCAGCGTGACAAACTTCTGCTGCGCCACGGGTCCATCGGTGTGCGCCGAAAGCACCAAGGTTGCGCCGGAGCCATACGCCAGCTC
>Ga0224529_1000603_pt1 | contig 25720 bp, 22 predicted proteins | sample CBST50metaG_FD_179893 | JGI IMG/M metagenome (GOLD analysis project Ga0224529, IMG submission 179893) | Peat soil microbial communities from Stordalen Mire, Sweden - C.B.S.T50 | ecosystem: Environmental > Terrestrial > Soil > Wetlands > Peat | place: Sweden: Norrbotten County, Stordalen Mire... | reverse complement strand
CCCCTTATATTTTCAAGACCTTGCAGGTAATTAAATTCATTAACCGGCGGGTGCCCCAGGTCTGACCCTCCCAAATGACTGGGCGCCCCATGTCTGGATTCGCATTTGAGATCTGGGATATTGCCTTTCTATGCAGCCTCAATGTAGGAACTGTTTTGAGAGGGCGCAGCTTCAGCCGTCCACCCCAAAAAGGGAAAGAGTGAAATCCCGCGCCCAACCCGCATTTTCCACCTGACTGCCGTTCAAGCGATTGTCCGCAGCGCGCCACCGGGGCGCGATCCAACTGCCGTGTGGAATAATCTGCCGGTGACCCTTTCTTCCGCCTCAGCCCATGATTGGTTTCTGCTGGCCTGCGCCGCCGGAACGGTGCTGCTGCTGCTGCTCCTGATTGCCAAGGCGCGGCTTCATCCTGCGCTGGCTCTGGCGGTGGCCGCGCTGAGCCTGGGCGTAGCCTCGGGCATGCCGCTCAAGCAGGTTCCACTTTCCTTCACCACTGGGGTGGGCAGCCTGCTGGGCCATATCGCCATTGTGCTGGGCTTGGGAGCGGTGCTGGGTCGTCTGCTGGCCTCCTCCGGCGGTGCAACCGCACTGGGCCGAACATTGGTCGATTTTTCTGGCCCCAAAGGTCTGCCCTGGGCGCTCCTGGGTATAGGCGTCCTGGTGGGAATGCCGGTCTTCTTCGAGGTGGGGCTGGTGCTGCTGATGCCCATCGTGGCTGAAGCGGCGCGCCGCAGCGAACGGCCTCCCATTCTGGTGGCGATGCCTCTTTTGGCCGGTCTCTCCATCGTTCACGGCACGCTTCCGCCGCATCCGGCGGCCATGCTGGCGGCCACGCAATATCACGCCGACCTGGGCCGCACCATTCTGTGGGGTCTCGTCGTTGGATTGCCCGCCGCCGCGCTGGCCGGTCCAGTCCTGGGCTGGTTCATGATCCACCGGTGGCAAAGGCGGACGGCAAAAGCCGCGCCCGAGCCCGGCGATGAAGGCCTCACCCTCTTCGCGCCCACCCTGCAGGAAGACCTCGAAATCGATCTGCATGAAGATGCTCCGGCCGATCACTCGCCGGAGTTGCGGGCGCCCCTGGCCTCGCTTCTTAGACCTGGGTGTTCAACCAGCCCGGCTCCCATTCCCCCTCCGGCTGGCCCCCTCCGTGCCGCCTCGGCTATTCTGCTCCCCGTGGCGCTCATCTTTTTGGGCAGTTGGGCCGATGCCATCACCGCGCCGGGCAGCGCCGCCAACCAGATTCTGCACTTTGTCGGCAGCCCGGATATCGCCCTGTTGATCGCCGTGCTTGCGGCGCTTGTCACCTTGGGCGGCCGCATTCAGACAGGCAAGATCAAGAGCCCCGAGGGTCTGCGGCGGCTGACCGCGGAGTCCTTTGGACCCATCGCCCCGGTGCTCATGATTCTGGCCGCAGCCGGGGGCTTGAGCGGCATCCTGCGCGACTCGGGAGCGGCCCAGGCCACGGTGGGCCTGGCGCTGGGAGCACACATGCCGCCCCTGGTGCTGGCCTGGCTGCTGGCCGCCGTGGTCCGCGTCTCCATGGGCTCGGCAACTGTATCCATGGCCGTGACCTCGGCGGTGCTGGCGCCCATGGCCGGCCACGCCGGCGTGCGCCCCGAGTTGCTGGTGCTGGCCACCGGCTCCGGCTCGCTCATCCTCTCGCACCTCAACGACTCCGGCTTCTGGCTGATCCAGTCCTTCTTCAAACTGGATGTGAAGGAAACGCTGTCCACCTGGTCGGTGCTTGAGACAGTGCTCTCGGTGGCCGGCCTGGGCACCACGCTGCTGGTGGCGGCCGCGCTGGGTTGAACCAAAACGACGTCCCCTACAGCCCCAGCACCGCCTGTTGCGCAGCAAAAATCTCCTTCAGTCCCACCTCGGCCAGATCGACCAACTCGTTGAGCTGCGTCCGCGAGAAGCTTCCCTTCTCGGCCGTGGCCTGGGTCTCGATCAGGCCCCCGTCGGCGGTCATCACCACGTTCATGTCCACCTCGGCCTGCGAATCCTCCTCATAGCAGAGGTCGAGCAGTTGCGCCCCGCCCACAATGCCCACTGAAGTGGCAGCCACCAGTTGCTTCAGCGGCGATACTTTAAGCGTTCCCGCCTCGACCAGCGCCTTCAAGGCCAGCGCCAACGCCACCGCCGCCCCGGTAATCGCCGCCGTGCGCGTGCCGCCGTCGGCCTGGATCACGTCGCAGTCCAGAATCACCGTCCGCTCGCCCAGTGCGCGCATATCCACCACCGAACGCAAACTGCGGCCAATCAGCCGCTGAATCTCATGTGTCCGCCCGCCGATCTTGCCCCGTTCGCTCTCGCGCGGGGTGCGCGTCACCGTGGAGCGGGGCAGCATCGAGTATTCCGCCGTCACCCACCCCCGGCCCGAGTTGCGCAGCCAGCCCGGAACTCCTTGTTCGATGGTCGCGTTGGTCAGCACCCGCGTGTTGCCAAACGAGACCAGAACCGAGCCTTCGGCGGTCTGGACAAAGCCCGGAGTGAGTGTGAGCGGACGAAGTTGGGCGGCGGTTCTGCCGCCAGGACGAAAGAAAGTGCCGGTCGCATGCATAGTCGGATTGTACGAGAACCGGGCCAATACGGGCAGTCGCCACCACTCGGGAAGAGCCTGTCCCAAGACGGGAAATCGGGATTTGCCCCGCCCGAAGCGGGAATCCAACCTAAGACTCTGAAAATACAAACCTTAACCAGCATGTATTCAACCGGCTTGTCCCATTTTGGAACTCACTGTCCAAATCCCGATCTGCGCGGCTGTCCAAGAATCAGGCAGTAAACCCTTCCCTTATCAGGAACTTAGCAAAACTGTCCTAGTTTGGCACGCTACGTGTAATAGAAGAGGACAAAACCCGAGAATGGGAACAGAGATCAGGGATCAGAAGAAAGCTCTAAGGACGAGAGACGAAAGGAAGCGGGCCATGCAGCAGATTGAACAAGCGGCAGAATTGGGCGGAGCGGAGCGTACGCGGGTGCAAGCGGTGGTGGAAACACTGGCCACGTTGAACAGCCGGGGCGAGAGCTTGGCAGAGGTAGCGCACGACACCAGAAACATGGTTACGGCGCTGGGGCTTTACTGCGATCTTCTGGAGGAGCCGGGGGTGCTGGCGGCTCCATACGCTCACTACGGAAACGAGTTGAGGCTGGTGGCCGCGGCCAGCCGCCGCCTGGTGGAGAAGCTGGTGGCCCTCGACACACGCGAGGCACCGGGAACCATTTCCTCCAAAGCGATTGTGCCCCGCCTGGGAAAATTGCCCATGCAAGCCACGGTCGGCGGCCGGCTTGAGCAATCCCGGAGCTTGGAGCCGATGCCTGCCGATCCGATCGGCAACCTGAGCGAAGAGTTGCTGGCCAACCGGAATCTGCTCTCCGCCCTGGCCGGACCCTCGGTTGCCTTGACCGTGGACGCCGGGGCGGGCGCCAGGCCGGTCTGGCTGACGCCGGAAAACCTGACCAGGGTGCTGGTGAACCTGGTGAAGAACGCCGCCGAAGCCATGCCCGCGGGCGGCAGGATTCGCATTGCCCTGTGCGAGCGCCGGGAGGAACCGAATTCCGCGTCCTGGCTGGTGCTGACGATTGAAGACAATGGGCCGGGCATCCCCCGGCAGGCGTTGGATTGGGTCTTCGAGTCGGGCTACTCGACCCGCTCCAAGGACTCCCAGGAGAACGGAGGCTGGCCAGCCGCCCATCGCGGGTTGGGACTCTCCATCACCCGCTCCATCGTGCAGGCGGCGGGCGGCCGGATTCACGCGGAAGACCGCGCCCCGGCAGGAGCGCACTTCGTGATCGAACTGCCCGTCCGTACCCTCTGAATCCGTGGCCGCCGGCCGTCAGCTCCGGGGGCGCGGCAGCGGCGCTGAAACAAAGGCAATGAAACAGCGAGACCAATGCGCCACAGAGTCGGCCCTTGCAAATCCAATTCACTTAATCGCGCGTGAGGCGAATACAATGCTTGAAACAGCTTTTAACTCAAAAACCATGGAGTTTATCCCCCAACTTGCGGAGCCGGCGGTGCGGCTGCACCTGCTGGTGGCAGACGCGGACGCGGCGGTTCGCTCGGCCTGCGCCGAAATCGCCGCCAGCCTCGGCTATGCGGTCGAGAGCACTGGCGATCTGGGCCAGGCGCGCAGCCTGCTGCGGGGCCGCGCGGCTGACATTCTGCTCGTCAACCTGCCTGCGGGGAGCAACCAGGGTCTGGAACTGGTTTCCGAAGTCAAGCTGCTCTATCCGCAAACCTCGGTGATCGCCATGACCGCGTCGGGTTCGGTGAATACGGCGGTCGAGGCGATGCGCTGCGGAGCCCAGGACTACCTGACCAAGCCCTTCGCCATGGACGAGCTTTCCACGGTGCTTGACCGCGCCTCCGCCAGCCTCACCACCGATGCCGCCACCCGCCAGTTGCGCGAGCGGCTCAGGCTTTCGCAGGGGCTGGGCGCCATGATCGGCCGCTCGGGAGAGATGGAGAAGCTCTACCGCATCCTCTCCAAAGTAGCTCAGAGTTCCCACCCGGTGCTGGTTCTGGGCGAGAGCGGCACGGGCAAGGAACTGGTGGCCAGAACCATCCACGCCTACGGTCCTAACTCGCAAAAGCCGTTTCTGCCCGTAGACTGCGGATCGCTGGTGCCCACGCTCATTGAGAGCGAGCTCTTCGGTTACGTCAAGGGCGCCTTCACCGGGGCCAACCGCTCCAAGGACGGGTTGCTGGTCTCGGCCGAGGGGGGCACGGTCTTTCTCGACGAAATCGGCGAACTTTCGCTGGATTTGCAAGCCAAGCTGCTGCGCGCGCTTCAGGAGAAGGAGGTACGGCCGGTGGGAGCCACCCATCGCATCCCGATCAAGGCGCGCATCGTGGCCGCCACCAACCGCAACCTGTCGGAGATGGTCGAAAAGGGCGCCTTCCGCAAGGATCTCTTCTACCGGCTCAACGTGGTCAATCTGCGGCTGCCCTCGCTGCGTGACCGCCGCGAAGACATCCCGCTCCTGGCGGCGCACTTCCTTGACCGCATCAGCCGCGAACACGGCGCCAAGTTCACGCTCAGCGACGAAGCGCTGCGCACCATGATGCGCCACGACTGGCCGGGCAACGTGCGCGAGCTGGAGAACTCGGTGGAACGGGCCTGTGCGCTCTCATCGGGGCCGGTGTTGCATCTGGGCGACCTGCCCACGCAATTGCAACAGCAGGGTCTGGAGGCGCGGCGCGCCATAACCCATGCCGGCGAGCCGGCTGCTGAGGGCGGCGCGCCCGATGTGAAGACGCTGGCCGATCTGGAGCGCGACGCCATTCTGGGGGCCATTCGCACCCTCAACGGCGACAAGTTGCAAGCCGCAAAGCTGCTGGGCATCGGCAAAACCACGCTCTACCGCAAGCTGAAGGAATACGGCATCGCCGACCCGCTGCACGAACAATAGAGCGATTTGACGGATGGCGTGAGGCAGTGGGTGCCCCACCCTCGCCGCGTGTTTGTTCTTGCGACCAGGGTGGGAGAACACCTCAGCGTGAATTGACCCCGCGATCGGGAAGAACAAGCCGGGCCGTCAGCGGCTGGGCGCGGAATGGGGAACTGGAAATGAGCATACTGATTGTGACCGGAATCGAAGGCGCCCGTAACTGCGCCGCTTTAGTGGGCGCGCAACTGGGCATGGAAGTTGAAGTGGCGGAGGGGCGCAAAACCGCGCTGACCGCGCTGCGCCGCCGGGAGTTTGCCGCCGTGGTGGTGGACGAAACCATGGCCGAGTGCGATCCGGCCGCAGCCGAGGCCATCTGCGAGCGCGCCGGGCTGGCCATTCCCCTCCAGATCAACTTTGCGCTCTCCGGCGCGGCCCGGCTCACCAGGGAGATTCGCGCCGCGCTGCATCGCCGCGAGCGGGAGCAGATGCTGGCCCGCCGGGCCGCTGCCTCGGCCATCGAGGCTGAATTGAAGACCACCGTCGCGGGACTGCTGCTGCACTCGCAGTTGGCCCTTTCCGGCGCTGAAGTCTCCTCTCCCATCGCCGACAGGCTTCGCACGGTGGCCGATCTGGCCGGCAGTCTGCGCCAGCAGTTGAGCGCTCCGCTCCAGGCCCACGGCGACACGGCCGCCTGAACCCCTGCGGTGGGCCAATCGCCCCTTCGGCTGCGCTCACAGGGCAGACTTTCGGCGCCGTCCGCGCAGCGGCCTGGGGCCAATTGAGTTTTATTGCGTTGCACGCGCATCGCCGGGGCACCCGTTGCCCCGGCGTTTTTTTCTGGCCGCAAACCCTCTCGCCATATCGAAGCGTGTGCAATCGCGCGGATCATGCGAATCTTCTCTCCGTAACCTCTGACCATGGAACGGCGAAGTCCGAGGCCCGGATGGCTTAATCTGAACAGAGCATGAAAGATTCCGCTGTTCTGCTCATCGACTGCCCTGACCGCAAGGGATTGGTCGCCCGCCTCTCCGGCTTGCTTTACCAATGCGGCGCCAACATCCTCCACGCCGACCAGCACCAGGACCACAATCTGGGCCTATTCTTCATGCGCGTCGAGTGGGCGCTCAACGGACATGGCGACGGTTCGTCCAGCCAGGAATCCGAGCCTTCATCCAGTTCCGAGCGCTTCGATCTGGAAGGCTTCAAAGCTGCCTTCGCTCCTTTGGCCGCGGAACTGGGCATGAGGTGGAAGTTGACCTCCAGCGCGCGGCTGCCCAAGGTGGCGCTCTTCTGCTCCCAGTACCTGCACTGCATGGCCGATCTGCTCCACCGCTGGCGCACCGGCGAACTGCTGTGCGAGATCCCCTTGATTATCTCCAACCATGCGGATGTGAAAAACCTGGCGGCGTTTTACGGGATTCCCTTCGAGCACGTCCCGGTGACGGCGGCCACCCGCGCCGAGGCCGAGGCACGGCATCTGGAACTGCTTGCATCCAAGGGAATCGAGCTGGTGGTGCTGGCGCGCTACATGCAGATTCTCTCCCCCGCATTTGTCGCCCGCTATCCCCAGGCCATCATCAACGTGCATCACTCGTTCCTGCCAGCATTTACCGGGGCCAAGCCCTACCACGCCGCCCACGAGCGCGGCGTCAAGCTGATCGGGGCCACCAGCCACTATGTCACCGAGGTGCTGGACGATGGCCCGATCATCGAGCAGGATGTGGCCCGCATCTCGCACCGCGACCAGGTGGAAGATCTGGTTGCACGCGGCCGCGATCTGGAGCGAATCGTTCTCTCCCGCGCCGTCCGCTGGCACCTTGACCGCCGCATCCTCTGCTACGGAAACAAGACCGTCGTGTTCGACTAAAAGCAGGGATCAGGGAACAGCAATCAACTCCGTGCCCCGTCCTTTCCGCGCTTTTTGCGGAAAGGACGGAAGGCCACAGCTCTCAGATCGGCTCGGCTTTCAATCGCAGCATCCGATTTGAGTATCGCCGTCTGATCCCTGTTCCCCAGAGCAATCGCATTTGAATTAATGCGATTGCCCTGGATCAGCCCGTACATTTTTGCAGATCAAAGATGCGGAGCTTTGCAGGCTGCGGAAAAACTCGCTTCGTGTCACAAAACGTGTTACGGCACGACTAAAGTCGTGCCCTGACACAAAGCAGGTTCCCTTCCGATGTTGCAGTTCCGAAGTCTCGGTTCTTATCTTCGATGGTTTCTCCAGAGATTCGCGGACCATGCGGAACACATTGGCGACTTACACCTTTACAAAGATCTTTTTGCGATAGAGAAACCAAACCGGAAGAAAGCAGACCGCGGTGTAGGAAGCCGAGTAGGCAAACGCCGCCCAGCCGCGATCGGGAACGTGCGCGAAGATGTGGGTAAACGCCCAGGAGAGCACGTCGGTGCGATGGCCGCCCCAGGTGAAGCGAATGAACCCCAGCGCGCCTAGCAGCAGTTCGCTGAACATGTATGCCACGATGGCGTTGGAGCCGAAGACCAGCCACGGCCACGTGAATGGATTGCGTTTGCCGCGGCCCCAGCCCCGCTGCTCCACGGCCCACCAGGCCAGCGTGAGCACGGCCAGCGACCAGCCCGCCGCCACCAGCACATAGGAACTGGTCCATAGCTTTTTATTCAGCGGGAACCAGATGGACCAGAGATAGCCCGTGGCCAGCAACGCCACACAGGCCGCGGCCAGTCCCATAGTCTTGGCTTTAACTGCTCGCTGGCCGCGCAACCACAGGCCGGTGAGCAGGCCGAGCAGCGCCGTACACACGGCGGGCAGATCGCTCAGCAGCCCCTCTGGATCGCGCAGGTTGTGGGTCGTCCAGTTTTCATAGAGGTGATAGGGAAATATGTGCCGGTCCAGCCAGGCCACCAGATTCATGTTCTTGTCGAGGAAGGGAATGTCGCGCCCAGGCAGCCCCGCTCCGGGCACAGGAACCCAGCGCAGCAGCACCCAGTAGGCTGCCAGCGCCGCCACCAGCACCGCGACCTTGGTCCACACACGCCGGTCCCACAGATAGAAGAGGCCCACCGCCAGATAGCAGACGGCGATGCGCTGCAACACGCCGTAGATGCGCAGGTGGGCCAGCTCGAAGAACGGAAAGCCATTCACCACAATGCCCAGCAGAAACAGGATTCCCGCGCGCTTGAGCGTGTGCCATGCCAGTTGGGCGCGGGTTGCGCCCCGGGCCAGCCGCACGTCAAAGGCGAAGACGATGGAGATGCCCACCACAAACACAAAGGTGGGAAAAACCAGGTCAGTGGGGGTAAGCCCGTTCCATGCGGCGTGGTTCATGAAGCCCCAGGAGCCTGAGCCGCCGTTGTTGTTCACGAGGATCATGAAGGCGATGGTGATGCCGCGCAGCACGTCGAGCGAGAGCAGCCGCTGGACAGACTTGGAAGCTGGAGCCGGGTTGGTCATTGCGGTTTGGTCCTCCGGTTAGGTGAATTGCAGGGTCGCCCAATACCCTACGCGGTTGGGGCACGATTAGCCAAGCCCGCTGGCCAAGCCGAAGGCCGCCGCTCTGTCCTGTGCGCCCCCTTCGCTGCTACACTTCCCCTTCAGGGAAACTGCCGCAAGACCGTTTGCACTCTTTGGAGGCTATTCGTGCCAGAATTTCAACCCTTTGTTTCGCCCGGCGAGAACCGCCCGGAGTTCACCCTCCGCGCCGTGCTGCTCGGCTCATTCTTCGGCATCATCTTTGGCGCCGTCACGGTCTATGTGGGCCTGCGCGCAGGACTCACGGTGGCTGCTTCGATCCCCATCGCGGTTCTTTCCATCAGCATTTTGCGCGCCTTTGGCCGCTCTTCGATTCTTGAAAACGTGATTGTGCAGACGACGGGCAACGCCGGCCAGTCGATCGCCGCGGGCGTCATTTTTACCCTGCCGGCGCTGATTTTCCTGGGCTTTGACCTGGAGTATTCGCGCATCTTCATGCTGGCCCTGATCGGCGGCTTTTTGGGCGTGCTGTTCATGGTACCCCTGCGCAAGCAACTGATTGTGGATGAGCACGAGAACCTGAAGTTCCCCGAGGGCACGGCCTGCGCCGACGTGCTGATGGCCGGCGAAAAGGGCGGCTCGTTTGCCAGCCGAGTCTTTTTCGGCCTGGGGCTGGGCGCGCTCTACACCTTCTTCCAAAACGAGAACCTCTTCGGCGCCTGGCCCGGTACGCCGGAGTTCCAGCCTGACTTCGGTCCCCAGCACGTGCTCAAAGGCTCCTCGATCAAGGCCGACGCAACGCCGGAATACCTGGGCGTGGGCTACATTATCGGGCCCAAGGTTGCGGGCATCATCTTTGCCGGAGGCGTCTTTTCGTGGCTGGTGCTGATGCCGCTCATCTACTTCTTTGGCAAGGAAGTAGGCCATCCCATCTATCCCGGCACCGTCCCGGTTGCGGCGATGGGCCCCAGCCAGCTTTGGTCCACCTACGTCCGCCCCATGGGCGCCGGAGCCGTTGCCGCGGCCGGACTGATCACGCTCATCAAGACGCTGCCCACCATCATTAGCGCGCTGGGTTCGGGCTTCAAACATATGCGCGGGGGCGCGGCGGCCGCGGCCAAGCCCATCCGCACCGAGAACGACTTCTCAATGACCACGGCCATTGTGGGCTCCGTTCTGCTGATCGTGCTGATGTTCTTCTTCCTTGAATTCAAGCCGGTGCCGGGAGCTTTTGTGGGTGTATGGGCCAACCTGGCCGCATCGGTGCTGATCGTCTTCTTCGGCTTCCTGTTCGTAACCGTCAGTTCGCGCATTGTGGGGCTTATCGGCAGCTCGGCCAACCCCATCTCCGGCATGACCATCGCCACCCTGATGGCTACTTCGGCCATCTTCCTGGTGAAGGGCTGGACCGCCCCGGCCTTCGGCGCCCTGGCCATCACCATCGGCGGCGTGGTCTGCATCGCCTCGGCCGAAGCCGGCGACACCTCGCAGGATCTCAAGACCGGCTATCTCATCGGGTCAACCCCGCGCCTGCAGCGATTCGCATTTCTCATCGGCATCGTGGTCTCAACCGTGGCCATCGGCTTCACCCTCAAGCTGATGAACGAAGGCCTGACGGAGTTCCACGAAGCCCCCCAAGCCTGGAGCCTCACCGCGCCTCACCCCGGCGTCAACGTACAGAACGATACCAGCAGTCTGCACGAGCAGTTCCCGGTTATCGGCGCAAACAAGTCCACCACCATCCACCACAAGAGCGAATATGTGGTGCTGAACGCGCTGGGCTCGCCTGAACTGGCCGACGGCAAATACCTCTATTCGCCGGTCACCAAGCAGATTGAGGTGCAGTGGATCTCGGGCATCGGCAGCGAAAAGGCCGCAGCGCCCCAGGCCCGCCTCATGGCCACGGTCATCAGCGGCATTCTTAGCCAAAAGTTGCCCTGGGGATTGGTGCTGCTGGGCGTCTTCCTGGTGATCGCTGTCGAGTTGCTGGGGATTCGCTCGCTCTCGTTTGCGGTGGGCGCGTATCTCTCCATTGGAACCACTTTGGCCATCTTTACCGGCGGCGTGGTTCGCTGGATGGTCGACTCCGCAGTGAAGAAAGCCGGCGGATCGGCGGACGCGGAAGGCGACGTCTCACCGGGTTCGCTTTACGCCTCGGGCCTCATCGCGGCAGGCGGCATCATCGGCCTGCTCGGCGTAGCCCTCAAGCTCTACGAAACCACCTTCGGCAAGGAAGACCCCATCGCCTTGCCGCACACCTTCCTCTACCATGACTGGGTTTCCGTGCTGGCCTTTGCCGCGCTGGCGTTTTCGCTGTATTACTTTGCCCGCAAGCCTCTGAAGAAATAGCTCCAAGCCGCCCAGTTCGCAGAAATGCAACAATCCGTGTGCCCCAGGTCTCGACAATGCGAGACTTGGGGCACACGGCCTGCGGTTGGAGGAGGTTATTTGGCGTCGAGCGGCTGCACCATGACTTGAACCTCTATCCTGGTGTCGTTGACGGCGTCGGCCGCTGAGTAGACGGTGACGAGTTTGCCAATGGGGAGCGTTGGATTGATGACGAAACTGCGGTCGTGATAAATCGGCAGCGGCAGCGAACTCGGTTTCGTCACGATTCCATTGCCCACAAGATCATCCAGCTTCGGGGCAGTGACATCTTGCGCTTTCGTTGGCCTCGTCTGGTAAACAATCGGACTGTCCGCAGTATCAGCCGCCCAGATGTGGAGGCTCAGAAAAACAAGGTTCGCAACTGTCTTGAAATTCGAGATATCGACATTCGTACCAGATCTTGAGTATTTAAACTCGCAGTCATCTGAGACTGTTCCTCGGTAACATACGCTTCCCGGCGGATTGCCTCCTGTGGGAAGCGGAACATCGTTAGTATCGCGAATCTGAGGATTGTCAGATCGTTGCTCTGTTATTGCAGTCAGCATATAGCTCTTTTGCCCGGTGATCTTCCCTTTCTCAGTGGTTTTGAGGTTGATGGTGATCCGGAATGGCTCGGGTGTGGGTTTTGTTTCGGTCTTCGCGGGTGTCTCCTGGGCGTAGAGCAGCGACGTGGCCAATAACAGGGCGGCGAGAATAAGTTGCGGCGTCTTCATGGGCTTCTCCTAGTTCAGTGAACTGATTTGGATTGGTTCGTCTGGGATCGGTTTGATCTCAATGGGGTTGTCGGGAATCGGGTCGTCGGGAATGGGCGCGATGGTAATGGGCGCGATGGTAATCGGGGCATCGAGATCGGGCTTCGATTTGACCAGGGCCGCCACCATCTCCGGTTCCTGAGTGGCGAACAGGGCCATCAGAAGCTCTTCCCTGGTGGGGCTCGGCCGGCCAAACTGCGGTTGGAGCGGAAGGCGGGCGACCGCATCAGTTCGCCGCGAGCGAGGATTGAGCGCGCGCTGCGTGGAGGATGCGGGAGCCGCGGCAGCCGCGGCAGCCGTGGCAACCAGGGGCGAATGCTCGGCCTGAGGGGCAGCAGCACGGCGCACAGCGGTGATTTGCGGATGGCCGGAGCGGAGCCACACGGGGATGGCCGCGACCGCCAGCAGCAATGCGAGAGCGGCAAACAGCCAAGCCGGATTCCAACTCAGCCTGCTTGGGTGTGGGCTGGTCTCGTTCGCCGCCGAGGCAATCGAGGATAGAACGCGCTGCTCCAGGCCCGGACGCGCCTGTTGTGGCGTATAGCTGGCAAGCGCTTCATCGATCAGCCTGTCCAGTGGGTCATTTGCGTCGTTCATGGCTTCCTCCTTCCTGTTCGAGCAATTCGAGCTTGAGTTTTTGGCGAGCGGTGTGAATTCGTCGCCTGACCGTGCCCTCGGGAATGCCGAGAATGGCGGCGATCTGAACCAGTTTCAACTCGCCCAGGGCGGCCAGGGCCAGCGGCTGGCGCAGCTTCTCCGGCAGCCGGTCGATCAGGGCATGGAGCCGGGCTTGAAGTTGCGCATCCATGGCCGACGCCTCGGGGCCGGCTTCTAGGGAGACGATCTGCGGCGGAAGCTCCTGCTCACGCTCCCGCTTGCCAGAGCCACGCCGCCGGACGGCCAGCCGCCAGGCAACCCGCGCCAGGTACCCCGGCTCATCTTCGATCCGCTTCCACCGCTTTCCCCGGTAAAGCTGGAGAAATGTCTCATGGGCCACGTCTTCGGCATCGCAAGGGTTGCGCACCACCGCCAGGGCGATGCGATAAACCAAATGCGATTGCCGCTCGACCAGCTCCGCAAACGAAGCTGAATCCCTTGCGCCTTCGCCGGCTTCTTCCGCCATTGGCTCTTCCTCGTTCGCAATGGAAAGCGCATTTTGCATCACTCCCTAGTAAAGAGCATGGAAGCGGGCAAAGCGTTCGCCGATTTTGATTGTTTTTTTGAAGGAGGGGGGCTGGCGGCGAGAATCAGGGGCTGGCGCGAAGTGTGATTCAATAGTAAGGATGGCAATTCCCCGGAGATCGACGGTGCGCGGGCGGTGGATAGCGGCTACGCGAAAGGTGCGCGAGTTGAGGATGGTGGCGTACGCACTGACCCACACAGCGCATCCGGTGCTGGCGCAGATTGTGCCGGCGCGGTTCTGCAACCTGAGTTGCGGCTACTGCAACGAGTACGACAAGGTGTCGGAGCCGGTGCCGCTGGAAGAGATGTACCGGCGCATTGACCACCTGGGACGGCTGGGAACGGCCATGATCGGGCTTTCAGGCGGCGAGCCGCTGACGCATCCGCACCTGGACGAGATCATTCGCCGGATGCGGCGCACCGGGGCCATTGCCGGCATGATTACCAACGGCTACCTGCTGAATGTTGACCGGATCGAGCGGCTGAACCGCGCCGGGCTGGACCACATGCAGATCTCCATCGACAACCTGGAGCCGGATGGCGTGTCAATGAAGAGCCTGAAGGTGCTGGACAAGAAGCTCCAGATGCTGGCCCAGCATGCCGAGTTTCATGTGAACATCAACTCGGTGGTGGGCGGGGGCTTCAAGAATCCCAACGACGCGCTGGTGATTGGCAGGCGGGCGCTGGATCTGGGCTTTGAATCGACCATCGGAATCATCCACGACGGCAGCGGGCAACTGAAGCCGCTGAAGGAAGACGAGGCCAAGGTCTACTTCGAGATGACCCACAGAAAGAAGACCAACTACTCGCGCTTCGACCAGTTTCAGCAAGCCATAGTGGAGGGGCGGCCGAACGACTGGCGCTGCCGGGCCGGGTCGCGGTACTTGTACATTTGCGAGGATGGGCTGGTTCACTACTGCTCGCAACAGCGCGGATATCCGGGCGTGCCGCTGGCCGGCTACACCACGGCCGACGTGAAGCGGGAGTTTTTGACGGCCAAGAGCTGCTCGCCCAACTGCACCATCGGCTGCGTACACAGGATCAGCTACATCGACCACTGGCGCGCGCCGCAGACGCAGACGGTTTCGCCAGGTGGGCAGAGGGACGAGGCTCCGGTGCTGGTGAATATCCAGATCGGGGACTGATTCAGACAGAGAATTGACTTCAGGCAGAAACGGCGCATCCCGAGCGGGATGCGCCGTTGGCGTTTCAGGGCTGGATGAGGCCTACTTGCCGGCGGGTTTCTTGGCGGCAGGAGCGGCGCCGCGTGTATCGATGATGGCCTGGTCGATGAGCTGGTAGAGCTTGCTGCGCTCTACGACCTCAATGAAAGGCGCGCCCTTGCTGTTGGCGGTGACCACCCAGATGGTGGGGGTATGCTCGATGCCGACGCGCTGGCCGAGGGCGTAGTCGGCCTTGACCCCAGCGGCCAGCTTGCCTTGGGGATCGACGGCAAAGGGCAAGGCGATGTTGTGGCTTCGAGCGAACTTTTGAGTGAACTGGCTGAGCGCGTCGAGGTTGGTGATGGAGATCTGGTTGGCAAAGACCTCGTCACGGTACTCGTCGCCCATCGCCTTGCTTTTGGTGTCGAACCAGCGGGCGTTGACGGCGGCGTTGAAGCTCCATGCGTGGAAGGGCAGCGGGAAGTCATGGCGCACCCAGGGAATCTTGTAGGTGGCGGCGGCCTTTTTGAGAATCGGATTGGCGTTGGCGCAGTCGGGGCACTCGAGGTCTTCAAATTCGACGATGGCCACGCGGGCTCCGGCAGGCGGACGAAGGGCGGAAGGGTCGTGGACCTCGGTTCCGCGGGGCGGAGCGCCAAACTGGGCATGGGCTCCGGCGGCTGAGGCCACAAGCAGCGCGGCGGAGGCTAGGCCGAGGAACAGGCCTATGCGGTTACGGCGAACAGAAACAGGACGGGCAAGACGAAAGAAGCTAAACATAGCGGTTGGACGGCTCCCTACGGTCATTGTAACGGGAGAAAAGCGGGAAAGACGCGGCGCTATTGCCGGTTTCGGCGGCGGGCGGCCATCCATTGCCGCCATTTGTAGTCGGCGATGAGGGATGCGACAACCAGGACGACGGCGAGAATGGCGAGGAGTATCTTCATGGCGAGTCCATGGGGGCCAGAGATCGGAGTTCATCGAGCAGTGATCTGTTGTCAGTGAGCCCACCCTAACGGCAAAAAACAAAGACGCCGCGAGGGTGGGGCACCCAGGTTGAGTTACTAACGTCCGACAACGATCACTGTGAAGCTGCCGGGAATCGTGGTTGGACGGGGGCGCGGATTGTCGGCAGTGGGCGCGGGAGCTGGGCCGGACTCGGCGGCGACCAGGTAGACGCGATCGGCAGCGGAGTCATAGGCCATGGTGCGAGCGCCGCGCTGGGTGGTCAGGCTCTGGATGGTGGGGTAGCCGGGAACGCCGGCATCGACCACGGACAGGATTCCATCTCCAGACGAGGCAAAGGCTAGCTTTTGGGCCGCGTCCCAACCGGCGGCGTCAGGGCCATTGCCGATGGCGGGATTGGCGAGCACCTTGCCGGTGTTGGAGTCAACCACAGCCATCTTTTTGCCGTCGCAAACGGGGAAGAGGCGTGCGCCGGGGACGTCGAAGGCGAGGCCGGAGGGTGAATCGCAGCCGGCAACCGGCCACTCGGCGGTGAGTTTGTTGGCGTGCGCGTCGAGGCGGACAATCTCATTCTTGTCCTCGATGTTGTCGAAGACCGTTCCCTTGCCATCGGCGGCGGGAAACTCGGGCTTGCCGGGCAGCGGGATGGTAGCCACAACCTTTCGCGTTGCGGCGTCGATGACGGTTACATTTCGGCTGCGCCCGTTGAAGGCCCACACGGTTTGCGTGGCTGGCTCAAAGACGATTCCGTCGGGATTGGTTCCTGCGGGGACGGTGGCCACGGTGGCCAGCGTTGCGCGGTCGAAGACGACTACGGCATTGCCGCCGCCGTCAGAGATGAAGCCGAACTTGCCCGCGGTATCGAGAGCCACGCCGTGGGTGCCGTGAAGCCCGGTGATTGCGCCGGCCAGCTTGCCGGTCTGTGTATCGACCACATCCACGCGGCTGCCGTGGGTGAGATAAAGACGGTGGGCCGAGGGGTCGGCGAGCAGGTAATCCCAGCCGCCCTCGCCGCCGATTTTCCAGCGATCAATGACTTTGTAAGGCTGCTGGCCGGCAAGCAAAACCGGAGCGGCAAGAAGACCGCACAACAGGGCCGCGACAATTCCGGGCCGGGCGAAAAGACGTGAACTGCGCTGGTTGGGCATGGGACGCTCCGCATGGAACTCGGCGAACAAAGGAGATTCACCGACGACAAGAAGTGTGACACAACGGGATTAAATCAGGCTGAAGGGGCACGAGTTGAATGGAATCCAAGGCCGCGGCTCAGGCCTTGGGCAGACGGACGGAAACAGTGGCTCCCTGGCCGGGCTGGCTGGCAATGGCGATGGAGCCGCCGGCTCTTTCGACAATGGCTTTGCAAATGGCCAGCCCCAGGCCAGAACCGCCGGTGTTGCGAGTGCGCGATGGGTCGCCGCGATAGAAGCGATCAAAGACGTGCGGCAGGGCCTCGGGATGGATGCCGTCGCCGTGGTCCTGGATGACCAACTCGAAGGCTTCAGCTTCCTGTCCGGCTGCCGGGGTGAGACGAATCTCGACGGTGGATGCCGGCTGGCTGTGCTGGATTGCGTTGTGGAGCAGGTTGGAGATAAGCAGGCAACCGTCATCTTCAGCGATGGCGACAAGGCAGGGATCGGAAGCTGCAACCAGTATCCGCACATCTCGCAGGGTGGCTACGGTTTCAAGTTGAGCGACGGTTTGGAGCAGGCAGTCGGACAGATCGGCGACCGGCCGCGGAGCAGAGTTCGGGGTGGCGTCTTCCTCGCGGGCCAGGGTGAGCATTTTGGCGACAATCTCTTCAAGGCGCAGGGAGTCGGCGAGGCAACGCTCCAGGCCGGCCTGGTACTCCTCGGTGGAGCGGCGCTTCATGCCCAGCAGTTGCAAGGATGATTTGACCACGGCGACGGCCGTTTTCAGTTCATGCGCGGCGTCGCTGACAAAGACTCGCTGCTGGTTGAAAGAGCGTTCGAGCCGCTGCAGCACGTTTTCAATGGCTTGGGTGAGCGGGGCCAGTTCGGGAGTTGTGCGGGCGCTGGCCGGGGGAGAAAACTGCCAGGCATCCACCGAGACCTGGGCGGCGAGGGCGGCCAACTGGCGCAGCGGCAGCAAGCCGCGATGGAGCAGCCAGGCGATGAGGGGCCCGGTAACCAGCAACAGCAGCAGGCTGCCTTCGGCATAAAACTCGACAGAGCGGCGAACTGCGTCCCAGACGTGCTCGGTGGGAGATCCATAGAGAATGGTGAATTGGCGGAGCTTGCCGCCGCCGGGCTCGGCTACGTCGATGATGCGCGAACCGTGGAAGCGAAGAACGCCGTAGGAGCGGCCATTGACGGTCAGGTGCAGAAACGGACCGTGCCCCTGCTCGGAAATGTCGGGCGCAACGCCTTGCCAGTTGGGCGAGCGGCCCAGGAGCCGTCCGTTGGCGTCGTAGACCTCGTAGATGTCCTCGGGCGGAAAATGCAGGTCGGCCTGGACGAGCATGACGTTTTTCTGGGGATCGTCAGCGTCCTGCACCGCTCCCAGGATGGAATCGACGCGCCCACGCAGCATGACGCTGAAGGCGCCGAAGTGTGTATGGCGCTCAAAGCCCAGCGACAGAAAGCCCACGAGCACCGAGGAAAGCAATTCGACCGCAAGCACGGCGGCGATGAGGCGGAAAGCAATGGAGCGGTGCTGGATGGGCAATCTCATAGGCAGCGCGTCCGTTCTTGCAAAAGCTCAGTTGCCAGGCGGTAGCCGCGCCCGCGCATGGTTTCAATGACCGGAACCGGCTCGTTGAGGACGGCGTCGAGCTTTTTGCGCAGGTTGGAGACGTGGGCCTCGATGACGTTCGAGTGATGTTCCCAGTTGAAGTCGTAGAGGTGCTCGAGCAGTTCGCGCTTGCTGACGATGACGCGGGGGCGATGGACGAGATATTCGAGGATGCGGTATTCGGTGGGCGAGAGTTCAACGGGGATGCCCTGGCGGCGCACGGTCTGCTCCAGGGTATTCACCTCGAGGCTGCCGGTGCTGAGGGTGGGGTGGGCAGCGCCCTTGCCGCGGCGGATGAGGGCCTTGGCGCGGGCGATAAGTTCGCCCAGGTCGAAGGGCTTGCCGAGGTAGTCGTCGGCCCCGGCGTTGAGCAGTTCAACGATGGAGCTGGCGCCTTCCTTTGCGGTGAGGATGAGCACCGGGGTGGGATCGTGACGGTCGCGCAGACGCTTGAGCACGCCGAGGCCGTCGAGCTTGGGCAACATCAGGTCTAGAACAATCAGGTCGTAGCAGCGGTTGCTGGCGCAGTCGTCGCCGGTCAGGCCGTCCTCGGCCCAATCCACCGCGAAGCCGGGGCCGTCGCGCAGGGCGGCGGCGAGGTTGTCGGCCAGGCGAACTTCATCTTCCACAAGCAGAACGCGCATTTAAGACAAGTATCTCCGAGGCAAGATTACACCAGCCTGAAGGCGGGTGCGAACCGCGAGAAAGTGTTATTGTGGTGGCAATTGCGGGTCGGTTCATGTTTGGAAGGTTGTGCAGTTTGGCTGGTGCGCGGCAGGTTCTTGTGGCGGTTCTGGTGGTAATGGCGTTGCTGGCGCCTGCCGTTGTTGCGGCACAATTTCCTGCAGATGATCCTGCAACGGCCTGTTCCCGTGAGCATTTGAAGGATTCGGTGAAGGTCGGGCAATTCGTTTTCAGGTCGTACAAGAACACCGCAGACGGTGATGCTTGCCTTCAAGTCTTGCACGATGGCAGAATCATCTTCCGGCGCACGCTCGGTAACGATGGGCATTACACCCTCGGTCAGCCAGCGGACAAGAAGTGGAAGGTGCCGGCAATCGCCAATGGTACGGATATTACCGGGCGCGGCCATCCGGACATGATCGTTTCCTTCTATACAGGCGGGGCGCATTGCTGCCTTCTGCACTATGTCTTCGAGTTGGAACCGGAGTTCAGGCTGCTGGCGACGCTTGATGCGAGAGATAGTTGGCCAGCTTATTTTGCCGATCTCGATCACGATCAGCATTATTACTATTTGGCCGAGGATTGGACCTTCGCCTATTGGTGGATGTCATTCGCCGGATCGCCGTACCACTCCATCGTTCTACACTATGCGGACGACAGCAAAGGCGGCGGCTTTCATCTGGCTATGGACAAAATGCAGGCACCAGCTCCCACCCAAGTAGAGTGGCAGACGGCGCTCGGTGATATGCGGGGGAAATTGCAACTGGATAAGGAGAAGATGTTTAACGACCTTCCAGACGTTCTATGGCAAGAGGTTCTTGGCCTGATCTACACCGGCCACTCGGATCTTGCGTGGAAGTTCCTGGACGAAGTCGGTCCTAGGGCGCAACAGGGCAACTACCCAGACCTGGCATCCTTCTGCTCAACGCTCAAGACCAGCCCCTATTGGCCCGACCTTGCGCCAACGCTGAAAAACACGCCGCCCGCCTGCGCCAACGCCACGGCTGACCGGCAAGGGAAGTGAGCAGCCCCAGGACAATCGCATGAAGGGCGATCCCGCTTTTGAGTCGGGTTCGACCCGCCCCTCCGGGGTGGGATCATTCTGGCGAAACACATCCCCAGGGCTTCGCCCTGGGCTATTGTCGCCGCCTCCCGCTGGGAGGCACGCCGAAAACTGTCAACTCGGATGGCTTACCAAACCCTATTCTGCAACAACGAATGTTCGTTCATGCGATTGCCTTGTGGATGGCTCCCAAAGCGCACTCAGCCCCGATGGATTACCCTCATAATGGCGGTTTCGTGCGCCCAGAGGAACGACATTTTGCGCATTGTTCTCTCGAATATAGGCACCTTCGGCGACATCAATCCTTTGATCGCCATTGCACTGGAACTGAAGCGGCGGGGGCATGTGCCGGTGATGGCCGTCCCGGCGGTCTTCGCACCGAAGATTGTGCCGCTGGGGCTGGAATTTCACGCCGTGCGGCCGGATATCGACCCCACCAACAGCATCCTGGTGGAGATGGTTTACGACGTGAAGAAGGGCACGGAGCGGGGGCTGAGGGATTTTCTGTTTCCCGTGCTGCGACAGACCTATGACGACCTGCTGGATGCCGCGACCAAGCCGGAACGAGCCGACCTGCTGCTGCTGGGCGAGCTGAACTATGCGGGACCGCTGGTGGCCGAGGTGACGGGGATCAAGTGGGCCAGCTATGTGTTGGCGCCGCTGTCGTTTTTCTCCGCCTTTGACCCGCCGGTGCTGCCCATGTATCCCAGGCTGGCGCGGGCTGACAAGACGGTGCCGTGGATGGGACGGGCCATCAAGCGGCTGGCGCGGCTGGTGAGCCGGAAGTGGCCGCAGCCGATCTATGACCTGCGCAGCGAGTTGGGGCTGCCCAAGGGCAGGAATCCGCTGTTTGACGCCAAGCACTCGCCGGACCTGGTGTTGGCGCTGTTTTCGCGGGTGCTGGGCACGGAACAGAAGGACTGGCCGGAACATGCGCTGATTACGGGATTCTGCTACTACGACGCCGATGCCGGGAACCAGGCGCTGCCGGCGAATCTGGAGAAGTTTCTAACTGCCGGCGAGCCGCCGGTGGTGTTTACGCTGGGTTCGGCCGCGGTGCTGGCAGCCGGGCGCTTCTATGAATACTCGGCGCGGGCGGCCATCCAGCTGGGAGTGCGCGCGGTGCTGCTGATCGGGTCGGACCCGCGCAACCGGCCACGGCGGGAGTTGCCTGAAACCATCTGCGTGGCTGAGTATGCGCCCTTCTCCGCGCTCTTTCCGCGCGCGGCGCTGGTGGTGCATCAGGGCGGGGTGGGAACGACGGCGCAGTGCCTGCGCGCAGGCAAGCCGATGCTCATTATGCCCTATTCGCACGACCAGCCGGACAACGGCAGGCGGGTGCGCCGGCTGAAGGTGGCGCGAGTGATCCAGCGCGCCCACTACACACCGGCACGGGTTGCGCGCAAGCTGAAGGCGATGCTTGAGCAGCCGCGCTTTGCCCTGCAGGCGCAGAGCGTGGCGCTCAAGGTAAACCGCGAGAACGGGGTGCGATCGGCTTGCGATGCGCTGGAGGAGTTATATCGGCGGACCCGAAAACCGAGTTAGAAAGCCTCTGATCAAGCTGTCGAGGGAATGCTGATGATTGGAAATACGTTTTCTCATGGGCTTCTATGAGACGGCTGGTTTGGTCAAGATGTTTTTGCCTTTTTATTATTGGAAGTTTTTTGTTTTTAGCTTTGCTTGCAGTGGCGTTGCCTCTCGTCGGTAGAGCAGATTCATCTCGGGCTTCTATACGCACTCGGATTGAGCCGCAGTGGGCTCGGTGCCTGTTGGGATCCGATACAGATGAATTGGGGCTGCTATCTAAAGCACGGCCTGCGACGGCCAAGCCCCTGAGCGCAGTCACCCGGATTCGAGATTGATTCGCCATTGCCACTTCCGCCTAAAAACCTTTCTTCCTTGCTGAAATCCATTACCCCGCTTTGCCGTTACCGCTGCTTGGACTAAGCCGCCACGGTTGCCTCCTGCGGGAAGGCCTGGAAGCGTTGTCCGCTGCGCCACATGCTGTGCAGCATCACCGCCAGTTTGCGGGCTACGGCGACCAGGGCACGCTTCTTGCCTCGCTTGCCTCCGCTGGCGGCCAGCTTCAAGCCCCAGCGCCGCAACGCAGAGTCGGGGCCGAAGCGGCCCAGGATGTATTGCGCGACTGCACCAGAAGAGAACGCAGATAGGTGTTGCCGCTGCGCGTGATGCGCCGCTGCGGGTCGGAGTCGCCGACTGGCAATCGTGCGGCCGGGCGCGGTCCCAGATAGGCCCCGGCCGCACGATTGCCAGCAACCGCGTCGGGCCTGTCCAGGGTCAGCACATAAGCCGTCGCCACCACCGGACCTACCCCCGGTACGGTGCGCAGCACTTCGATCTCCGGGTACTTCTTGGCCAACTTCTCGAGCTGCTTGTCCAACTCCGCAATCTGCGTCGTCAGCAGGGCAATCTGTTGGAGCAAGGGCCCGTCGCCTCGCTCAGAGAGGGCGGAATCGCCGCCCCTGCGCGAACCGGAAAGGATTCCGTCGAACAGACCGGCAAACGTCCGCCCGCGCTCTTGACCAGGCCGCGCAGCGCGTTGACGAACAGGGTCCGTGCCCGCACCAGCGTCGCGCGCACATGGATCAGGTTCAAATCCTGCTGGCTCTCGCTGCTGCGATGCTGTATCGGCGAGAGCAGGCGCGGATCAAAGGCGGCAAAACGCGCCAGTTTCTCCGCATCGTTCCACCCCAGCGACGAAGACCTGTCGCTGGGGGCCCCGGTTGCGGTCGTTCTTCGATTCGCTGCCGGTAATGGCCGGGATATTGCGCGCGTTGGCCACGATCACCTCATGGCCAAGGGACTCCAGAAGCAGGCTGACCCAGGGCGAGTGCGTACCGCACTCCAACGCAACTCGAAGGCTTGGCTCACCCTCGAAATGGCGACGCAGAGCGGATTTCGTACTCTGCATGCGGCCCTCTTCAACCACCTCCCCAGATGCATTTAAAAGGCAGTAATGGCTGTACTGGTCGCCCAGATCAAGGCCCATAGTCATCGTCGGATTGGCTGTCGCCGCTTCCATCTGTTCCGTTTCTTTGCTAACCTTCTTCATTGGCTGGTCTCCTTGTAGCACCTCGAGTGCGTTGCGGAAAGCTTAGCTCTCCGCGAGACCAGCCGTCTCATCCCATCTAAAGCCCGCATTCATTTTGCAGTATGTACGGCACGGCTAAAGCCGTGCCCTTTCAAAACGTCGACTAAGTGCTTATCCGTAAATAGTTCTTGCTTTCAGGGAGCATTTCAGGCACGATTAAATGCCATATGGCACAGATCAAGTTCTGGGAAGTCTCCGATGCGTTTTGGGCAAAAGTAGAACCTCTGATTCCGGTGCCGCAGCGCCCCTCGGATCGCGAGTATCGGCGGAGAGCTGGAGGGGGGAGGAAGCCAATGCCGCCGCGTCAGATATTCTCCGCCATCGTGCGCGGACGCAGCCTATAAAGGAGAGCCCGCCATGAACGCGGTTCTGGCGCGCAACTATCAACGGCGCGAAGGCCGATGCCAAGCGCACCCGCCGGGTTACAAGGCCCGCCGCTGGGCGGTGGAACGAACCCGCTCCTGGCTCAACCGCTTCCGCAAATTGCTGGTTAGTTTCGAAAAAAACGAAGCCAGCTACGTCGCGCTACTCTCCTTGGCCGCAGCCATGATCTGTTGGAGGCGGACAATTGTTATTCACGGATAATCACTTAATCAAAGGTTCCCTAGGTCCGTCCCTGGAGAGCGGTCCGGGTCGCCTCACCGGCGGCGCTCAGATTGGCAAGCCACATCTCGCTATAGTCTCGAGCGAGCACAATGCCCGGGACACCCGTGCTCCAGGCTGCTGCGACCGCTCGTTTCACATCCTCCGGGTGTGTCCTCTTTTCCCCTGTCGCCGCTGTCGGCACATCGATGTCGATGCTCGGATAGATCTTTGTTCGCCCTTCGACATCGGCGATCATCCGCTGTGCCTCGCTGGAGAGATACTCAGATGAGAGGCCATTCAGGGTGATATCTTCGACGCTCGTGATGTCATAATTCATCATCTTGCTGTAGAGGGGCAGAAGATCACTCGACTCTGCGTCGCGGAACACCGTATCGGCCAGTCGATCAATCAACCGCCCCATGCGCGGTCCTCCAGCGTTACTATAGGTCGCAATCTTGAGGAAATCCGATATATGCGAGATCGCCTCGATGTCTTCCGAAGCGCTGTAAAACGGACTGAATGTTATGTTCTGCATCATATGCAGCCCGTAAGGCTTCTCCGGAGCAAGTGCTTTGGCAGTGCCATATAATTGAGCGCGCACGTGGTTGAAACTATCCATATATAGGTTGTGCCAGGCGAGCACTTCGGGGTATTTCATGAGCGTCCGCCAGAAAGTGACAAAGTAACCATCAGGCGGCCTCTGTGCCCGCTTCGGGCCTGGACGAAATAGATGTTCCAGCCTGCGGAAACCTTCCTTGGCTCGTTCGACGGAGATTCCGCGGTCCCTGGCTTTGGCTCTACAGAATTCGCAAAAGCAGGTAACACCGATCATAGCCCAGTCGGCACCGATCATGTTATCGATTGGCCCCATGGATTCGACATTCCACATCACACCGTCGACTGCATCGCCATATTGCTTGAGGTATACCTGCATTTTTCCTACAAGGTAGGCTTGATACTCGGGGTGGTTATAGCAGGGGCGATTTGTGGGCCGGCCATACATGTCCACTTCCGCTAGATCGATCAAGTCAGGGATCGTCCGCATCATCATGGGAAATGGATTGGTGAAGTCCACAGCAATGTAGTCCATACCACGGGCTTTCAGCTTGGGCGCGACATCGGCAATGACGTTGAACTTTCCATCGTCATAGGATCGAAAATCCTTGATGCGAGTCCCTTCGAAGTATCTGCGGTCATAGTCAAACGACGCGCCGCCGGTACGAAGTGTGTCCGGCCCGTACTTACCATGATCTGGCAGGCGGCCTCCACTTTTCTTGGCCCTATTCGGATCGCTATCAAATGTATAGGCAAAGACACTGGTGACTGCGGCCTTTGATTGCAGATTATCGAGAACCTGGTCAATTCCTTCGTCAATCCATGCGAATGGCCGCACCTGAATGCCAACAAGGTTCTTTCGGAACTTTGTGTTGATCTCTTCGACCCACCCCGCGTGAGCCATGGTGTGGGGCGTTGTATCCGGTGGAAGCGATGGTACAGCTTTCTGCCCCACTGCCTGGAGTCCCAAGCTTGAGAGCGTAACGCTGAATGTCTTCAGGAAGGAACGGCGATTGATTCTAAAGTTCACAACATCTCTCCCGGTGTTGAGATTCGAACTACAGACAGATACTGAGCTTGGACTATCGCCCGAAGTCTCGCGCGTTTCCAGTGAACAAAAGAGGCTTCCGTTTGATTCGCAGCATATTATAAAGTCCCTGAGCATTTTTTGTAATAGATCCGATCGAAGCGCTGAATTCCAAACTTGGGAGCCGCGCACGATTCAGCGTGTACCTCAGCCGGTTTGAAGTCTTGCTCAAGTCGTGATTATTGAAACCAGGGGTCGAACAAAAGCGCGTGGCCGGACGAGCGTAACCTGCATAAATGCTGGACATTTATCACCCAATAATACTGTCTGAAGGGAGAGTGTGCAAAGTTGTGGGCTGGGTTAATCTTTGGGGATGAAATGGACAATCAAGCTGGTATTTGAGGCGGTCCCGGCAGCCCCGTCGAACACGAGGTGGGGATGATCGAGCGGGCGGAAGAAATCTCTCCGGCTAGCGTGGGATTGACTATCGCAGAGGGCAAAGCGCTGCTTGCAAGGTTGCAGGAGCAAGTCGTGAACGCACAGGTTCAACAACATGTTGCCAGCATGAAGTCTTGCCCGCAATGCGGCAATGTGTTTCGCACGAAGGGTCATTACCAGTCCACTCTGCGTTCTGTATACGGCAA
>Ga0224529_1000599_pt1 | contig 25897 bp, 22 predicted proteins | sample CBST50metaG_FD_179893 | JGI IMG/M metagenome (GOLD analysis project Ga0224529, IMG submission 179893) | Peat soil microbial communities from Stordalen Mire, Sweden - C.B.S.T50 | ecosystem: Environmental > Terrestrial > Soil > Wetlands > Peat | place: Sweden: Norrbotten County, Stordalen Mire... | reverse complement strand
TCTAAAGACTCATCCGGCGCGGATTTGTTGCTTTCTGCCTGGAGCCGCCGCCAAAGCTGCTCGACCTCTGCGCGGAGGGCAGTTCTATCTCCCGCGTTTTCCAAGACATAATCGGCGCGGGCGGCTTTTACAGCATCGGGAATCTGGCAGGCCAGACGTCGGCGGGCATCCTTCTCGGCAGCCTCGCGGCCAGCGCCCTCCGGGCAGACGCGCGCTGCATAGCGGGCGATTTTCAGCTCGTCCGGGGCGGTGACCACCACGATGCGGTCAAAGCTCCGCTGCCAGCCGGCAAGTAACCCCAGCGACGAAGACCTGTCGCTGGGGACCCCAGCCAGCACGGACTCCTGTTCGCCGCGCAGACGCGCGTCGCGCTCGACCTCGAAAATCAGCGCCGATTCGATGACGGCCACGGCGGCCGGATTGCGCGCAAAAACCCGCTCCATCCACTGCTGCTGGGCGGCAATCACCGCCGGATGCACGATAGCGTTCAGCTCGGCCACCCGCCCGCCGTTGAAGGCCAGCTCAGCCAGCCGTGCGCGGTTCAGGCCGCCATCGGCGCTGACCACTTCCGGGCCAAAAACGCGGACAATCCGGGCGAAAACCGGCTGGCCTGGCTCCATCAGCGCGCGGCCCAGCTCGTCGGCGACGATGACCTCCGCGCCCAGCGCGCGCAACAGCGCCGCCACGGTCGATTTGCCGCTGCCCAAACCGCCAGTAAGACCCACTCGAAGCATGATGAATAAACCCGGCTTTCAGCGCGCGCGAACCCGGTCCGGGCTGCTTTCGATGGCGCATTTGACTGAACGCAGTATAAGTGATCGGGCCAAATCTGCTGTAGAATGAGGCCACGGCAGGAGGTGCGGCGGTCTACAGACGCCTTGAGCCCTCGAATCACAGTCGAAGCCGGCAAGATGTGGGAAAGGCCCTGCATCCGCGGCCTGTGCTTCAGCGTCTCCTATCCGGCTTCCTACCTCGCCTGCGGACTGACCGATGCGCCTGAAAACCAAACTCGTGCTGGCCATTACGCTGCTGGTGTTTCTCATTGCCGGGCTGCTTTCGCTGGTCTATGTCAGCCAGATGCTGCAGGAGGCCGTGAAGCAGTCATACGACACCAACCGTATGGTGGCCAACCAGGTGCGGTTTGCCCTGCTCAATGCTTTGGAGACCGGGCTCAAGGACAAGAAGGTTGATCCCAACAACCCGGCCCAACTGCGCAATCTGGAGGCCCAGGCAGTGCGCGACGACGCCACGCTGCAAGCGGCCATCGACTCGATCAACCGCTACTCGCTCACGGTCTATGACATCAACATCGGCGACCAGCAGCAGAGCACGCTGCTGAGCACCAATCCCGAAAACGAAGACAAGCCGCTGCCCGCGCGTCCTGGCTTTCAACAGCTTCTGAACGCCAATACCTTCGCGCTGATGCGGCAGGTCTTCGGCCCGCCGCGGGTTTATGACGTGACGGCGGCGCCGATCGAACGCAACGGCGCGCCCTTCGCCACCGTGCACATCGGCGTGCGCACCACCTTTCTGCGCGCCGTCTACAAGCCATGGCTGACCGAGGCCCTGACGCTGATGGAATTTGTGCTGGGTGTGGCCCTGATTGCCGCTTTTCTGCTGAGCAACTTGGCGCTGCGGCCACTCGAAGAGATCAGCCGACAACTCGACGGCTGGACCACGGCTGGCGAGCCCGCCGAGGAACAAGCGGCCAGACAGGATACGCCGGCCCAGGTCTCCAGCAAGATCAACCGGATTGGCCAGCGGATGCGCAATGTGGAAGAGGTCTTCTCCACGCTGAAGGAAAACATGGACCAGATTCTCTCCAATCTGCAGGACGGGATTCTGCTTTTCACCGCCGATGGGCGCGCGGTGCTGGTCAGCGAGGCGGCGCGGCGGCTGCTCAACGTGGAAAGAGGCAGCCTGCTGGGCCAAAGCCCGGCGGAGATCTTCGACCGCTCCACGGTGCTGGGGAAAATCCTGATCGAGGCCTTCGAGGCCCGCCGCGCACTAGCGAAAGAAGAGGTCACGACCGAAACCTGGCGCAGGATTGCCGTCTCGCTGGACTTTATCCACGACGGCCAATCGCCACAGGGATTGGGCGCGCTGGTCACGCTGCATGACCTCGAATCGGTCGAGCAGATCGAGTCGGAGCTGGAGCTTTCGCGGCGCATGGCCTCCATTGGCCGGCTCACCTCCGGCGTGGGCCACGAGGTCAAAAATCCCATCAACGCGATTGTCGTGCATCTGGAGCTGCTGAAAAACAAGCTTGGCCAAGCCAGCGCCCCGGCGCTACGTCACCTGGAAATCATCGACACGGAGATTCATCGCCTGGACCGCGTGGTGCAGACGATGGTGGATTTTTCGCGGCCGGTGGAGCTGCAACTCCGCGAGCAGGATCTACGTCCGGTCATTCAAGGCGTGCTGGCGCTGGCTGCCGAGGATTTCTCCACCCGCAATGTCACCCTGGTCAGCCATTTGCCCGCCACGCAGCTGGTGGTCAACATCGACGCGGACCTGCTGAAGCAGGCTGTGCTGAACGTGATTCAAAATGGCGCGCAAGCCATGGAGCAAGGCGGCAAGTTGGAGGTTGTTCTCGAAGAAGATGGAAACAATGCCGTTCTGCGCGTTCGCGATGAAGGCCCCGGCATTCCCGAAGAAATCCGGGAAAAGATATTCAACCTCTACTTCACCACCAAGAGCGAAGGCAGTGGAATCGGCCTGGCAATGACCTATCGGATTCTCCAGTTCCACCACGGGAGCGTCGAAGTAAAATCAGAAGCAGGCCATGGCGCGGAATTTCTGCTGCGCATTCCGCTCGCTGCGGAATGGGGACGGCGGCATCTTCAACCAGCAAACAAATCGAACCAGAAGGGGCTTGCGAAATGAAGTTGCCTGCCAAATGCGTCGTGTGGCTGCTGCCGCTGCTGCTGGCGGGGTGCTTTCACAAGACCAGGTCAACCCAGGCTCCGCCTCTGGCGCCGCCTATTGAAAACACGCCCGTGGCGGTTCCCGCACCCAGCGAACCCCCTCCTCCAGCGGCGCCGGTTCCAAGCCCGCCCGCCGCGCCCGACGTCAGCGCACAACCAAAAGAAACGCCCAAGCCGCCGGTCAGACGCAAAAAGTCGTTGCCCAACAATACGCAGCAGGCATCGAGCGGCAGCCCCGGCGTTAGCGCCATCGGCCAGCTCTCCTCGGGCGGCGCTTCCGATCTGCGGCAGCAGACGCTGAACTCCATCACGGCCACCGAGCGCGGCCTGAACGGCATTGGCCGCAACCTCAACGGCCAGGAGCAGAAGACCGCCGCGCAGATCAGGGAATTTCTGAAGCAAGCCCGCGCGGCGCTCAACTCCGGCGATGCGGATGGAGCGCACACGCTGGCCGCCAAGGCGGGTGTGCTGCTGGGCGAACTGGGGCGGTAAAAGACAGGGAACAAGGATCAGGGATCAGGAAAAAACTATAAATAGATGGAGCTATCCCACATTTGGCAGGATATAACTGCGCCAGATGTGGGGCACCCACACACCCGTTTCCACACCCGCCGCATCCGCGCTAACTTCAATGGGAAACCCAAGGGGCTGTTCCCTGATCTCTGATCCCTGCTTTTACCGTTCTCCCCAACTGAGCTTGCTGCGCAGCGCCTCGAAGAATCCGCTGTCGCTGGTGCGGATCAGGTTGACGGTATGCGCGGACTTGCGGCAGCGGACCTCGTCGCCGAGAAACAGTTCGACGGACTTCTGGCCGTCCACGGTGAGCTGCGCCGAGTTGGCTACGCCCTCGACCCGGACCGTGAGCAAGGCATCGCCGCGGACGACGATCGGCCGCAGTGTGAGCAGATGCGGGCAGATGGGGGTGACCACCATCGCGTCCACGTCCGGCGTCAGAATGGGACCGTTGGCGGAAAGCGTGTAGGCCGTCGAGCCGGTGGGCGTGGAAACGATCACGCCGTCAGCACGGAAGCGGGCCACGCTCTTGCCTTCCAGCTCGATGGCGAAGCCGCCCATGCGGGCCACGTCGCCCTTGGAGACAACCACCTCGTTCAGCGCCTCGTAGCTGGAACGCAGCGTGCCCGCGCGCCACAGCTCGGCGTGCAACATGGTGCGGACATCCTTGTCATAGCAACTGGCGCACCAGCCCTCCAGCGTCGGATAGAGATCGGCGAGGCGCACCTCGGTCAAAAAGCCGAGAGAACCCAGATTCACGCTGAGGATGGGCGCGCCGGTCGCGGCAAAGATGCGCGCCACGGAAAGCAGCGTGCCGTCGCCGCCGAGGACGATCACCAGCCCCGGCGCTTTTTCCGGCATCAAGGCGCGATCTATCACCGGCGCGGCCGTGGTGTACCGCCCGCCTTCCTGGTCCACGAACGGCTCATAGCCGTGCTGGCGCAGCCAGGCAATCAGTTCCGGCAGCAGACGGGCCAGCTCTTCCATTTGCGGTTTGCAGACAATCGCGACGCGAATCATGGCTTCCAGTGTAAAGGATGGGTCCTGTGATCGATCCTGAGCCCTCAGCCAGGTTGAGTTTGCCCATCGCAAAAAGATTCACATGAAAGGTTGACGCCTCTTCAGCGGCCCAGTATACTTCCCGCAAAGATCATATTCAAAAGGTTCGCGCTGAATGGATCGTTGTGGCGTCGATGCGGTCAGATGCCTCCTATCATCCCTGATTCTGAGATTCTGAAGAGAAATGGCGAAATGACCATCGATAACGATACATCATCCAGAATTGAGATTCTCCGGTTCCCGCTCATTGTCAGTGTCGTTTTCATTCATAACTACACAACAACAGTGAATATGGCATATGGATATGTTGGCGTTACGCACAGCAGTGCATGGGCTGATTTTATAAGATTCTTTGTTTCTTCAGGCGTTGCGCGTGTTTCGGTTCCCTTGTTCTTCCTGATTTCCGGCTACTTGTTCTTTTCTGGCGAGTGGTCGCTGAAAAGATATGTCAGCAAGCTCAATAGACGGATCCATACTCTTCTGATCCCATTCGTCTTCTGGAATCTTGCAGTGCTGTTGATTTTTACGGTCGGTCAGCGTATGCCCCAAACAAGAATGTTTTTTCACGGAGAGATATGGCCACCGGCTGATTCTTCCAACTTCTTTAGCTATATCGGCGTCTTGTTCGGAATTACCGCAAATTATCCGCTTTCTATTCAATTCTGGTTCATTCGGGATCTGATGGTTCTAGTCGTGCTCGCTCCCGTCGTCCATTTTCTTTTAGCCCGGAAGTCTGCGCTGCCATTTCTCGTTGCCCTGTTTGGGCTGTGGCTGCTCCAGCCGACATCTGACTTCTGGCAGATGAGTGCGGAAGCTGCCTTCTATTTCTGCCTGGGATCATACCTTACGCAAGAGGGAACGGACCTGGCATATCTGGACAAGTTCGGATCGTGGATGTGCACGATAATCCTGGGCCTCCTGATTCTCTATTCAGCTTCCCCTAACCACCCGTTTTATCTCGGCAAAGTCATTATTGTCTTTGGAGTGCCAAGCGCGTGGTGGCTTGCAGGGTTAGCGGCCAGAAATGCCCTTTTGAAATCATGGCTTACGCGATTGAGCGGCGCCAGTTTTTTTGTTTTTGCGGCACACGATCCATTGATTGTGATGATTCGCAAGCTTTCGTACAAGCTATTCCAGCCAGCCAGCGGTGCGGCAATTCTGGAGCTGTACTTTCTGATTCCGATTGGCCTTATTGCGTTCCTGGTGGCGCTCTATCGTCTATTGCTGAAGACCATGCCTTCTTTCCTCGGCCTTATTACCGGAAGCTCCTATCGGCTGCGGTCTGCCAGCCGGCTTCCTGATCAACGAACGGCTTATGCTGGCGCGAAGAACGGGCGGGAATCCCCGGAGGCCGCTCGCATCGCGTAATCTGAATCTGCAACCATGTTCGATTCGCCTTCCAGTCCGGGGTTTAGCCAGCCGCCAGAGCAAGCTCCAGATCCCATGGTCGCCTTCAGCCATGTGGGTATCTCTTTCGATGGCCGGTCCGTTCTGAAGGACGTGAGCTTCTACGTCAACCGCGGCCAGACGCTCTGCATTCTGGGCCGCAGCGGCGTGGGCAAGTCCGTGGCCCTGCGCCTGCTGATGGGCTTCCTCACGCCGGACGAGGGATCGATTCGCGTCGAGGGCCAGGAGATTACCGGCCTGGACGAAGAAGGCCTGCGGGCCATCCGCAAACGCGTCACCATGGTCTTTCAGAATGGCGCTCTCTTCGATTCGCTGAGCGTGCGCGAAAATGTGGCCTTTCCGCTGCGCGAACGCGGCGATCTGACCGAGGAGCAGGTGCAGGAGCTGGTCAGCAAGCTGATCGGCATGGTGGGCGCCGAGGACGTGGCGGAGGCCCTCCCGGCCAGCCTTTCCACGGGACGGCGGCGCGCCGTGGCCATCGCCCGCGCTCTGGCCGCGCAGCCGGAGGTAGTGCTCTACGACGAACCCACCACCATGGTCGATCCCATCATCGCCCGCCACCTCGGCGACCTGATCCAGCGGCTCAAGCGCCAGTTTGGCTTCACCAGCATAGTGGTTACTCACGATATGCGCTTTGCTGAACGGCTCGCCGACCTGGTGCTCTTCCTCCATCAGGGCAAGGTTCAATACTTTGGCCCGCTCAAGGATTTTCTGGAGTCTTCTGATCCGAATATTCGGCAGTTCCTTGCCCTGGACGCTTACGTATTACCTGCGGAATAAAAACTTATTCTTCAGCACGATCTTCCATTTCGGTTATGGAAGTATGAAGTCCGGCTAAAACGTGATACACATCACACTTTGTGTAATTATGAGATAAATTTCCACAGATTGTGCTGAAAATACTTGACATGATTAGATATTGGAAATACTTTACGGTGTTGACCTGTGGAAAACAGGGCGCAAATTCCACGGGGAACGGCCAACACATCGACGCTCAGAAGATACTTGCTAGATTGCTGAACGAGATTTTTTACCTTGGTTTTGATTCCGATTCTCCTGATGACCCCAGAACGCGTTGTCTTGTGATGTTTGGACTGCGTCGTATTCATTCATTTCAATTTCTGGGGAAAAACATGTCTGGACTTGTCAAAGATACCGCTCATGTAATAAATTATTTGCGTAAACTTCGCGGCGGCTCCCAGCCCATTCTTGCACAGGCAAGTGATGGCTTGACCTATGTAGTTAAGTTTACGAACAATCTTCAGGGTGCCAATCTGCCATTCAACGAGAGCATTGGTACAGAGCTATACAAGGCCTGCGGGTTGTCCGTACCAACCTGGAGACCACTTCTCGTCACCGATACTTTTCTTGATCGGAATCCAGGCTGCTGGATGCAAACCGAAGATGGGAGACTTCGACCGGACTCTGGCTTGTGTTTTGGCTCGCGCTTTTTGGGCCGGGATGACGTGACTCTGTTTGAAATTCTCGCGTCAAACAGTTTAGCGAGAGTTCATAACCGTGAGAGTTTTTGGCTGGCATGGATGATTGACATTTGTGCTCAACACACGGACAACCGCCAAGCGGTTTTCCTCGAAGATGGGAAGAGACGATTGGATGCGTTCTTCGTCGATCAAGGTAGTCTTTTCGGAGGTCCCACGGGCGAAAAGCAGCCGGGTTTTGTGGCTTCGCGTTACCTAGATCAACGCATTTATCAGAATTTGTCATTGAAATATTCGCAGAGTATGTTGAGGACCGCACTTTCCTTGGATACCGATCAGCTTTGGAAACAAATGCAAATGCTTCCGGATGACTGGAAGACCGAATCGGCAATTGAAGGCTTTGAGCTGTGTCTGGACAGACTTTCAAAAGCTATATTTTTGCTGAATGTAATCGATACGATGTTTGACGCAAACAGGAAGGGACACGGGTGTATAGAAAGGACAACTTACCTTGAGTCAACGCTTCCAATTCTGTGCTCTGGAATACAGGCCAAGCGGCCGAGGAACAATCTCGCCCATGTTTGAGCGGATTATGCTGATTGTCCTTAATGATGAGAAATGCCGGCTGCATTTTTTTGTCCACCCAGAGTGGCGCATCATTGTTCAGGATAAGGATCTGGAGTATATCGAATCCCTGCTCGCAGATTTCCCCGTACGCGCCAAATCGCATCCGAAGGATCTCTTTAAGCAGCTTTGTAACCTCGGAGTCGGATCAATAGTGGCACAAGAGGTTGGATCGTGCATAGACGATCATCCGTCGCTTGTGGAGCTTTCATCAAAATTTATAGAGCTGTAGCTCAAGCGATGTCTCCTCATCTGCGTTGTCAGATGATATCCATATCCAATTAGATGAGTTCCATTAGCATTACCTTCGGAATAAGCCGTTCGCCATCTCGTAACCTGAAGATTACAAGATTTTTCTGCCTAGACGAGTTCTTTGGGCGATGATTAGATTGCATGCTTTGGCATGGACTCGGCTGACTGGCTTTGAGAAGAGAACGCGCAACAGAGGTAAAAAAGGTGTGAATATCGCCAAGGAGAGGAAAAAGCGCGATATACTGGTTCCATCCAATCTGGTATTCCCTCCAGAGATTAGACTCAGGTAAGTGGAGAGGCCGGTTTCCCTGAGTCGATGTAGCAGGGGTCAAGCTAACTTCCCTATGCGTGACGCCCGTGAGTCTCTGCCGCTGCGAGTCAGCATTCAGGCTGGCCGAGCAGAATACACTCCCTTGGAAACCAATTGTTGACTTTTTCCTGACGTTTTGATTTGTTGAGGTTCGCTAAACGCCTATGGCAACGTCGGATTTTTGGCAACGGCTTTCAGCTCTCATGCCTTCCTCGCAGGAAAAGGAGGAAGCGCCTGTCGGGAGCGCCGTGCGCGGGTCGCGAGGCAAAGCCAAACTCCGGATGGCCGCGGATGCGCTTACAGTGGTCGTATCGGTGGTGCTTGCCATACTCTATCGGATGCACACGGGGCCATTGGCGGGTGCCCGGCAATTCTGGCACGGCACTCTCATCCCTACCCGTTCCACGGGAACCCTGCTGGGCTTGCTGTGCTTCTATGCCTTCTCGCTGATCAGCATCAGCCGGCGGTTGAATCTCTATTCGCCCAACAAGTTGTCCAATCTGCTGCATGAACAGCGCCTCAGCATGGAGGCCTGCCTTACCGCCGGCCTGCTGCTGACCGGAGCGCTTTATCTGGTGCATGCCGAGGACATTTCCCGCATCATTGTTCTGGTCACCATCGGGCTGGTCACCGTGATGCTCAGCGTGCGCCGCCTGATCGGCCGCTTGCTGCTCTACCGCAGATACGCGCGCGGGGTGGGCACACGCAATGTGCTGATTGTGGGAACCGGGCCGGAGGCGGTTGCGCTGCGCTACTACCTGGAAAGCATTCGCCATCTCGGATACCGATTCAAGGGCTTCATTGAAGCTCCAAACTCAAGTTCGAGCATTGCGGCGCCCCCCGGCGACGTAATTGGCACGCTCGATACGCTCTTTCAGTATGCCCGCACGCGGTTTGTGGATGAAATATTCTTTACCACGCACTGCGAGCGCAGTGTCATCAAGGATGTTCTGAAAAAGGCGCGCACCTACAACGTGGACCTGCGCATGGTTCCCGATATGTACGATGGCCTTGGCTTGAACAGCACCATCGAATACATCGGCCACTTCCCCACCATTCCCTTGCACCGCATTCAGGTTCCGGAGGTTGGGCTGGCGCTAAAGCGCGCGATGGATGTTGTTTTTTCCGCCACGGCGCTGATCCTTCTTTTGCCGTTATTCGCGGTGATCGCCACGGCCATCAAGCTGGATTCCCCCGGCCCGGTTTTTTATGCTTCCAAGCGCGTCGGCAGGAAGGGGCGCGTCTTCCCTTGCCTCAAGTTCCGCACCATGGTCAAGGATGCGGAGCAGTTGCGCGCCAGCCTGACGAACTTGAACGAGCGCGACGGCATCCTCTTCAAGATCACCGACGATCCGCGCGTTACCAGACTGGGCCGTTTTCTGCGCAGGCATTCGCTGGATGAGCTGCCGCAGTTTCTGAATGTTCTGCGCGGCGATATGAGCATTGTTGGCCCACGTCCGCTGCCTGCACGCGACGTGCAAAACTCCAAACTTGCTTACCTTCGGGTGCTTGCTGTGCCCCCCGGCATCACCGGCTTGTGGCAGGTGCAGGGACGCCGGGATCCTTCCTCTGAAAGCTATATCTCGCTGAATGTGATCTACATCGAAAACTGGAGCATCTGGCTCGATGTCCAGATCATTCTGCGCACCGTCGGCGCGGTCCTGGCCGGAACCGGAGAGTAGCCGGTTCGCTGCCTCGATTCCCCTCCTGGATTAAACTGGAAAAGTGAAGATCGCACTGGTCCAGATCAATCCTACGGTCGGGGATTTTACCGGAAATCTTGGGAAGATTATCGCGGCCAGCCGCCGCGCCGCCGCCCAAGGCGCTCGGCTTACCGTCTTTTCCGAGCTGGCGCTGTGCGGCTACCCGCCGGCTGACTTCCTGGAGAAGCCGAGCTTCCTGGCTCGTTGCCAGAAGGCCGTCGAGGAGCTGGCCGCCGCCACCCGCGATCTGCCCACCGCCGTGCTGGCGGGCGTGGCGCTGCCGGCCGGCGGCCTGAGTGGAAAACCCGCCGTGAACGCCGCGGTCCTGCTCGATGGCGGCCGTCTGCTGCTCGAGCAGCACAAACGCCTGCTTCCTTTCTACGATGTCTTCGACGAGCAGCGCTATTTTGCGCCGTCGCCGCCGCAGAGGGTGGTGGAACTCGACGGCGTGCGGCTGGCCATCACCATCTGCGAGGACGCTTGGAACGACAAGGATTTCTGGCCTCGCCGCCTCTACACGGTCGATCCGATGGAAGAGCTGATGCGCCAGCAGCCGGGGGTGCACCTCAACCTGTCCTCGTCGCCCTTCTGGCACGGCAAGCGCGCCCTTCGCCGCCAGATGCTGGCCGCCATTGCCCGCCGCGACGGCGTGCCGGTGCTGATGTGCAACCAGGTGGGCGGCATGGACAGCCTGATCTTCGACGGCTCCTCAATGGCCTTCAATGGGCGTGGAGAGCAGATTGCCCAGGCCGCGTCCTTCGCGGAAGACATGGTGCTGATCGATCCCTTCGATGCGCCTGTGATTGCCGCGCCAGAGGACGACGACACCGAGGCCGCCTATCGCGCGCTGGTGCTGGGCACGCGCGATTATGTGCGCAAGTGCGGCTTCAAGAAGGCGCTGGTGGGGCTGAGCGGCGGCATCGACTCGGCGCTGGTGGCGGCTATCGCCACCGAGGCGCTGGGCGCGGAAAACGTGCTTGCCATCGGCATGCCCAGCCCCTACTCCTCGGCCGGCTCCATCGACGACAGCCGCCAACTGGCGGCCCACCTCGGCATACGCTTTGAAGTGATCGGCATCAGCGGCCTCTTCAAGGAGTTTACCCGCACGCTGGCGCCGCTCTTTGCCGGAACCAGGCCGGACACCACCGAGGAGAACATCCAGTCCAGGATTCGCGGCAGCCTGCTGATGGCTCTCTCCAACAAGTTTTCCGCGCTGGTGCTGACCACCGGCAACAAGTCGGAGATGGCCATGGGCTATTGCACGCTTTATGGCGACATGGTGGGCGCCCTGGCGGTGATCGGCGACCTGGTGAAGACGCGCGTCTACGCAGTCTGCCGCTGGCTGAACCGCGCGGGCGAGGTGATTCCTGAGGCAATCCTCGTAAAGCCGCCTTCAGCCGAGCTGCGCCCGGATCAGAAGGATACCGACTCGCTGCCGCCTTACGAGATCCTGGATCCAATTCTGGAGGCCTACGTCGAACGCTATGAAACGCCGGAGCAGATCGCCCAGGCTTACGGATTTCCTCTCGAACTCGTCCAACACACGGTGCGCCTGGTCGAGCGCAGCGAATACAAGCGCCAGCAGGCCGCGCCGGTGCTGAAGGTAACCAGCAAATCCTTTGGCATGGGCCGCCGGTTTCCCATTGCCGTCAAAGTTCAGGTATAAGCTAGTAGGCGGGAATCTTCCCGCATTTAGGAGAATCAGCTTGAACCGTCTGTCCGTCCGTTTTGCCGGCGCTGTGACGCTGGCCGCTTTGTCCTTGCCCGTCTACCAGGCCGCCGCGCAGCAGGATGTGCCCGCGGCGCCCGCGGAAGAGTCGGCGACCTCGGCTCCGTCCGCGCCAGCCCCTGCGGCGGCGCCCGTCTTTCCCAAGCCCGATCCGGCGAGTTTCACCGCCGCGACGCCTACCAAAGAGACCGTCAGCGCCTTTCTGCAGACCAACTGGGGCTTCGACGACAGCCGAGTCTGGCAGGTGCAGGCGATCCTGAAGACTCCGGTCGAGGGCGTCAGCCGAGTAATCGTCCTGGTGGGCGACAAGACCGGCAAGCAGAAGGCCGGGCAATTGGAGTTTTTCGTGCTTCCCGGCGGCAAGTACATCCTTGTTGTTGGCGATGACTCCTTTGTTCCCTTCGGCGAACACCCTTATGCGGATGTTCGCGCCATCCTGCAGCAGCGCGCCGACGGCCCCTATCGCGGCTCGGCGCTGAAGGATTTCGAGATTGTCGAGTTTGCTGATTTCCAGTGCCCGCATTGCAAGGATGCGCAGGCCAATATGGACAAGCTGGCAGTGGACTTTCCCAAGGCGCGCATCGTTTTCCAGAGCTATCCGCTGGAGAGCGTTCACCCCCAGGCCAAGCTGGCGGCGGCCTACGGCGTTTGCGTGACGAAAGAGGGCGGCAGCAATGCTTTCTTCACCTTCGCCGCGGCCGTCTTTGAAGGCCAAGAGGGACTAGCCACCGCCGATGGCGCCACGCTGACGCTGAATAGCGCGGTGACCAAGGCCGGCCTGGAGCCAGCGAAGATCGCCACCTGCGCGGCAACACCCGCAACCTTGGCCGTCGTAGAGGCTTCAAAGAAGCTGGCCGAGGATCTGAGCATCAATCAGACTCCAATGCTGGCGGTCAACGGCCGCCTGATTCCCGCCAGCATTGCCTATAGCTCCCTGAAGCAGATCATCCAGTACCAGGCCAAGCTGGACGGCGTGGGGAACTGAAACTGACGCGTTAGCAAGCCCGCAAAATCGGCGGCATACAAAAGGGCAGACAGGAAGTTCAAACCTGTCTGCCCTTTTCGCGCTACCCGCCGCATCTCAAATCCAGCACAATTGCCGGGTGTGAGGGGGGGTGCTTTCGCCGTCCAAAGCAGTGTACTTGCAGGACCACCTGAATCGAGGAAAAACGGGTACAAAATGCGCAATTTTGCGCGAAATGATCTTTGTATGGGCATAAATATACTTGACACACCATTACTATTGGTGCATCATTGTTTTGCCATGAAAAACAGCGAGTTTCCAAAGAGTCTTTTACAAGCCATTCGCTACTTCTCTGATCCCGATGTATGCGTGGATTTTGTTGCTTCGATGCGTTGGCCCAATGGTGCGATTTGCGCTCACTGCGGCGGGACCAAAGTGTCCTACCTAAGCACTCGGCGCATCTGGAAGTGCATGAATCGTGATTGCCACAAGCAGTTCTCCGTTAAGACCGGAAGCGTCTTTGAGGACTCTCCCATCGGTCTGGACAAGTGGCTCACTGCCGTGTGGCTCGTGGTCAACTGCAAGAACGGAATCAGCTCCTACGAAATCGCCCGCGACCTCAAGGTCACTCAGAAATCTGCATGGTTCATGCTCCACCGCATCCGCCTAGCGCTCCGCGAAGGCAACTGGAGCAAGATGGGCGGTGATGGGGGTCCTGTCGAGGTGGACGAAACCTTTGTTGGTCCTGATCCACGCAAGATGCATAGCAGTCGGCGCCTGCGTTCGATCAAACTGAACGGCAGCCATGGCAAGGCAATCGTGATGGGAATGCTAGACCGGGACGAGCGCAAGGTACGCGCACAGGTAGTTCCCAACGTGAAGCGGGAGACTCTTCAAGGAGCGATTCTTAAGGGCATCGAGAAGGGCTCGACCGTATATACCGACGGTTGGGTGGGATATGAAAATCTGGACGTTCAGGAGTACATCCATGAGACCGTCAATCATGTTGACGAGTACGTCCGCGGTCAGGTCCACACCCAAGGCATCGAAAACTTCTGGAGCCTGTTGAAGCGCGGCCTGACTGGCACCTATGTGTCTGTAGAGCCGTTCCACCTTCACCGCTATGCAGATGAACAGGTCTTCCGCTACAACAACCGCGCAACCAAAGATAATCCGTTGAACGACGCAGACCGTTTCGTACTGGCAGTATCGCAGATTTCAGGAAAACGACTGACCTATGCAGAGCTGACCGGCAAGGTGGGAGAAACGGAAGCGTTCTAAGAAAAAGGCGAAGTGGATGAGACGGCAGGGGCGCGGGAAACTATCAAAACCCTAATTCCTTGGCGGTCGTTTGCAGTTTGCGATATTTCTCAGTGGTCTCATTGAACTCTCTTACAAGAGCAGCGATATTGTTGGGGTCAAGCTCCTTTAGCGTAAAGGGAGGTAGAGGATTTTGCTGTTCGTCGAAAGGATTCGTTTGCAGGAACTGGTGGCGAACGTCTGCGTCTGTAAATTGAATCAGTTGGATATTGCTTGAAAGATGTCTAGCTAGGGTTTCCAGTCGTTCACCTATAAACCTTGCCTGAGCTCTTAAATACGCGAGGCGTTCCTCAACGACCTTTTTCTCTCTCAAGGTTTTGCCGAGAATAGTGTCCATCTCTTCATCGCTCATGCGGAAAGAGTAGCACAAAACACTCTATGACTTTCTATTCTTGGCGGAGGTAGTCTTCTGCACAGCCGTTTTCGGAACCTTCATGATCGTCTGCATGGCAGCCGTGAAGCGGGCAAATTCTGGATTGTCGGGCGGCTTCTTCATGGCTTCAGTGTATATCTTTTCGTTCGTTCAACGGCCCCTCGGTCGCCAGCAGCAGCATGAATCCGTGAGCGGCGGTGATGATTTTGTTTGCTACTTCCGGCTTAAAATCCGAAGTCATAAGCCTCAAATTGTTCGCCGCATGGCTGACTTTATTGCGCCACGCCATCTTCATGCTCTGCATGTCTTTGTTCACCAATTCTAGAAAACCGAAGTGCTTGGCAATGTCCGCAGAGACGGATTTTCGACCGTTTTGAAGAATCTTCTCGACAGCGTTGCAGGTGGAATCCCATCCAGGCTTCAAGTCCTTTACCCCGACGATCCCCCCCAAGGCTATCAAGCCGAATTCCACAACCAGCAAGGCATGAAAAACGGCCGCAGAATGGCAGCCGAACGCCTCACAGCGGCGCATCTGTTCTACGTCATCCCGTGCGTCGGGAAAGACCGCAAGAATCTCTTCCCATCCCTTGAATGGTTCATCGTAGAGGGTTTGCGAAGTAGGAGGCAATACGAAACAGATTTTGCTTTTAAACTCTGAATCAAGAATCCTGAGAAGCTCCCGGCAAAGCTCACCCACCATCTTGTAGCTTTGAAAAACCTCCCATCGTTGGAGAATCCGAGTACACGCATCGCGGGTAGCTGTCAATCCAATGCGTTCACTTTCCTGTTGCATTTCACGAACAACAGGGAAAAGCCGCTCCGCTTCGATCTCAGCACCGACCTTGGCCTTAATAGACTCTTCCATCTTTTCGGCAAGAATGCTCACCAACTGGGCATGAGAAGCCAAATGGCAATACTGTTCCGCATATAGCCGCAAGACTTCCATTAGGCTCACAAATTTCCACTCCCGCTTAAACCACTGGCAGGAATCGTCGATCATCGGATCAAGAACGCTGTTGTTCATCATAGCGGGAACAGTATCGCATGGGTTTTGAAAAATGAAGGGTTTTGGTCCTGCCCCCCATACCTCTAGGGTGTGGATAACGCAAAGGATTGTATGCGTATAATTTATAAAGTGTCTATCCACCATTAACGATCTTTTGTTCTATGGTGCGTCATGTATATTCTTGCCAAATGAAGCTCGATGGCATAACGAAGTAAGTTCGTGCTTTTCTGACTTTGCCGTTTTGACCTGATACCGTGACCGCGCTGGGGGCACCCGTCAAGAATGCGCTAGCGCGCCCTTTCTCCGCGTTCGATCCGCAGCATCGGCGAACGGCCGGCCGGCTGGATGCCGCGGATCACATGGGGCGTCATTATGATCAGCAGCTTCGCATAGTTCTTCTCGGTATCCTTACCGGTCAGATTGTTCAAGCCGGGAACCTCGCTCAAGCCCGGCGTGCCGCTGATGGAGCGGCTCTCCGTCTTGCTCAGATTGCTCACCACGGCAACGGTCTCGCCCTGCTTGAGCGTGACCACCCCGGAATACAGGCGATTGTCGAGGATGGGGTTGCCGCTGAGTGAGCTTCCCGTAAGAGCATCGATTTTCAGGTCGAGGGTGAGCGCAACATCGTCATTGCGCATCACCTTGGGGGTTGCTTTCAGGGTCAGGCCCAGATCCTGGTACTCCACTTGAGGAATGTTCGACGCGCTGCTCTCGTAGGCAGCCAGCGCCGAGGTCAGGCTGCTGGAGGTGCCCGCGGCGAGCAGCGCGGCAAGGGATGAACTGTTGCCCGTGATGCTCGAAAAGGAAGATGTCTGAATGGGATAGCGTGTGCCGGAGCGCACGGTTCCAGCCTCGCCGTCGCCCAGCCGCAACTGCACATGGTCCAGTTGGCGGGTCTCGGAGGAGTTCAGGTTCAGGTTGATCGTGGCCGAGCCCGGCGTCAGTCCAAATGTTGAGAAAGCGCCTTTGCACGTGAATACGCCGCTGGTCGTGCAGTTGGTCAGAGAGCCGCCAAAGGTGGCGAATCCACTCGCGAGCGGGGAATTGGCGACGTCGCCGGCGGCCACCAGAATGGCCAGAATCGCCCAATAGTCGGTCGCGGAGACCAGCCCGGAGGAGATGATCTGCTGAATCTCAGTCTGGTTGGAATTGAAGATGGATTCCGCTTCCGCGGCCACATTGAAGACCTGCATACTTTGCGGCAGCTCGGCGCCGGTGTTGCGCGTGTTGGTGCGCGCCAGTTGAATCATGCGCACATCCAGCAGCACTTGGCCGCGGCCGCCGAGCAGCGTGCGCATGGTGGCGTTGAAGGCGTTCAGCAGATTCGACGGCGCGCGCAGGGTGATCGTCCCGGCGGTGGGGTCCGCTGTCGCCTGCTGTATGTCAAAGACGTTCTTGGCCAGGCCGCTCACGTCGGTCAGCTCGGTTGCGCTCAGTCCCGGCAGATAGACCGTCTCCAATTCCATGCGCTGGTATTTCTGCCGGTTTTCAGGCGAGTCTAGGGCCACCAGCACGCGGTGCGCGTCCAGCGGGACAAAGAATGTTCTGGTCATCAGTCCCAGCAGCCGTACCGCGGTCTCGAAGCTGACATTATCCGCATCCAGGCGATCCAAGGGCGTGGGGACGCTCTGATCCACCGTGGTCTGGATTCCGTATGCCTTGAAGACCTGCTGGATGATCTGGCGCTGGCCGGTGTGCAGGTGAAAACTATGCACGCCTCGCTCGGGCGCCAATTCCACTCCCGCGCCGACCGTCTCCGCGCCCGCTTCGTAGAGCGGCCTGGATAGTCCCCGCAGGGCATCGTCTCCCAATTCGTTCAAGTGCTGGTTCGCCTGAAAGTTCTTGGGGTCCAGTTCCAGCGCATGAGCCAGGGCCGCGCGTTCGGCCGCCGCATCGCCGCGTGTCTGGTCCTTGGCCGAGGCCTGAATCAGCGCCAACACCGCATGGCTCCGAGCCACATTCGCCGCCAGCGGATAGTCTGCATTGGCGGGGTCGAGCTTGGCCGCCTGCTCATAGCCGCGCATGGCCTCTTCAAACAGCTCCCGTGCGAAGAGCTTGCTGGCCTTGAGATAAACCTTGGCCGCCCGCCGCCGGTCGGCGTTGCGCACCGGCGGAGCGTCTGGGGCCGGTTTGGCCGAAGCTGTCGTGCTCTGCGCGGAAAGCGCTGGAGCGCCCGCGCCCGGCGCCTGAAAACCCACTGCGCTGGCCGGAATTGCGCCGGGGAACGCCGCCAGCAGCAGGACAGCCGTCCAGCGCCGGAGCGCCGCATAGGCCGCGAAATTTGCTCGGAATTCACGCCTTCTCACAGCGCGCCCCGCGTCTGCGCCAGCAGATCGGCCAGCGACGTGGCGCAGACCTCCGGCCGGAGTTCGAGCAGATCGTCGAAGCTGAAATTGCCGGTGGCGACGGCCAGCACGGGCAGCGCGTTGGCGCGCGCCGCCGCAATGTCGCGCGGCGTGTCGCCGACCACGCAGACGCGGGCCTGGGCTCCGGCCAGCTCCCGGGCCTGGCGCGCGGCGTTGCCGACCAGTTCGGCGCGAATGGGGCAGTGGTCGCTGAAGCCGCCAAACTGGAACCACGGACGCAGCCCGGCTTCTTCCATCTTGATCCAGCCGATCTGCTCCAGATTTCCCGTCGCCAGGCCCAGCAGCGCGCCCTTCCGCGACAGGTGGCGCAGCGCGTCTTCCACGCCCGGCATCAACCGCGATTTCAGTTCATGCCGCCTGCTGGCGACCGTCTGGCGCATGGCCTCCAGGATGGCGGCCCACTGAGGCTCCAGCCGCTCGGCGGGAATGCCGGCCAGGCGGCAGGCATCGCGCAGAATCGCCGTGTCCGTGCTGCCGTGCGTCGAAACGCCTTCCAGCGAAACCGAAACGCCCAGGACGCTCTGCACGCTCGAAACGAAGGCGCGGTCATGAACGTGGCCGGTCTCGCGCAGCAGCGTGCCATCGATGTCAAACAGATAGGCGTCTTGCCCATCCCAGGCAAAGCCCGGCTCGATGTGCACGCGCGCTTCCTGGGTCTGTGCGGATGTGATTTGCATCTCCTTGATGAGCGCCCGTCAGCCTTGGCGATAGACCTGGCGCAGGGCGCTATAGACAGGACGTTCGCTGCGTGGCGGACGCTTGAGGCTGGCGCGCACTTCGGCCAGACTCAGGCCCAACTCCGCCATCGTCCGGCTCAGCGTGTTGCGGTGCATCCCCAGCTCTTCGGCCGCCTTACACTGGTTTCCCCGGTGAGCGATCAATACTTCGCGTAGGTATTCTTTTTTAAACTCGCGCACGGCTTCTTCGTAATCAACGCCGCTCGAATGCATTTGCGTCACTAGGATTTCCAGATCTCGTCTCACGTTCACCTCTGCTTGCTTTACTAGAGTGCCCTATTTCTTTCGTGTGTGTCCCAGTTTCGAGTTACACTGCGCCGCCGCCCGCGCTGGGGCCGGGATGCAGCCACTGCGGCGACTCTTCTTCCAGCAACTTGAGCCCGTGCTGTACGCGCTGGGCCAGCTCCGCCGGGCTCAGATGCGTGCTCAAGTGACAGGCCCCAAAGAACAGCCGGGGCAAGCGGGCCTCCACCAGCCAGTGCGCCCGCGGGAAAAACGCAATGGTTACCAGAATCATCAAGGTCACCAGCATTGCGCCCTGCAAAAGGCCGAAGGCCGCTCCCGCCAGCTTGTCCAGGCAACCCAGGCCGATTCCATGCACGGCGCTGGCCAGGAAGTTGCCGGCAAAACCAACCAGCCCCATCACGCAAATCGCAATCAGCACAAAACCGAGCGCATTGGCCGCCGGCTGGAAGCGCACCAGCGGCAAAAGCACCGCCGCCGCGCGGCCATAATTCCAAGCTGCCACCGCCAGTCCCAGCACCAGGCCAACGAGTGAGCTGGCCGAGCGCAGGAAGCCCTCCGAAGCGCCTCCCAGCGCGGTCAGCATCATCACCAGCACGATCGCTGCGTCCACCCAATTCATGGCGCGCTCCGAGGAAGCCCCAGCAACCCAACTACTGCAAATTCAGCTTCCGCCCCGTCAAGCGGTGAAAGGCCTCAAGATACTTGTCCCGAGTGCGCTCGACCACCTCGTCGGGCAGCCCCGGCGCGGGTTCCTGCTTGTTCCAATGGATTGATTCAAGATAATCGCGCACGAACTGCTTGTCAAAGGAGGGCTGCGCTCCGCCCGGCTGCCACGCCGCGGCGTCCCAAAAGCGCGAGGAATCGGGCGTCAGAACTTCGTCGGCCAGAATAATTCCGTCTGAAGTCCGGCCAAACTCGAATTTTGTGTCGGCCAGAATCAGTCCCTGGGATTGGGCGTGCTGGGCGGCGCGCGTATAAATGGCCAGCGTCAGGCGGCGCAGCTCGGCGGCATCGGCCGCGCCCACGAGGGCCTCGGTCGCCGCATAGCCGATGTTTTCATCGTGCGTTCCCACCTCGCCCTTGGTCGAGGGCGTGTACAAAGGCTCCGGCAGCCGCGAACCATCCACCAAGCCGCTGGGCAGCGGGATGCCGCAGACCGTCGCGCTGGCCCGGTACTCCTTCAGGCCAGAGCCGGTCAGGTAACCGCGCACCACGCACTCGACGGGAAACATTTTGGCCCGCTTGACCAGCATCGAGCGGCCTTCCAGTTGATCGGCATAAGGCCGCAGGCTGGCTGGATACTCGCTCACCTCGGCCGTAATCAGGTGATTCGGAACCAAGTCCTTCAGCAGATTGAACCAAAACAGCGAAATCTGGGTCAGGACCTTGCCCTTGTCCGGAATGCCCGTGGCTAGAACATGATCAAAAGCAGAAATACGGTCGGTGGCCACCAGCAGCAGCGCGTCGTCTACCGCATACAGATCGCGCACTTTGCCTCGTCCAAGCAAAGGCGTTACGCCCAACTTTGTTGTCAGGAGAGCTTTCATGAATGGATTTGCCTCGATATAAACTGAAATTCTGATTTTCAAAGGCTGGGAGCGCTTTGTCAATCTCCGGTAAACGGCATTGAGAAGACAGCGTTTGCGGCGCGGCGCGGAGCCCCCTCGAGTGTGAGGAGCTTTCAGAATTGCCTGGCGGATCAGGCGCGGAAGCTGGTCAGGATTGCACAGATTTTTCATCAAAAATTGCCGCGTAGTTCTGTGACGGCCATCACGGCCATTCGTTATCAGTATAAGAGACACTCCATTTTGTCAACATGGTTCGGTGAGTGTGCATCTGCGCTTTCCTGGAGCCGGTGGATACGAAGTAGCCGTGGAAAGGGGAAGCCGCTGCTAACTTCGTTTGTATAGGGAACACCAGTAGCCGTTCGCGATCGACCTCCAGCGCCGGCTACTGGTTCCCATCCTCACATTTTTGTATGCAAGAACCTCCGGAGCCCCCTGATCCTCCGGAGGATTTTTTTTGCCCGGAATGCGGCGATGCCCTGAATTCCAGATGCGGTCCGTACCCAGCCTGAGCCAGAGCGGTTCTCCAATAGCTATACCCTGGAAGCGTGATGCTGCGTGGCTTTTTCCTTAAGAAAAAGCCACCTTTTACGAGACTTGCTGGGGCACATGAATTGGAGCACCGCTCTAGCAGAACGAGACTCGTTTTACGCGGCCGCCGGCTCTGCCTTTTTCTGGCTCCTCAGCTCCCCGGCCAGAATCAGCAGGATTCCCGCGATCCACAGCACGTGACCCAGCAGCGGAACCATCGGGTGCAGGTGGAAAAAGATCCAGGTTGCGGCGATGAAGAGCAGAATGATTCCGCCCACGACGCGGCGCGGCCAGCGAAGCACGGTAAACGGCAGGAAGACCAGGTAGAGCAGCAGAAGAGGATTGATCCAGCCGCTCAGAATGGCCAGAAAGTCCTGCGAATGCCACATCTCCCGGCTAAACGAGTTCACCAGGGTAACCCCGGCGCAGATGTAGCCTCGATAGACGTCCGGAGCGTCGCCGCCGGGCTGTGCAACCTCCCGGCACGCGGGCAGGAAAAACGCCGTGATGTAGAGGCCTAGACCCAGCACCCGGCTGATCCAGACCGCGCACCGGCAGTGACCGGGCGCACAGTGCGAGCAATGCGTCATGAACGCTTCCTCCAGGAAAAAGCGGAATACTTCATCATAGCCCATGCCGGCACGCATCTACATCCAGCACGGCGTCGGCAATGCGCGCCGCCTCCACCGCCGGGCGCACGGCATGAACGCGCACGATGGCCGCGCCATGCAGAATGGCCGCGACCTGCGCGGCAACGCTGGCCGCCTCGCGCGCCGCGACTGGCGCGTCCTGACCGCCGTGGAGCGGCGCCAGCGTCCGGCCCAGAAACATCTTCCGGCTGACGCCGGCCAGCAGCGGGCGGCCCAGCGCCAGCAATTGCTGCTGCCGCGCCAGCAGCGCATAATTCGCCTCGAAGCTCTTGCCGAATCCGTAGCCGGGATCGAGCACCAACGCCTTCGGCGGAATCCCCGCATCGGAAGCCAGCTTCAGGCTCGCGGCAAGCCCATCCCGCACCACGGCCAGCATTTCATCCGCAACCAGCCTCGGCAGCGAGCGCCACTCCTCGGGCCGCCCGCGCGTGTGCGTCAGCACCACGCCGCAACCGGTCTCGGCGCAGAGCTCGGCCATCTCCGCGTCCCAGTTGAAGCCGCTCACGTCGTTGATAATCTCCGCACCGGCCTGGAGCGCTGCCCGCGCCGTCGCGGCCTTGTAGGTGTCGATGGATAGGATTGCATCCGGCCTCGACTTGAGAATTCCGTGAATCACGGGCAGCAGCCGCGCCTGCTCCTCCTCGGCGCTGACCAAGGGGGCCGCGCCGCCCGCTTGCGAGCCGGGCCGCGTGCTCTCCGCGCCCAGGTCCAGAATATCCGCGCCCTCGTCGAGCAATTCGAGCGCGTGCTTGACGGCCGCTTCAGGATTGAAAAACCGCCCGCCGTCGCTGAACGAGTCCGGCGTGACGTTGACAATGCCCATCACCAGCGTCCGCCGGCCCAGTTCCAGCAAGCGCGTGCGCAAGCGCCAATCTGGCATCACGTGAGAAAAATCCTTCAAATTTACCCTCCAGATGGCGACTATACGAAAAATCGTGCATTCGCTTTGCGCCATTTTTGTCTTGAATAATGTTGTTCTCTTACAGATCAAGTGCTGTGATATTTCCTTCAAATTACTCGAGATCTCGCTGCTCAGTGCCAATTGCTTCAAAATGGCGCAAGACTTCCGAGCACGATCTCACCATCTTTTCGTTAGTGTTACGAATTCTTGTTATGGAATCTATATGCCTATCGATGGCACCATTCATATCTCGTGATACTCCGTGAATGGCCTGTAGACTTTCTATATAGACATTTGTGGATTCGAGAGCTTTTATCATGGTTTCCACAAAAGGTCGCATTGAACCTTCCAATTCCTGCTTCGTGCCCCAGCCATTTGGCTGTTTGCTCGCCCACTTAAGCCATTCTTCAAGGCCTTCTGCTAGAGGTCCTGCAATCGCTTCTAAATTGATGCCCTTTTTGTCTATCTGCCGGGAATATCGATCTAACATTCTTGCCGTTTTACTAACCCTTTGTAGCTGCATACGTGCAGATGAATCTGATACGTTTTTGACTCTTTTTGTATGTCTCTCTAATGAATTACCAACATTCGCTACGATATTAGATATTTCATTCAACTTTGAAGGAAATATATTCATCCCATTCTCAGCCTGCATTTTATAGTCGAGGAACCCTTTAACTCCGCCACGTATGCCGATATTTATTTTTTGTCTAAATTCAATTTCGTGCGCAACCTGCTGGAGTAACGCCAAGGAAAGCATTCCAAATATGACGCATAATCCATGTTGCACCATTGGCTTATTCAGTAGTCTCAAAAGTACGTTTGCTAATGCCATCGCCGCAGAAAATGCGTATACCGCGCCTGTTGCATCCTTGTTCGCCTTTGGCCAGACTGCGAATCCGAAACAAACAACGAATAATGTCATGAATCCCAAGGCAATAATTTGGCGCTTAATGCTGTTTCTAATCCACGGTATTTGCGCTACTGGATGAAAAAGTACTATAAAAAGGAGCGCTAAAAGAAGCGTCGTCCAAATTGGCGTCTTTTCAGCAAAAAATAGGATAATAGCCAATGCAGCCGCCAATGACCAAAGAAAACTCGATCTATCCTTGCTTGCTACGACAGTCTGTCCCATGCTTGCGACCTTTTCACTGGAGATTTCCATACACTAATCACCCTTTTGAGCAAAGGAAAAGCCAGTCGCTTTTAGTACCCCCTTCAGGCTATTCTTTCCTCACATCTGTATATTCATATTCGCTCAAATCAATTCGTTGCTTTCAATTTGTTCTGATATTACGCTTTTCACGCTTTATCTGTGTAAGGTGAATTTTCGGACGGCTTGCGGAAAATGCACTGTCGCCGAAGACTGCTAAACTCCCACCATGACGGATTTTCGGCGGATTTCGGCGGTTCTGCTGGCTTTGGCCTTCGTTTTTTCCTCCGGGCTGGCGGCCCAAACCCCAGCGCGGCAGATAGCAAAACCCACGCCGGTCACTGCTCCGGCCTCGGAGCCGCTCGCCGAGCGCATTCAGGCCATTTTGGCCGATCCGGCGCTCGGCCACGCCAGTTTCGGCATCAGCGTAACGACCATTGATGGCCAGCCGCTTTACGGCTTGAACGAGGGACGGCTCTTCATCCCGGCCTCGACCACCAAGCTCGCCACCACCGCCGCCGCCTTTGCCCTGCTGCCCGTCGATACCCTCACCTGGACGACGCGCGTGGTGGCCGACGGCCAGATTGACGAAAATGGCGTGCTGCATGGCGACCTGATTCTGCTGGGCGCAGGCGACCCGACGCTGAGCGCCCGCCGCTATCCCTACCGTGCGCCTGAAGCCGCTCGGAGCACAGTGAGTTCTGCCACCGCGCCGACCGAGGACGCAGACGCCCCCAAGCCCAGCGCGCTCAAGCCACCCGCCCAGGACGCGCTGAATCTGCTTGCCGAGCAGGTGGAGCAGGCCGGCGTGCGCTCGGTCGAGGGCAGCGTCGTCGGCGACGACAGCTTCTATCCCGACGAGCCTTATGGCGCGTCCTGGGCCTGGGACAATCTGCAATGGGCATACGGCGCTCCGGTCTCCGCGCTCAGCTTCAATGAGAACGTAATTGGGCTAACGGTGGCCGCTGACCCGTCGAAGGCCGCGGCGACCGTGGCCGAGTGGAATCCGCCGGTGGACGAATACACGCTTAGCAGCACGATGACGCCCGCGGCTCCCGGCGCACCGGCTCATCCCGGCCTCGACCGCCGTCCCGGCGACCGAATGGTGCGCGCCTGGGGCACTGTGCCGCCCGCGGGCTTTCATGCCGCGCTGGCCGTTGACGATCCGGCGGAGCTGGCCGCAGCCGCCTTCAAGCTGGCCCTGCGCAGCCGCGGCGTCCCGGTCAACGGCGCGCCCGAATCCCGCCACAACTACGCCAACGGCCTGGGCGACTTTGCCGCCGAGCGCGCCCAGCCGCTCCAGCTCACCCCTACCAGCCTGCTCACCGTGGCCGCGCCGCTTGAGGGCCGCAAAGTGCTGGCCACGCGCGTCTCCGTCCCGCTCGTCCAGGACATCACGCTCACGAACAAAATCAGCCAGAACCTGCACGCCGAGCTGCTTTTGCGCCTGCTCGGCAAAGTAAACGGCTCCGGCGGCAGCTTTGCCGAGGGCGCGCGCGTGGTGCGCCAGTTCCTCGTCAATGCGGGCGTGGAGGACGGCGACTTCTTCTTTTACGACGGCTCCGGCTTGAGCCACGACGACCGCATCGCTCCCCGCGCGCTGACGCAACTACTGGCCTACGCCCAGCGCCAGCCCTGGGGACCAGCTTGGCGCGAGACGCTGCCCGTGGCTGGCGTGGACGGAACGCTGGCCGGCCGCTTCAAAAACTCGCCGCTCAAGGGCCGTCTCTGGGCCAAGACCGGCACGCACAATGAAGCGAACGCCCTGGCCGGTTACCTGACCGCGGCCAGCGGCAAGACGCTCGTTTTTTCCATTCTCGTCAACGGCCGCCGCCCCGGCAGCGCCGCCGAGGTCCACGCCATCGACCGCATCGCCGAAGAGATCGCCGCCGAAGAGTAAGTGCTTGGCATGGATAGAGTTTGTTGGTCGCGGAAAAGGCCTGATTCGACGAGGAAAGCCCGAAGAACATCCCTCAGGGGCTAAAGCCCTATTAATTTTGCGGCATTTACGGCACGACTAGAGCGTTTTCTGTTTTACTGTAGACCATTGAAGCAGTGATTGAACCAGGCTTTTGCGTTGTCTGGGGTGATGAGACGGATGGCTTCGGCGATGGCATTTTCC
>Ga0224529_1000597_pt1 | contig 25944 bp, 18 predicted proteins | sample CBST50metaG_FD_179893 | JGI IMG/M metagenome (GOLD analysis project Ga0224529, IMG submission 179893) | Peat soil microbial communities from Stordalen Mire, Sweden - C.B.S.T50 | ecosystem: Environmental > Terrestrial > Soil > Wetlands > Peat | place: Sweden: Norrbotten County, Stordalen Mire... | reverse complement strand
GTGGAAGACGTAAAGCGCGTGGCCGAACTCGCGCACCTGGAACTTAAACCGGAGGAGACTCCGCGCATGTTGCATGACCTGAACGCCATTCTCGACTATGTGGCCGAGTTGAACGAGCTGGATACGGCCGGGGTGGTTCCGCTGGCCCAGGTGAGCGAACTCGAAAGCGGGTCCGGCGTGGGCGTGCTGCGCGCCGATCTCGTGCTGCCCTCGCTGGATCGGGCTACCGTGCTGGCGCAGGCGCCGGAGACCGACCAGGTCTTTTTCAAGGTGCCCAAGGTGATTGAGCGCTAAGCTGCGCTTTTCAAGAATCCGCGTGCAGCAAGGCCGCAAAAGGCCGCAAAACAGGTCACAAAGAGGAAGGTTCCATTGCCGAGCGAAGCCAAACCAGCCGAATCTTATGTTGAGAAGCCCAAAACTCTGGCGGAGTTGCGCAGCGCGATAGCCGCCGGCGCCACCAAGGCAACCGATCTGGCCGCCAGCTACTATGACCGCATTGCAGCCGTAAATCCGCGCCTGAATGTCTACCTGAGCCTGACCAAAGAGCGCGCCCTCGCGCAGGCCGCGCGCGTGGACGAGCTGGCTGCCAAGGGCGATCCGCTGCCCGCGCTGGCCGGCATTCCGGTGGGCATCAAGGACGTGCTGGTGATGAAGGGCGCACCGGCCACGGCGGGGTCGAAGATTCTGGAGGGCTATTGCCCTCCCTATGACGCCACGGCGGTGGCCAAGCTGGAGGCGGCCGGCGCGGTGCTGCTGGGCAAGCTGAACTGCGATGAGTTTGCCATGGGCTCGTCCAATGAGAACTCCGCCTACGGGCCGGTCAGAAATCCCGTCGACACGGAGCGGGTTCCGGGCGGCTCGAGCGGCGGCTCGGCGGCAGCAGTGGCGGCCAACATGGCCGTGGCAACGCTGGGCTCCGACACCGGCGGATCGATTCGCCAGCCAGCCGGTTTTTGTGGAGTGGTGGGTGTGCTGCCCACTTATGGGCGCGTCTCGCGCTACGGGTTGATAGCCTTTGCCTCTTCGCTGGACCGCGTGGGACCATTTGCGGGGAATGTGCGCGATGCGGCCACGCTGCTGGGCGTGATCGCGGGCCACGATCCCAAGGACGCCACCAGCTCCCCTGCTCCGGTGCCGGATTACGCGGTCGAGAGCGACAAACCGATCAAAGAACCGGGGAAAGCGGGCCTGCGCATCGGCGTACCGGCAGAGTATTTTGCCGAGGGGCTTGACCCTGAGGTGCGCGCGGCCATTGAGAGCGGCATTGCCGCGCTGGAGGCTGCCGGAGCCCAGGTGAAGCCGGTTTCGCTGCCGAATACGAAGTATGCCGTGCCGGTCTATTATTTGATCGCTACGGCGGAGGCCAGCGCCAACCTGGCCCGCTTTGACGGCGTGCGCTACGGCTATCGTTCGCCTGCCTCGGAAACCCTGCTGGCCATGTACCGGCACTCCCGCGACGAGGGCTTTGGCGCGGAGGTCAAGAGGCGCATTCTGCTGGGAACCTATGCGCTGAGCGCCGGCTACTACGATGCCTATTACTTGAAGGCGCAGCAGGTGCGGCGCTTGCTGGCCGAGGAGTATCTGCGGGCCTTCGCCGAGGTGGATGCGATTGTAACTCCCACCGCGCCGACGGCAGCGTTCAAGCTGGGCGAAAAGACCGGCGATCCGCTGGCCATGTATCTGGCCGACATTTATACGGTGACGGCGAGTTTAGCGGGCATTTGCGGGGTGACGGTGCCCTGCGGCGCGACCCAGGCCGGTTTGCCGGTGGGGATGCAGGTGCTCGCCGCGCACTTGAACGAGGGCACGGCCTTCCGCGTGGCAAGGGCCGTGGAAGCGGCGAAGCTGTAGGTCTCTGACCGCATGATTTCGTGCTTTGAGTTCACGCTTTCCCAGGTCCAAAAATCGGGACCTGGGGCACCCATAGTTGGTACAACAACAAGCGGTCAGAGCTGTAGGAGCAAGCGGCATGAGGAACGGCGGACGGATTGCGGTGGGGTTGATGGCGGCTTTATTTGCCGCCGCGCAGTTGGTTCAGGCGGCTCCGCGCAAGGTGCATACGGTGGTTTTGGGCGCGGTCAAGAGGGTGCCCTACTCGAAGACTGGCGACCCGGCCGGCGCGGCTGCCGCCGAAGATGCCTTGAAGATTCGCGCCTTGCTGGTGGACGGCAACCTGAAGGAGTGGACCACGGGCGAGGCCCACGATGTGACGGACCGCAGCTTTGTGGTCAGGCGGGTGATCCGGCTCAACGATTCGCTCCCCGGCGACAAGCAGGGGCATTGGGTTTGGCAGCGCGGCCCGTGGCTGCTGGTGGACCGCGTGACCGGCCATGCCACCGCCCTGAAACTGCCGGACTACGATCCCGGCGTGAGCCAGGTGAGCTGGTTCCGCGACTATGGAGCCTATTGCGGCGTGACGGCCAGCGGCAAGAGCCTGTATGCCGTGGTGGCCCAGGTGGCGGCGCGCAAAGCCGTGTTGGCAAAGAAGCTGGCTGCGTTCGATCCAGAGAGCCATGCCGATCCGGTTTGCGGGCTTGCGGAGTGGCAGCGCGAACCGCTGCGCATTACGTTTCATCCCACTGGCAAGGACCAGGTGAGCTTTGACATCGTTCCCAGTTCGGCGGTGCTGGTGGAAGACACGGCCGATGAGCCGGAGACGGCTGCGCCAGCCACGGAAGCCAAGCAGAAATAGCGAGTCGGCAAGCCAGTGTATTGGCCGGATTGGGGTTCAGCGGAGTTCCCTGCTTCTTCAGCTTCCCGTTTCTTCCGAAATAAACGCCTCGTAGGCGGCGGCGTCGAGCAGGGCATTGAACTGGGCGGGGTCGGAGAGCTGGACCTTGATGATCCAGGCGCCATGAGGATCCTCGTTGAGTTTGTCGGGGGAGTTCTTCAACTCCTCGTTGGTGGCGGTGACCGTGCCGGTGACCGGGGAATAGAGGTCGCTGACAGCCTTCACACTTTCAACAGAACCGAAGGCGACATTTGCGGTGACCGGGTCGCCCACCTTGGGCACGTCCACATAGACGATGTCGCCCAGCGAGTTTTGCGCGTAGTCGGTGATGCCGATGGAGCCGATGGCGCCATCGAGGGCGATCCACTCATGCTCGCGGGTATAGCGGTAGTTGGTTGGGTAGGGCATTGGGGGTCTTCTCCTTGAAGAAGTAGTGTACGGCGCGAGGGAGGGTCGGGGAAACAGGGGTTAGGGGTTAGGGAAGAACCATACGCCCTAATCCCTACCCCCTATCGAACCCCTATCTATCGAAGAACTGGCCGTGGCCGCCGTTGGCCCAGGGGCCGTAGCGCAGGGCGAAGTTGGCGCGGGTTTGGACGCTGGGGTGGCTGAACTCCCAGAATTCGATGAAGGGGCTGGGGTTGGGGTCTTCAAGCCAGGCTTCGCCGAGGGCGTTGAAGCTGGCGACAGCGGTTTTTTGCGGATCGGCGACGATGCCGTGAATAGCCTCCTGGCCATAGACGTCGGCCTGGTGCTCAAAGTGGCGGCTGAAGGTGTTGCTTGCCGGTTCCAACACAAAACTTGCGACGGAGATGGTGAAGAGCAGCACCACGAAGCCGGCGCGGGTTGAGAGCGCGGCTGTATCGTTGAGCCCCCAGCGCGGACCAAAGCGCCGCGCCAGCCAGGCGGCAAACCCGGCGCAGGCCCAGTAGACAAAGAAGAGGGCGGCAGCGATTCCGGCAATCATCTTGGGAATGTGGTTGAGGACGTAGTGGCCGCTTTCGTGGCCGAAGATGAAGAGGACTTCGTCGTCGGGGATGCGGCCGGCGGTGGTGTCCCACACCACGATGCGCTTGGTGGCGCCAAGGCCGGTGACGTAGGCGTTGAGGCCGTTGGTCTTGAGGCTGGCCTTCATCAGGAACATGCGGCCGGGCGGAATGTTGGTTCCGGTACGGGCGACGACCTGCTCCAACTCGGCGACCAGAGCGGAATGATCTTTGGCGAGGGGTTCAAATTTGTTGAAGATGGGATCGAGCAGCGGCGACACAAAGATGGTGAGCACCAGGAGCGGGAGCGTGACGACCCAGGCGCCCAGCCAGTAACGGCGCGGCCAGCGGCAGACGATCCAATTGAAGAGCAGCAACACGGGAGTACCCATCAGCAGGGTGAGGCCCAGCGACTTGGCTTGGTCGCCGAGCCAACTGCCCCAACCCTGCACGCTGATGCCGTAGCTGCGGCTAACGTGCTGGCTGAAGATATCGAGGGGCAGATTGGTCAGGGTCGTGATGACCAGCAAGGCGGCGAAGAAGAGCAACCCCTGCATCCAGCGGCGGCGCAAAAGGCGCTGAGCCCAGCCGGCCAGACCGGTAGCGGCGCGGGTGGCCAGCAGCAGCCACAGAACGGCCACTGCCCAGAGTCCGTAGACAATGTCGAGAATGTTGCGGATGCGGCTGAGGGCGATGGCTTTGGCCAGCTTGTCTGGCGGCAGGGAATAGGCTTGCGTGGCGGGTTGAGCGGCGGCTGAGGCCGGAGCCGACTGGGCTGCGACCGCCTGTGCTGAAGCTCGCGGGCCGGAACCAAGACGCGGCGCAACGGCAGCGAGCAGGATGGCGAAGCAGAAAGCGAACAAGAAACGCCGGACAAATGTCATGAGAATCTCCCTTGGCAGCAGCAAATTCTGCGACAATCGAGCATAAATATGCTTTTACACGAGTTCTCCGGAGCCATGACACAAATTTCTTTTGCCGCCGCAAGACGACCCTCCGTGATGCCTTCGATCCGCGTGGCCTTTGCCGCTTTCGCTTTGGCGTTGCCAGCGGCGGCAGGCGCGCAGCAGGGGATCCCGGTACTCCACCCCGCGGACGAAAGCCAGTCCGCGGGGGCCCCGGTACTCCTTGACGCCATGACCACCGAGTTGCATCGAGCTTTTACGTCGCTGGGCAAGCAGGGCGATAGCAAGCAGTTGCCGCCTTACTTTCTGAGTTACTCAGTGAGCGATGCGAGCGCGGTGGCGATTCGGGCGCAGTATGGGGCGCTGGTGGACAGCTCTGCCAATCGCGTGCGCGTGGCCGACGTGCAGGTTCGGCTGGGCGATGCAAAGCTGGACAACACGCACGGCGCTCATCGCGGCTCAGCGGTGAACAGCCTTCAACTGCCGCTGACGGACGACCACGAGGCGCTGGGCCGCTCGCTTTGGCTGGCCACCAACACGGGCTACGGCACGGCGCTGGACAATTATCTGCGAGTAAAGACCGAGGCCGAGGTGCGGGCCAAGGAAGAGGACACTTCGCCGGACTTTAGCCAGGAGTCGCCGCAGGTGGCTATCGGCAAGGCGGCTCCGCCGGTGGTGGTGGATCGCGCGGCATGGGAGCAGCGGGTAAGGGCGCTCTCGAAGGTCTTTCGCGAGTACCCGGATGTAACCCAGAACGTGGTGATGCTGACGGTGCAGAATGAGACCGACTACTTTGCCTCGTCGGAGGGTTCGCGGGTGGTGACGCCGCACCTGAGCGCGCGGCTGGTGGCCTTTGCGGTGACGCGGGCCGACGATGGCATGGACCTGTTCCGCGCACAGACCTTTGAGGCCGAGACGGTGGCGGGGCTGCCCGGGCAGGCGGAGCTGGAAGCGGCAATGCGCGAGTTGGGCAAGAGCCTGGAGGCGCTGCGCAAGGCTCCGGTGACCGAGCCCTTTGACGGGCCGGCGATTTTGTCGGGACGGGCAGCGGCAGTGTTCTTCCACGAGGTGCTGGGCCACCGGCTCGAGGGCCAGCGGCAGCGCGGCGACGAAGAGGGACAGACATTTACCAAGGAAGTGGGCAAGGAGGTGCTGCCGAAGTTTCTGTCGGTGGCCGACGATCCGACGCTGACCACCTTTGGCAATACATGGCTGAGTGGCAGCTACAGCTACGACGACGAGGGCCAGAAGGCGCGGCGCGTGGACCTGATCCAGGATGGCGTGCTGAAGACGTTTCTCATGTCGCGGCTGCCGATCGCCAGCTTCAGTGCCTCGAACGGGCATGGGCGAGCACAGACTGGGCGGGTTCCCACCGGACGGCAGGGCAACCTGATTGTGACCTCGACCAAGACCGTGCCCGAGACCGAGCTGCGCAAGCAGTTGATTGAAGAAGCGAAGAAACAGGGCAAGCCGTATGGGCTCTACTTTGAGGACATTTCATCGGGCTTCGCGGTGACCACGCGGAGTTCGCCGCAGGCTTTTCAGGTGATTCCGCTGGTGGTTTGGCGGGTTTATGTGGATGGGCGACCGGATGAACTGGTGCGCGGCGTGAGCATTGTGGGAACGCCGCTGGCCGCGATGAAACGGATTCTGGCCACGGGCGACAAGAGCGAGGTTTTCAACGGCGAATGCGGCGCGGAGTCGGGGACGGTTCCGGTGAGCGCGGTGGCCCCGGCGATGCTGGTGAGCGAGATGGAGACGCAGAAACAGGCGCAGGGCACGGCGAGGCCGCCGATCTTACCGATTCCGGGCGCGGAGATCGCAGCGCACGCGCCCGTATCCGCAAAAGGGGAGGCACAATGAACCCGATTCGTCCCATCGCTATGTTTGTCGGAGTTGGGCTTCTTGTTGCCTGCCTCTGCGCGCCATCTCTGGGCGCTGCCCAGCAAACCCGCGCCGACGCCGAAAAAGACCCCGTGCTCAAAGCCATGCTCGAAGAGTTGGACCGGAGCAAGAGCCAGTTGCAGTTGAAGGGCTTTGAGAAGCCGTTCTTTATCCAGTACCGCATTGAAGACGGGGATGACTACGAGACCAAGGCGGAGTTTGGGGCCAGCGAAGGCGCTGAACGCTCGCACCAGCGTGTGGCCCGCGTGACGGTGAGGGTGGGCGACTACAAGGCTGACAGCTCCGGCGGGCGGGGCGACGGCGCGCTGCAAATGACGGCGCTGGACGACGATCCGATCGCGGTGCGGAGCGCGCTGTGGGCGGCTACGGACCAGGCGTACAAGAGCGCGCTTTCAGCCTATGCACAGAAGCAGGCGGCGCTGAAAGAGGTGCAGACGCCGCCGCAGGCCGACGACTTCAGCCATGAGAAAGCGGTTGTTTCTATGGCCGATCCGCTGGAGATGAAGCTGGACGAGGCGGCCTGGGCGGATCGGGTGGCGCGAGACAGCGGGCTCTACCGGACCGACGCATCGGTGAAGGCGGGCCAGTTTGACGTGCAGTATTCGGTGGCGGAGTTTCACGCACAAGTGGCGACGGTTTGGCTGGTCAATAGCGAGGGAACCATCGTGCGCAAGACCTCGGCCGATTATCAGGAGGCCTTTGGGGTGGGTACGCAGGCAGCCGACGGCATGAGGCTCGACCGCTCCTACGCCACAACCGGAAGCTCGCTCAAGGATTTGGATGCGCCGCCGGCATTCGAGAAACACGCGTTGACGCTGATTGTCTCGCTCACCGAGTTGCGCAAGGCGCCGGTGGTGGAGGAGGAGTATCACGGGCCAGTGCTATTGAGTTCCGACGCCGGCGCCGATGCGTTGCGCATGCTGTTGGCCGGCGGAGTGACGGCCCCGCGGCCCAAGCTGGGCACCGAGGCGCGCACCAATGGACCGTTTGCATCGAGCTATCATGCGCGCGTGCTGCCGGAGTTTCTGGATGTGGTGGATGACCCCGGATTGAAGAGCTTCCAAGGCAAGGGGCTGGTGGGCGCCTATGACGTGGACGACGAGGGAGTGCCGGCGCAGGCGGTGAAACTGGTGGCAGCGGGCCGCCTGGAGGGTTACCTGATCGGCCGCGAACCGGTAAAGGATTTTCCGCAATCGAACGGGCACGGACGCGCCGGGCTTGCCGGGGCGGTGAGACCGGCGATCGGCGTATTGCAGATGACCGCCAAGGATGGGCTGACGGACGAGGAACTGAACCGCAAACTGCTGGAGCTGGGCAAGGATCGCGGACTCAAGAGCGTCTATTATGTGGCCACGCTAGGCGGGGAACTGACGCCGCGACTGCTCTATCGCGTGAGCCCGGACGGCAAGCGCGAACTGGTGCGCGGAGCCGCCTTGGACGACCTGGACCAGCGCGCGCTTCGTTCCAGCGTGGAAGCCGCGGGCAAGGATGCATTTGTGGCCAACTACTTTGGCGACGTGCCGGAAACGGTGCTGGCGCCGGCATTGCTTTTGAATGACGTGACCATCCGCCGCGCCAACGAGAAGAACGATAAGCTGCCGTTCTATCCGCCGCCGGAGTAGGGCTGGAGCAGTCAAGGAGCGGCTACTTTTTCTTCCAGCCGCCGACGATTGCGCCCTCGACGATCATTCCCGCCAGCGGGAAGCCGGCATTAATGGTCAGAAGCTGAAAGGTGCGAACCTCGAAGACGTATTCGGTGGCCCATGTGGTGAGCACGAAACCGAGCCACAGCAGTGCGCCAACTTGAGCGCCGCGCAGCACCGTTTGGGGGCCGGTGAGCTGGGTCACGCAGGAGATCGCGGTGGCCATCACGGCCGCCGCGACGAGAGCAGTGCCATACTGCAAGGCCGGATTGATGCCCGTGCCCATCACCCACGTCCGCGAACGCCCGATGCCATCCAGCCACGGCTGCAAGAACATGCTGTACCAACCCACTTCCAGCAGGAAATAGGCCACTGCGGCTACGACGATCGCCAGATAGTTCTGCCGAACCCTTGATTCTTCGCTTGCCATTCCGTCCTCCATTCCTGATTTCGTAAATGCCAGTGCTTTGCTGTACACGAGAAGCCCTGTTGGCGCAGTTTCGGACCTTCAAGGGCGCCGGCCTGGGCATCTGCCCTCAAACAAACCGGAGATGGGCGGATTCTAGCCCATCTCCTCTGTTCCTGTTTTCTTGCCGAGGCGCAATTGCGAGTTTTTCATGATCGCAGGGCCTGGTTGCTCAGTCCAGGCGGGTGAGGAACGCTTCGCCCTCGGCGGGCCGCAGATGACGGGCGATGGACTCGGCCTGCTCGCGGTTGTCGCCCTCGGGCCGGATGCGAACCCAGTAGCTGTCCTGTCCGGGGAACTCGATCACGTTGGAACTGGGATACTTGCGCAGAAGTTGAGCCTTGAGCTTGATGGCCGTGTGTTCGCTCTTGAAGGCGCCGATCTGCACACACCAGCGGCCCCCGACCTCGATGGGCTTGGGAGCCTGATAAACATCCAGCCGGACACGAACCAGGCCGGACCGGTAGACGCCGGTGGCTTTGGCCGAAGCGATGGTGAGATCCAGAATCCTGCCGTCCACAAAGGGGCCGCGGTCGGTGATGCGCATGGCGCTGGACTGGCCCGTGCTCGTATTGGTGACCACAACCAGCGAACCCATGGGCAGGGTGCGGTGTGCGGCGGTCAAGGCGTGATCGCTGAAGACCTGGCCGTTGGCTGCCTTGCGGCCCTTGTAGGGCGCGGTGTACCAGGTGGCGAGTCCCACCTCGGTCAGGATGGGCTTGTGGGTAGCCACATAATCGAGATCCTGGGCGCTGACGCCGCCCGGCGGCACCGGCGTGATGGGAATACGCGCGGGCGGCATGTTCTGGGGCTCGGGTGCAGCGGCCTGGGGCTCCGGCGGCACAGCTTGAGGCGCGGGCGGCTGGGCCACTTTGCGGTGGTGTCCGCAGCCGGACAGAACCACGAGCGCAGGGGCCAGCAGCAGCAGAGCCAATGCGGCCCTGCCGGCCGAGCGCCGGGCACTATCCGAGATAAGGCATGCGGCCATCAGGGCCGCGGATCCTTGGGCGGTTGGCCAGGTTGCTGCTCCAAGCGGTCGGCGAGATTGCGCACCTTATCGGCCACTTTGCGCATGGCGGAGATTGACTCGCTGCGGACCTGTGGAATCACGGCGTCGTTCACGTAGGCGATGGTGTGGCGCAACTCCAATTCGATCAGCTCAATGGCTTCTTCAATGCGGCGGCCCACGCCGCCCATACCGGGGGCAGGAGGGGGAACGGTACTCATGGCTGTAACCTCCGAAAAGTAACCTCTGGCGAGTAACTTCATTTTCCAGTCTGCGGGGCGCGCCGCGGCGCGTCAATGGCGGATGAACTGGAGGTGCCGCAATCGTCAATACGGGAAATTGCCGCGGGCATCCTATTATGGATGGTTCAAATCCAGTCTATTTGCCAATGCTGCGGGTGACCTTTCAGCGAAAATCCGCGTCAGACTTACGTAGCGGACATTCATGGCGGTTCTCCCGGCGCTGGTCTTTTATTGACAACTCTGGCAACAGGACGGCTTTGCCTTGGAAAACAGATGCAGCCAAAGCTGCAACAAACGGGGGCCCGGTTCTTGGAAAGCGGTTCGCCAGATCACGAACGGAAGAGACGCGGGGGCGGACTCAGCCGGATGCAGGAAGGGGTGCGCCTCGGCTGCCTGGCGCTGCTTTTGCCGGCGCTTTGTTTGTGCGCGAGCCCGGCATGGGCCTGGCAGGCGGAGAGCCCTGAGCCGACGCTGCCGGAAGCTCCGCAGCCGCAACTCCTGGTCCACGCCAGCGGCGCGGCGGCTGGACCTTGCCAGACCCACGGCGGCAGGACGGCGGCTATGGGTCCAGCGGCTGGCCCCTCGACAATTCCCGGCGTGGGTAATGCGCCGGTGGACGCTCATCCCCAGCCGGGCGCTCAACCCACTGCGCCACCATGCACACCGCCGGCAGAGAACTGGTATGAGCGCTTTGCCAATGGACCGCAGGTGAAACCGCTGACGCCCAAGGAGAAAGGTTGGCTGGCGGTGCGCAACGTGCTGGATCCCTTCAATGTCGTCACGATTCTGGGCGACGCCGGCATCGCAGTGGGTTCCGACGCCGATTCCCCCTACGGCCCCGGCATGGCCGGCTTTGGACGCTACGTGGGCGTCAGCTTTACCCAGGACATCACCGGCGAATTCTTTTCGACCTTTCTGATTCCGTCCATCGTCCACCAGGATCCGCACTACCATCGCATGCCCGGCGCCACCATGAAGCGGAGGATTGCTCACGCCATCTATCAGGTGGTGTGGACGCAGGGCGACAACGGCAAGGAAATGGTGAACTATGCCGATGTGGTGGGCGCCGGAATTGAGGACGAAGTGAACAACCTCTACGTGCCGGGCAGGCAGACCAATTTGCCGGCCAGCGCGGCGCGCTATGGAATCGGACTGGCTTCCGCGCCCATCGACAACTTCGTTTCAGAATTTTTGCCCGACGTGGCCCGCCACATCCATGTTCAGGTGGTCGTCATCCAGCGGATCATCAACAAGGTAGCGAAGACGGACGGGCCGGGGTCGCAGTAGAGGCTTGCCGCAACTGAATCAGACGATTGGCCGCGCGCCGGCACCTTGCGCCTCGAATCCGCGCTGACTCTCTCTGCCTTGACCGATCCTGTCCGCTCCCTGCGCCTGCTCCGTTCGGCGTCTTCTTGTGACCGTTCAGCGGCAGTTTCCGCCGTTCGCTGCTTCTGGTTTGGGTTGACAGCGGGGTCCGGTTACCCTAGCAATGCACTTCCAGCCTCCGCATTTCCCTCAGGGACCGCGAGGCAGAGCCGGGTGAGCGACTGCAAGCCGGCGACCACTTGAATTGAGGAGACCGCAACTTTATGTCCAAAGCGATTAAGTACGCCGAGCAAGCCGTCGTCTACGCGGCCAAGGGCGCGTGGGTTGTATTTGAGCGGCTGAACCGCATCAGCCCGAACCCAGGATTCACGCCCAAGTGGAGCGACAAGCCGCTGCTGAAGAGCTGGGAGAAGGAAAAACCGCCGCTAGGCTGGCCGCGTACCACGGACTCGCTTTGTCCCAAGTGCGTACCAGAGATTCGCAAGCAGATTCTGGATGGCAAGCTGCCCATGGAAGTCCTGCTCAATGAGAAGGTGGGCGAAATCAAGGCCCAGATCATCGAGCGCGACGGCAAGATCATGATGGTGAAGGACTGCCCCAAGCATGGGCACTTCGAAGACGTGATGTCGATCGACACGGCCTTCTTCAGGCACCTGGAAGAGAGCTTCCCCGGCCGCGACATCCGCGCCCACGGCGCGGGCGACGAAAAGCTGCACCACCACGGCACCTCGACCATGACTCACGGGCGCGGCTCGGTGCTGACTATCGATTTGACCAATCGCTGCAACATGATGTGCGATCCGTGCTTCATGGACGCCAACCAGGTTGGCTTCGTCCACGAGCTGACGTGGGACGAGATCAAGACCATGCTGGACAACGCCATCACCGTCAAGCCCAAGCGGCAGATGAGTGTGCAGTTCAGTGGCGGCGAGCCGACCCTGTCGCCCTACTTCCTTGACGCCATCGCTTATGCCCGCAAGGTGGGCTTCAACAGCGTGCAGGCTGCCTCCAACGGCATCGAATTCGCCAAGAGCAAGGAACTGTGCCGGGCCACGGCGGAAGCCGGTTTGCGCTACGTTTATCTCCAGTTCGACGGTATCGGCAACGCCGCCAACTCGCACCGCAAGGTGGGCAATCTGTTTGACGTGAAGTTGCAGGCCATCAACAACCTGCACGAAGCCGGCGTGGATATCGTTCCGGTGACCACGATCATCAACGGCATCAACAACGAGCAGGTGGGCCACATCATCCGGTTCGCTCTCGACAATCCCAAGAAGATCAGCTTCCTCAGCTTCCAGCCGGTCAGCTTTACCGGCCGCGACGAGGAGATCTCCGACGAGCGCCGCCATGCGCAACGCTACACGCTCAGCCACATGGCCCACGACATCAAGGACCAGATGGGCTTTGGCGAGCCGGCGCGCGACTGGTTCCCCATCAGCTTCATGAGCATCTTTACCGACTGGGCCGACCTGATTCACGGGCCCAACGCCGAGTGGGGACAGTTGAACTGCGGCTGTCATCCGAACTGCGGCGTCGGCATGGCCCTGATGATCGACAAGGAAACCAAGGAATCGGCTCCGGTGACTGCCTTCCTGAACATGGACAAGATCTCGAAGGATCTGGCCAAGGTGAACGACGCGGCCCGCGGCAGATGGCTCTCGGTCATCGGCTTTGCACTGGCTCTGTTGCGCAACTACGATCCCTTCAAGTCTCCCACCCACTTCAAGATCTCCGACATGCTGAAGAAGATGGACAAGACCTTCAACGCCACCGGCAAGAACTACGGCAGCGTCAAGGGCGACCGCACCATGGACGACATCAAGACGCGCCGCGCCGACCGCTGGAACTTCCTGTTCATCGCCGGCATGTGGTTCCAGGATCTGTGGACCTACGACTTCCGCCGCACCGAGCAGTGCACCATTCCCTATGCCACGCAGGAAGGCGAAATCAGCTTCTGCGCCTACAACACGGGCATCGGCTGGCGGAACATCATCGAGAAGATGCACATGACGGCCACCCTTACCAAGTGGTATGAGGAGCACGGGCGGCATGAGATCTTTGCCGGCGGCAAGAAAGTGAACATGCCCGAGATGGGCCACGATCTGACCCTGAACATGGTGGACGTGAACGCCGAAGCCAACCACACGCTGGATGAGCTGGGCATCGCCAAGAACGCCCGCGAAGAGAAGCTGCGCGCCCGCGATACCAAGGTGCTGAGCGATGCGGAGAACGCCCGCATGGCCAAGCTCTATCGCGAGCACGTGCTGGGCGAGAAGCCGGTCGAGGGATTGGTCAGTCTGGAGTCGATCGCTCCGGCCAAGCCGGCGAAACAGAAGGAAGCGGAACCGGTCGCCGGAGACTAACTCCAAACGCTGTTTCTGCAAACTCAGCGGGCCGCCCAGTTTGATACTGGGTGGCCCGTTTTGCGTCTTACGCAGACCAATGGCGAGTTTGCCGCAGCGATCTGGCGCCTACGCGCCAAAAAGAGGATGCAAGGATGGGACGTCCAGCCCTCATCCCTCGACCTTCAGATAGAGCCTATAGTGCTCGTCCTTGATGGAAGCAAAGGGTCGCAGGGTGAGGGCGCCCGCGGCGGTTTTGGCTTGCCAGTCAGTTGAGCCGGCGGAGACTTGGCTGGCCGCGAGAAGTTCCTGCTTGCTGATCTTCGATGGAATGGCGCCGACGCTGAAGAGCGCCAGCGGGCCATGCACCGTGGCGAGAAGGTCGAGGTGCTGCGGGTCAACGGCTTCCAGCACGGTGGGCATGTCGAATTCAATTTCGATCCGGTCGCCGTTTTTCCATGTGCGGTCGAGGCGGGCAAACTGGCCCGGCGTGGGGCTCGCGAGCGCGCGCTTTCCGTTGACTGCTATCGAGGTCTTGGGCCCGGCCCATGCAGGAATGCGCAGGAAGACCGGGAATGTGCCGGGCTTTTCGGCCGAGATTGCGATCTGAGCGGTTGGCTGGTGCGGGTAATTCGTCTGCTGGGTAAGCGAGATGCGTTCGCCGCCCCGCGTCCATGTTATGCGCGACGGCACATACAGGTTGACATAGATTCCCTCGCGGTCGTGGAAGTAAGAACTTATGCCGTAGTCCGCGGTGATCTGGGAGAAGGTTCCGGTGCAGCAGGTCCACTTATTCGGGTGATAAAACTTGGAGCCGTCGTTGTTATAGTCGGAGTAATAGAATCCATGCCCATCCTTCTGGATCGGCTTGGCTCCGAGGATGGTGTTATACAGAACCCTCTCCATGCTGTCTCCGTAGCGGCTGTCGCGGGTTACGCGCAGCAGATAGCGGGTAATCTTGAAGTGGGCGTAAGAGCCGCATGGCGTCTCAAAGCTCGAATGGGTTCTAGACAGGCTTTCGCCGATTTCGCCGCTTGCCGGATCGCGAAAGCCCTCGTCGGGGCCCCAGCCGCCGGTGGCAAAGCTCTGCGTTGCGCGCAGAAAATCAAAGCCGTTCCGCGCAGCGAGCAGGTGCTTCTGACTGCCCAGCACCAGATAAGCCTGCATGGCGCTGGACAGTGCGTTCACGTGGCTATAGGCGTGCTTGCCGGGCAAGACATTTTTGCCCGCCGCCAGCGGATTGAAATACCAGTCGTCGGCAAGGAAACGAGTTGCCAGATCGCGATAGCGGCTGCCCGCGCCGCGCCTGTAGGCGAGAAAGAGATTCTCCGGCAAGGTATAAGGCTCGTCCCAGCAGAAGGACTCATCGGTGTGTGGCAGAGCGTACTGTTCGGCGCGCGACAGAGCCCGTGGCGGCAAGTGAGGGAGAACGGCATCGACCGTTGCATTCAGGGCTTTGAGTGCATTGGCGTCGCCGGCAAATTCATGCGCATCGAGCAGTCCGATGGAGATTTTGTCATAGATATAAGCGGGAAAGCGGTTGCCGTCATAAAACTTGGGAGAGACAGCGGCCGCGTAGCCGCGCACCAGCCGCTGCACTTTCTCTTGCGTGGGCTTGGAACCAGTGGCGGCATAGTCGCGCGCCAGGCCGGAGAGAAACTGGCCAAAGGTATGGCCGGGACAGAAACCGTGCATGTTCCGCAGGGTGAAGTCATTGGACCAGTCGTACCAGCCGCCCATATCATCGCCGGGAGCGGGCAGTCCCGCGCGCTGCCGGAAAGGCTTGAGCAGCATATCCTCATCCAGGGCCCGATAGAAGGCGTGGTTGGTCTGGAACTGCTGGCGCAGCGGGCCTTCCAGCAACTCGACATCGCCATATCCAAACTGGCTGAGCGCGGGAGAGATTGCGGTATCGTTTCCAAATGCAGCGGAGGCAATGCCGGGCTTTGCGATGGATGCGACGGCCAGTGCCGCGCCGGTTTTCAGGAATGTTCTGCGAGATTGTGTCATTGCTTATCCCCCTTGGAACATGCGGCGCGGCGAGCGCCCACACGGAGCCATCCAATTGGAACACATTGCCGGCCGCGTTGAGAAGAGACCTCCAACGCGAACGAGAACTGGGGTTAAACCGTCGTCTCCATTTGCATACTGCTCAAGACCGCGGAAGTGGATCCTATGCCAGAAGTGAGATCCGCGGCTGCCAATTGCGAGGGATGTTGGTCTGATTGGTACCGGCAAATGGCCCAGGGACCGGGAGCAATCCAGGTCTTTGACAGGATGATCTTGTGCGTTGCGATGGAGTGCTGTGGTATCCCACCCTAGGCACAAAAGCAAAGGCGCGTCGAGGGTGGGGCACCCAGCGTCGGTACAACTTCAAGCGGTCAGGAGCCTAGAGCATTTTCGCTTCACATGTAGCCATACCACGAATCCAAGGGCGTGCCGCATACCCTACTCCACCGTGACCGACTTGGCCAGATTTCTCGGCTGATCCACGTCGCAGCCGCGGCGGACGGCGATGTAGTAAGCCAGCAGTTGCAGCGGCACAATCTCAATGAGCGGCGAGAGCAATTCAATCGCCGGCGGAATGTGAATGACGTGCTCCACCAGGCTGCCGATGGTTGTGTCGCCCTCGGTGGCCACGGCGATCACCCGGCCACTGCGGGCGGTGACCTCCTGGATATTCGAGAGAGTCTTCTCGTAGCGCAGCTTTGAAGCTGGGTCCGCTTCGTCCCTCGTCGCCAGTACCACCACCGGCAGGGTTTCATCGATGAGGGCGTTCGGCCCGTGCTTCATTTCGCCGGCCGGGTAGCCCTCGGCGTGGATGTAGGAGACTTCCTTCAGCTTCAGCGCTCCTTCGAGTGCGATGGGGAAGTGGATGCCGCGACCCAGATAAAGGAAATCGCGAACAGTGGAGAATTCTTTGGCTAGTTGCTCGCACTGGGCGGCTCGGGAGCGCAGCACCTCTTCGATTTTGGCAGGGATGCGGCTCAGCTCCTCGATGAGCGCCACCGACTGAGCCTGGTCGAGCCTGCCGCGGAGCTGGCCGAGCTTGAGGGCCAGCAGAAACAGCGCCGTGAGCTGGGCGGTGAAGGCCTTGGTGGAGGCGACGCCAATCTCCGGGCCGGCATGGGTATAGATGGCGCCGTGGGCCTCGCGGGCCACCATGGCGTCCACCACGTTGCAGATGGCGACGGTCTTGGAACCCAGCGCGATCATCTCGCGTTGGGCGGCCAAGGTGTCGGCGGTTTCGCCGGACTGGGTGATGAGCAGGCCGAGGGCGTTGCGGTCGGGGATGGGGTTGCGATAGCGGTATTCGCTGGCGTAGTCCACGTCCACGGGCAACCGGGCCAGCCGCTCGATCATGTACTTGCCGGTAAGGGCGGCATGCCAACTGGTGCCGCAGGCGGCGATGTTGATGCTGGAAGCCAGGGCCAGCTCTTCGTCGGCGATCTTCATCTCGCCCAGGAAGACCTTGCCGGAATCCAGCGAAACGCGGCCCAGGGTGGTGTCGCGAACGGCCTGCCCCTGTTCCCATATCTCCTTGAGCATGAAGTGCTTGTAACCGCCCTTTTCCGCCTGGATGGGGTCCCAATGAATATGGGTGATGTTGCGCTGGATGGGGTTGCCGTCAAAATCGGTGAGTTCGACGCCGGCCAGGGTCAGGATGGCCATATCGCCGTCGGCCAGAAGATACATGTTGCGCGTGTGCTGCAGAATGCCGGGAACGTCGGAGGCGACAAAGGACTCGCCCTCGCCCACGCCGACGACCACCGGCGGACCGAAGCGGGCAACCACGATCTTGTCCGGCTCGGTGGCGCACAGAACGCCCAGGGCAAAGGCTCCGGTGAGCCGCTTGACGGCGCGGCGGACGGCCACTTCCAGCGGGATTGGCTCGCCCGCTGCATCCGCCTCCAACTTCACCTGCTCGATCAGGTGGGCGATGATTTCAGTGTCGGTTTCCGTGACGAACTTGTGGCCCTGGGCGGTGAGCTCGCGCTTCAACTCCAGGTAATTCTCCACAATGCCGTTGTGGACAACGACGATGCGGCCGGTGCAGTCGCGGTGGGGATGGGCGTTTTCTTCCGTGGGGCGACCGTGCGTGGCCCAGCGCGTGTGGCCGATGCCGTAGGTGCCCTCGATGGGATGCTCGCGCAGAACTTCTTCCAGGTTGTGCAACTTGCCCGGAGCGCGGCGAACCTCAAGTGTTGTACTGGAAGGGCTGCCCACGGCGATGCCCGCCGAGTCGTAGCCGCGATATTCCAGGCGCCGCAGTCCCTCGATGATGACAGGGACCACCTTCTTTGGACCAACGTAACCGACGATTCCGCACATGGATTGATTCTAAGCGAACCGTCAAGCGGCACAACTGGGACGGCGGCTGAGAGCTACAGATGCAACAGGAACATCGCCCCGCAAAACGGCGCTCTATTCCTCAATGCGGTATGTGAACTCTTCAATCACCGGGTTGGTGAGCACCTCGCGGGCGATGCGCTCCACCTCTGCTTTTGCCGCATCGGCAGAGAGGCCATCGGCCAGCGAAAGTGCGAAGTATTTGCCCTGGCGAACAGCGGTTACATCCGCAAACCCGATCTTGCGCAGAGCGTTCTGGATGGTCTGGCCCTGCGGATCAAGGACCGACGTTTTCAACGTGACATAGACATGCGCCTTCATTATCGATGATTATAGTAGCTCCGGCGGAGGATGCGGGGCCCCGGCGACAACTCTTCGCCGCTGGAGCGCAGAGTACGCGACCGCCGAATATCCGGTTCGATTCCCCGCGCCGGAACCACCTCCCCAAACCCCCAAGGAGAAGCACAAGAGATGGTCAATTATCTGGAATTGCCGATCGGCGAGCGCGCCCCCGAGGTCTTTCGCGCGGTCATCGAAATCCCCCTGGACGGAACCCAAAAGTTTGAATACGACAAGCAATTGCACGTCTTCAAGCTGGACCGCAACCTGCATTCCCCGGTTCACTACCCCGGCGACTATGGCTTCATTCCCTCCACACTGAGCGACGATGGCGACCCGCTGGACGTGCTGGTGCTGGTGCCGGGGCCGAGCTTTCCGGGTTGCGTGCAGGAAGTGCGTCCCATTGGCCTGCTGGAGATGCTGGACCAAGGCGTGCTGGACGAAAAAGTGCTGGCGGTGGGCAAAAACAACCCGCGCTACGACAACGTGTGGAATTACACCGATGTTTATCCGCACATGCTCAAGGAGATCACCCACTTTTTCTCCATCTACAAGGATCTTGAGGGCAAGCGGGTCGAGGTGAAGGGTTGGCACGATGCGGCCTATGCGCGCGACCACGTGGTGTATGCCATGAAGCAGTTTCAAGAGAACAAAGCGAAACAGACCAAGGCGATCAATCCGGCCAATCCGGCCGGGGATTGATCGGTTCCGGCCCGTCCCCCATCCTTGCTGTCATCGCGAGCGAAGCGCAGCGTGGTCGAAGAACCTGCGTTTCGTTTTTCTGGACGAAAGGGCAGGAAACCACATCACTTTTTTTGGGCCAGATCAATAGCTGCCCGGTGAGCGGAACTCCAAGGTCTCAATCCGCGGCGGAAGCGGCCAGTCGGCGCGCCCGCGGAGCAGCCGTGAGCCAATAGAGCACCGGACCCAGCAAACCCACCACCACCGCAAACAGCAGCGCCGAGGTCGTGCCCATCAGCTTCTCAGCGCGTGAGGCGTAAAGGGCATAGCCGATGAGCGCTGCCGGACCCACTCCCAGCGAGGCCGCAAATGCCAAGTTGCCTGCCTTGAAGGGCCGCTCCAGGTTCGGCTCGCGGACGCGCAGTACAATCAGGGCCACGAACTCCAGCAGCAGGCTCGTTCCGTAGAGAATCAGGTCGATGGAGATGAGCTTCTCAAAGGGCAGCTTGAGCGCCATGGCCCAGGCCAGCCCGCACAAGAGTACCGAAACCCAGGGCACTCCGCGGCTGTTGCGCCGGGCAACCGCGCGCGGCAACATGCCGTCCTCGGCCATGGCCATCGGCAGCCGGGTGTAACTCATCACCAGCGCATTGAACATGCCCACCCCGGTGATGACTCCGCCGGCAGCTACTGCAAGGCCCAGCAACGGACCGCCGACCGAGGTGGCCGCGGTCATCCAGTCACCGGTTTTGAAGCTGCCCGCGGAGAGCCCGGAGAGCGCCATCGCGGTCAAGGGCAGGATGTAGGCGACCGCGACCAGGATGGTTGTCACAATCATGGCGCGGGGATAGTTGCGCTGGGGATTCTCCACCTCCTGCGCCACGGTGGAGGCGTTGTCCCAGCCCATGTAGTTCCACATCGCCACCAGGAGCGCCATCGATAGAGCGGACTCGGATGCGGCCCCAGAGGCGGAAATGCCCCATTGCACATGGGGATGCGCCGTGATCCCATGCCACAGGCCGAAGATCACAAAAACGGCAAACGGCGCCAGCAGCAGCGCAGACATCCAAAGCGAGTCGTCGCCTACGGCCGGAGCCCCGCGCAGGTTCCACAGACTGCAAACCACCACCACCGCCAGAGACCAGGCATAGCCATACCAGCCGTCGGTGAGCGCCGGCGAAAACTTGCCCAGGTAAAGCACAAAGATGGCCGGATAGAGCGCCATGTCAAAGATGCTGGCCGAGAGCGAGAGCCAGCCCTCCTGATAGCCCCAGAAAGGCCCCAGCGCCCGCCGCACCCAGATATAAAAACCGCCTTCGGCTGGAATTGCGGAGGCCAACTCGCCGATCATCAGCGCAGTAGGCAGGCACCACAGAAACGGCAGCACAAGCAGAATCACAATCGCCCTGCCGAAGCCCGCCCCGCCGAGGATGTCCTCAATGGCATATGGGCCGCCCGACACCATGAAGAATGTGGCGGCGATCAGCGGCAGAAAACGCATCTTCCGCCGGGCAGGTTTGAGGGCAAAGCGCATTGATGTGAATCTAACAACTTTTGCCCCCCACAGAAAGAAAAAAATGCACCCGGAAAAAGATTCTTCCGGAGCGTGCCGCCGCCGCGCCTGGAGCGGCTGGGAGCGCGTTTTCCGGAAGCGAAAAATGTAGCCGGTTTCGACGCGGTTTCCAAGCCTCGAATCCGCGCCTCTGAGTGCCCATTTTCAGCCTCATCCGAGCTTCGGAAAAGTCTGCCGGTTCGCAGCAAGGTAGGCCGTGTTTGCCGGTCTTCCCCCACGGCCTTTCCATCTTTTCCGGTCATTCCCGGCATCCCGCGGCCCTTGAAGCGGGAGCCCTCTTGGATCGTTCGGTCTGGATTGGGGGTCTTGGGCAGACACCCTAGGCCCCTTGATTCCTGTAAATCTTGGAATCGGCGGAACGGTGACACAGCAAATGAATTGTCTTGCGTTCGAGCAATTGCCGTGCGGTCTTCCAGCCCAGCCGCACCGCTTACCCAACTTCCGGTATAATCCGTTTCAGGCGCGGAGAGATGGCCGAGTGGCTGAAGGCGGCGGTTTGCTAAACCGTTATAGGGTCAAAAGCTCTATCGGGGGTTCGAATCCCCCTCTCTCCGCCAGAAACCCTTCCGAGAACATCCCAAGACATCCAATAGAAAGACGTAAAGCTTAGCAAATGCTAGGCTTTACGTCTTTCTGCGTCCAGATGCATCCAGGTGCAGCCGTGTTTGACAGGGGGTACTTATGGGGGTATTTTTATTTTGAGGTGGGGGTATTTTCCAAAAACGGAGGTTTCGGACGAAATGGCGCTGACCGACACTGAAATCAAAAAAGCCAAGCCGAAGGAAAAGGCCTACAGTTTGAACGACAGCGGAGGACTTTACCTCTGGATTACGCCAGCGGGCGGAAAGCTGTGGCGTTGGGCATACCGGTTTGACCGCAAGGAAAAGCTCATGTCCCTGGGCAAGTATCCGGATGTTTCGCTGGCGCAGGCCAGAGAACGCCACGCCGAGGCCCGGAAACTGCTGGCGACAGGCGTTGACCCGATGGCGCAGCGGAAGGCTGAAAAGACCGCAGAGAAAATCGCGGTCGAGAACTCCTTCCAGAGCGTTACCACACAATGGCTGGAGCATTGGCAGGAGGGGAAGAGCCCGCGCCATGTGGACTCGGTCCGGCGGCGCATGGAGGCCGACATTCTCCCATGTTTGGGAGCGCGGCCGATTGCCGAGATCGAAGCACCGGAATTGGTGGCGATGGCCAACGCGATTCAGGATCGCGGCGCACTGGATATTGCCAAGCGTGCTCTGGAGACAGTGGGCCAGGTTTTTCGCTACGGCATCGCCCACGGCTATGCAAAGCGCAACCCGGCCACCGAGATTCGCCCAAGCGACATTCTGAAATCCTCGCCGAAAATCAACTATGCCCGTATTGATGCCAAAGAGCTGCCAACCCTGCTCAGACGCATCGAGGTCTATCAGGGAAAACAGGTCACACGATTGGCAATGAAGCTGATGTCCATGACCTTTGTGCGCACCACCGAATTGATCGAAGCCAAGTGGGGGGAATTTGACTTGGAGAATGCCCGCTGGGATATTCCGCCAGAGCGCATGAAGATGCGCACTCCGCACATTGTGCCGCTGCCACGGCAGGCTTTGGAGGTGCTGGAGATGTTGCGCGATTTCACTGGGAGCAACGAATGGCTTTTTCCCGGCGACCTCAACCCGGCCCATCCGATGAGCAACAACACCATTCTGGCAGCGTTAAAGCGCATGGGCTACAAAGGCCGCATGACCGGGCATGGCTTTCGCGGTCTGGCGTCCACCATCCTTCATGAGCAGGGATACGCGCATGACCATATCGAGTTGCAGCTTGCTCACGCTCCACGCAACGCCGTAAGCGCCGCCTACAACCACGCCCTCTACCTGGAGCCACGCGCCAAGATGATGCAGGACTGGGCGGATTTTCTGGAACGGACCCAGCGCGGCGGCAAGGTGCTGCCGTTCCGTGGAACTGCGGCATAGGTATTCGGTCAGCTCGGCCGGGAGAGAATCAGGTTGTGCCCTGCAATCCAATCCCAGATGACTGCCACGCCGGAATCCCGCGCCGACGTCATCTTGCCGATGAACGGCTTACTCCAGCTCTCTGGCCGCAGAGTTCCCGGCTGGCCTCTATCTGGCCAGCAATCCACTCTTCGACCTCTGCTTCAATCCAGCCGACAGCCCTGGCTCCAAGCGACACCGGCCTTGGGAATCTTCCTTCCGTTACGCGCTGATAGACCGTGCTGCGTGAAAGGCCAGTGCGATCCAATACAATCGGCAGTCTCAGAATCTTTCTCGGCATCCCATTACCCCATTGGTTGAGTTGCATTTGAATTACGCGCGGTTTTACCAAGACCACGGAGCAAAGTGCCGTTGAAATTATCTGCAAGCCAGTGCAGACAACTTTGATTCCCACGCGCTCTTTGTCTGGCTTTTCTCCAGGATGCACTGCACGGTTATGTCCTTTTGTCTGAGCCAACATCACAGCTTTTTCTTCCCAAAAACATTTGCGGTTCGTTGCGCAGCAGGAGGATCATTCTGTCCCCCTCTTACAGCGGTACATCCGGTTTCATTGCCAAGTGTTTGCAAACTTACGAACCGGGTGGCGAAGGTTGTGTTCTCCGTTTATGAACTTCAATTGCCGACGCACCTTCCGTTTCCCTATCTAGTTTCTTCATGTAGCCCGACAATGCAGTTGCGGTGATTCTCAGGCCGTTCTCCTCAAAAAGATGGACCAACATTTTGAGCGAGTATCCCCGTTTCCTCAGTAAACACAGTTGAGGGAATACCGCCCGTACAATCCCACCCATCCTGTATGAAGCAGGTTGCGGTGCAGGATCATTCGCTTTTTCCTTCAAAAACGCACGAAACTCCTCGATATTGTGTGACAAGAGTACCTGCGCTCTACGACGGGCCTCATTCTCCATATGCCGTCACTATACCATATTAACCGTCTAAATGTCAGTTGTATAATAAAATGATGAAGGGGATGAAAAAGCGGGTAATCGTGAAGGCGAGGTAGGCGCTGTATATACCGAAACTCCCTGCGGTCGTTTTGGCATATCCACCGGCCCAAACCCAATCCGCTTCGCTACTCGGGTTTGAGCCTGCGCACCTTGCTCAGGGCTTCGCCCCGAGACCCCATAGGAGCACCAAAATGGCAAGACCTAAGCAGACAGAACATCGCCGAGGGTTGCTCATCAAACTCTTGTCCCAAGAGAAGGAAGTCATTCGCCAACAGGTTCATCTCGCCGGCCTGACGGTCAGCGAGTTCATTCGTAAATGCGCACTCAACCGGCCAATACGTTCTCAAGTAAGCCGCGAAGTTGCCGCCGAACTCAGCAAGCTGTTCGGATTGCAAAAGCATCTCCTGATGGAGATAAAGGGCCTTCCCTACGAGGAAGAACTGCGCAGTGAACTCAACTCGCTACTATCTGAGTTGCACACGGCACTTGCCACCTTCAACAAAAACACGGCGGAGTGAACATGATCGCCAAGGTGCAACCAACTCGGCAACACGCAAGCAGCTTTAGGCGGCTATGCAAGTACCTAACTACGGAACGTGACGCCGATACAGGGGAACTTCTTTCGCGAGGAGACGTGGTGTTGTCGGACAACGTTGCCGGTTTGGACACGGTCGCAATTCAGATGGAGGGGATTGCATTTTTGAACCCACGCTGCAAGGATGCTCTTTGTCATTATGAACTGGCATGGCCACCGGGAGAACGTCCGAGTCGACCGCAATGGATGGATTGCGCGTCGTACACGTTGAACGCACTTGGATATCAGGACCATCAATATATGGTCGTTGCGCACGATGACAAGAAGCACTTCCACATTCACATCATGGTTAACAAGGTTCATCCCGAAACCTTCAAGGCGCATACACCTTATCGAAACTGGTTGACGCTTGATGCCGCAATGCGCGTCCTCGAAGCAAGATATGGCTGGACACATACGGATGGCCCAACACGTTGGGATGAGGAATCGAAACAGGCAGTACGCGCGTCATATTCGGAACGTAACGCGCTTCGTACTGCTCAACAACAGCCGACAGGTGCGGCGGCGAAGTTTGAACATTATCACGATGAAGAATCCTTGCAAACTTACATGCGTCGAGAAGTTGCTCCGCTTGTACGAACGCTGCTAACTCGCCAGAATGTCCGATGGGAAGTCCTTCATACATTTCTTGCAAAATATCATCTTCGCATTGAGAAAGGGGAAGCGGGCGGATATACGGTCCTTGCTGCTGACCACAACATTCGCGTGAAAGCATCCGACGTATTCCGCAACAACTTCGCTGGGAGGGTCAACCGTGAGACCACAGAATCCGTTCTTGGCCCCTGGACACCAGCTTCAACATCGATTCAACATTCCGCACCACATCTGGCACAACATAGCGAACGTAATATCGCACAGAGAGAGGAACGTAAAGCGCAACGACGGGCTGAACGTTCCGCTCTGATGGATGAATATAACCAGTATCGCAATCGGCAATGGGAAGTGTGCAAGGCCTTCACTACAGATGGCAGGGACTGCACCCAATACCTCCGTGACGTTCTGAGGCAACAGAAGAAGGAGATTCGCTCATCCGCTCTGTCATGGCCGGACAAGAAGGTTCTGCTCTCCCAGGCGGCGGCGCAATCCGTCCTCGAAATTCGTGACCTGAAGCTCTCTATTCAAAGGCGGCGGCAGGAGGCATTTCCGAAGAATCTCCGCTCATGGGTAGCGGACAGGGCCGCCGACGGAGATGCGCGGGCGGCCGCACAGCTTCGAGGATGGCGTTATGCAGATCAACGCAATCAGCGGCGGCTCGATGCAAGGCTGGAAGCGAACGCGATGCACATCGGTCCACCGCCCGATCATGACAGCAGCACAGACTGGGCCGATCTACGTCGAGGCCAACCACTACATCGCCGGCGACGGCGAGGTCATCGAGGGCGTTGCCTCGGTGGATGAGTCCGCCATTACCGGCGAATCCGCTCCTGCCATCCGCGAAGCCGGAGGCGACCGCTCCGCAGTCACCGGAGGAACCAAAGTCCTTTCCGACTGGATCAAGGTCAAAATCACCTCCAACCCCGGCGAAACCTTCCTCGACCGTATGATTGCCCTGGTCGAGGGCGCTACCCGCCAGAAGACCCCCAACGAGATTGCGTTGAGCATTCTGCTCTCCGGCCTCACCATTGTTTTTCTGCTCGCCGTGGTCACATTGCAACCCTTTGCGATGTACTCCCACGCCCCGCAGACCATCTTCGTGCTGGTTTCGCTCCTCGTCTGCCTGATTCCCACCACCATCGGCGGACTTCTATCTGCCATCGGTATCGCCGGTATGGATCGGCTCGTCCAGTACAATGTGCTGGCCATGAGTGGGCGTGCCGTCGAGGCTGCTGGCGACGTCAACACCCTGCTCCTCGACAAAACTGGCACCATCACCCTGGGCAACCGCCAGGCCACCGAGTTCTACCCCGCGCCTG
>Ga0224529_1000594_pt1 | contig 26006 bp, 20 predicted proteins | sample CBST50metaG_FD_179893 | JGI IMG/M metagenome (GOLD analysis project Ga0224529, IMG submission 179893) | Peat soil microbial communities from Stordalen Mire, Sweden - C.B.S.T50 | ecosystem: Environmental > Terrestrial > Soil > Wetlands > Peat | place: Sweden: Norrbotten County, Stordalen Mire... | reverse complement strand
GTATGGGCCCCGGCGGGGAATTACAAGTCTTGTGCGAGTGGGCTGCGGTGTGCTAAGTTTTTGACCCGCCGCTTTCGGACGCGGCGCACCCAAAACGGTGCACAGCAAGCCTACGACGCGGTTTTCGGGTCTTCCTCAAGCACTTCATCCAGCAGCCCGCGCAGGCTGGTTGCGCGCTCATGAGCCTGCCGCGCATCGGCGCCGCCAGCCTTATTGGCCTGCGTCAGCTCGTCGGCTAGATTCAGCGCGGCCAGCACGGCCACGCGCAACGAATCCACCGTGCGGCCCTGCCGGGCCACGGCGCGCATCCGCGTGTCCACCAACTCGGCGAGGCGGCGAATGTGCTCGGCGTTCTGCCCGGAGAGGTGATAGGTCTGATCGTAGATCTGAACAGTGACGTACTCAGCCGGATGTCCGGATTGCTCTTGAGCCACGACAGACCTCACAATTCCAGCGCATCAAGTTGAGAGAGAAGCCGCTCCACGCGCTCCCGCACATGATCGCGCTCGGCGTGCAGCGCGCTTACTTCCTTTTGCAGATGCTCCGCCAGCGGCGCTTGCTCGTGCAGTTTGGCTTCCGCCGCGGTGGCGCGCTCCTCGGCGGCGGCGCGGGCTTGCCGCTCCTGCTTCACCACATCAACCGCGCGCAGAATCCGTTCCTCCAGCGCGGAAAAATCATCTCCGCTCAATGCCAGAGCACCCGATTCAGCGACCGGTTTCTCTGCCGGCTGTTCCGGCTGCGCCTCTTCCTCCGAATTCGACTCCCAAAAAGACTCCGACATCGAAAAACCTCCGCGCCAATGCGCCTTATCCATGCAAGTATAGCGGCAAGCAGAACGCCGATCCAGACCTGTTTCTCGGCCTAGAGCTTTTTCGGAAATAGTGTAGACCGGAATTATTCGGTATCCCACCCATTCCGCAGAAAAACGCGGAATGGACGGGGCACTGAAGTTGATAGTAAAAACCAAAATGCGCCTAACTCCGCAGCCGCGCCCCAGCCTTACTAATCGCCTCCACGACTTGCGCCTGGAAGCTCTGCAACTCCTCCTCGCGCAGCGTGCGGTCCGGTGCTTGAAAGGTTACGCCCAGCAGCAACGAGTACTCGCCCGCGCCCAGTTTCGCATCGCGAAAGACCTCGCGCACCCGCCACTCCACCAACTCGGGAATCCGCAATCCAGCCACCGCCTGGTCGATCTTCTCCCACGCGACGCTTTCGCCCAGAACCAGCGAAAAATCGCGGCGGACAGACTGGAAGCGCGAGATTTCTTCCGCAACCGGCTGGCGCAAAGGCAGTTGATACAGCCGGTCGAGATAAAGCTCGCCCAGCAGCACCGTCTCCTTCAGCTTGCGCGCCGCGGCCTGGGTCGGATGCAACTGGCCGAACCAGCCCACCGTGATGCCATCGACAACCACCCGCGCAGAGCGGTAAGGATGCAGCCACTCCGGGGTCAGCCCGGCCTCGGCGCCGAAGCGGTCAAAGTAAACTGCCCGCGAATGGAAGCGCTCGACGACCTGCTCCACCGCGCCCTTCACGTCATAAAACTCAATCGCCCGCGCCGGGTGCAACGCCCCCTGCTCCGGCAGGTTGCCCACAGCGCCAAAGGCCACGGCAGGCCGCTCTTCGACTTTCTCGGTATTTCCGCTGAAGACCGTGCCCAGCTCGAAGAGGAGCACGTCGCTCACGTCGCGATGCAGATTGCCGGCGATCATCGCCAGCATACCCGGCACCAGCGAAGGCCGCAGCACGCCCGCCTCCTCGCTGAGCGGATTGCCAAGCGGCACAACCAGCCCCGGCTGAGGCGCTGTCAACGCAGCCTCCGCCGCCGAGCAGAAGGTGCTGGCAATCGCCTGATGGAATCCAGCCGAACGCAGCGCCTGCCGAACAGCGGCTTCGCTCTCCGCCCAGGGCAGCGCGCGCACGCCCTCGCCAAAAGCCGGCAGCGTGTTCTGAAAGCGGTTGTAGCCGTAGACCCGCGCGACTTCTTCGATCAGGTCGATCTCGCGCTCCACATCCAGCCGCCAACTGGGCAGCGTCACCAGCCAGGCCGCCTCACTCGCCGGCTTGCTGACTTGCTGACTTGCCAACTGACAGCCCAGCGCCTTGAGCACCACTTCGACGGTCGCCGCGGTAATGCCTTCCTCGTCCACCGTCGCGCCCAGAATGCGATGCACTTCGCTCAGATGCAGCGCAACGGGCTGACGCCTGGCGGTTTTCGCCTCCATCGCCGGAACGCGCACATCGACCACGTCACCGTCGATCCATCCTCCGCTGACTAGCAGAATGCTCGAAACCAGATCCGATCCAGTCAGAGCGGCATTAAAATCCGCGCCGCGCTCGTAGCGATGGCTGGCGTCAGTGTGCAGGCCATGGCGACGCGCCGTACGCCGCACCGCCATCGGATCGAACCACGCCGACTCGACCAGCACATTCCTGGTCTCGGGGGTAATCATCGAATCCCAGCCGCCCATCACACCCGCCAGAGCCAGAGCCTTCCGCTCGTCGGCAATCACCAGATCCTCAGCGTCGAGCGTGCGCTCCACGCCGTCCAGGGTTTTCAGCTTTTCACCCTTCCGGGCGCGGCGCACCACGATGCCTCCCTCGACCCTGTCGCAATCGAAAGCGTGCGTCGGCTGGCCGATGGAGAGCCACGCATAATTCGAGGCGTCCACGGCATTCGAGATCATCTTCTGCTCGAGCAACTTGAAATAAGTGGCCACTTCGGCCCCGGCAAACCAGTCGCGCGAGTCGCAGATCTGAATATCGCGCAAGATCCGGGCGCTGTAACGGCCACAGGCATCCTCGGCTTCGATCCGCACCGGAATGGGCTTGGCCGTAGGGCGAAACGCGGGCAGTTTGTAAACCACTTCGGGCAGCGTCAACCCATAGATCGCCGCCGCTTCACGCGCCACGCCGTAGTGGTTCATGGCATCCACGCGGTTGGTGGTAACGTCCATCTCAAAGTACGAGCCATTGCCCGCGCCCAGATCGTAGACGCCATCCACGGCAATGCCGCGCAACGTCAGATCTTCAGCAAGTTGGGCGTCATCCACCGGTAGTCCGGGGAGGTAACTACGAAGCCATTTGGTAAGTATCTTCATTGTTAAAATCCTTTTGAGCGGAGTTAGCGTTGTTAGCGGAGATAGCGGAGTTAGAGAAGTTCCTCGGCAACGCGGGCCTGATTGTCATTCTCTTTGCTCTCCTTGCCCCGGCCCAAAGCCGATAGCAATCCGTTAATCAATCGCGCAACCTCCCACCCTTGATCCATCAATTCCCGCACAGGCTTTTCGTCGAGATAGCCAAGATTGCCAGCCAATTCAAGTTGGGTTTGCATCTCATAAAGAGATCCTCGCGCGGTTCCCAAAAAATTCCGAAACTGCAAATCGGTCAGCCTTCCATGACCTTCAGCTATATTGCTTGGCACAGACACGGCTGCGCGTCGAATCTGGGTGAGCAGTCCATAAGCCTCGGACTTGGGCAATTCCTGGCTGAGGACATACACATGGCGCGTCAGAGCCATTGCCTTCTGCCAAACAATCAGATCTCGATAGCTTTTCGGCCGCGCCATCACTCACCTAACAATTGCCCGTCACTCACTCAACTGAATATGTCAGTCTCACCAATATATGCGGCTGTGCAAGCCAAGCTAACTCCGCGAACAACGCTAACCGCGCGCAGTGCGGCTAACTCCGCTCGCTCACGCAAACTGCTCCAGGAACCGCATATCTCCCGCGTAAAACTGCCCAATCTCGCTGATCCCGTACTTCATCATCGCGATGCGCTCCACGCCCAAGCCAAACGCAAAGCCGGAAATCTTCTTCGAGTCATACGCAGGCTGTTTTTCCGCAGCGAAGGCGAAGACCGCCGGGTCCACCATGCCGCATCCCAGCAGCTCAATCCAGCCCGAATCCTTGCACTTGCGGCAGCCTTTGCCGCCGCAAAAGATGCAACTGATCTGCACGTCCGCGCTCGGTTCGGTGAAGGGAAAGAACGAGGGGAAGAAGCGCGTCTTCACCGACGAGCCGAAGAGCGCCTTCATGGCGTGGTCCAGCGTTCCCTTCAAATCGCTGAAGGTGATGTTGGTGTCTACGCACAGCCCCTCAACCTGGTGAAAGATCGGCGAGTGCGTCGCGTCGGCCGCGTCGTTGCGATGCACCTTGCCGGGAATCACGATGCGCACCGGCGGCGGCTGCTGCTCCATGGTCCGCATCTGCACCGGCGAAGTGTGCGTGCGCAACAAGAGCCGGTCGCGCTGCGGACGCCGCTCCTGATTGGCAATGACCAGCGTGTCCTGCGTATCCCGCGCCGGATGCCCAGGAGGAAAGTTCATGCTCTCGAAGTTGTAGAAGTCAGTCTCGACCTCCGGCCCCACGCCCACCGAGTAACCCAGCGCCGCAAAAACGCTGGTAATCTCATTCAGCGTCCTGGTGATCGGATGCTCGGCCCCGATCAGCCGCCGTGTGCCGGGCAGCGTGATGTCGATGGCCTCAGCCGCCAGCGCCGCATCGCTCGGCCCCGCGCCCAGCGCCGAGTCCAGCAGGCCCTCCACCACCGCCTTGAGCGCGTTGAAGCGCATACCCAGCGCCTTCTTGGCCTCTTTGGGAGCGGATTTCAGCCACAGCCCGGAAACCTCGTTGAGCCGCCCCTGCTTGCGCCCCAGCCACTCCAGGCGAAAGGTTTCAACCGCCGCCTCGCCGTCGAGAGCGGCGGCAGTCTCGCGCGCTTGCCGCTCCAGCGCCGCAAAAGCCTCGTCCAGCGCAGCCTCATCAAATGCCGTCAGTTTGGGAATTTCATTGTTCATAGCGTAAAGACAAGGATAAACTACCGTGCTACTGCTTCAAATAATACGGCGCGGCGCCGAGGACTTGTATCCCCGGCGCCGCGTTTTTTCGTTGTCAAGATATTCTGAAAATTTCTCGACTGATTGTTAGAAATCCACGATGGTGCCATCGTAGCAGTGCTGGAAGATGCGCTTGACCTCCTCAAAGGTCGGCTTGCGCGGGTTGGTTCCCGTGCAAGGATCGTTGAGCGCATTTTGCGTGAGCGTATCCAGCTTCTCGGCCCAGATCTTCGCGTCGATGCCGTATTCCTTGTAACTCTTTTCGATGCCGACGCTCTGGCTCAGGTCGCGCACGGCCAGGGCAAAATCCTCTGCCGTCTTTTTCCCGATGACCTCGGCCAATTGTTCATACTTCGTGGTGCTCTTGCTGTTAAACCGGATCACGTTGGGCATGAGGATCGCATTCGAGCGGCCGTGGGGAACGCCAAACATTCCGCCCACCTGATGCGACATGGAGTGAATGATGCCCAGGATCGCGTTCGAGAAGGCGATGCCGGCCATGCAGGAGGCATCGTGCATCGTCTGACGCGCCTCGACATTCTTGCCATCGGCATAAGCCTTGGGCAGATTGGCAAAGATGAGACGAACCGAGTCCTTGGCCAACGCATCGCTATAAACACTGGCCAGGGTTGCAACATACGCTTCGCAGTCGTGGGAAAGCGCGTCGATTCCGGTGTTCGCCGTAACATTGGCGGGCATGCCTACGGCTAATTCGCCATCGACAATCGCTATATCCGGGCAAATTTCATAACTGACGATGGGATACTTGGTCCCCTTTTCGCGGTCGGTAATCACCGAGCAGCAGGTTACTTCAGTCCCCGTGCCGCTGGTGGAGGGAATCGCAATAAAGTGCGCCTTCTTGCGCAGCGGCTTGATGGAGAATGGCTTGCAGATGTCTTCAAAGGTCGACTCCGGGTGCTCATACAAAACCCACATTGCCTTGGCCGCATCGATCGCCGAACAGCCGCCCAGCCCCACAATCAGATCCGGCTTTTCGCGATTGAATACCCTGACTCCCTTGATGACTGTGTCGACCGAGGGGTCGGCTTCCACGCCGTCAAAGACAACCGATTCGATTTTCGCCTCTTTCAAGAGCGCAATCGTCTTATCGATAAATCCAAGCCTTCTCATGGAACCGGCGCCGGTAACAATGACCGCTTTGGTTCCCTTGACGGACTTCAAATTGTCGATGCAGCCTAAACCGTGATAGATCGTACGCGGAACGATAAACGAAGACATATGCTTTCCTCTCATTCTTGTGGAAGTGGTGATACTGAGGCAGCTGTCTCAGGTTTGTTGTGGACTGGGTGGCATACCGTTTGCCTGGCGTGTAACCCATTCGATAATTTTATATCGATAACCATATACTCAATGTAGGCCAGGGCTGTCGTAGAAACCGTGATAGCGGTCACAGCCCCTGGAAGGATTGAATATCGGTCCCAAGTATTTGATTTAGGAATACTTATCTGTAATCACCCAGTAATGGCGTCAGGGTTGTTTTGAGGGGACGTTTCGCCCGCGCTGAGAAGACAGGGATACCTTCGCAGCAATCCTGACAGCTTTGCAGGGATCGGCGAAGATGAACTTCTGTTCGGCGTTCAAATTCATTTGACAGAGTTAGATCGTTTCGTCTATACATTTTTACTATCGTTTAGTTTCGTTCCACTGCTCGCGCAGGATTCCGCCACCGTCGTAACCTGGCGCCCTGGGATCGTCTCGCCGGGACTGTGCTTTATCAAAAAAGTGATGCGCACTTCCAGAATGGCTGGCACGCATCCTCACGGCTTTCAAGATGGAAGGGAATCCAATGTCCAATTCTCGCGGAAGATTCATTGCGCGGCTCATTCTCGGCTTGCTCCTCTGCGCCGGCCTCGCCTTTCTGGGATATGAGGCGCACCCGCTGCTCAACCGCTTCCATGCGCTCCACGCCCAACGGCCGAATATCGCGCCCCGATTCCCGGTTTTCACAGTGCGCGCCAGCACCAATATCGACGACAGCCTGGGTTCCGATGCGCCCGGCTCGACCTTGATCGACAACAACGGCGCATTCCACTTCTTCGCCACCCTGAGCCAGTACGATAACGCCGACAAAAGCGATGCGTTCGTCAAAACTTATACGAATACCGACATAGGCGAGATGAATCGCCACCCCAAAGGCAATGTCATCGTCACCGACGACACCTTTATCAAGACTCCCGGAGCCTTGTGCTACAAAATCGACAAGCGGGCCGTCAATCCCATCGAAACGCCCTTCGAGGATGACCGTTGCGATGTGATTGGAACCTGGATCGACCATGACACCGGCACATGGTACGGCGTCGTCCACGACGAATACTTCTTCAACCCCTGGTCGGAAAAGGATAAAGGAAACGTCCTGAGCGGGGTTCATTTTGACCGGCTGATGTACGCGACTTCAACCAATCATGGCGTTAGTTGGCAGTTACAGGACGAGATCCTCACCTCGCCCTTGGGAGACCATGCGACCACCACCGCGTTTCCCGGCAAAACATGGTACTTCGGCGATGGAGATCCGCGGCTGTTTGTCGATTACTCAACGGGGTACTTTTACGTTTATTACTACAGCCGCATCTTTCTGAAGAGCGGCGCGCGCGTGGCGAGTTACACGAATGTCGCCCGCGCCCCTATCAGTGGAAAGATGGCCAAGGGGACTTGGAATAAGTGGTACGGAGGCGGCTGGACGCAGCCGGGAATCGGCGGTCTGGAAGCTCCCGTAGACTCCGATCTGGCCATGACTTATACACCGGCGAACGACACGGTAACTTTCAGCGGAACCGGCGCCGACGGCGCGTCCCTCCTTGTCAAGAGCTATCTGGTTCCCGCCAGCGGCCGTTGGGAGTTTTCCGATCCCACCACTAAAACCGCGTACTACATCGACTTGAAGAGGCCGCGCAAGGGCTGGCTGGGCAAGCTGGCGCGCCAACTTGGATTCTCAACGCCGTCCATCGTCAATGCCGTCACGGGCGCCACCGTGCGTTCTGTAAGCTATGTAGACGCCTCCATCGGGCAGCAAGTCATTGTGCAAATCATCAACGATGCTCCCAAGGTAACTTTCGTGGATCAGAAGACCGGGGCCACCCTTGTGCAAACCCCGGATGCCAATATGCTCTCTTATAGGGTCCAGGGGACAAATGGACTTTATGGGGCGACGCGGCCCAATGGCGCCGTGGTAACATTCAACACCTATCTCAACCAGTATCTCAGCGTGAGCGATGTCTCTAACTTGTCCATCGGCCCCGGCAATGACGGCACGGGAGTCCACTCTGTCCTCTATGTATGGGCGAACACCGACCTGGGCGATCAGAACGGATGGAAGCTGATTGGCGCGCTGCCTGCGAACGTCGATTACGGCTACTATAACTGGATCATGGATTCGGGCAGCCTGACCAGCAGCCTGGTGACAGGCAGTTCCTTCCGCCGCTATGACCTGGATGTGGAGAAATTCTGGGATTTCAGCTTTCCCTCCTCCACCAGCGGCCTGACTTATTTCGGTACGCCTGTGCCGCTGTTCGACAGCAAAGGAGTCCCACTTTCCTCCCGCGCGAGTTACACCATTTCGCAAGCCAAGGCACCCGCCGCCGGGCAGAAACCCAGCGCCCGCGTCGAGTTAGCCGGACCGGCAAGCAAGTGGAAGATTCAGTCCATTCCGGCCCCCTTCAACCCCTCCATGCCGAGCGGCTTCTATCGCATCGTCGATGCCGCCTCGGGCGCTCCGCTGCACGTTCTCTCCTCGGCTTCGGGCGGCACGGACGCGGCCTCCTTACGCGCGGTGTCAGCGAAAGTCGGGGTCCAGGGCTATGCGAAGGGAAACGGCAACCCGGCGGCCCTGGGCAACAACAAAACTCCGGGCGGCAGCGACGAATGGTTTTTCGAGCCGGTCGCCAATACCGTTCCCGCCACCTTGACCACACACGGAGCGCAGCCCGCCTCGGCCAACGCGACCGCGCTCAACACAGCGAACAAGGTGTATAAGATCGTGAATCGAAATAGCGGGCTGGCGCTCGACTTTTCCAGTGGAGCGATTCAGCTCAGCCCCGACCACTTCGGGGCCGATCCGAAAAATGGCAACCCGGCTTATCGCACCAATCTGGCAGTCACCATCACGCCGGCAAATTAAGCGAAGAGTGCGGAGCGGAGAGCATCCCGCTTCGCCTAAAGCTATTTCAGAAATTGTGTAGACCGGAATTCTTTCGGTATCCCACCATTCCGCAGAAAAACGCGGAATGGATGGGACACTAAAGTTGATAGCAAAAGCTAAAATGCGCACACGCAAAACGGCCCGGAGCATCGCCCCGGGCCGTTCAGATCAAAAATCGTTTGTTATGCGTTGAGCTTCTTGATCATCTTCTCTGACACCAACGCCGTCTTGGCCTGCTCCACCAGCCGGGTAAAGCCTGGCGCGTCCTTCACGGCGATTTCGGCCAGAATCTTGCGATCCAGCTCGATGCCGGCCTTCTTCAAGCCGTTAATCAACTGCGAGTAGCTGAAGTTGTTCAGCTTGGCCGCGGCCGAGATGCGCACGATCCACAACGAGCGGAACTGGCGCTTCTTCTGCTTGCGGCCGGTATAGGCAAACTTCAGGCCGCGCTCGACGGCCTCCTGCGCAGCCTGATAGAGCTTGGACTTCGTGAGGAAGTACCCACTGGCCCTATCAAGTATCTTTTTGCGGCGGTCATTCCGCTTGGTACTGCGTTTTACGCGGGGCATATCGAATTCTCCATTTTGCGTTCTGTGATGCGGCTGGAGGCTGGATGCCCAAGCCCCTTGCGGGCCGGGCGGTAAACCTCTTCACTCGCTCATTCAACCCTTGATTTCTCGGCTGGCCCGGACTCTAAATTCTCCGGTCAACCGGGGGCCCTTGCAACGCGTTTGCCAAGGCCCTGAAGCGCTGATTCCGCCTTATGGAATCAGCTCAGCAATCAAAGGTAAGGAATCATGCGCGCTACCTTCTTGAAATCGCCATCGGAAACCAGCACGGATTTTCCGAGCTTGCGCTTCGTTTTTGGCGACTTTGAAGTAAGGATGTGACGCGTCTTCATCTGGTGCCGCTTGATCTTGCCGGTGCCAGTCTTGCTGAAGCGCTTCTTCGCGCCCGTATGGGTCTTCAACTTGGGCATTTTCTTCTCTTTGTCCGGCAGGGTGGGGTCACTCAGCCGGTTCCCCGTTAGACAGGGACTTCCCTGCCCTCTTGAGGCTTTATTCAGTATACAGCAGACCGCAGTCCCCGGCGACTCGGGGTCTGGACTCCGAAAGCTGCCTGCCTAGTCATAAGATTTCTCCCCTCTTTCCGCTGGGATCATCGGCGTTTCCGGCTACCAGCTCACCGAGGGAAAACGACAGCAGCACGTAAAATATCCTTCAGGGAGAAGGAATGTCCGAGATGCGCCCCATCATCGACCCAGCCGGGAAGGCCGGCATTAACTCACCAACTGCGGCAAATGAAACCCTCGATCCCGAGGACTGGAGCGATTTTCGCGCCCAGGCCCACCGTATGTTGGACGATATGCTCGGCTACATCGAGAAGATCCGCGAGCGGCCCGTGTGGCGACCCATTCCAGAGCAGGCCCGCGCGCCGTTTCGCTCTCCCGCGCCGCGGCGGGGCGAGGACTTGGCCCAGGTTCATGCGGAGTTCATGCGGGAGGTTCTGCCCTATGCCCAGGGCAATGTTCATCCGGGCTTCATGGGCTGGGTCCAGGGCGGCGGCACGCCGGTGGGCATGGTGGCGGAGATGCTGGCCGGCGGGCTGAACGCCAATCTGGGCGGCCGCGATCAGATGCCGGTGGAGGTCGAACGGCAAGTGACCGTATGGGTGCGTGAGATCTTCGGATTCCCTCAGGACGCAAGTGGATTGTTCGTCACCGGAACGTCGATGGCGAATCTGATCGCCGTGCTGATTGCCCGGGATGCCGCGCTGGGCTTCGATACGCGGCACAAAGGAGTCGCCGCAGGGCCCAAGAGGCTGACCGCGTATGCATCGGCCGCCGTTCATAGCTGCCTGCCCAAGGCCATGGACATCGCCGGCATCGGCAGCGATGCGCTGAGGCTTATCCCCACGGACAGCCGCCACCGTATTGATCTGGCGGCGCTTGCAGAGGCAATCCAGCGGGATCGCGAGGCTGGGCTGACGCCGTTTCTGGTGGTGGGAACTGCGGGAACGGTGAATACCGGGGCCATTGACGATCTGGGCGGGCTGGCCGATTTGTGCCAGCGCGAAAAGCTCTGGTTCCACATCGACGGCGCCTTTGGCGCTCTGGCCAAGCTGGCTCCGGATCTTGCCCCGCGGCTCGGCGGCATCGAACGCGCTGATTCGCTGGCCTTCGACTTTCACAAATGGGGACAGGCGCCTTACGACGCCGGTTTCATCCTGGTGCGAGACCCGGAGGCGCACAAGCAAGCATTCGCCTCCCCGACGGCATACCTCGCACGGGCCGAGCGCGGACTGGCAGCCGGGTCGCCCTGGCCGTGCGACTTCGGGCCGGACCTCTCGCGCGGCTTTCGCGCCTTGAAGGTCTGGTTCACGCTGAAGACGCTGGGCACGGAGCGGTTGGGTGCGGCCATCTCGCGCAGTTGCGCGCTGGCGCGGTATCTGGAATCCCGCATCAAGGCAACGCCGGAGCTGGAATTGATGGCTCCGGTCGAGCTGAATATCGTCTGCTTCCGCTATCGCGCCGAAGACTCCGACCGGGTCAACAAGGAGATTGTGATTCGGTTGCAGGAGTCGGGGATTGTGGCCCCCTCCACAACCAGAATCGGAGGCCGTCTGGCCATTCGCGCGGCCATCGTGAATCATCGCACCAGCCGCACAGAGATTGACGCCCTGGTGGACGGCACACTTGCGCTTGGCCGCGCTCTTTAATTCAGTCCGGCTCTTTCATCCGCGCTGCCACTTGTTCGACCAGACGCTCTAGTTCAGCGGCATTCTTCCCCACCGGCTGGTTGGCCTGTTCCGGTGAGTGTGCGAAACGGGCGTCGGGAAGGCCCATTCGCCGCTTCAGCGCCAGAATTTCCTCAATCTTGCTGTCGGGAATGAAATGGAGCGGCTTGCCAATCTGTTTGGCCAGCAAGTAGGTCTTGCAGCAGGTGTCCATGATCTCGACCAGCCACTCGGCGTGGGTAGCGGTGTCAGACCAGCAGACGATGCCGTGGTTGGTCAGCAGAATGGTGTTGTGGTCCTGCACAAAGGGCAGCACTGTCTCGGCAAAGGCCTGGGTGCCGGGGGTCTCATAGGGCGCCACCGCTGCCGGACCGATGAAGATCTCGTACTCCGAAATCAGCCCGTTGGGGGGCGTGGTGCCGGTGATGGAAAAGGCTGTCGCATGGGGCGGGTGGCAGTGCACCACCGCGCGAGCCCGCGGGTTGGCCTTGTAAATCTCCAGATGCAGCAGCAGTTCGCTGGTGCGCGAACGTTCCCCGACGAGGATGTTGCCCTCCATGTCAGAGAAGCAGATGTCCGCCGGCTCCATGTCGGCCTTGCTCATCAAGGTGGGTGTGCAGAGCACGTAACGCGAGCCGAGGCGAACGCTGATGTTGCCTCCATTGCCGTCCAAATAGTGCCGGTCCCATAGCTTGCGGCCCACGCGAATGATCTCCGCGCGCAGTGCCTGGGCCTCAGAGGAGTTGGCAGCCGCCAGCGGCGAGTTTTCTTCGGAGTTCGGCTCGCGCACGACCTCCGCCGCGGCCTGCGCCGTTTCCTTCACCTGCCCCGAAACTGGAACCAACGTCTGCTCCATGGCTAACCTCGCGCCGGTGCTGGATGGCCGGACTCCGGCACACACCAGCATTTGTTTCAGATTATATAGATGCCGACCGGAAACTTGCCCCGTGACGTGGGGCACAAAGAGCTGGCGAGATGCGGGCGCTGTCCCTCACGCTTCGGCAACACTACTTCGCGTGTACCAGCCTGCGCTGCAACTCTTCCAGCGTCTGCCCCTTGGTCTCCGGGTAGATGAACAGCACCACCAGAAACTGAATCACGGTCATGATAGCGAAGAAGGTAAACGGAGCGCTGCGGCCGATGTGCGCCACCAGCACGGGAAACTCGAGGGCAATGAGGGTGTTCATGATCCAGTGGCTGGCATTGCCCACGCCCTGGCCCTTGGAGCGGACGGCGTTGGGAAAGACCTCGCCGATGTAGACCCAGATGACCGCCCCCTGCGAAAGCGCAAAGAAGGCGATGTAGGTAATCAGCAGCCAGACCAACGCTCCGGGGTGGGAGTTGGTGGCGAAGAGCCACGAGACGGCAGCCAGGCAACTGGCCGTGCCCGCCGCGCCAATGAGGAGCAGCGTTTTGCGGCCCAGCTTGTCGATCAAGCTCATGCCCACGATGGTGAAAACGAGATTCGTGAAGCCGATGGCGATGGCCTGCTGATCGCCTGAAACCTGGCTGAAACCAGCCGCGGAAAAAATACTGTTCAGGTAATAGAGGATGGCGTTAATGCCCGCCAGTTGATTAAATGCGCCAATGGAAATAGCTAGGAATAACGGATAGATGTATTTCTTCTGGAAGACCGGCTCGCGAGCTGTTGCGTGCTCCTCAGCCAGAGCTGATTGGATGTCCGCCAATTCGGCCTCGGGATTCGGCTCGCCCATCTGGCGAAGCACGGCCAAGGCCTCGTCATTACGATTCTTCGAGACGGACCAGCGAGGACTGCGGGGAATGCCAAAAAGCAGCACCAGGAAGCAGATGGCCGGCAGCGCGGCCACACCCACCTGCCAGCGCCACTCCGCCGCGCCCAGATGCAGCGTGCGAATAAAGTAGTTGGAGGTGTAGGCCACCAGGATGCCGAAGACCACGTTGAACTGGAACGCGCCCACCAGACGGCCGCGCCATTTAGCCGGGGCAAGCTCGGCAATGTAAACCGGTCCCAGCACCGAGGATGCGCCGATGCCCAACCCGCCGACAAAGCGGAAAACCATCAGCATGGGCCAGTTGCAGGCCAGGGCGCTACCAATCGCCGAGACGACGTAGAGCACAGCGGTGATGCGCAGCGTCTCGCGCCCGCCCAGCTTTTGTCCCACGTGCCCCGCGCCCAGCGCTCCCACCACCGTGCCGATCAACGCGATGGCTACCGTCCAGCCCTTGCCCTGCGGGCTCAGATTGTAGAGCCGCACCAAGGCATCAATGGCGCCGGAGATGACGACTGTGTCAAAGCCGAAGAGCAGGCCGCCCAGGGCGCCGGTCAGTGTTGCCTTCATCAGGTTGGTGTTCGGTCGCATGGTCTGTGGGTTCCTTGTTTTCAGACCATCCTACAGACTGACCCCGATGCGGGCAAAGCCCGGCGGCGCTGATCAATAGCGTAAAACCAGAGTTGCTGTACCCGGAGGCAACTCTGGTATTGTTTTTTGTCTGCCAGCCGCCGGACCGGCCTTTTCTGACAAATCCCCGAAGTTTTCGTGAAGTCTGTCCATTCTTCCTCCCATTCGGAAGCGATTTCACTTGAGAAGCACATCCCGAGTTGGAAGAAGTGAGGCAGATGCTCCCGCGAGCTGCGATCCTCTTATGGTTCCCCGGTAACCGCTTCAGGTTACTTCGAGCACAAAAAAAGGAAAAAGTACCCGCACGCGCCCTTCCCGCAACCTGAAAAAACAGATAATCTGGGGGTCACGGAAAATACTGGGCTCATCGAAGCACAGATGTTTGTCGGGACGGCTGCTTACTTTCCCTCTCTGGTTGTTTACCCCGGGTCCCCCACCCCACGCAGATTCCCGCGATCACTGCAGGCAGTCACCTTTCTTCTTGCCCGAATGGGCCAGAGATCGGCAACCTTTTCGCCCAGGATTCGAGGTAGTGCTGTGGTTGCAACATCAGAATCCCTCCCAGTTTTACGCAATACCCCTGATTCCGCATCCCCGGCGGCAGACGCTGTTCGGCGAGGTAGAGTATCGGCTTGTTCCTTTGCAGGGTTCCGGCTGGAGGCCGATGGCACGCTCTGGCGCGGTGACGCGGTGGTTCACCTGCCCCCCAAGGAACTGGCGGCGCTGCGGTTGCTGATGGCGCATGCCGGACAGATTGTCTCGCCCATGCAACTGAAGCAAATGCTGTGGGGCGATGTGCGTGTGACAGCCGACAGCGTTCTCAAGTGCATATCCAGCTTGCGCGCGCGGCTTGAGCCGGTTGCATGCATCCAGACCGTATACAAGCGTGGCTACCGCTTCACGGCCGAGATCAGGTGGGAAGGCGCAGCGCCGTCCGGGACGCTTTTGCGGCTGGCCATCATGCCCTTCTCCACCGGCAACTCCGTTCCGGAGCATCTCGGACCGGCTATGGCCGAAGAGGCCACCGCTAACCTCTCCAGCGAATGCCAATTTGCCGTTGTGGTGCTGGCCAGGGATTCGGTCTTCAACCTGGCGCTGCGCGGACTCACGGCCCAGCAGATTGGTCTGAAACTGAAAGCCGACCTGGTTCTGACCGGAACCCTGCGCGCATCCCCCACGCATTACCTGCTCCGTGCGGAAATGATCCGTGTTGAGGACGGCACGCAAATCTGGGTTGAAGACCTGCTGACGCCGCGCAACCGGACAGGAATACTGGAGAGGGAGCTGGTACATCGGCTGTCCTATCGCCTGGCCGCCGGGGTCTCCGGCGACGGGTCTTCGTCGCAGGGATGGTCCACCGGCGCGCCCGGCAGCGCGGCTTTATCGCCCGAGTCCAATTGGGCTAGCCTCGGAATCTCCGCCGCAGCGGCTGACAAGCTTGAAGACGAACACAGCCCGCGAACCGAAGCCTATGAGGTTTTCCTGCGCGGGCATTATGAGTGGCAGACGCTTCATCGCCATCAGATGCAGGATGGGCTGCATCACCTGCTGCGAGCCGTCGAACTTGATCCCTCGCTGATCTCCGCCAAGGTGGACCTGGCGCACCTGTGCGTCACCCAAGCCCTCTACGGCTTCATGCCTCCAGCCACTTCAGCGGACCTTGTGCACCGCGTGGCGGAATCGGTTCCCGATCTTCCCCACCGGGCCGAAGCCCTGCTGCCAGCGCTGGGCTGGGTCAACTTCCACTTCGACCGCAACTTGCCCGCGGCCATGCAGGCTTTCTCCTTCAGCGCGCAACTGCCTCACGATCCCTGGACCACGCGCGAGCGCATGATGTTCGCCGTCAGCCGCCATCGTTTTGCCGAAGCCATCGAACTGCTGCGCGCCGCCATTCGTATTGATCCCTATTCGCCCTGGCTGCAGAACCGCCTGGCCTGGACGCTCCACCTGGATGGGCAGCGGGCTGAAAGCCTGGAACAGATCCGCCAGAGTATCGCTCAGTTTCCCGACCATGAAGGAACCTGTCTCTATGGGTCGGTGATCCTCGCTTACAACGGCGAGGCGGAAGAGGGGAAGGAGCTTGCGCAAGGCCTGGCCCAGCGCTCGCCGCACTTCGATCTTGCCAGTGCCGTGTATGCGTATGCTCTGGCCTGCGCCGGCCGCGGAGATGAGGCCCGCGCTGTCCTCGAACGGTTGCAATGGCTTGGCCGGGAACGCTACATCGTGCGCGGGTTCACGCCCGCGGCCTATGTTGCCCTGGGAGAACACAAAGCCGCCCTGGCCGAACTGCGCACCGTGGATGAAGCCCGCTGCCCCTTGTTCTTCCAGACGCTGGCCGATCCGCGGCTGAAACCCCTGCACGGCGATCCGGAGTTCGAGCGGATGCAAGCCATTCTCCCCAGAATGGAGGCCCAGTTAGAGCGGAACCTGAGAATGGAAAACTGAACCGAAGCCATGCCCGGAGCCGGACCTGACTCCTCCCATTCAGTCCTCATGTCGTTCTACGCTCCGTTAAAGGCAACTGAGGAGTAAAGTTATTCCGTCGTTCTTCAGCGGTTTTGATGAAAGGCAGAGTGACGCACATCACGCAGGCTAGTGATTCAGCCATTGCCAGGTATTGGGGTATTTGAAGACTGTATTAGATTATGATTGGCTGAAAATTCAGAACCGGCGCCATGTGGCAGGATCTCAAGGAGTTCTGGGTTATGTCACAGTCCGTTCAGATCAGCACACAAGAGATTTGGCACCAATATATCGATGAAGGGCGTCTTGACATTCAGTTAGTTCGGCCAGATGTGGCGAATTCCTGGCAACGCTGTCGCCAGTCCAAGCTGGATCCGCTTGAAAAACCACGAGGCCCGGTCAACCTTATAGAGCTAAAGGGCCGCTTAGACCGGAAGCGGAATCTGGTGAACCTGTCGCGACCGTTTATGGAGAACCTCTACGCCTTTGTCCGGGGCTCCGGATTCCAGGTCGTTCTCACCGATGAGACCGGAATTCTGCTGGAAGTTCTGGGCGACAAAGAGGTTCTGGAGAAAACACAACGGATACAACTATGTCAGGGCGGCGATTGGAGCGAGACCGTCAAGGGCACCAATGCCATCGGCACGGCCATCGTGGAAAAGAAGCCGGTGCAGGTGTATGCGTGGGAGCATTATTGTAAGGCCAATCACTTCCTTACTTGTTCGGCCTGCCCGATCTTCGGCGCCGACGGCGCGCTGCAAGGCGTGCTTGACATGAGCGGCGATTACCGCGTCGCCAATGCCCACACGCTGGGGATGGTGGTTGCGGCGGTCAAAGCCATTGAAAGCCAGTTGCGCTTGCAGAAAGCGACTCATGAACTCTACAGCGCCTACCGGTATTCCAATACCCTGCTGGAGCATATGTCGGACGGACTCATCTCGGTGGACACGCACGGAATGGTGACCCAAATTAACGCCAAAGGGGCCGAGATCTTTGGCATCGATCGAGATCAGATGCGCGGCCGGCACGTCAGCCAGATCCATAACGCTGACAGGATGATCCTGCCCGTACTCGCCAACGGAGCGAACTTTGAGAACCGTGAAATTGTCATTGAAAACAAGGGGCGGTCGATCTCCGGATCTTCCGCGATGTTGCGAGACGACGAAGGCGGCGTTATCGGCGCGGTAGCGGTATTCCGCGAGCACGAGCATCAGGTAGCATTCCACTCGCAGCCGGCTCACGCGAGTTTCTACACTTTTGACGACATTGTTGGTACGAGTCCGGCCATCCTGGCATTGAAGGAGTGGGCTCGCGTGGCGGCAGCCAGCCCATTCACCGTACTCATCAGCGGAGAGACGGGAACGGGCAAAGAACTCTTCGCGCAGGCGATTCATAACGCCAGTCCAAGGCGTGACCAACCATTCATCGCCATTAATTGCGCGGCTCTGCCTGAACCCCTGATTGAGAGCGAACTGTTCGGCTATGAGGATGGCAGCTTTACCGGCGCCAGAAAAGGCGGACGAGCCGGCAAGTTTCAGATTGCGGATGGGGGAACAATTTTCCTCGACGAAATCGGCGATATGTCACTGGAAGTGCAGATGAAGCTGCTGCGCGTGATCCAGGAGCGGAAGGTCTCGCGCATCGGCTCCGCCATCGAGTCGGACGTGGATGTGCGCATCATTGCCGCCACTCACAAGGACCTGCACTCGGAAGCGGAGCGCGGCGCCTTCCGCTTCGACCTTTATTACCGCCTCAATGTCCTGGAAATTCGCATTCCTCCGCTGCGCGAGCGGATCGAGGACATTCCGGCACTCGTCTCGCATCTGACGCGGAGAATCGCATTGAGGTTCAACCGCAAGCCCATACCGGTCTCCAGCGACTTTCTGGAAAAGGCAAAACTGCATAGCTGGCCGGGGAATATCCGCGAGTTGGAGAACGCAATTGAACGGGCAGTCATCCGCGCCGGAGAAGATCACACTCTCACCGCTGAACTGCTGGACTTTCCGAGCAGGCTGCTGCCACGCACAGAGCCAGTAAACACGGACTTCGGCTCACTCAAGGAGACCGAGCATACGGTCATCGAGCAAACGCTTCTCTCGTGCAAGGGGAATGTCCGGCGGGCGGCGCACAAGCTCGGCATTGGACGGAACACGCTCTACCGGAAGATGAAGGAGCAAGGGATTGATGTTGGGCGGGCACGCACGGAGCCTTCGCCCGCGATCTAGACTGCTTTTTTCTAGCTGTCCGCGTCCCCAACACAGGGCATGTTCGAGAATGGACCACCCCAAAGTGTTCCCATGTGGGACATCCCCTCTGAAGCTTGCTTTTGCCGCATCGATAGCCGCAATATAAATCGTTTGTAATCAATAAAAAACCATATTCCAAAAAAATGTCTCCGGCACCTCTCTTTTGGTCCGGCGCGTGCTATTTTTATGCCGGGGGAGACCGAGTGGCCTCCCTGCTCACTCAACCGAGTACGACGGGCTGAGCGAAGTCATCTCAAGGGTGCTTTCGCTCAGCCTGCCAACTTTACCTGGGTCTTCGAAGATGTTCGCGCAAAAGGAGATATGCGTCATGGCAGTAACGAAACTCGATTCAGAACTAACCGTTGCCCACGCCCTCGGAACCATTCACAAAAATGGCGTTCGCCAGAAGTATGACAACTTCATTGGCGGGCGTTGGGTCGCCCCCCTCAAGGGGAAATATTTCACTGACCATAGCCCGATCAATGGCGAAGTTCTTGCCGAGATTGCAAAATCGACTCCGGAAGACGTGGAGACGGCTCTCGACGCCGCTCACGCCGCCAAATATGCGTGGGGGCACACATCGCCCGCGGAGCGCGCCGACTATCTCATGAGAGTCGCGAAAAAGATGGAAGAAAACCTCGAGACTCTCGCGATCGCGGAAACCATCGATAACGGCAAGCCCATTCGCGAAACGATAAATGCCGATGTTCCTCTTTCCATCGACCATTTCCGCTACTTTGCGGCCTGCATACGGGCCGAAGAGGGCGCGCTGGGCGAACTCGATAACGATACCGTCGCCTATCACTTCAAAGAACCGTTCGGCGTCGTTGGACAGATCATTCCCTGGAACTTCCCCCTGCTGATGGCAGCGTGGAAACTGGCGCCCGCGATTGCCGCCGGCAACTGCGTAGTCATCAAGCCGGCCTCGAATACTCCGCTGAGTTTGCTGGTACTGGCGGGCCTGACTAGCGAGATTCTGCCTCCTGGCGTACTCAACGTCATTACTGGCCCCGGAGGCGAAATCGGCAAGGCGCTGGCCTCCAACCCGCGCATTGCCAAAATCGCGTTCACCGGCGAAACCACTACGGGCCGGCTGATCATGCAGTATGCATCCGAGCCGATTATCCCGCAGACGCTGGAACTCGGCGGCAAGAGTCCCAATATCTTCTTCGCGGATGTCATGGACCAGGACGACGATTACTTTGACAAGGCGCTGGAAGGCTTTGCGCTCTTCGCCTTCAATAAGGGCGAAGTTTGTACTTGCCCTTCGCGCGCGTTGATTCAAGAGTCGATCTTCGACAAGTTCATGGAGAGAGCGGTCGCTCGCGTCGCCAAAATCAAAGTTGGCAACCCGCTCGATCCAACAACCCAGATGGGCGCGCAGGCCTCGCGCGAGCAGCTCGAAAAGATCCTTGGCTACATCAAGATTGGCAAGGAAGAAGGCGCCAAATGCGTGACGGGCGGGGAACAGGCACACCTGGGCGGCGACTTTGAGAAGGGCTTTTACGTGAAACCGACCATCTTCGTGGGAAACAACAAGATGCGTGTCTTCCAGGAAGAGATCTTTGGCCCGGTGCTTTCGGTGACGAAGTTCAAAGATATTGATGACGCCATCAAGATCGGCAATGACACGGCCTACGGCCTGGGAGCGGGCGTGTGGTCGCGCAATGGCACCAACGTCTATCGCGTGGGCCGCGAAATCCATGCCGGCCGCGTGTGGACCAACTGCTATCACGCCTATCCGGCGGGTGCGGCGTTTGGCGGCTACAAGGAGTCTGGATTCGGCCGCGAAACCCACAAGATGATCCTCGACCACTATCAGCAGACCAAGTGCCTGCTGGTCAGCTACAGTCCGAAGGCGATGGGCTTCTTTTAATGAATAACTGACGCCGCAGGGCGGGGATCGACCCTGTCCTGCGGCATTCGTGCGCCAATGCGCTTGAAAGGGAGGCTGTTGTGATGAAACAAAACGGAGTATCCGCAAGAGTCCTTGTTTACCCGTATGCCCTTGCCGTGGTTCTTTTTGCGATGGCGCTTTACCACGTTCCAGCCCATGCTCAGGCACTTGGCTGGGAAGGGGAAACTGGCGTCTTCGTAACACCACTGGCCTATACGGCTTCAGCGGAAGGGCAGAAGTTTCATGCTGTCACGGCTTATCACTACCTGAATGCTGGTCCCGTCATCGGCGACTTCCACGAGCTTTCGATGGAAGTGGGCGCTGGCAAGCGTGCCGAATTCGGCTACACGCGCGAGTTCCACGCCTTTGGCGGCACCGCCGGCCTGAGCCAGCTTTGGCAAGACGGCTTTGACATTTTCAATGCCAAAGTGAACCTCATTCCGGAAAACTACAACAAGATGAACTGGGTTCCTCAGATCTCCGCGGGAACCATCATTCGCACCGGCGTTCGCAACGTTGGCGACTATCTCAAGTGGGCGAATAACACAAACAATAGCGACGGAAGTCACAACGCGGACATTTATCTCGTGGGGACCAAGGTGATCGGCAAGGTCGGCGCCAGAACTTTGCCCATCCCCGTGCTTCTCAACGCCGGCGTTCGTGGCACCAATGCCGAGTTATGGGGCATGGGCGGCAATGCGCCAGACTGGGATGCACGCGCATTCGGCGCGGCGGCCTTCGTCGTGAAGCTGCCGAAAAAGGCAACTGTCGTCTTCGCTTCCGAAGCCTCGCAGCAACCGCATCATCCACTCGGCTATACCGGCCCAACGGATTTCGGCGGCGTCAAACTGAACATCCCGACCACGCTGACTTATGCCGCCAGATTAAACCCGCTGCCCAAGCATAAGTTGAATTTCGATGTCGGCGTGGCGCAGATTGCCGGCGAGATAGCTCCGGGCATCAATCTGAAGTCTCGTCATCAGGTTGGCGCACAGGTTTCCTACGGCTTCTAACCTGCATACGGAAGTCGCGTCCGGATGCATGCAATGAATCTCGCCCTTGGCCAGAGCAAAGCAACGCTGGCCAAGGGCTAATTTGACCTATCTTCATAAAGTGAGGATGCTATGCCGGCCCATCTCACAGTCTCGAGAGCTGCCGCGGCCTTGATACGGCGGCTCCAGGAACTTCATGGGCCTCTTGTATTCCATTTATCGCGCGGCTGCTGTGACGGCACCGCGCCCATCTGTTTGCGGCAAGGCGAGTTGCACCGCGGATCTCGCGATGTACTGCTCGGAGAGGTTGCGGGGGCGCCGTTCTATACCGATGCCGCCCAGGCGGCCTTGCTGGCCAATGCCGGCTTGCTGCTTGATGTTGTGGAAAGCGACAGCGACAGCTTTTCCGTCGAGGCAGGAGATGGCTTGCGATTCATTGTCCGACCCAGGTGACTCACATCACATCCCCTCTCGCGCTGGCTGAATGATCCTGAATAGCGGCGATGCGTTCGCCTGCGCCTTGGTGTGCAATTCGTTGCTGCGCCGGTTTTCCCAGCCGCGCGGAGGCGAATCGCCGATAGCCGTGGCCAAATTGGAGACCTTTTTTCATGTACAAAATTTTGGAAACCCGCAACGCGGGCCTCAATATCAAGCAGTTTGTGATTGAGGCGCCGCGTATTGCGCGCAAGCATAAGCCGGGGCAATTCATCATTCTCCGCCTTCATGATAAGGGCGAGCGCATTCCGCTCACCATTAAGTGTTCTGACCCCGAAGCCGGCACGATCACCATCGTAGTGCAGGCCATCGGCAAGACAACTTCGCTGCTCAACTGCCTGGAAGCGGGCGACGCCATTCTGGACATCGTCGGACCTCTGGGCCATCCTTCAGAAATAGAAAACTACGGCACGGCGGTCATTCTTGCCGGCAGCGTGGGCACGGCCATGGCGCTTCCGACGGCCAACGCGCTCAAGCAGGCGGGCAATCACGTGGTCTTTATTGAAGGCGCGCGCTCCACCGAGATGGTGGTCTTTGAAGACGAAGTGCGCCAGGCCAGCAATGAGACCTACATCATGACCGACGACGGCAGCTATGGCGAACATGGCCTGGTCACAAAGAAGCTCGACGAGTTGATCGCCGCCGGACGCAAGATCGACTTTATTCTCGCCGTCGGCCCGGTGCCGATGATGCGCGCCGTGGCGCGGATCACCACGCCGCTGGGCATCAAGACCATGGTCAGTCTGAACTCCATCATGGTGGACGGCACGGGAATGTGCGGCGGCTGCCGCGTTCTGCTGGGCGACAAGAGCAAGTTTGCCTGTGTGGATGGGCCGGAGTTCGACGCTTCCAAAGTCAACTTCGAGGTTCTCATGCAGCGCAATGCCATGTATCGCGAGAAGGAATGCGAGTCGCTCAAGCGCTTCCAGGAAAACAAGGAAAAGGAAATAGCGCAACTTCGCGCAGATCTGGCAGCGGAGGAGGTTCATCATGTCTGAGAAAAATACTCTTCCGCTGAAAGAACGGATGAAGATTGCCCGCACGCTTATGCCGGAGGCGGACCCCACGGTACGCAGCCGCAACTTTGAGGAAGTGAACCAGGGCCTGCAAACGGTCGACGCCCTGACCGAGGCCTCGCGCTGCATCGCCTGCGCCAAGCCAGGTTGCATCGTTGATTGCCCGGTGGGCGTCAAGATCAAGGAAGTGGTGGCGCTGATTCATGCGGGTGAGTTTCTTGCCGCGGCATCCAAACTGCGCGAGGATAACTCACTGCCGGCCATCACCGGCCGCGTTTGCCCACAGGAAAACCAGTGCGAAGGCGGCTGCGTCCTGCGCAAAAAAACCGCGTCAGTTGCCATCGGCAACCTGGAGCGGTTTGTGGCCGACTACGAGCGCACGAGCGGAAAACTTGGACTTCCCGTCAACGCGCCTTCCACGGGCAAAAGCGTGGCCATCGTCGGCAGCGGTCCAGCGGGGCTTTCGGCCGCCGGAGACCTCATCCAGAAGGGCCATCGCGTTCGCGTCTTTGAAGCCCTGCACGAACTGGGCGGCGTGCTGATCTACGGCATTCCCGAGTTTCGCCTGCCCAAATCCATCGTCAAAGGCGAGGTGAACAACCTGCGCCGGATGGGCGTTGAGTTCGAGACCAACGTGGTGGTCGGCAAAAGCGTCACCATCGACGAACTGATGCACGACGAAAAATACGACGCGGTTTTTGTGGCTACCGGCGCGGGACTGCCGCAGTTCCTCGGCGTTCCCGGCGAGCACCTGAACGGCGTCTACTCAGCCAACGAATTCCTCACCCGCGTGAACTTGATGCGCGCCTACCAGTTTCCCGAGTACGACGAGCCGATCTATGACTGCCGGGATCGGGATGTCATTGTGGTGGGAGGCGGCAACACGGCCATGGATGCAGTGCGCACCTCGCGCCGCCTGGGCGCAAAATCGTCAACCCTGGTCTATCGCCGCTCGGCGGCTGAGATGCCAGCCCGCGCCGAAGAGGTAAAGCACGCTCGCCAGGAGGGTATCGAGTTCCACCTGCTAACCAACCCGGTCGAGTTCATCGGCGACGAAAAGGGCTGGTTGACCGGCGCGCGCTGTGTGCGCATGGAACTGAGCGAGCCGGACGACAGTGGCCGCCGCCGCCCGGTGCCCATCAAGGGAAGCGAGTTCGTTCTGCCCGCGAATGTGGCCATCATCGGCGTTGGCACCACCGCCAATCCGCTTGTCCAGAGCACAACTCCGGACCTGAAGACCACCCCCCGCAACTACATTGTCGCGAATCCGGAGACCCTCCGCACCTCCAAGCGCGGAGTCTTTGCCGGTGGCGACATTGTTACCGGCGGCGCCACGGTAATCCTGGCCATGGGCGCGGGACGCAAGGCCGCCGCCTCAATCCACGAGTACCTGACAACGGGCGTGTGGGAAACCGCGGCAAACAACTAGCGGATGAACATTGTTCGCTATCAACTGTTTGCTGTTCGCTGAAAAATGGGCGGCAAGGGTGATTCCCTTGCCGCCGCCCGTCCCTGGGTTGTCTTGAAGTTACGGCAATGCTTCGGTAAAAACTAACTCTGCAAAAGCTTGGTCACTTCCTGCTGCACGCTGTTGGCCTGCGCCAAAGCGGCGATGCCGGTTTGACTGAGAATCTCGTACTTGGACATATTCGACGTCGCGGAGGCATAATCGGTTGCCTGGATCGCGTTCTGCGCCGAGACCACATTCTCCTGCTGTGTGCTCATCACCGTGCTGATCGAGTCCAGCGTATTGATCTGCGCGCCAATATATCCATCCTGCGCCGCCACATCGGTAATGGCCGTGTTGAGGGCGGTCAAGGCCGCCTGTGCGTTCGCGGTGGCCGTACCATCGCCCGCAACTGTATCAGTCAGGCTGGTGCTTGAAAGATCAATCTGATTAACGCCCGGATCGGATACCGCGCTGTAACTCATTGTGGCGATCCCGGTGGAGGAGTATGTGATCGAGCCGCCCGCATCGCCCACGCTGGCCGAAGACAGCGTGGCAAAGTACAGTTTGTCGATCGACGCACCAGACGACGAGGAGTCGCCCGTATAGATGGATACGCCCGTCGTCGAACCAGTGAAAACCTGATTCTGGTTGTATGTGGTCGTCGATCCGATATTGTTGATCTCTGACAAGATCGATTTGTATTCCTGCTCGGCGGCAGCGGACTGAGAACTGTTGAGAGTGCCGTTCGAGGCTTCAGTCGCCAACGTTACGGCACGGTCCAGCAGGGTCGTCACTTGCGACAGGGCGCCATCGGCCACATCCAGCAGACCCACACCCTCCGTGGCGTTGGTCGACGACTGGGTCAAGGCTGTCGAGTTGGCCTCCAGGCCGTTCACCAGCGAGAGGCCTGCGGCATCGTCCGCTCCGGAGTTGATCCTTGAGCCCGAAGACAACTGCTGCAAGACCGTCTGCAAACTATTGTTCGTTTTGTTCAGGTTGTTTTCTGCGTAGATCGCTGACAGATTGTTCAAAACACCGAGGGCCATGGAAGATACTCCTTTTTTGATGCCTTGAATCGCGCCCTTCCTGACAGTGCATCTTTCGTTCCGCCAGGCTCTCGGCTCCTGCCGAATGAGCGCCATTGCATCCACCCCTTTCATCGGTCCATCTGAAAATAACTTTAGTCACAAATTCAAAAGCCGCTTTTGTCTTTGTCTGTCGCGTCTCGAATCAATCTGTCCGGCTTTCGTTCAACCCGCGTCCCAAAGCGATTCACTCGCTGTAGCGTTGCGCTCCACGTGCCTGTCTCGCTACGCGACACGGCCACTGCTCTTGAG